>Ga0163212_1000097_pt1 | contig 34387 bp, 25 predicted proteins | sample Malawi_45m_30L_FD_113532 | JGI IMG/M metagenome (GOLD analysis project Ga0163212, IMG submission 113532) | Freshwater microbial communities from Lake Malawi, Central Region, Malawi to study Microbial Dark Matter (Phase II) - Malawi_45m_30L | ecosystem: Environmental > Aquatic > Freshwater > Lake...
GAAAATAATTTTCTTCTTTATTCCATCAACTGCTGCTTTTTAGTACATTTATTTACACACTAAACGATTGCAAATGAAAAAACTACTTTATTTAATTTCACTCACCTTAATATTGGTGAGCTGCCAACAAACAAAGGAGACTGTTCAGTCAACTTTTAGTGAATACGACAGCTATTTATCGAATGAAGTAAAAGAAGGCAGATTGATTGGTGTTCAGGGAATGGTATTCCAAGATGGCAAGCTGATCTATGATAAGTCATACGGACTCAGAGATCGTGAATCAGGTGACAGTATGAAGGGCAATGAATTGTATTTTATTCAATCAATGACCAAGCCCATTGTATCAGCTGCATTGATGACCTTGTACGATGAGGGAAAGTTTCAATTGGATGATCCTGTTTCAAAATATTTACCTGAGTTTTCAAGTCTACAGATAGTCAATGATCCTACAAAAGGAAGTTTATCCGGTACACATCCCGCTTCCTCACCTGTAACCATTCGTCAGGCTTTGAGTCATACAGCTGGAATGAGCCATGGTATAGCACCAATTGCATATGACAAAGAAATATGGAATGCATTGATTTTAAATCCTAATATCAAAACACTTGGTGATAGGGTTACCGCTTTGTCCAAGTTGCCTCTGATGTGGGAACCTGGAAGCAAGTGGAATTATTCTTTCACGCCAGACATCGTTGGAAGACTGGTGGAAGTAATCTCTGGTAAAGATTTATCTGCGTATCTGCAAGAAAAAATCTTTGATCCACTTGGGATGAAAGAGACAGGATACAACCTCACTGACGGGCAGCAAAAAAGGGTGATGGTAGTTTATGGATTCAATCCGGATTCTTCACTTCGTAGAATGGATCCACAGCCCAATATGTCGGGTAATACCATTTACTCTGGGGTAAATGCACTATTCAGCAGTGCGAAAGATTATCTCTCTTTCGCAACCATGTTGATGAACAGGGGAGAGCTCAATGGAAAACGCATACTCAAGCCTGAAACAGTTGATTTGATGGCATCTGATCATACTGGCGGAATTAAGTATAGATTAGATACATCATCACAATATGTTAGGCTGGGGAACGGAATCGTAACCGATTCTCTGGGCACATTGAATCTGGAGCCGGGTTACCAATTTGGCCTTGGACTCGCCATTGTGCAAGACCCTGCCAGAGCAAGAAGGACCAGCGCAACAATGGGTGAATTTTTTTGGAGCGGTGCCAATTCAACTTACTTTTTTGTAAACCCTTCCAAGAAATTGATTGGCGTTTTCATGACGCAGGTTGCTTCTGTAGGCAATCCCAATCCATATGGATTCTATTTTGGAGATCAAATGCGTGGGACAATATATAAGGGTGTTGAATAGGGATTCTTTTTAAGCAACAATAGGCCGACTCCAATCTTACGTATTTTTGTATTCCAAATCTACTTCATGCGCACTGCGATCTGGTTTGGCATACGATAGCCTTGCAATTCTTTTTGTTTCATGGTAGCTGTCCAGTCCGGTGCATGCAATCGTCCCGGCCTTTTCAATATCAACATAACCGTCAATGCACCATGCATCTTTGGGAAAATACAATTGCTTGATTTCTCCAATGACCATAATAGTGCCATTGATTGCAATATTTATTTTTTCTGCAAATGAAAGACCGATTTGAATTGAACTTTCTTTTACATAGGGTGCACTGAATTGATTTTTATAGGAAGGTGTGAGTCCGCATGCATCAAACTCTGATTGATCTCCGGGATATCTTGCTGAAGTTTGGTGGGCTTGTTTGTAGATATCTATGTTTACATGATTAACGGTAAAAAATCCTGTTTCCTCGATATTGCTCAATGTATGACGCTCAACAGAGTCGGGTCTGACGATCATCCCCATCAACGGTGGATTGGCGCCTAGATGAATGACAGAATTGAAAACGGCAAGGTTGGTTTGACCATTTTTGTTCATTGTTCCAATCAAGTTCAGACTTTTGAATCCAGTAATTGAATTGATCAATGCTGCTCTCTCAAGTTTTTCAAGTTGAGTGATTTGGTTTCCATAGAGAAATATTTCCATGATCAGAGTTTGATATTGTTCATACCCCCATCTACTCCCAATACCTGACCTGTGATCCAACTGCTTTGTTCTGTCAATAAAAAATGAATGGCATTTGCAATATCGAGGGTGCTTCCGACTTTTCTCAACGGATTTCTTTTTTCAATGGCACTCAATTTCTCAGGAGTATTGATAAATCTCTCTCCCAACGGGGTATTGACCAATGAGGGTGCAATCGCATTGACACGGATATGGGGTGCCAATTCTGCTGCCAACGATTTTGTGAGTCCCTCTAAAGCAGCTTTTGAGATAGAGACTGAGCTGTGAAAAGGCATGCCGACACTTCCAGCAACACTGCTGATGAAAACAATAGATGATTTCCCGTCTTTTTCAATCTGATTCATATATGATTTTACAAAAGCCACTGCTCCCAATACATGAATAGAAAAATCTTGTTCAAAATCCTGCATGCTGAGTTGGCCAAATGATTTTAAATTGATGGTACCCGGGAAATATACCAGTCCGTTGATCTTTTCCTCAATTTTTGGAAAACTCCCCATCGTGTACTTTTCTACCTGCATTTGTTGGTCATTTTCAGGGGCAGACCGGCTGATTTCAATTACTTTATGATGCTCAGCTCTGAGTTGTAGTGCTGTTTCTTTGGCCATGGCGCTGTTGCTGCCAGCCAAAATATAGGTTTTTGTGTTGCTCATACAGTTAAAACAATCATTCTTTAACATTGTTCTGAAAAATAGATTTCAAAGTGAATCCGGCCGATAAATACTTATCAAAGACATAGATTCTTTATCTTTAAAGCAGATTCAACACGTTTGCATATGACAACATTTTCGAACAAAGGGAGAAGGCAATTTTTAAAAAACAGTGCTGCCATCGCAGCTGGATTTTTTATTGTGCCAAGACATGTACTGGGCAAAGGATATATTCCTCCCAGTGATCAGATTACCAAAGGTATTATCGGTGTGGGAGGCATGGGACGCGGACATATCAAGTATGCCGGAACAAGGGTAGTTGCCATCTGTGATGTAGATTCCTTGCACTTAAAAGAAGCAGCAGATATGATAGGAGGAGGCGTTAAAACCTTCCATGATCACCACGAATTGATTGCGCTTCCTGAAGTAGACATTGTTCATATCGCAACACCTCCACACTGGCACGGCATCATGGCCATAGAAGCTGCAAAGGCAGGAAAAGATATTTGGTGCGAAAAACCGATGACCAGAACCATCGGAGAGGGCAAACGCGTTGTAGAGGCTGTAAAGCAATACGGCCGGATGTTCAGACTGAATACCTGGTTTAGGTTTGAGGATAATTTCTACGGTATGAAAACCACCGTGAATCCAATCAAGAAATTGGTTGATTCCGGACTGCTGGGCTGGCCGCTAACCGTTACGGTCAGCAAGCACACCGGATTCGACTGGAAATTTTATTGGGTGGGCAAAAATCAACTGGAGTCTCAGCCTGTGCCGGCTACTCTTGATTATGATCGATGGTTAGGACCTGCGCCATTCAAGCCTTATCACTTGCACAGAACACATCAAACATTTCGGGGATACTGGGATTATGATGGGGGAGGATTGGGCGATATGGGGCAGCATTATCTCGATCCTATTCAATATTTTCTGGGGAAGGACGAAACAAGTCCTATTAAAGTTGAAGTCGATGCGGAGCAACAACATTACGACGCCTGCGGCACGTTCAGGAAAATAACTTATACCTATGCCGATGGATGTAAAATCATCCTGGATGGCGAAGCAAAAGATCCCAATGTTGCTTACATCGAGGGACCCAAAGGCAAATTGTTCAATGGTTTCAAATCCGATATTCCTAACCTGCAAGAAAAATTGGCCATGATGCCAGATCCTGAACCTCAGGTGACCAACTTTCTTGATTCTGTCAAATACAGAACGCCATTTGCATTGAATGAAAGCAATGGACATCGTTCATGCACCATTGTCAATCTCGGAAAGATTGCGCTGCAACTTGGAAGGACACTCAACTTTGATCCAGTGCTGCAAACATTTATCAATGATGATGAAGCAAACAGAATGATCTATCCACCCATGCGCGCTCCGTGGAATATTTAATATCAAAATTGAATCAATGAAAAAGTCAATACTCCTCTTTATCATATGTTTTATTGTGCTTGACCTGACAGCACAAAACAAAGTAGATAAAATACTTGCTGCTTTTCCTTATCAACATATTGCAGATGCTCAGCCACTCATTGCTGAAATGTATACGATGCAATCAACTGAATGGAAGGGTGTTTTTACAAAATTGGATGATGATTCAATGCGCATAGCACCAACATATGCCTTGTCTTCTTTTGTTCATGATGCAGCAAGATCTGATATCAACGCGTCAACCTGTGCTAAAATCTTGTTATCTGGTTATGCCCAGGTGAAATCCTTCTATGCGAAAAATTTTATCATCCAACATCTTGGGGTGCTTGGCAACAATGCGGCTGTCAAAAAATTATCAGCATTGCTGAAGGATCAAACGTTTATCGGACAAGCAGCGGCGAGAGCGTTGGCAACCATTCAATCAAAAGCGTCTATTGATGCACTGGAAGCTGCACTTCCTAAATCCAAGGAAACCCAAAAAGAACATATTCAAGCTGCAATCAATCACGCAAAATTTGTAATGCCCCATTCCACCAATGTTGTTATTAAGAAGAATACAATCAGCAACAAGGTACAGTTGCTCCTGCAGTTGGAAGACCGCATGTTGACTGCAAAAAATCCCATTGAAAAACTCAGCATACTTCGAGAAGCGGAATTTATTCCTGGATTCACATCGCTCATGTTTGTGGGAAAATTTCTTGAGGATGAACAACTCAAAAAGCAGGCAGCATTGATCGCTGCAAGATTGGCCCTTGCTGATCCTTCTCTCAGAGGAAAAGCCGTCCGGAATGTGCTGGAAAAAGCATTGCCAATGATTGCAGGCGTAGATGCCGATGTGCTTACCAAACAACTCAGAGCGAGACTCAAATCGATTCCATATGATTATGGATTTGAATCCATGTTCAATGGCAAGGATTTGTCTGGTTGGAAAGGACTGGTAGGCAATCCCATTGGAAGGGCGAAGTTGTCAGAAGAGGAATTGCTAAAGGCAGAGGCAGATGCCAATGCAAAAGCAAAGAACGATTGGATCGTTCAGAATGGATTGTTGGTATTCACTGGCCATGGCGAAAATCTCTGTACAGTCAAGAAATACGGTGATTTTGATATGTATGTTGATTGGAAGATAACAGAAAAAGGAGATGCAGGTATTTATCTGAGAGGGAGTCCCCAGGTACAAATTTGGGATACAAGCAGAAGAGAAGTTGGAGCCCAAGTAGGTTCTGGAGGACTCTATAATAACAAAATAAACCAAAGTAAACCGACAGCTGTTGCAGATAACGCGATCAACCAGTGGAACCACTTTCACATTATCATGAAAGGTGATAAAGTGACTGTTTTTCTAAATGGAACCAAAGTTACCGATCAGGTAGTGCTGGAAAATTATTGGGATCGCAATTTGCCAATATTCAGCAAAGAGCAAATTGAATTGCAGGCACACGGAACCTATGTAGCCTATCGCAATTTATATATAAGAGAACTTCCTGCAGACGATTTGACAACTGCTCAGTCAACTGAAGAAATTAATCAGGGATTTGAGTCTTTGTTCAACGGAAGCCATCTTGATAAGTGGGTAGGAAGCAAGACAAGTTATGTTGTAAAGGATGGTGCCATTGAAGTTGATCCAACAGGTGGAAGTGGTGGGAATTTGTATACTGAAAAAGAATATGCTGACTTTGAACTACGGTTTCAATTTCAATTGACTCCAGGTGCAAACAACGGACTAGGTGTGAGGGCACCACTCAATGGTGATGCTGCATATGTCGGCATGGAACTGCAGATACTGGACAATGAGTCTCCGGTTTATTCCAAATTGAATCCTTATCAATACCACGGATCTGTTTATGGTGTTATTCCGGCATTGCGTGGATATCTGAAGCCAACAGGCGAGTGGAACGATCAAACAGTGATCATGAAAGGCGAGCAGATAAAGATCATTTTGAATGGACAGGTGATTCTTGATGGAAATTTAAAGGAAGCTTCTATAAATGGTACAGCAGATAAAAGAGATCACCCTGGATTGAAAAACAAATCAGGGCATATCGGATTTTTAGGACATGGGGATGTTGTCCGTTTTAAGCACATACGGATCAAGGATCTGACTCCAGTCAAGAAAAAATAATGGCTAGGATAAATTGATCTTGAGATTCAATTCATTTAATTGAACATCATCAATAGATGACGGAGCATCGAGCATGACATCTCTTCCTGAATTATTCTTTGGGAATGCAATAAAGTCTCTGATGCTCTCACTTCCTCCCAGAATGGCGCACAACCTATCAAAGCCGAATGCTATTCCACCATGGGGTGGAGCTCCGTATTCAAATGCTCCTAATAAAAAGCCGAACTTATGCAATGCCTCTTCTTTGCTCATACCAAGTGCCTCAAACATTTTTTCCTGTAGCTCACGTTGATAAATCCTGATAGATCCTCCACCAATTTCATTGCCATTCAACACCATATCGTAAGCATTTGCCTTGATTTGTGCATATGGGTGCGATAGATAATTGGCGGCGTCTTTTATCGCAGGGTCGTTCTCAATCATGGTACTGATCTGGGAAGGCTTGGGTGATGTAAATGGATGATGTCTTGCAACCCATCTATTATCATCCTCGCTGTATTCAAAAAGAGGAAAGTCCAGTACCCATAATAATTTAAACTCATCTTTCTTTCTGAGTCCGAGTTGCTCTCCCAATTCAAGCCTGAGTTCACTCATTGCCTTCCTGGTTCTCTCTTCAGCACCTGCCAGTATCAAGATGATATCACCTTTGTTGGCTTTGGTTGCTTCTGCAATTTTCTTCAGCCTTTCTTCACTGTAAAATTTATCAATACTGCTTTTGACAGTTCCATCTTCATTGTGGCGTATATATGCCAGTCCCTTCATTCCAATTTGAGGACGCTTGACCCATTCAGTGAGTTCGTCCAATTGTTTCCTGGTGTAGGCGGCTCCTGACGGAACTGTTATTGCCAACACAGACTCGGCGCCATCAAATACTGCAAAACCTGCATCATTGATCAATGCTGATTGATCTGTTTTATTGTAATAAACAGAAGCAGGTTTTTTTAGAGTATGAATTTGCATGCCAAAGCGAATGTCTGGTTTGTCATTTCCATATTGCCACATGGCATCCTCCCAGGTCATGCGCTCAACTTGGTCGGTGTACTCAACACCTTTTACGTCCTTGAATATTCGCTTGATCAGTCCTTCAAACATATCCAAGATATCTTCCTGCTCCACAAAAGACATTTCACAGTCGATTTGTGTGAACTCAGGCTGCCTGTCAGCACGAAGGTCTTCATCTCTGAAACACTTCACCACTTGATAGTATCTGTCATACCCGCTTACCATCAACAATTGTTTGAAGGTTTGTGGTGACTGGGGCAATGCATAAAATTGTCCTGCATTCATTCTGGAGGGAACAACAAAGTCACGTGCACCTTCTGGTGTTGACTTGATCAAGAATGGCGTTTCTATGTCCATGAATTGATGCTCATGGAGGTAGTTTCTAGCAGACCGATTTACTGCATATCTCAATTCAAGATTTTTCTTGACTGGATTTCTCCGCAAATCCAGATACCTGAATTTCATTCTCAGATCATCTCCTCCGTCTGTATCGTCTTGTATGGTAAATGGAGGAGTAACAGATTTATTGAGAATAGAAAATGATTGGATTTCGATTTCTATATCACCGGTTGGTATGCTTGCATTTTTATTGCTCCGCTCAATTACTTTTCCATTGACCTGTAGAACAAATTCACGGCCAAGTGGATTGTTATCGAGTTGACCTGAGAGTGATTCATTGAAAACCAGCTGTGTAATTCCATATCTGTCGCGCAGGTCGACAAATGTGATGGCTCCAAATTTTCGGATGGTTTGGATCCAACCGGCTAGTGTAACTACTGAACCAACATGGCTCATCCTCAATTCTCCACAAGTATGTGATCTGAACATGGTAATAGATTGGATGCTTTGAAAGGCTTCAAAGATAGCTCAAGGATGGGTTTTGGGCAAGATTACTTGCCAAGCCTTTTCTCTTGTTCCCTGATCAATGACTCAGTTTGTTCCTCGGTTTTTTCTGTGAAATCAGACCGATGCATGAAGTAGAGATAATAATAGGCAAGGATCAGGAGTCCAATTCCATATGGAATGATTGAAAACTGTCGCAGTCCATACGCACCGATGAGATTTTCATCCCATTGAAAAAACTCACCAACCATCCATGTGCAATTGGCTGTGATCCAGAAATCAATTGCCAGGTTGTGAATCAATTCACTGGTTATTTTTCTTGTTTGGTATGTGATCAATACAGCTACTGTGAGGGTTGGTATGATCATGATCAACGCTGGGTACTTGAGATTGACGGCCCAGCAGATATCTTTGATCAGCCACAGTAAAATGTGAAGGTTTTCCACCTTACGGTATTTGTAAGGAATATGGTAGATTTTTTGCTCTTTCATCAAAAAACAGAAATTTTATTTATCTGACATGGCTGCTGCCATGGTCTTTCCAATATCAGCGGGACTGTCAACTACATGTATACCGCATTCACGCATGATTTTCATTTTTGCAGCTGCAGTATCATCCGATCCGCCAATGATGGCTCCTGCATGACCCATTCTTCTGCCTGGGGGAGCAGTTTGTCCAGCGATGAACCCTACAACCGGTTTGGTGCCATTTGCTTTGATCCATCTTGCTGCTTCTGCTTCCATGCCTCCACCGATCTCACCGATCATGGCGATGCCTTTGGTTGCTGGATCTTTCATCAGCAATTCAACTGCATCCTTGGTTGGTGTTCCGATGATGGGGTCTCCGCCAATGCCAATGGCAGTGGTAACACCCAAGCCCGCTTTTGCAATCTGGTCAGCTGCTTCATATGTCAGCGTACCTGACTTTGATACAATACCAATAGTTCCTTTTTTGAAAATAAAGCCTGGCATGATGCCAACTTTGCATTCTTCTGCTGTAATCACACCCGGACAATTGGGTCCGATAAGTCTTGTTGGCTTTCCTTCCAAGTAATTCTTCACTTTCACCATGTCCTGCACAGGAATGCCTTCAGTGATGCAAACCACCAATCCAATGCCTGCTTCAGCTGCTTCAATGATGGCATCTGCCGCGAATGCTGGTGGAACAAAGATGATGCTCACATCAGCCCCAGTATTTTTCACAGCATCTGCAACGGTATTGAAAACAGGACGATCCAAGTGCTTGCTTCCGCCTTTTCCGGGGGTAACACCACCCACTACTTGGCTTCCGTATTCGATCATTTGGGTTGCGTGAAAAGTACCCTCAGTACCTGTAAATCCCTGCACGATGATTTTGGATGATTTGTTTACTAAAACAGACATTGTAGTATCGTTATTTTGTGTCGCGAAGATAATAAAAAAAGGAGAGGGGCTTGACTAGGAGTTTAAAAGTTTGTCCATGTCCCGATCATTCTGAATTTTACCCCTCGACTCGAGCATTCTCATGTCTTTGGCGTCTTTAAGGAATTCAGAGGCAAAGATGAAATTGTTGAGTCGCTCATTCTTGCTGAAGATGATTTCTTTGTTGCTGCCTTCCCACTCTTTCCTGCCCTGGTACATGTAGATGATCTTGTCGCCAATTTCCATCACACTGTTCATGTCGTGCGTATTTACCACTGTTGTGATATTGAAATCCTGGGTAATTTCCTTGATCAGTTTATCAATCACCAGAGAAGTCTGCGGGTCCAGTCCGGAGTTGGGCTCATCACAAAAAAGGTATTGAGGGTTTAGTACGATTGCTCTTGCAATACCCACTCTCTTTTTCATGCCTCCGCTCAATTCTGCGGGTGATTTTTTATGCGCTTCACTTAGATTGACTCGGTCCAAAACCTCATCCACTCTTTTTTGCTTTTCTGCTTTTGTTTGATGGGTAAACATATCCAGAGGGAACATGATGTTTTGCTCAACGGTCATGCTGTCAAATAATGCAGATCCTTGAAATAGCATTCCGATCTTTCTGCGCATGACTTTTTTCTGATCAGCATTCAACTGGGTAAAATTCACCCCATCATAGATGATGTTTCCCGCGTCTGGTTCGAGCAATCCAACCAGACATTTCATCAATACTGTTTTTCCACTTCCGCTGGCACCAATGATCAGGTTGCACTTTCCGGTATCAAAAGATGCGCTGAAATCCTCAATCACCGTTTTGTTTGAAAATCCCTTTTTTATATTTTCTACAACAATCATCTCTTGGTTATAAAAGTATGGCTGCCAGTAAATAATCTGCCAACAATATCATGATACAGCTTGTAACAACCGCAGTGGTACTCGCCCTGCCAATTTCCAATGCACCTCCTCTTACGTTGTAACCAAAATAAGCCGGAATGGCCGTAATGATGAATGCAAAAGTATAGGCCTTGGTCAATGCGAAAGTTACGTTGTAGGGTACAAATGAATCCAACAATCCTCTGTCATAAATTTCATGTGGCAATATTCCAGTGATATCTCCTATCATTCGTCCTCCCCATATGCCCAATGTCATTGCTATAATAACCAACAAAGGTATGGTTATCAGCGCTGCAATGATTTTTGGCAGGATAAGAAATGCTTTTGTATTGATGCCCATGATTTCCAATGCATCGATCTGTTCACTCACCCTCATATTGCCCAATTCGGATGAAATTTTACTTCCAACCACACCGGCAAGTACTATACAAGTGATGGTGGGTGCAAATTCCAGGATAACACTGTCGCGCACAATTTGTGCGATTACAGATCGGGGAATAATGGGGCTTACAAATTGGTAAGCAGTTTGAAGGGTTGAAACAGCACCGATAAAAAGTGAGATGATGGATACGATGCCCAAAGAGCCAATGCCCAATTCAACACACTGATGCATGAGTTCCTTCCAGTACATGCGCCAATGTTCAGGCTTGGTGAACATGCCCTTGATCATCAGAAGAAATTCACCTAATCTAGAGAAGATGTTCATCCTTTATCGGCTTTCCTCATTTTATATTGTGCATCAATTACTGCAATCACAACCATGTTCAAAATGCTTCTCGTTGAAGAACCAATTTGAAGCACGTGTACTGGTTTTTTCAATCCCAGCAATACGGGTCCAATGGCATCAGCCCCACCCACCTCTTGCAATAAATTATATGCGATGTTTCCCGCACTCAAGTTCGGGAAAATCAATGTATTTACTTCACCGGCATCGATCAATTCAGAAAATGGATAGCTCTCACGCATCACATCCTTGTTGAATGCAACGATTCCCTGCATTTCACCATCCACGATCAATGATGGATTTTTTTGCTTGACAATCGCTCTGGCATTCCTGACTGTTATGGCCTCAGGCGTATCACTGCTTCCGAAATTGGAATAACTCAGCATGGCAACACGAGGTGTAATACCAAAAGTTCTAACCTCCTTTGCAACAAGCAGGGTGATGTCGGCCAACTCTTCGGCAGTAGGGTTGAAGTTGACGGTGGTGTCGGCAAGAAACAGGGGACCCTTCTTGGTAAGCATGATGTACATGCCTGCAATTTTGCAGACTCCTTCTTCTTTTCCTATGATTTGAATAGCCGGACGAATGGTATCAGGATAACTCCTGCTCAATCCAGATATCATGGCATCAGCATCACCCATTTCAACCATCATACAACCAAAATGATTTCTGTCCCTCATCAACTTGTCTACCTCTTGGCTGTTGACACCTCTGCGCTGACGTTTCTTGAAGAAAATCTCGCCATACTTTTTTCGGACTTCTTTTTCATCCTGACTTTTAGGATTGATGATTTGTATACCTTCTAAATTGATATTGTACTCCTCGCAGAGTGATCTTATGATTTCCGGTGTACCCAATAAAATAGGAATGGCAATTCCCTCATCCAATGCAATCTGAGCAGCCTTCAACACATTGGTATTTTCTGCATCAGCAAATACCACGCGTTTGGGATCTCTTCTTGCTTTTGCACCCAATGCACGTACAAGTTGATTGTCGATTCCCAGTCTCTTATTAAGTTCTATTTCATATGCGCTCCAATTGGAGATGGGTTTTTTCGCAACACCCGAATCCATTGCTGCTTTTGCAACAGCTGGAGAAACAGTACTGATGAGTCTTGGATCCATTGGTTTGGGGATGATATAATTCGGGCCAAATGCAATGGTGGATTCATTGTATGCCATGTTCACAATATCAGGAACAGGTCCATTTGTCAACTCCGCCAATGCTTTGACTGCTGCCAGCTGCATGGCCTGATTGATTTGGGTAGCCCTGACATCAAGCGCACCCCTGAATATGTATGGGAATCCCAATACATTGTTCACCTGGTTTGGATAGTCTGACCTACCTGTAGCCATGATAATGTCCTCTCTGCAAGAAGTCGCATCTTCCCAACTGATTTCAGGATCAGGATTGGCCATGGCAAATACAATTGGATTTTTTGCCATTGATTTCACCATTTCTTTGCTTACCACATTGCCCTTGCTCAGTCCGATGAATACATCCGCTCCTTTGAAAGCCTGCTCCAGCGTGATTTCTTTTTTGTCGACTGCAAAGAATTGCTTTCGCTGATCGAGGTCATCTCTTTTTTTATGGATGAGTCCTTTCGAATCAAACATCAATACATTTTCTTTCTTTGCTCCCAGTGCCATGTAAAGTTCCACACAAGCCATCGCTGCTGCTCCTGCACCGTTGACTACAAATATGACTGTTGAAATATCTTTTCCCTGCAATTCGAGTGCATTGAGCAATGCAGCAGAACTGATGATCGCCGTACCATGCTGATCATCGTGCATCACTGGAATGTTCATCTCCTCTTTCAGCCTTTGTTCAATGTAAAAGCATTCAGGTGCTTTGATATCTTCTAAATTGACGCCACCGAAAGTTGGTTGAAGTGCTTTTACGATCTCAACAAATTTTTCTGGATCTTTTTCGGCGATCTCAATATCAAACACATCTATGTCAGCAAAAATCTTGAACAATACTCCCTTTCCCTCCATGACTGGTTTTCCAGCCTCCGGACCAATATCTCCCAAACCTAAAACTGCAGTTCCATTGCTGATTACAGCAACCAGGTTTCCTTTTGCTGTATACTTGTACACATTCTCTATGTCTTCAGATATCTCTTTACAAGGCTCTGCTACACCCGGAGAATAGGCAAGAGATAAATCTCTCTGGGTCTTTGCTTCTTTGGTTGGAACCACTTCAATTTTACCGGGTCTTCCTTTGGCATGGTATTCCAATGCTTGTTCTTTCCTTAATTTTTGTTGCATACAGCAGTTTTAGTCGTTCAATTGGTTCAGAGTGTAGCCCCTAGAGTTGCCATCATCCTCATGCCAATTTCAATTGCATCTTCATCTATATCAAATGTAGGTGTGTGAACACCTGAAACAATGTTTTTTTGTTTGTTGCCAGTGCCCAGCCTGAAAAAGCAGCCGGCAATTTTTTGTGAATAATAGCCGAAGTCCTCGGCACCCATTCTCAACTCACCCTCTTCAACATTGCTTTCTCCAACAGTGGAAATTGCGATGGATCTTGCTCTTTGGGTAATGGCAGGATCGTTGTGAACAGCGGGATAGCCCACATCAATCTTAAAATCAATTTCAGCGCCGGATGATGTTGCTATTCCCTCAGCCACCTCCTGCATTCTTTTGTGTGCATTGAATCTCCAAGGTTCATCCATGGCCCTGAAAGTGCCCATCAGTTTTACTTCAGCAGGAATTACATTGGTGGTAAAACCGCCATTGATGGCACAGATAGAAAGTACAGATGGAGAGAGCGGATCTCTGTCGCGGCTGACTACTTTCTGCATTGCAACTACCAGCTCTGATGCAGCCAAAACAGTGTCAGCTGTTAAGTGAGGCGTAGCAGCATGTCCACCTTTACCTCTTACAGTAACATATATTTCATCCGCACTGGCCATCGCTTTACCGGTTCTGAAACTCAATTTTCCAGTTTCAAGAATTGGATGAACATGCAATCCAATGATGGCTGTTGGAGCTGGATTTTCCAGTACCCCTTCTTTGATGAGTATGCTTGCACCACCAGGATTCTTTTCTTCACCCGGTTGGAAAATAAGTTTCACTGTTCCTTCCCAATCCTGTTTTGAGTCATGTAGAATTTTTGCTGCACCCAACAAAATGGTGGTATGTACATCATGTCCGCATGCATGCATGACACCAGGAATTTTGGACGCATAAGCAGTATTGTTTTCTTCTTGTATGGGAAGTGCATCAATATCCGCTCTCAAGGCAATAACCCTGTTTGATTTTTTGCCCTCAATCAACGCAACGACTCCAGTTTCTGCCATTACCTTGAATGGAATGCCCAACGATTGAAGGTGATTCTGTATAAATTGTGATGTATTGAATTCCTTGTAGCTCAATTCAGGATGGGCATGCAAATGATGCCGCACACTTCTGTATGTTTCAAAATAAGCTTTGGAAAGTGATTCAATTTTGTCTTTCAACATGTTCGTACATATTTGCAATCAATCATTCACCTTGTTCTCTGCCATGGCAAGCCTTGAATTTTTTTCCGCTTCCACAAGGACAAGGATCGTTTCTTCCAACTTTTGGACCTACTCTGACAGGCTCTGATTTTGAAATTTGTGACGGATCATGGTACTCATTGCCACCTTCCAAGATCTCATTGGATGTAGCTGAACTGAACTCATCTTTTCGCTCTTTCATCTTGCTCATGTCGGTCTTAGACTCTTTCACTTCTCTCAATGACTGGGTACTGTTTTCGGCTGGAAGAGATGCGTGACAGAGATATGAAACAATTTCTTTGTTGATTTCAGCATCCATGTTGGAAAAAAGTTCAAATGCTGATTGTTTGTAAATAACCAAAGGATCTTTTTGCTCGTAGACTGCTGTTTGTACACTCTGCTTCAAATCATCCATAGCTCTCAGGTGTTCTTTCCAACTGTCGTCGATGATCGAAAGTGTGATGGATTTTTCCAGAGAGGAGAGAAGTTCCAAGCCCTTCGTTTGAATTGTTTTATCAAGGTTGGTCAAAACATTGGCTGTTTTTTTACCATCCGTAAATGGAACAAAAACATTGGTGATATGATTTCCTTGTGTGAGTTTGACATTTTGAAAAATGGGCAGTGCCTGTTTGGCAATCGATTGCTTTCTGAATTGATAGTGTTGGATTGCTTCCTGGTAGAGCTTTTCACTGAGCTCTTGCGGATTTCCTTTTTCCAGCTCTGCAGGATTGATGGCAGTATTGACCCCAAGCTGCATGATCGTATTCAAGGAGAATCCTTCATGGTCTGCAGTTCCTGCATATTGATTGATCAGTCCAGATGCAACTGAATAAAATGCATTGTCAAGATCTAGTGCAAGTCGCTCACCAAACAAGGCATGTTGTCTTTTGCTGTACACAACATTTCTTTGTTTGTTCATGACATCATCATATTCCAACAATCTTTTTCTGATACCAAAGTTGTTTTCTTCCACTTTTTTCTGAGCTCTTTCGATGCTCTTGGTGATCATGCTGTGCTGGATGACTTCACCTTCTTTGTAGCCCATCCTGTCCATCAGAGAAGCAATTCTGTCGCTTCCAAACATTCTCATCAGATCATCCTCCAATGAAACATAGAATTGTGAAGAACCTGGATCGCCCTGTCGGCCAGCGCGACCTCTCAATTGTCTGTCAACACGCCTGCTTTCATGTCGTTCTGTACCAATGATTGCGAGTCCACCTGCTTCTTTTACACCGGGTCCCAATTTAATATCCGTTCCTCGTCCAGCCATGTTGGTAGCTATGGTAACATTCCCTGCCAATCCTGCTTCTGCAACCACTTGAGCCTCTCTTGAGTGTTGTTTTGCATTCAACACATTGTGTGGTATTTTTTTCTGTTGCAGCATCCGGGAAAGAAGTTCAGAGACTTCAACAGATGTTGTACCTACAAGTATGGGACGTCCAGCATTCCGGAGCTGTTCCACTTCGTCGATGACTGCTTTGAACTTTTCTCTCTTTGTTTTATACACCAGATCTTCCTGGTCTTTTCTGATCAGATTTAGATTGGTTGGTATAGATACCACATCCAATTTATAGATGTTCCACAACTCTGCTGCCTCTGTTTCTGCAGTACCTGTCATACCAGCCAGCTTGTGATACATTCTGAAATAATTCTGCAGGGTAACAGTGGCATAGGTTTGGGTTGCCGCTTCGATTTTGACATTTTCTTTTGCTTCGATGGCTTGATGGAGACCGTCACTGTATCGCCTTCCCTCCATGATCCTGCCAGTTTGCTCATCCACTATTTTTACCATTCCATCCAGCACAACATATTCAATATCTTTTTCAAAAACAGTATATGCTTTTAACAATTGTTGAATGGTATGTATACGATCAGCTTTTTGAGAATATTCCTGCAGCAGTGATTCTTTTCGACTTATTTTTTCATCTATACCAGCATTGCTTTTTTCAATATCAGCCAATTCGATGGAGAGATCAGGAAGTACAAAGAGATTGGGATCTTCACCGGCTTTGGTGATATAATGCAATCCTTTGTCGGTCAGTTCAACCTGATTGTTTTTTTCATCGATGTGAAAGAAAAGTTCTTCGTCAACAACCGGCATTTGTTTTTGCTGTTCAGCAAGATAGAAGTTCTCGGCTCTTTGCAGTTTAACTTTGATGCCCGGCTCGCTGAGGAATTTGATCAATGCTGAGTTTTTTGGCAGCCCCCTGTAAGCACGCATCAGATGCAATCCACCTTCCTGCGGACCATCTTTTCCTTCAGCGATGAGCTTTTTTGCATCCTGCAGTGACTTGGTCATTATTTGTTTTTGAACCTCCACCAACTGTTGTATTCTTGGCTTGTGAACATGATACTGTTGGTCATCGCCTTTTGCAATGGGTCCGGATATGATCAAGGGTGTTCTCGCATCATCGATCAAGACACTATCTACTTCATCCACCATGGCAAAATGGTGTTTACGTTGCACCATTTCATCTGGAGAGTGAACCATGTTGTCTCTTAAATAGTCAAATCCAAATTCATTGTTGGTTCCGTATGTAATATCAGCTTGATAGGCTTTTCTTCTTGCATCAGAATGTGGTTGATGTTTGTCGATGCAATCCACAGTGAGTCCGAGCCATTCGAACAATGTTCCGTTCCATTCAGAGTCGCGTTTTGCCAAATAGTCATTCACCGTTACAATGTGAACACCTTCTCCGGCCAATGCATTGAGATAGGCAGGCAATGTGGAAACGAATGTTTTTCCTTCGCCTGTTGCCATCTCTGATATTTTGCCTTGATGCAGAACAGTTCCTCCAATCAGCTGAACGTCATAATGCACCATGTTCCAGTTTACCAAATTGCCGGCTGCCATCCAGCTAGTTTTGAAAACAGATTCGTTTCCTTTGATGACAACATAGTCTTTTCTAACACTCAGATCACGATCCAAATCAGTCGCGGTTGCCGTTAGCTCTTCATTTTCTTTGAACCTCCTGCCTGCTTCTTTTACAACGGCAAATGCCTCCGGCAGCAAATCACTCAATATTTCTTCAATTTGCCCATCCCGCTTCTTTTTGAGTTCGTCTACTTGTTTGTAGAAATCATCCTTTCCCAAAATATCCTCTGCGGGCAATTGCTCTGCAGCCTTTTCCAGGTCAGTTATGGATTGATTGATCTCTTTTAGGTGATCTTGGATCCTTGACTTGAATTCTTGGGTTTTTGCCCTCAGCTGGTCGTTGGTCAGACTGGCATATGATGAAAAGTGAGTATTGATTTTTTCTACGATCGGATAGATGAGTTTTACGTCTTTTTCCGACTTGCTGCCTCCCAGAATCTTCGTTAAAAATGTAAACATAACCTTCGGTTCTTTCTAAGAGGTCAAATTTAGTTCATTTATGCTGAAAGGAGGGGTTCACCGAAGGCAAAGCATTACCTTTGACATCCAATTCGCGAATATATCAGTATGAAAAGAGGATTTTATGCACTGTTTATTGTTTCATTAACAAGTTTTGGAGCTTTTTCACAGGATGGATTTCAGGTAAACGGCCGCTTGGTTGATACCCTCGGAAATCCCATTTCCCGTGCTACCGTGGGTGTTTACATTGCAGGTGGAAAAGACACCATCAAGACCATCACAAACAACGTGGGATTCTTTTTGATCAAGGGCATTCCTGAGAGAAAATTCGTGCTGATGATATCCAGTTTGGGATACGGCACCTCCCTAAAAGCCTACACGATCCCAGTTGACGAGGAAGTCCTCAAGCTGGAAGAGATCAAGTTGCTTCCATCATACAGCTCCATGCAGGAAATCATCGTGTCTGTACCACCCATCATTGTAAAGGAAGATACCGTGGAATACAAGGCTGATTCATTCCGTCTGAAACCCAACGCAATGGTGGAAGATCTGCTGAAGAAAATGCCAGGAATTGAAGTCGATAAAAATGGAAACATAACCGCACAAGGAAAGACAGTAACCAAGGTGAGAGTAAATGGCAAGGATTTTTTCAGTGGTGATCCCAAAGCTGCAACCCAGCAATTGTCTGCGGATATGATTGACAAAGTGCAGGTGGTTGATGATTATGGAGACCTGGCCAATGCATCAGGTATCAAAGATGGCGAGCCGGACAAGGTCATCAATTTGCAATTGAAGAAAGACAGAAACAGAGGGGTATTCAGCAGAACTACCTTGGGTGCTGGAACAAATGATAGATATGCCGCAACTACCAACGTGAATTTCTTCAACAACAATAAACAGCTTTCTGTTTTTGGAGGTGCCAACAACAACAACTCAAGTACATTTGATTTCAACAGCAGTGGTGGTGGATTTGGTGGACAAGGTGGAGGAGGCGGTGGACGAGGATTCCAGATCAACATTGGAGGAAACAACCAGAGTGGAATAGGTGGACAAGAAGGGTTGAGTACAACCAACTCGCTGGGATTCAATTTCAGGAACGATCTGGAAAATAAAAAAGGGTCCGTTTACGGAAACTATAGCTACTCCTCACGTAAAACAGAAATCGAAAGAGATATCGCATCGCAAAACTTTTTCCAGAACACTAAATTTCTCAATCACCAGGTCGTCAACTCTACGTCCAATGTATACACACACAGGGCTTCCTTGAATTTTGAATGGAACATCGACTCTTTTAATTATGTCAAATTCATTCCAGAGTTTTTTGCAAGAGAAAATAATACCAATTCGGCGAGTGTATTTGATTATTTGAAGAATGATACCGATACTACCAGCTTTGGTAAAAACAATGATTTCTCAAAGTCCTTTACTCCAAGCTTCAATGGAAACCTGATTTTCAATCACAAATTTCAAAAGCGCGGTAGAAATCTTTCGGTCAATATTACTGGCGGGTACAACAGCACAGATGGTGAGAGTGATAAAAATAATTTGACCCGTAATTATCTTTTGAACAAGACCGATAGTGTGATCTTGAAGCAAAATGTAAACACGAACAATCAGGCAGATAATTTCAATATACGCTTCAACTTCTCCGAGCCTATCATGCAGGGGCGATACCTCGACTTGATATATTCATACAGTCAATCTTATGTAAGCAATGACCGTGCAACATTTGTGGAGGACCCACTTGGCAATGCTGTATTTTCTGATTTGCTGAGCAATGCTTTCGAAACAGATTTCATTCGTCAGCGCATCGGTGCCAATATCAGGACGGTTCGCAAAAAATACAATTACACTTTCGGAGCGAGCTCACAGCCTGTATATCAGAGAGGATATTCTATCTCAAAAGATTCTGCCTACACACCGATTAAGAGAATCAATTTGCTTCCGTCCGCGAACTTTGCATACAATTTTACGCGCAACAAAACATTGCGATTCTTTTACAATGGAAACGCCAATCAACCTACATTTTCACAATTGCAACCTGTGAAAGACGTATCCAATCCACAGTACCAGATCCAAGGCAACCCATTGTTGAAACCTGAGCTCGCACATATTTTCAGTCTATCTTTCAATAATTTGAATTTTCTAACTGGACAAACTTTTTTCATTGGAACCAACTTTAATTTCACGAACAACCAGATTGTTAACAATACCAGCAGAGTCGGAAACAATGGGGCTCAGCTGACTACTTACGAAAATGTAAATGGTGCTTATTCCGCAAGCGGATTTTATAATTTCAGCAAACCATGGAGCAATCGCACATATATCATTTCCTTCAACGGTTCTGCTGCCTTCAATAACAGCATTACTTTTATCGACAATATTCAGAATTTTGGAAAGACACTCTTGTTTGCACAAGGTGCAAAATTTGAGATCAATTGGAAAGAATGGCTCGAATTTGACGTGGGTGGACGATATGGTGTAAACAACACAAGATATTCTCTTGCGGGACAGCCCAATGTCAATTATCATAGTTGGACCCTCACCAATAATTCTCGTATTGATTTTCCGGGTGGTTGGGTATTCAGACATGATATAGAATATATCATCAACAGAGGATTGTCATCTGCTGTGAATCAAAACATTGCTTTATTGAATGCCAATTTTGAAAAGACCCTTTTCAAAAAGAAAAATGGTATTTTCAGGATATCTGGATTTGATATTTTAAACCAAAATAAAGCGATCGCCAGAACAGTCAATGGAAACAACATTGTTGATACCAGGGTGAACAGACTCACAAGATATTTCATGATGAGTTTTATTTACCGATTCAACAAATACAAAGGGCAGCAGCCTTCTTCCAACATGGGTGGTCCTGGCGGTGGACAAATGAGGGATGTTAGATTCTAATGGATTCTGTCACACACATAGTACTTGGTGCATGTGTTGGTGAGGTTTTAATGGACAAAAAAGCTGGTAGAAAAGCCATGCTTTGGGGGGCTTTGGCTCAAAGCGTACCTGACATTGACTTTCTCAACGGTGCATGGATGCCCCTCACTAAAGAATTGATGGCACACAGGGGCATCACGCATTCCTTCCTTTTCACATTTCTTTCCTCTCTATTTCTTGCTTTGGTTGCCAGCAGGTTGCATAAAAAAGGATGCAATCAGCATGTCAAAATGGGTTTCATTTTTTCTCATTGAAGCACTGATTCACATTATGCTGGATTCTTTGAATAATTATGGTACTGGATTGTTCGAGCCGTTCTCATCCATGAGAATCGCATACAATCTTTTATATGTTGCCGATCCATTGTTTACAATTGCACCGTTGTTTGTTTTCTTTTTCTTGTTGTTTTCAAGAATGGATCATTTGCACCGCATCAAATGGGCAAGGTTTGGAATATGGGTTCCCATCTTTTATTGCTGCTTTGCTTTGGTGAACAAGATCAACATAGAAAAAAGTGTCTCGAAACATCTGACCCATTCATCAATATATTTTACAGCGCCAACACTGTTGAATAATTTTCTGTGGACCGCTGTTATTAAGGACAGCACTGGTTTTCAGGTTGGGTACAAATCTATTTTCGGCAAAGAAGGATTTGCATTTACAAGGTTTGAGCAAAACCAAAATTACTTGGATAGCATACATGATCACCAGGAAGTGATGGATCTCAAACTATTTTCACAGGGGTTCTATATACTTGAAAAATGGAACGATACTTTGGTCTTCAATGACTTGAGATTTGGTCAGATCAATGGCTGGGAAAACCCATCCAGTAAGTTCGCTTTTCACTACTTTTTATCTCATCCTGCTGACAATGATCTGGTGGTGCAGCGAGGTAGGTTTGCGGCGCTCAATGTAAAATCTGCAAAAGTATTGTGGACAAGGATGTTTGATCTTAAATAAAAAACCCTGGATGAACCAGGGTTTCAAGAAGTGATTTGCAGATATTAAAGTCCCATTTTCTTTTTAAGATTCACATCAATGGCGTCCAGGAATTCCTCGGTATATAGAAAATGTTCGCCATGGTTCACCTTATTTCCATGGATGCATACAGCAAGGTCTTTCGTCATTTTGCCTTCTTCAACTGTTTCAATACACACCGCTTCCAGTGCGTCTGAAAATTTAATCAGGTCTTGATTGTTATCCAGTTTTCCTCTGAATGCAAGTCCACGGGTCCATGCAAATATTGATGCAATCGGATTGGTGCTGGTCGGCTTTCCCTTTTGATGATCGCGGTAGTGGCGGGTAACAGTTCCATGGGCAGCTTCTGATTCCATGGTTTTCCCATCGGGGGTAACTAAAACGGATGTCATGAGACCAAGAGATCCAAAACCCTGCGCAACCGTATCGCTCTGAACATCTCCGTCGTAGTTTTTGCAAGCCCAAACAAATTTTCCATTCCACTTCAATGCACTGGCAACCATATCATCAATCAATCTGTGTTCATAAGTAATGCCGGCTGCTTCATATGATGTTTTAAATTCATTTTCGTAAATATCCTGGAAGATATCTTTGAAACGTCCGTCATATTTTTTTAAAATGGTATTTTTTGTACTCATATAAAGTGGCCAGCCCTTCTGAAGTGCCATGTTGAAACAACTCCTTGCAAAGCCTTTGATACTCTCATCTGTGTTGTACATGCTCATGGCAACACCTGCTCCTTTGAATTGGTATACTTCGTGTTCAATGATTTGACCATCTTCTCCTTCAAATTTAATAGTCAGTTTTCCTTTGCCAGGCACTGTAAAATCAGTTGCACGGTATTGGTCACCAAATGCATGGCGCCCAACGATGATGGGGCTGTCCCAGTTGGTAACCAGTCTAGGTATATTTTTAATCACAATCGGTTCGCGGAATACAGTTCCGTCAAGAATGTTTCTGATTGTTCCATTTGGACTCTTCCACATTTGCTTGAGGTTGAATTCTTTCACACGGGCTTCATCTGGAGTAATGGTTGCGCATTTGATTCCGACACCGTATTGTTTGATGGCGTTGGCAGCATCAATGGTTACTTGGTCATTGGTTTGATCACGGAATTCTACTCCCAGGTCATAATATTTGATATCAAGATCCAAGTAGGGAAGAATCAATTTATCCTTGATAAACTTCCAGATGATTCTTGTCATCTCATCGCCATCCAATTCAACAACTGGATTCAATACTTTGATTTTTGCTGCCATAAGGTAATTTTAAGGCTGCAAAGGTACTGACTGTATACCAATTATACAATGGTTTTGGGGCGAGATTATGCTTCCATTTGATGGCTTTCTTCCAACAGCGCAGTTTGTTTTTCTGCAAGATGCCGGAGTTTGTCAACTGACATGAATTTAAAATGTTTGGCCCTGAATCTGATCAGTTGTTCTTTTTCAAAATCCGCCAGGATTCTTGAAACTTGTTCTTTGGTGGTACCAGCCAGGTCAGCCATTTCCTGTCGGTCGATGTGAACACGGATGCCAAGTCTAGTTTGCTTGTAATTATATGTATCTGCAAGGTGAACGAGAATGCCTGCCACTTTTTCTTTCACAGTTTGTTGTGCGATTTGCAGTAGTTTGACTTCGGTCGTTCTGATTTCTTTCAAAAATATTTTTCTGATTTCCTCTTGGAGCAATTCGTTTTTTTGATAAAGGTTTTTGAAAAAACCAAGTTCGATAAAACAAATTCTGCTGTCCTCCACAGCAGTTGCGGTGTAGGGTTGCAGACCGGTGTAGCTTAAGAATCGGTGTCCCATTGTTTGTCCGGGTCCGATCAGTCTCAAGATGAAAGGTCTTTGTGAATCTGTGTTCATCTCTAATTTGATGACGCCGGTTTGGATGAAGTAGATGCCATTGATTTCATCTCCTTCTCTAAAAATCAATTCGCCTTTTTTGAATTCATAGTGGTGTTTGAAAGGCTTGTAAACTCCGTGATCTTCGCCGAAAGATTTCAGCATGATGCAATTCTTGACTGTGCAGGTCTGACAGTAGGATGTAATTCTGGTCATGGGTAAGCGGTTTAAAAAGTTAATAAAAGGGTGTGTATGCTACCAACCAGATAATGCAATATTAATTGTTTAATGATATCGCCTTCCAATACCTATGAAAACATTACAAAAAAGTTACAAATCCGCATTTTACGTGCAAATCCGGTCGATTTTGAATTCAGCAGCTAATTGGTTAATTTTGCACTCCTTTTATTTAAAAGGTGTAGCAATACACAGGTAAAGCTAATTAGGCGAGGTAGCTCAGGTGGTTAGAGCGTCGGATTCATATCCGCCGCGGCGGACTCGGGTCAAGATAGAGAGTAAAAAAATTAGGCGAGGTAGCTCAGGTGGTTAGAGCGTCGGATTCATAACCCGAAGGTCTCGGGTTCAACTCCCGATCTCGCTACAAAGGTCTCAAATGAGGCCTTTTTTATGATGTTCACAGTTTATATATTATACTCTCAGAAATACAAAAAACACTATACGGGCTTTACTTCTAATCTGGCGGGCAGGTTAAAGAGTCATAATGATTTTGGGAGGGACTGGACTTCAAAATATCGACCATGGAAATTGATATTTTCAAAAGATTTCTTAGACAAGAGTGAAGCTATAGGGTATGAAAAATGGTTAAAAAGTGGTGTTGGCAGAGATTTTATTCAAACATTGGAGCATTGAGTTAGGATTCATATCCGCCGCGGCGGACTCGGGTTCAACTCCCGATCTCGCTACAAAGGTCTCAAATGGGGCCTTTTTTTACGCAAACAAAAGGCTGCGGGTCCTGTAGACATCTAAAAAGATGATGTATCTTTTAAGTCATTTAGTCCATTGACAAATCTTCTGTATGAAACAAACATTCACTTTGATGTGTCTAACGTCATGCATCTTGCTATCTGGGATTGCAATAAGTCAATCCAAATCACCCCAGGCCAAAACCAATTTCGGTGTGGTGGAAGGCATGAAAGAAAAAAGCGGAATTCTTTCCTTTAAGGGAATTCCTTTTGCAGCGCCACCTGTAGGTAATTTTAGATGGAGAGAGCCACAACCTCTGAAAAAATGGGAAGGAGTGCTTCAAACAAAGCAATTCGGACCCAGAGCGATGCAGGCTCCCATATTTGGTGATATGAATTTTAGATCCAACGGTATGAGCGAAGATTGTTTGTATCTGAATGTGTGGACACCTCAAGCAAAAGGGGCATTGCCCGTATTGGTTTATTTCTATGGTGGTGGTTTTGTAGCAGGGGATGGTTCCGAAGGTCGATATGATGGCGAGAGCATGGCTAAAAAAGGAATAGTAACCATCACAGTGAATTATAGGTTGGGGGTATTTGGTTCCCTCGCGCATCCTGAACTTAGCAAAGAGTCACCTTATCATGCTTCTGGAAATTATGGATTGCTGGATCAGGCTGCTGCACTTAAATGGGTGAAAGAAAATATTATCAACTTCGGTGGGGATCCTAATAAAATTACGATCGCTGGTGAATCTGCCGGATCTGTTTCTGTGAGTGCACAAATGGTTTCACCACTGTCAAGGGATTTGATCGCAGGTGCCATTGGGGAGAGCGGATCTCTGCTTGGAGCCCTTCCTCCAGTCCCATTGGCAGATGCAGAAAAAAATGGATTGGAGTTTTCCAAGAAAACAGGAGTTTCGTCCATGGCTGAATTAAGAAAACTTTCTTCTGATTCAATTTTGAACGCGGCAACCAAACACGGACCCTTTAGATTTCCAACAACACTCGATGGTTATTTCTTTCCTAAAGATCCTCTGTCTATTTTCAAGGCAGGCGAACAGGCGCAGGTCCCGCTTTTGGTTAGATGGAACTCAGAGGAATCTGGAGCAAGAGCCATTATGGGAAAAGAAGCATTTACTGTTCAAAATTTTCAAAATGCAGTAAAGAGACTTTATGGCGATAACAGTCAGGCCATATTAAATGTTTACACACCTTCGATTGATGAAGAAGTAGAGAAAGTCGCTACCGAACTCGCCGGAGATCGTTTTATCAGCTTCAGCACATGGCGATGGGCAGACATGCATGAAAAAACGGGAAAGGGCATGCCTGTTTACAGATATTATTATACCAGACCACGTCCACCTATGACACCAGAAATGGGCGATGCTGTTGCTGGCATGGCAGGAGGTGTTCAAAGAAATACCGGAGCCCCCAAGCCACCAATACCAAAAGGCGCTGTGCATTTAGCTGAAATTGAATATTGCATGGGCAATCTTCATTACAACAAAGTGTATGCCTGGACCAAAGACGATTATAAAGTATCGAATACCATGCAGGACTTCTTTGCGAACTTTATAAAAACAGGTAATCCCAACGGGAAGTCATTGCCCAATTGGCCTGCAACAAAGACCGCAAAGCCTTCCCCAGTGATGTATATTGATGTAACAAGTGAGTCAAAGCAAGATCCGTTCGCTTAACGATACGAACTTTTGCAATCATTGATCAAGTAAAAAAATCAATTGCATGCAGGTAATACTTGGCATTATATTTCATTTCGTTGGTGGCTTTGCTTCAGGAAGTTTTTATGTTCCCTACAATAAAGTGAAAGGCTGGTCATGGGAGAGTTATTGGATTGTTGGTGGATTGTTTTCATGGTTGATTGTGCCACCAATTGCTGCATGGCTAACGATACCACATTTCAGTGAAATCATTTCATCAACCGATACAAGTATATTGAAATGGACATTTTTCTGGGGGATATTATGGGGGATAGGTGGATTGACGTATGGACTGGGAATGCGATACCTGGGTATGTCGCTGGGCAATTCGGTACTGTTGGGATTCACTTCCGCTTTCGGGGCACTGGTTCCTTCAATTTATTACAACATGGTTCCCACACCAGGAAAAACAACTTTTTCTGATCTCGTTTCAACCGATTGGGGAAGAATTGTTTTGACGGGAATTGCTTTGTGTCTCATCGGCATCATCATCTGTGGGAAAGCAGGTATCATGAAGGAAAAAGAATTGCCGGAAGAAAAGAAAAAAGAATCTGTAAAAGAGTTCAATTTGGTGAAAGGCCTGATCGTTTGTACACTCTCAGGAATTTTGAGTGCATGCTTCAATTATGGCATTGAAGCTGGAACACCGATGGCTGAAAAAGCCAATGATATATGGAAAGCAGCAAATCCAGCTGCTGCCACTGAATTTCTCTATCAGAACAATGTGATTTATATTGTTCTTCTTTGGGGTGGACTCACAACGAATTTTATCTGGTGCATGATATTGAATGTCAGAAATAAATCTTTTGGAGACTATATAAACAAGTCAACTCCATTGAAATGGAACTACTTTTTTGCTGCACTGGCAGGAACCATCTGGTTCATGCAATTCTTCTTTTACGGAATGGGTGAAAGCAGATTGGGCAATGGTGCCAGCTCATGGATTCTTCACATGGCATTCATCATCCTGGTCGCGAATATTTGGGGAATAACGTTGAATGAGTGGAAAGGGACCAGCAACAAAACAAAATCCACCATTGGGATCGGCATTGCAACAATATTGCTGTCTGTGATCATTGTTGGATATGGAAACTCACTCAAAGCATAAGATTTGATTATATGGATAAGGCCAAGTCATTCAGGTATGTAAGTTATTTGTGGGAGGATGCAAAAGCATCTGCCATGGCTGGAGATGAAGTAGCATTGTTGGTTTATCGTTCCAATTTATTGGGAGCAGATCTTCGGTTGACAAACTACGGAGGAGGAAATACCTCATGCAAAACAATATCAAAAGACCCGCTCACTGGAACTGAAGTTGAAGTAATGTGGGTAAAAGGCAGTGGAGGTGATCTCGGCACCATGAAACGCAATGGTCTTGCAGCATTGTATGTAGATAGATTACGCAGTCTGCAAAATATATACAAAGGCATTGCACACGAAGATGAGATGGTTGAACTCTTCAATCATTGTATATACGATCTTCAATCCAAAGCCCCTTCAATCGATACTCCTTTGCACGGACTCCTTCCGTTCAAACACATTGATCATCTTCATCCTGACGCGGCGATTGCCATTGCTGCTTCAAAGGATGGTAAAAAAATTACTGAGGTGTTGTTTGAAGGGAAAATTGGATGGGTGGATTGGCAAAGGCCAGGATTCGATCTGGGTTTGAAGTTGAAAGCATGTCTGGATGCCAATCCTGGTATCAAAGGAATCATGTTGGGGTCACATGGACTCTTTACATGGGGAGATACTGCATATGAAAGCTATCTCAATACCTTGGAGGTGGTCGAAAAGTGTGCTGTATACCTTGATGAGAAAATCCGCACAAAAGGAAATGTTTTTGGAGGAGTAAAGATCAAATCAATTGATACTTCCATCAGAAAAACTCAGGCTTCAAAAATTGCTCCCATTCTAAGAGGAATGGCATCATCACACCAGAATGTGATTGGACATTTTACGGATGATGAAAGGGTCATGGAGTTTATCAATTCAAATGACCTTGGTCGTCTTGCGCCGATGGGCACCAGTTGTCCGGATCATTTCTTGAGAACAAAAATATCTCCGCTCATATTGAGCCTGTCTCCAGAAGAAAATCTTGATGATGTCCAGCAGATCAAAGAAAAAATATCTCCTCTTTTTAATGCATACAGAATTATGTACAAGGAGTACTATGATGCATGCAAACATGTAAACAGTCCGGGTATGCGAGACCCCAACCCGGTTGTGATTCTATATCCTGGTATTGGCATGTTCACATTTGTAAAGGATAAACAAACAGCAAGAGTTGCATCAGAGTTTTACATCAATGCCATCAATGTTATGAGAGGCGCTGAGTCTATCTCATCATATGTATCACTTCCCAAGCAAGAGGCTTTCAATATTGAATATTGGTTGCTCGAAGAAGCAAAACTTCAGCGCATGCCAAAGTCCAAAGCATTGAGCGGCAAGGTAGCTCTTGTTACAGGCAGTGGTGGAGGAATCGGTAAAGCAATTGCTAAAAAATTTGCAGAAGAGGGTGCATGTGTTGTGATTGCTGATAATCATCAAGAGCGATTGCTGGAGGCGAAAGAGCAATTTGTGCAGCAATTTGGAGCAGATCAAATTGCAAGTGAACTGATGGATGTGACAAAAATAGATACCATTGAAAAAAGCATGCAACAAGCTGCTCTCACTTTTGGTGGTATTGATATTATAGTGAACAACGCCGGTATTTCTATTTCAAAACCATTGGAAGATCACACGACGGATGACTGGGATCTTCTCTATGATATTTTAGTAAAAGGACAATTTCTTGTTACCCAGCAGGCAATCACAATCATGCGAAAACAAGGATTTGGAGGAGATGTATTGAATATTGTCAGTAAAAATGCTCTTGTAAGTGGTCCGAACAATGCAGGATATGGTTCAGCCAAAGCAGCTCAATTGCACTTGGCAAGATTGAATGCGGCCGAGCTGGGTAAAGATAAAATCAGGGTGAATGTAGTCAATCCCGATGCTGTCATTGCTGGTAGTAATATTTGGAGCGGAGGTTGGGCCGAAGGTCGCGCAAAAGCCTATGGAGTCAAGGTTGAGGAACTTCCTGCTTATTATGCAGCCCGGACTCTGTTGGGTGAAATCATTCTGCCTGAAGATATCGCCAATGCATGTTTTGTATATGTAAGCGGACTGCTCAACAAATCAACTGGAAATGTTTTGAATGTTGACGGTGGCATCTCTGCATCTTTCGTTCGATGATTTGCAATCAAACCAACTGACATGAGAATCTCACAACAAACAATTCAACTGCACAATGAAAAACTTTTTTCAGCACATCAAAGAAAGTTTGATTTCATCGCTACAGAGATACCTCAGGTAGAATCAATCATTCAGAAATTGATTGAATTCAATGTAGCTATTCCGAGCTGGGCATTGGGAACAGGCGGCACAAGATTTGGAAGATTTCCAGGAGGAGGTGAGCCAAGAAGCCTGGAAGAGAAAATAGACGACGTGGGACTCTTGCATGCATTGAATCAATCAAGCGGAGCCATTTCTTTACACATTCCATGGGATATCCCCCAAAATTATCAATCCATACAACAGCATGCCGCTTCATTGGGCATTCGTTTTGATGCAGTCAATTCAAATACTTTTCAGGACCAACCGGATCAACAATTTTCATACAAATTTGGTTCCCTCCAACATATGGACGCCCGAATTCGAAAACAAGCCATCGCGCACAACAAAGAAGTAATCAAGCATGGCATTGAGTTGGGCTCCAAAGCCCTGACAGTATGGCTCAGCGATGGAAGCTCTTTCCCAGGACAATTGAATTTTAGAAAAGCATTTCAGAACACGTTGGAGAGTTTGCAGGAAATATATTCATCGCTACCTGCTGACTGGAAAATATTTATTGAATACAAAGCATTTGAACCAAATTTCTATTCCATGACGGTGGGTGACTGGGGACAGTCGCTGCTCTATGCAAATAAACTTGGACCTAAAGCTTATACATTGGTGGATCTGGGTCACCATCTTCCCAATGCCAATATTGAGCAGATCGTGGCATTGCTCTTAATGGAGGGGAAATTGGCTGGCTTTCATTTCAATGACAGCAAATATGGTGATGATGATCTAACTGTTGGAAGCATCAAACCTTATCAGTTGTTTTTAATTTTTAATGAACTGGTAGAGGGAATGGATGCCCGCGGATTGAATCATGCTGCCGATCTTGGCTGGATGATTGATGCGAGTCACAATGTAAAAGACCCACTGGAAGATTTGCTGCAATCTGTTGAAGCGATCATGCTTGCTTATGCACAGGCGTTGTTGGTTGATAGAAAGAAACTGAATGATGCCCAATCCTCAAACGATGTTGTCGAAGCGCAAGAACTGCTGCAATCTACTTTTCGGTCGGATCTGCGCTCAATCGTTGCCGAGGCACGAATGCGCGCTGGTGGAGCGTTGGATCCAATTCTTTTTTACCGGGAGCATGGTGTCAGGCAATCGCTTGTTAAAGAGAGAGGAACTGTCTTCAAGGCAACCGGATTATGATGAAAAAAGTCCCTGTCATACTCATTTTTGACATTGGAAAGACCAATAAGAAATTATTGTTGTTCAGTCGGCAATACAAAATGCTGCATGAGGAGACCATACAGCTTGAAGAGTCCAATGATGAAGATGGTTTCCCTTGCGAAAATATTGAGCTTCTTTCCAATTGGGTTTTGAACAGGTATCAGCATTGGAATAGCAGCGACGTTTACCAAATCATCGCTGTTAATTTCTCTGCATATGGCGCCAGTTTTGCTTTATTGAATAAAGAGGGTAAACCTTGTCTTCCACTTTATAACTACCTGAAACCATTTCCAGAAGAATTGCATCAACCTTTTTATGAACAATACGGAGGTGAAGAAAAATTTGCATTGGATACAGCATCTCCATTACTTGGTAATTTGAACTCCGGACTCCAACTGTATCGACTGGCACGACAACACCTGTCTGATTTTAAAATGGTAAAATATGCTTTGCACCTGCCTCAATACATCAGTTATTTGGTCTCTCGGAAAATGGTTTCAGATATGACCAGTCTGGGGTGTCATACTGCTTTGTGGGACTTCACCAAGAACAAATACCATGATTGGGTTTTCAGAGAGGGTATCGCAGAGAAACTACAGCCTATTCAACCTTCTGATGCATGTACCTTGCATGGCGAATCGAATATTCCAGTGGGAATGGGATTGCATGACAGTTCAGCTGCATTGATTCCTTATCTTAAAACAATCAACGAGCCATTTGTGCTTGTTTCAACCGGAACATGGTGCATCTCATTGAATCCTTTCAACGATAGGCCACTAACGGTATCAGAACTAAAACAGGACTGTCTTTTTTATTTTTCTTACCAAGGTAGGAGAGTAAAAGCATCAAGACTTTTTGCAGGGCATGAACACGAGATGCAAGTAAAGAGATTGTTGGAGCACTTTCAGATTAAAGAGGATTTCCATAAATCGATACAGTTTGATTATGATATTATAAATAAACTCACTGCAGATATGTTGAATGATAAGGATGATTTCAATCCTCATCACTTCATTTTTTCAACCCGCAATTTGCAAGAATATTCTACTTTTAAAGTGGCGTACCACCAATTGATGTTGGACTTGGTTGCGATGCAGGTTCGCAGCATACAATTGGTCATCCAGGATACAAATGTAAAAAGCATCTATGTAGACGGCGGATTCAGCCACAATAATATATTTATGCAACTGTTGTCAAATAGTTTTCCTTCTTTCAATGTATATGCTGCAGCTGTACCACAGGCTTCTGCCATGGGTGCTGCTGTTGTCATTCATGAACATTGGAATGAATCTGCTATCCCAATTGATATTGTCCAATGCAAGCAAATTCTTCCTCTTTGAGCTGAATCAAATGCAGTACTTTTGCAGGATTCATTGAATCAAGCGGGGCATGGATAAACAAAAGAAGTTTAAGTTGATTTTGGTCTTGGGACTTTTAACCTCAGTAGGTCCCTTTTCGGTTGACATGTACCTGCCTGCATTTAATCACATTGCAGTTGATTTGAATACATCCATTTCAAATGTGATGTATTCCCTCTCAACCTATTTTATTGGTATCTCATTTGGTCAGCTTATTTATGGATCGCTGCTGGAGCGGTTTGGCAGGAAAAAGCCGATATATGTCGGACTCACCATCTATTTACTAGCATGCACAGGTTGTATTTTTGCATTCAGTGTGGAAATGCTCATTGCCATGCGATTTTTCCAGGCTGTTGGCGGTTGTGTCGGCATGGTTGCAGCCAGGGCAATGGTCCGAGATATTTTTCCTCCTCATGAATTCGCAAAAATATTTTCTTCTTTGATGTTGATCGTTGCAGTATCTCCGATTCTTGCACCAACTTTTGGAGGGTATGTAACTGCATCGCTGGGTTGGCATTTTGTATTTGTTTTTCTGTTCATATTGGTATCTCTTGTTTTTGTTGCTGTTTATTTCATGTTGCCTCAAACAAAAAATCCCGATACTCATTTTTCGTTGAGGCCACTTCCCATTCTCAGAAAGTACAGGGAAGTTATTGCTAACGTTCAGTTTATTTCTTTTGCACTCACAGGGGCCATTTCATATTCAGTGGTGTATACATATATTACTGGCTCACCGCATGTATTCATGGATAAGTTTCATGCAAGTGAAAAGACATATGGTTGGATTTTTGCGGTAGTAGCTGCCGGACTGATTATCTCCTCACAACTGAATAGCCTGGCATTGAATCGATTTCAAAGTAAAAAGATTTTGCGTACTGCCTTCTCCTTTCAGATTGTCATTGGAGTAATTTTTGTTTTGTTGGCAACTGCTGAACTGCTCGATATGTACAGTGCGATTGGAATAATCATTTGTTTCATTTTTTGTCAGGGATTTATATTTCCGAATGCATCTGCCTTTGCAATGGCTCCTTTTGAAAAAAACGCAGGCTCTGCATCTGCCATGTTGGGATTTTTACAAATGATGACTGGCGCTGCATCTTCTGCATTGATGGGAATTTTTCAGGAGGGATCTTTAAGGGCAATGGCAATGATCATGACCGCAAGTACAATCATTGGGTTCATGATATTTATCCTTGGAGAAAGAAAAATGGATAAAGCTGCCTCGGCGGCCTTGTTTGCAGAAGAGGACCTCGAACTGATAGAGGGTTTTTAATTCGGTTCTCTTTACTTTATTGATCAAAGTTTCATAATTTACTATTCTTAAAATCAAGCATTGTGAAACCTGTTGTTCAAATTTCACTCGACCTCACCAATATTGATGAAGCATTAGAAACTGCAGCCATGGCTTTGCGAGCAGGTGTTGATTGGTTGGAAGCCGGAACACCACTGATTTTAGCAGAGGGGTTACACGGAGTTAAGAAACTCCGTGAGGCATTTCCACATGTACCCATAGTAGCTGATTTAAAAACCATGGATGGTGGTTATTTGGAAGCAGAAATGATGGCAAAAGCAGGTGCAACGCATGTGGTTGTGATGGCAAGAGCACATCCTGAAACCATCAAATGTGTAGTACAAGCAGGGAAAGATTTTGGAGCAAAAGTAATGGGAGATAACTTGGGTTGTCCAGATATGGTATTGGGTGCAAAAGAGTTGGAAGATCTTGGCTGCGATTATATTGTTCATCATATTGGGTATGATGAACGAAGAGGCATTGCTGCCATGGGAAAGAGAATGCCTAGTCCTCTCGACCAGCTGAAGGAGGTTGTCAATGCAGTCAGCGTGCCGGTTCAGGCGGTTGGAGGTTTATCACTGGAACAGGCCATTCAATGTCCCGCTTATGGTGCTCCTTTGGTAGTGCTTGGTGCACCATTGACGATTGATGCAGATGCTTTCAAGACAGCTGATGGAAATTTGGAAGCTTCCCTTCGTATGATATGTGAAAAAATTCATGCATACGTAGATATTGTTTAACACTCATTACCGGTAGCTATGAAAAAAATGATGGCCGTTGTAAATTATGCC
>Ga0163212_1000101_pt1 | contig 33177 bp, 25 predicted proteins | sample Malawi_45m_30L_FD_113532 | JGI IMG/M metagenome (GOLD analysis project Ga0163212, IMG submission 113532) | Freshwater microbial communities from Lake Malawi, Central Region, Malawi to study Microbial Dark Matter (Phase II) - Malawi_45m_30L | ecosystem: Environmental > Aquatic > Freshwater > Lake...
GAAGAATAATACGTTGGTGCTTAACGATACTTACAACCTCGATGTGGAGACTTTGTCGGTTTCGTTACAATATATGGTATCAATGGCCGGACAACGGCCGCGATGCATTTACATTGGTTTAGACGAGAGCACGTTGCATCAAGAGGAAAACATTAAGAATATCATTCGTCCCTTTGCCCAAGAGCACGTTTACGTGGGCCTACCGGAACTTTTGCCGTTTGCGTTTCCCGAAGGAGCCATGGTATTTATCAAGGGGACTCGAAAGGCTCATATGGAACGGTTCGCCGCCCGATTTCGCGCCAAACAGCACCAAACGGTATTAGAAATCAATTTGTCAGCCCTGCGCAATAACTTAGCTTTTCTAAAGTCACGAACCTCTCCAGAAACGAAATTGCTGGCGATGGTAAAGGCTCAATCTTATGGTTCTGGTCTCGAACAAATGGCGAGTTTTCTCGAAGGGCAAGGAGTAGATTATTTGGGAGTGGCCTACACAACGGAGGGGGTGGCTTTACGAAATCACGGAGTCAAATTACCGATTTTAGTGTTGAATCCCGATCCTGCTAGTTATGGAGATTGCATTAATCATCAATTGGAACCCACGGTCTTTACCTTTGCGCAATTGGATCGCTTGATTCGCGAACTCATATTTCATGGCATCCAGCATTTCCCCATTCATGTTGAAATAGACACGGGAATGCGCCGATTGGGATTTGAACCTTCCGAAATTAAGCCCCTTATAGCGCTTATTAAAGCGCAACCCGAGGTCCGGTTGAAAACGGTTTTCACCCATTTTGTTGAATCGGATAATTTGAAGGATAAGTCCATGGGTTTTGCTCAAATTGAAGCATTTACAAGGGTAAAGGAATCAATAGAGGACGCCTTTTCACACCCAATGCTCTTTCATATGGCAAATTCCGATGCTGTTCTTAATTTTCCAGAGGCCCATTTTGATATGGTTCGAATTGGGCTTGGCATGTTTGGGCTTTCCAATTCTCCCGCGGCACTATTGGAACCCGTACTTTCTTGGAAATGCCTTGTTTCCCAAATAAAACAAGTAAGGGCCGGCGAAAGCGTAGGCTACTCAAGAAGTTTTGTTGCCACCCAAGACACTACCATTGCTATCCTGCCCTTAGGATATGCGGACGGCTTTCCTCGACGATTGAGCAATGGAGTTGGATCGGTAAAAATTAGGGGATTTTGGTGCCCCACGGTTGGCAAAGTGTGCATGGACATGCTAATGTTGGATGTATCGGAAGTCCCGGAAGTACAAGAAGGCGATGAAGCCATTTTATTTGATGACATCGAAAGCATGTTGAAGTTGGCAGAGCGACTTCAAACGATTCCGTACGAGTTAATGACCGGAATATCCGAACGTGTGCACAGGGTTTACATTCGGGAATAGGTTCATTTTTTAGCCTGTTCAAATACTATGGGTTGCAACAAAGAATGCTTAGGCCGGATTTGGTCAATGAATAAGGCCTTTGGTCGGTAGGATTACAAAGCCCTTAATCTTGAGATATGCACTTTCGATGAGTATTTACAGGGCAATCGTTTTACTTATAGGATGCTTGACACCAATATGGTAATCAATCGGCACTAGATTAAACGATTCGTTCAAATTGGATCAGCAAGTTCTTTTGGCCAAGGCCCAATCACTAAATTTCCCGGGGATAGTTCGATTTCTTGTTCTAAAGAATCAAAACAAAGGATAGTTTTTTTTTGTTGTGGAAATATGGTTAAATTCGATAAAATTACGTAGCAATGAATAAGCAAATTGAAAATGCGTTAAATGAGCAAATTAGTAAAGAAGCCTCTTCATCCCAGTACTATTTAGCTATGGCTTCTTGGGCTGAAACCAAGGGCTTATCCGGAACAGCGTTTTTTATGTACGCGCATTCAGATGAGGAGAGGTTTCACATGTTGAAATTGGTAAAATTTGTGAACGAACGCGGCGGTCGTGCCGTAGTTCCCTCCATTTCACAACCGCCCTCGGATTTCGAAACAGTGCAGCGTATGTTTGAATTATTGCTAAAGCATGAATTAACGGTAACCCAGTCGATCAATGAAGTGGTGGACATTTGTTTAAAGGAAAAAGATTACACAACGCATAACTTCATGCAATGGTATGTATCTGAGCAAATGGAAGAAGAGGCTCTTGCGCGCTCGATTTTGGATAAACTAAGTCTCATCGGAAACGAAAAAGGAGGAATGTACCTGTTCGACCGGGAAATGCACGAAATCGCGAATGCAAGTGGTTCAGAACCGGCGAAGTAGCTGGCTTCTTGTCTTTTTGATCGGGTTATTAGGGGAATTTTACGGCCAGTTAACCCCTCAATTTAACCATTATGGGATATCTGAGGGCTTATCTCAGTCCTCGGTTAATACGATTGTTTCAGAAATTAATGGAAGCGTCTGGGCGGGTACGCAAGATGGATTAAACCAATTCGACGGATTCGAATTTCGTTCATTCCTGAAAGAAAATTACCCCCAAATAAGAAGCGCTTTTATTGTTTGCAGCGGTGCTGACGAGGAGGGAAATCTTTGGTTTGGCACCAAGAAAGAACTGCTTTTTTTTAATGCCCAAAATGGAATATTCAATTCCTACAGAAATTCGAGGACAACCTCAGGGGTAAGGCAAGTAGCGCTTTGTAACCAAGGTGTGTTAACCTTATACGACGATGGTCAACTTTTTTTGTTTTCCATTCAATTGAAAAAATTTAAGAAAATTGATTTGGATTCGCCCGCCAGGCATTTGCTTCAAGGGCCTTTGAAAACGCATGTTATTTCAGCCAACAATACCGTATACCTTGTCGGAGATGATGGAGAACTCAAACACGTGTATTCGTTTAAAAACGAGGCCATTTATTCGGCCTTTCCTGCAGGTACGTCGCTCGTATTCTTCATGGATAAAAAAATTCGGTTGCTCGACGAGAATTATCGTCTATCCCATAGTTCATTGGATGGTTTTAACACAACCATCAATCCGCGCGTGGTAGGATTCATCTCCCTTAACCAGGGGTATGTGGTTGCGGTAAAAGGCAGCGGGCTATTTATTGTAAGTCCGACTGGTCAAATAATTCAATATTCCTCCGATTATTCCGGGGCTAACGGTTTAAAATCCGATAATATAAATTGCCTGTATCAAGATGGGGAAAAGGTTATATGGGTGGGCACAGAAAGGGGGTTATCTTGTTTTATGGAAGAGGAAAATGCTTGGAGAAAAGTGGTTCCCTCTGCTACCCCCGAAAAGGGATTAATCTCAGAAAATGTTTGGAGTTTTGCCAAATATGAGTCAACCTTACTTCTTGGTACCGATCAAGGAATTTCCTTATGCAATAGCCAAACGGCGAAATTCGATCATGTTCAGCGCAAAGAATTCCTAACGGGTACCCAAGACGTTTCGGTTATGGATATTGAGCCCTATCTCGATTCTCGTTTTTTACTGGCCTGCTTCGATGGATTATTGTTATTTGATGTACGAAAACAAACATTTGAAAAACTGACGCTGCCTGAAAAGCTTCGGACTCGGCACGAACATTTTTATGCGCTCTTTACGGTAGGTAATGAACTGTTCATCGGCACATCTTCCGGGTTATTAGTTATGCGCAAGGCTAGCCGTAAAATAGACGAAGTTCATTATAAACCGCGCGATGTTTTTCGGAATTTTTTGAGGGACTCAGAAGGCACCCTCTGGACGGTTTCCGATAAATCTGGCCTTTCGGTCTTAAATACCTCAACGCTTATCCTTGAGCCAAGTCCTTTTAATAAACTCCTTAATGAGCAGGTAAAAGATGCTTTTTCTTGTTTAATAGAGCCCACCGAAAAAACGCTCCTTTTGGGATCTATAGGATCAGGAATGGTACAGTTAAACTTGGCTACCGGCCAAATTAAGGTTTTGGATAAGCGCAATGGTTTGCCCAACAATGTTATTAACGGCATCCTAAAAGATGCCGAGGGAACCGTTTGGGTTTCCACGAACCGAGGGTTGGCATACATCAAAGCCAAACGGTTTGACACACATTATTTCACCCGCTATGGCGAAGAGGATTTTGAATACAATACGAACGCATTTTTTACAGAAAACGGCACACTATATTTTGGAGGAATCTTTGGTTTTGTCTCTTTTTCCCACGACATTTTATCGGCAAGAGAAGTTAAGAGAAGACCTGTTATTAACCGTATTCGCTTAAAAAAGGCAACCTCCGAATGGCCGAAGGCTAATATTTTGATTTCGCAACTGAAAGCTTGTGCTTTTGAAATAAGTTTGCCCTATCATCGAAGAGATTTTGAAGTTTGGTTTCAGCCGAACGTTTTGTACAAATCGAGGTCGATGGAGTATAAATGCGAAATCATTGGAGAAACTGCGGATACAAGTTATCTAGGCAATACCAATCATATATCATTTAATGCTTTGGCTTATGGAACTTATTATTTAAGAATATATTCCCGTGCCGGAAAAAACGCCTTATGGACGCAAACTCCTGCGCTTTTAACCGTGCACATTCTGCCCCCCTTTTGGGGGAGCAAATTGTTTTTGTGGGCTTGTATCATTTTTGGAGCCTTGCTGGCCTACGCTTATGTTAGATTTCAAGTGGCAAAAGAACGAAAAGAGCGAATCCAACTTGAGAGCATTGTGGAGCAACGAACCCAAGAAATACATCTTAAAAAAGAGGAAATAGAACATAAAAACAGTGTGATTTTGGAGGAAAAAAACAAGGTAATTGCTCAACAAAAACTGCTTTATCTTGAAAAAATAAATGCCGAAAAATGGTTGAACAATACCTTGCCGGAGCAAGCCGTAAAGGAACTTCAGCGCCTTGGTAAAGTATTGCCAAAATCCTATTCGTCCGCAACCATCATGTTTACTGATGTCGTTGGATTTAGTAAAATATCCGAAACCTTATCTCCTTCGAGATTGGTCAATAAGTTGGATGAGCTATTTAAAAAATTTGATACCATTGTAAAAGGCAGAAACATAGAAAAAATTAAAACGATTGGAGACGCTTATATGGCTGTTGGAGGAATACCCGAGGCGAACACAACCCACACCATAGATGTGTGTCTAGCGGCACTTTTGATTCGAGAATATGTGTCGAAACAAAAAGTCGCCGCGCTTTCCAAAGGCAAGGATTTTTGGGACATCCGAATAGGCGTGAATACCGGGCCTGTAACAGCCGGTATAATTGGAAATCTTAAAATCGCCTATGACGTTTGGGGTTCTGCGGTGAATCAGGCGCAGCGAATGGAGCAGTTAGCAGAACCTGGAACCATTGCTATTTCTGAGACAACCTTTCGTTCCATTGAACCTTATTTTGAGGTCAGCTTCAAAGGCAAGGCCCCTATGAAGAGCAGCAGTTATATCAATCGGTATGAACTTTTACGCATTAAACCGGATTTGTCGGTTGGGGGAGAAGGATTCGTTCCAAATGATTTGTTTTACGAAATTTCCCAATTACACCTTTACAGTCCTATAAAGTACTATTCTGTAGAGGCAGAGGTGCTCCGGATCCTCGAAGAACAACTGCCTAAAAATTTATATTATCACAGCGTAGATCACACGAGGTTGGTAATTCAAGCGGTGGAACATTTAGCGCTGCGCGAAGGAGTTAGGGATGAAGGGTTATTTTTATTGAAAACAGCAGCATTATTTCATGACCTTGGATTTACGCAACAATACGAAAACAATGAGTCGGTTGGTGTTGCATTAGCTCAAAAAATCCTTCCCGATTTTGGCTACAACGACCTGCACATTCAAACCGTTTCAGAGCTTATTTTTGCTACCGTGGTTCCTCACAAACCCGTGAATAAAATGCAGGAGATCATGTGCGATGCGGACCTTGACTATTTGGGAACCGATGGTTTTGAGATCATTTCTCAAAAGTTAAAACGGGAACTAATGGAAAAAGGAAAAATATCTTCAGATAAGCATTGGGATGAAGTGCAAGTTCCTTTTCTTGAGAACCACCGTTATTTTACGCCCACCGCTATCGCCTCAAGGGGTCCCAAAAAAGAAATGAACTTAGCCGCAGTTCGCCAACGCTTGGAGGAAGAGCGATATCGTTAAAGGGAACGAATATCCTTTCCTTTTCTTTTTTCTTCCTTTTTTTTAGCGGCATCAATGGTAAACGAATAACCTAAACTGTACATCAGTCGCGTGCGTGGAACGGAGTTAATCCATTGGTCGAGGTAGGAACCGAAACTGAATTTGTGAACGCGTTGAATCCCAAAATCAAAACCCACGTAATACCGAACCCGTGTGAATTGCTTACCCTCTGCGCGGTTGGAAGGATCATAAAAAAACTCTGCATTCACGGCCGGACTCAATGGAAAATCTTTAATGTTGTATTGGATGGAAGGTTTAATTCGCCAGGCTTGGTCAAATTCCACATCGTAATTGCTGTTGATTTGATTGAAGGAGTATTGGTATCTTAACCGCAACCCAAAATCAACGCGCTTGTTGCTATAAACCCCCTGTAGATTAGCATTGATCCGATGGCTTAATTGGTAGGGCTCCAAAAATTCTCGGGAAGAAATCCAACGATAGTCGAAGGAGGGCCTTAGCCATTTGGTCAGTTTGTATTTAACGCTTACCTGCGGAAAAACGGTTTCTAAGCCATAATTTCCGAAGCGTTGATTGAGCTCGGTTTCAACAGACCAGCGTTTTGTAGGCCGGTAGGATACTCCAGTCCCTAACCAAACTTCTTGCTCGAACTTTTGAGAAAAAATAGGGGTGGTAAGAACTATTGCCAAAAGGCCAAAAAGAAACCTCACCTATTGTTTCTTATTTAAGGTTATTTCTCCTAAATCCGCTACCTCATCTTTGTCGGTAATCTCTACCTCGAACAATTTTTCTTGTTGCAGAGAGGCACAGGGATAGCAATTTTCATACATAAAAACCACGTATTTCCCTGGACGCAGATATTTAAATTCAAAGGTTCCATCGTAGGTTGTCCGAACATCGTCGTCGTATTGTGTTTTTTCATTACCGTAAACAAGGTAAACCCGTTCGTCTCCCAAGACATCTAACCCTGCTAACTGCGTTAGTTCATCGTCGGAGTAATACTTTCCAATTAATTTCCCTGTAATTTTTGCCCTTCCGCCAATACCCGGTTCTTTCGAACATCCTGAAAGTAAAAAGGTTGCGAATAGAAAAAGAAATACACCAAGCGACGTTCTCATAACATTCAGATAATATTGTTAGAGTAAAGTTAATAAACCGAAAGGAACATAGCATCCTTTTTTAAAAAAATACGTAACTTGCTTAATATATGAGGAAAATACCCTTTTTAATAGCAACGATACTTTACTTTTTTTCCTTCAATACGGGTTTTACCCAAATAAAGATTAATGAGTACTCTTGCTCCAATATTTCCGGAATTGCGGACGCATACGGACAACGTGAAGATTGGATAGAACTTTTTAATACCACGGGTGCATCCGTAAATTTAACCGGGTGGTACCTTTCCGATCAACCATCCAATCTTACCAAGTGGCAAATCCCCAGCGGTAGCATAGCAGCCAATGGGTATAAAATGATTTTTTGCTCTAAACGAGACTTAGTTAATGGTAACCAATACCACCCGAACTTCAACCTCTCGCAGACCGAAGGAGAATGGATTGTCCTAACCGATCCCACCATGGTCGTCGTCGATTCTTTCAAGATTATTCACATGACCAAGGCCGATCACTCGATTGGCAGAACGACCGATGGTGCCGCAACGTTTTCCTTATTTTCAACCCCAACTCCCAATGCTGCCAATGCTGGCGCGATACCTTTTTACGCGCCAAAGCCAACCTTCAGCCTTGCACCAGGTTTTTATGCAGGAACGCAATCGGTTAGTATTTCGTGCGCTGATCCTTCAGCGATAATTCGCTACACGTTGGATGGAACAGACCCCGGTCCTGCTTCAACGCAATACACGGGACCTATCTCCATTGCTACGACCAAAGTTCTTAGGGCCGGGGCCTTCAGCAACAACAATTTGTCGTCATTTATCGAAACAAACACCTATTTTATCAACGTTTCCCATACCATCCCAGTGGTTTCCGTTTGCAGCGGTGGAGTCTATAGCATGCTGCAAACCGGGAGTCAAAACCCGCCAAACCGCATTGGGTCCTTTGAATTGTTCGAAGAAAACGGAACTTTCATTGATGAAGGACAAGGGGATTTTAACAAGCATGGAAACGATTCTTGGGCCTATCAGCAAAGGGGCTTTGACTACATCTGCCGAGACCAATACGGTTACAATGGAGACATTGAGCATCCTATTTTTCCCGAAAAAACACGGACGAAGTTTCAACGACTTATTTTGAAACCAGGAGCCAGTGACAACTATCCGTTCGAGCAAGGAGCCCATATCCGAGATGCCTTTGTTCATACCCTTTCCATTCGTTCCGGTTTGCGTTTGGACGAAAGGACTTGGAGACCTGCGGTAGTTTATGTGAACGGGAATTATTGGGGCGTTTATGAAATTCGTGAAAAGGCCGACGACCACGATTATACGGAATATTATTATGGCCAAAATAAGTACAACCTTTATTATTTAAAGACCTGGGGCGGAACCTGGCAGGATTATGGTGCTCCGAATGCTCAACCGAATTGGACCAGTTTAAGAAACTTCGTCCAAAACAACAACTTAAGTGTTCCCGCTAATTTCAACTATGTGGATTCCTTATTGAACTGGAAATCCTTGGCCGATTATTTCATGATCAACTCGTATACGGTCAATCAAGATTGGCTCAACTGGAATACCGCTTGGTGGAGGGGTTTAGATACTGCGGAGGACAAGCGAAAATGGCGTTACACCCTTTGGGACATGGACGCGACCTTTGGGCATTATATCAACTACACCGGGATACCCGACCCTTCAGCAAACGCCGATCCGTGCAATGCGGAAAACTTACCCAATCCGGGGGGCCAAGGACACACCAACATCCTAGACAAAATGATTGCTGAATGTCCTGTGGTGGAGCAATACTACATTACCCGCTATGCGGATTTAATCAACACCTCCTTCAGTTGCGCTAGCATGATCGCCTTACTCGACAGTATGGTGAATGAAATCGCTCCCGAAATGACCGCACAATGTGCTCGTTGGGGAGGCACCTACAACGGTTGGCAAAACCGCGTCACCCAGCTTAGAAATTTCATCAATCAGCGCTGTGTTGCCCTTGAGCAAGGGCTTATTGATTGCTATCAACTTACAGGCCCTTTCCCCGTTACCTTCGATGTGAGTCCTGCGGTAGGAGGCACCCTTCAAGTAAATTCCATAGTCCCGCCTCAATATCCTTGGTCCACTTCTTATTTTGGAGGCATACAAACCCTAATTGACGCCAACCCCGCACCCGGATATGTTTTTAGCCATTGGGCAGTTTCCAATGCATCAACAGGATTGGCAAACTCTGTAGCGGATAACTATGTGAATATCGTGGGCCCTGATACGATCGTTGCGGTTTTTGTACTCGATATCCCAGACCTTGATAACGACGGCTGTTTAAACGTTGATGAAGTAAGCGCAGGAACCGATCCAAACAATCCCGATACGGACGGAGACGGTGAAAACGATTGCGTGGAAATCGGCAATCCTGCAGCGCCTACGGATACCGACGGGGATGGAATCATCGACGCCTTAGAATCGTCTGTGGTTGATACGGATGGGGATGGACTTACCGATGAATTGGACATCGACAATGGAGATCCATGCATTCCAAATCCAAATGCAGGTCCTTGTGACCAAGACGGAGATGGATTAACGAACAGTCAAGAAACTGCCGCGGGTACCAATCCCAACAACCCTGACACCGACGGCGACGGCATCAACGATGGATCGGAGGTAGCTAATGGCTCGGATCCGCTGAACCCGTGCGACCCTGACGACACCCTTCCAGGCTGTCAGATTGACACCGACGGAGACGGACTCACCGATGCGCAAGAAGGAATACTGGGAACCGATCCAAATAACCCGGATACCGACGGGGATGGTTATTCAGATGGTCAAGAAGTTGCCATAGGAAGCAGTCCCTTTGATCCATGCGATCCCGATGACAGTTCCCCCGATTGTTCTAATGGAATTCATTTTCCATCGGCATTCTCACCGGATGGTGTCGGTGATAACCTCAATGAAAACTATTCAATCATCGTTGGAAAGGACATTCAAGAATTTGTTTTTTATATTTTCGACCGTTGGGGGAATACGATGTTTCAATCTTCTCTCAAAAATTTTAAGTGGGATGGAACCTATGCAGGGTTACCGTGCAACAGTGGGGTATATGCTTTTATGGCGGATGTGGTGTACTTGAACGGGGAGAAAAAAGTGTTTTCTGGCAACATTACCCTTATTCGCTAAATCTATGAAGCGATTATTTCCACTTGGGTTAATCCTGCTTACTCATTCTTTCTTTTCGCAAGATTTATTTTTTACGCAGTACGACAAGTGTTTGTTGCTCATAAACCCCTCATCATCGGGTAACTTTGATGGATTTGAGCGATTCTCGACACAGCATAAAAACCAATGGGTCGGATCCGGAACTTCTTTTGCGTCCACCCTTGGCAGTGCTGAGCTCACCTTTGGAAAAAACAAATTTGACGACCGATCGTACCTAAGTGCAGGCATGCATTTTCTTCGAGACGTAGGAGGCGATGCCCGTTTTGGTACGAGTGCTTTGGGAAGCACATTGAGCGGCCATTTAGTCACTTCTCCTAAAACCCGTATTTCAGCCGGAATTCAGCTTTCCTACACGAATAGATCCGGTGATTTTTCGCAATTGCAATGGTATTCTCAATGGGACGGCACTGCCTTTGACCCTTCTATTCCTGTTAATGAGCCGACACAAGCCGCAAAGTATAGTTATCTCGATGCGTCGGTAGGACTTTCCTTCACCCTTATCAATAAAGACAGTCGGGTTGGAAGCGGGAGAACGAACTCCCTGAACATTGGGGTTTTTATGCAGCATCTCAATCGTCCAAAACTTCGTTACAATGATATCACATTGGACCGCTTGTACGCAAAAGCAGGGGGCCATGTCGAGTCAGAACTTACACTGAATCGGCTTTACTCCATCGAACTCAAAATGTTGCAGATGTTTCAAGGAAAGCATTACATGGGCCGTTATGGAGCATTTCTTAAAACAAAATTGAAGCGAACCGCAGAAGTCACTCGATTGAAAAATGACGCTTTCATAAGCCTAGGCTGTTACGGAAGTTCTACTGGAACACTATCACCAACCGTCTTGTTGGATTTTGGCGGGGTGCAATTGGGATTTAACTACGATGTCGAGCTGGGGCGCATGTCACGGGCTTACCGAAGTTCTTTAGAGTTCACGTTTTCCTACGCGTTTACGAAGCAGTCTATGTTCAATTCGCGACGGTTTGGTTAAGCATTGGCCAGGAAATCTTGCCATTGATCATGTTGTTTTTCATTGAGCACTCGGGGCATTTTGGTTTGAGAACCAAATTTTGCGAACGATTGCATAAACGCGTGAAAACTGCCGGTAGGGACAACGGTAATTTTCGGTTGTTGTAAGTTGTATTTTCTTGCCGAGGCATAGTCATCGTTAACCTCGCACAAGCATGCGTCAAGCTGTTGAATGATTTGTTGAGGGTCTAACCCCGGAACAAGCAGTTCAAAATACCAATGGTGGTAATGCTGTATTTTGTTAACCGTAATGGTAAATTCAGGGCCTACTAAAGCTTTGTGCGCGTTGAGCATACGAATTCCCTGATTGATGTTATCCAAGGATAGATGCTCTCCGCACAGGCTTAAGAACTGTTTGATCCTTCCAGTAATGATCAATTTATGTTCGCGCGTGTCAACAAAACGAACTAAATCGCCAATGAGGTAGCGCCAAAGTCCTGCGTTGGTAGAAATAACCAAGGCATAGTCTATGCCCTCTTTAACTTCGCTAAGATTTAGGGCTTTTTTATCTGAGATTAATTCCCCTTCTTCACTAAAATAACGCGAATCGAAGGGGATAAATTCGAAAAAAATACCGTTGTTGAGTAAGAGCTTCATGCCCACGTCTTCAGGACTGGTTTGAAAAGCAAAGTACCCTTCGCTGGCCAAATACGTATCCAGCAGGAAAATGGGTTTGGAGCTGATGTTCTTTAAGCGATCGACGTAGGGGTCCATGTACACGCCGCCATGCGCATAGACGCGTAAATTCGGCCAAATATCATGAATGGAATGCACGTGATATTTTTCCACAATTCGCTCCATGAGCATAAGACACCAACTGGGAATCCCGGCAATGATGCCGATGTTCCATTTTGGTGCCTGCTCTACCATGGCGTTCAACTTATCATTCCAATCCGATATTTGCGAAATTTTATTGTTGGGTTTGGTGATGGGTTTGACGAGAAATGAGGTGTGTTTTTTCAGAATTCCGCTAAGGTCGCCTTCATAACGGGCACCAATTTTTTTCAATTTACTGGATCCTCCTACCGCTAAACCTGAAGCCCCAAAAAAATATTCGTCCAGATCCAGAGCGTGTAAAATGGCATACTGTCGTATGCTGCTGCGTTGAAAAGAACGAATCATTTCCATGCTTACGGGTATTCGTTTACTGGGACTTCCCGTAGTCCCCGAAGAGAGGGCGAAATGCCTAATTTTTCCTGGCCATGTACAATCGTGTCTCCCATTGATGGTGTATTTCAACCATAAATCATGGAACGTTTCATAATCGCTGATAGGAACTTGCGCTTGAAAGGCAGCTACAACATCTTTGTTTTTCAATAGACTCGCAAAACCGTGAAACAGCCCGATTTCCGTGATTTTAGCCTTTAAGATTAAATTTTTTAAAACAATCTCTTGGTGTTGGTACCCCAGCATCTTGCGATTGATTCTACGGTATCCCAGTTCTGTTGTTTTTTTAATCAATCTTCCTACAATCTTCATGCCTCATGCATTTTAATGAAAGCCCGTTAAAATCGTTGAAATTATATGCCTTACCATGCTTAAATTTAGGAAGTTTCCCGTAACTTTGTTTTGAAATTTATCCATTATATGAAACACAAATCGTTCATTGTTCCACACGACTTTACCCCGGTGGCAGACATTGCCCTTATGCACGCAATCGAAACCTCTACAAAATCCCATACCACGATACATATTTTACACGTGGTAGACGATACGGATAAAATCGATGATGCCGTTAACAAAATCGATGATGTGATTGCAAGATTTGCAAAAGAAGGGGTTACCCTAACCAACAATGTTAAGGTGGGCAATATCTTTAAAGACATCTCCCTTTTTGCAGAAGAGCATCAGGCAGAATTAATTTTTATGGGAACTCACGGCGCTCAAGGTTGGCAAAACGTGGTTGGGAGTCATGCTTTACGCGTTGTTACGAATTCTCAAATCCCTTTTGTCATTGTACAGGAAAAACGGGTTAAAGAAGGAGGGTTTAACTCCATTGTCGTTCCTCTTGACTTACACAGCGAAACCCTTCAAAAGGTATCTACCGTGGCAAAATTAGCAAGCTATTTCAATTCCAAGGTTCATATTGTAACGCCCTCAGAAATCGATGATGATTTAAAAGAGGAGTTGAACGATCACGTCGCTTTTTGTACGCGGTATTTTAGCGAACGCAACATTGAAATAGATGCTGAAATTATTCCGAGTAAGGATTTTCATCATGAGGTAATTCGTCATGCTCGAAGCATCGATGCCGATTTAATTGCCATTATGAACTTGAATCGCAACAGCATTCTGGATGTTTTCAACGCAAAATATGAACAACAAATTATTACCAACGATGCGTTGATTCCTGTATTGATCCTTAATCCTGTACAAACGCAGGAGGTCTACGGAAATTGGTTTAGGTAACTATGAGGGAATTTACTTCCTGCGAGCATTTAGCCATTATTTTAGAAGCTATTACCACGGCTTCCACAGAGCTTAGTCAACAAATTCGCGGTGCCGGTTTACACAGCCACATCTTAGGTCAAGAGGGGCGTGTCAATGTTCAAGGAGAAGTTCAACAAAAACTTGATGTGCTTGCCGACCGGACTTTCATTCAAACGTTTTTAGGATGTGGTATTGTTTGTGGCATTGCCTCAGAGGAAAACGATGAATTTGTGGCCTTTGATAATGAGGTTTCAAGAAACGGCGATTTTGTTGTCATGTTTGATCCACTGGATGGTTCGAGCAACATCGATGTCAACGTTTCTATTGGTACCATCTTCTCCGTGTACCGAAGGGTTTCTGCCAAAGGAACCCTACCGACGTTGAAGGATATGCTTCAACCGGGCACAGAACAAGTTATGGCCGGTTATGTCCTTTACGGTTCTTCCACTATGTTGGTTTTTTCTGTAGGGAAAGGGGTGCACGGGTTCACCTTAAACCCAGCAACCGGTCAATTTTGTTTATCCCACTACGCCATGCAAATGCCCGAAAACGGCCGTTTATATGCTATGAACGAAGGGAATATTTTGGAGTGTGAGGAAGGCTTGGTTCGTTACATAAAGTATTGCCAAAGTCGGGAGAACCAAACAGGCATGCCTTACTCGGGAAGATATATTGGCTCCTTAGTTGCTGACTTCCACAGAAACCTTATCAAGGGAGGCATTTACATTTACCCTGTGGTTTCCAGCGCTCCAGAAGGCCGTTTACGCCTTTTATACGAGTGTAATCCATTGGCGTTTATTGCCGAACAGGCGGGGGGCTTGGCAACTACAGGCCGACAGCGAATTTTGGATGTAATCCCAACCCACCTTCATCAGCGCGTTCCCTATTTCGTTGGATCAAAACATATGGTCGAAAAAGCCATGGCTTTTTTAGATTAATTACAAGCTCCTTACCCGGGTTTCTTTACCTTTGCATTCCGCATGGTACAAGCTTCCGCGCTATCGTTCGCGAAACAGTCGGCTGAAATTGCATCAACGCTCCATCAACTGCGTAACGGGGAAAAAGCGATCTGTTGGCAAGGATTGCATGGTTCCTCGGTTGCTTTGTTCGCCCTAGCGATAACGGAAATATACGGAGGAAAACATCTATTTATCTTGGACGACAAAGAGTCGGCTGTTTATTTTTTAAACGATCTTCAAGGTTTGTGCGGAGACCAAAATAAGGCCCTGTTTTTTCCGGCCACCATGAGAACACCTTATCAATTTAATGAAACGGATAATGCTAATGTTGTATACCGCGCCGAGGTATTAGCGCGAATGAATTCCGAAAAAACCGCCCTTGTGGTTACTTATCCTGAAGCCTTATTTGAAAAAGTACCCACGCAAAAAAAGTTGGCGAATCACACTGTGAAAATTCAGGTTGGAAAAGAATATTCGTTGGATTCGTTAAATGAATTATTGTTGGAGTACGGTTTTGAACGAGAGGATTTTGTATATCAGCCAGGGCATTTTGCCATTCGAGGGGGTATTTTAGACGTGTTCTCGTTCTCTTCTGAACAGCCTTTTCGTGTGGAGTTTTTTGGGGATGAGGTGGAATCCATTCGAAGTTTTGATCCTTCCACACAGCTGTCGCAGGCGAATTACACCTTCTTTCAAATCATTCCGAATGTTCAATCCAGCCAATTGCTGCAAGAGGTATCGGATGTATTCTCTTACCTAGGACCTAAGGCATTATGTTGGGTAAACCACCAAGATGTTTTGGAAGACACCTTACAAAAAATGTTTGATAAGACCCAACGTATTTATCAAAAATTAAAAGCGGCTAATTCCATTGCTCCTCCTGAAATGCTTTTTTTTAATAGAGAACAAGTGCAAAAAGCATTGGAACAGCGATCCAAGATTCTTTGGGGTCAGGGGTCAAAACTTTACACCCACTCCACCATCGATTTTCATTGCACTCCCCAGCCGGCTTTTAACAAGAATTTTGACTTGTTGAGGGCAGATCTCGAAAATTATCGAACGCTCGGTTATGCGCTCCATTTTTTTTCGAATCAACCGCGCCAACTTGAGCGCTTAGAGCAGATTTTTGAGGATACAGGAGGAGAAATCCCTCTTATCCGAAATTATTTTGCCCTCCATGAAGGTTTTATTGTACCATCGTTGAAATTACTCTGTTATACCGACCATCAGGTTTTTGAGCGTTATCACCGTTTCCAATTAAAAGAAGGCTTCCGTCAAGCCAGTCAAGCATTAACGTTAAAAGAGCTGTATAATTTGCAGAAAGGCGATTACGTCACCCATATTGACCACGGAGTGGGGGTGTTTTCGGGACTTGAAACCATTGATGTGAACGGAAGGCCGCAAGAGGCAGTACGTCTGGTCTATCAGGACGGTGATGTACTTTATGTTGGAATTCACGCTCTCCATCGCATTTCGAAGTTTACGGGAAAGGAAGGAACCATTCCGAAAGTAAATAAACTGGGGACTCAAGCGTGGACAACCTTGAAGAACAAAACAAAAAAGAAAATCAAAGAATTGGCCTACGACCTCATTCAGTTGTATGCCAAGCGAAAATCGCAACCTGGATTTTCCTTTTCTCCCGACTCCTACTTGCAGAACGAATTAGAAGCCTCTTTCATGTACGAGGATACCCAAGACCAATACAAAGCCACCCAAGAAGTGAAAAAAGACATGGAGTCTTCTTTACCTATGGACCGATTGGTTTGTGGTGACGTGGGGTTTGGGAAAACCGAGGTGGCTATTCGTGCAGCATTTAAAGCCGTCTGCGATGGTAAGCAAGTGGCTGTTTTGGTACCAACCACTATTTTATCGATGCAGCATTTTCGGACCTTTAGAGAACGGCTGAACGATTTTCCCTGTACGGTCGATTTTATCAATCGGTTCAGGTCGGCAAAGGCCATAACAGATACCCTTGAAAAATTAAAGCAAGGGAAAATTGATATTTTAATAGGAACCCATGCGATGGTTTCGGGTAAAGTCAAGTTCAAAGACCTTGGTCTTATGATCGTCGACGAGGAACAGAAGTTTGGTGTAGCGGTGAAGGATAAGTTGAAGACCCTTCGGGCAACGGTTGATACCCTTACCCTAACGGCTACGCCAATTCCGAGAACCTTGCAATTTTCGCTAATGGGGGCTCGGGATTTGAGCATCATCAATACGCCTCCCGCTAACCGCCAACCCGTCTTGACGGAAATTATTTCCTTTGACGAAGAGATCTTACGCGAGGCAATTTCTTATGAAGTAAGCCGTGGAGGGCAAGTGTTTTTTGTCAACAATCGGGTATCGAATTTGGCCGAGATTTCAAGTTTATTACAGCGTTTATGTCCAGGACTTAGGGTGGGCATTGGCCACGGTCAAATGGACGGCGAAACGTTGGAAAAAGTGATGCTGGATTTTATGGAGGGAAATTACGATGTTTTGCTCGCGACCACCATCATTGAATCGGGCATTGACATTTCCAATGCCAATACCATCATCATCAACGAAGCTCACTCCTTTGGCTTAAGCGATTTACATCAGTTGCGAGGTAGGGTGGGAAGAAGCAACAAGAAAGGTTTTTGCTACCTTATTGCGCCGCGGTTCAGCGTATTGAATTCCGAGGCACGTAAACGCCTCGAGGCGCTGGTGCTGTTTTCGGACCTGGGAAGCGGCTTCAACATAGCCATGAAAGACTTGGACATTCGTGGAGCAGGAAACATGCTGGGAGGAGAACAAAGCGGCTTCATCTCCGAAATTGGTTTTGAGATGTACCAAAAAATCCTCAACGAAGCCTTGCAAGAATTGCGCGAATCCGAATTCAAAGAGCTGTTTGATGAACGCACTACCGACAGTTTTCAAGCCTATGTGAACGAATGCGTTTTTGAGTCCGATTTTGAGGTGCGTTTGCCCGACACCTACGTAAACAACGTTTCGGAGCGCTTGAGCCTCTACCAAGCCATGGACAACCTAAAAACCGAAGAGGAATTGGAAATTTTCCGCAAAGAACTCATCGACCGTTTTGGTCCGCTGCCTAAGGCGGGTAAGGAGCTGTTGTTTTCCTTTCAATTGAGGTGGATAGCGCAAGCATTGGGCATGGAACGCGTGGTGGTCAAGTCGGGTAAATTGGTGGGGTCTTTTATCTCCAACCCTCAGTCCCCGTTTTATGAAACCGAACTTTTCACGGAAATCCTTCGCCGCATCAACGCCCTTGGCAACGGATACCGCCTGGTGCAAAAAGACGACCGACTTCGCCTGCACATGGAACCCATCGCCCATATTAAAGATGCTTACGAGAAACTTGCGATGTTGAAAGGAGAGGCTTAAGCGGTTTCTTTCGTTAAATTTACCTACGAAAAACTAAACCAAATGCAAACATATCAGAACTACATTCTCGGACAATGGGTGAGCGGTGAAGGGGTAGAAACCGAACAATTTCACGCCATTACGGGAGAAAAAATTGGCGAAGTTTCCAGCGCAGGCATTGATTTTTCGGAAGTGTTGAACTATGGACGAACCATCGGCGGGAATCCTTTGCGAAAAATGACCTTTCAAGAGCGAGGACGCATGCTCAAAGCACTTGCGATGTATTTATTGGAGCGCAAAGAACACTATTATGCGGTAAGCGCCATGACCGGTGCCACGCGCATCGATTCTTGGATCGATATTGAAGGAGGCATTGGCAACCTCTTCGCCAACGCTTCGCTCCGCCGCCAGTTTCCGGATTTACCGTATTACGTCGACGGAGTTGCCGCCCCCCTATCAAAAAACGGAACCTTTATCGGGCATCACATCATGCTTCCAAAACAAGGCGTGGCGGTTCATATCAACGCCTTTAATTTTCCCATCTGGGGCATGCTGGAGAAAATTGCGGTCAATTTAATGGCTGGCGTACCCGCCGTGGTAAAACCCTCCGAATACACGAGTTTCTTAACCGAAGTGGTGGTCCGCGACATCGTCGCTTCCAACATTCTTCCCGAAGGATCTTTGCAATTGATTGTTGGATTGGGAAGAGGTATCTTGGACGACGTCCAAACGGAAGACGTGGTAACGTTTACCGGCTCCGCCAAAACAGGAAAAATCCTCAAAGGCCTTCCGCAAATTGCCGAGCGCAGCGTTTCCTTTAATTTAGAGGCGGACTCTCTCAATGCGTGCATTCTCGGCGAGAAAGCGGTTCCCGGAACGGCGGAATTTGACCTGTTCATCAAAGAGGTATGCAAGGAAATTACCGTGAAAGCTGGACAAAAATGTACGGCAGTGCGTAGGATTTTAGTGCCTGATTCCCTCATCGATGAGGTGCAGTTGGCACTCACAAAACGTTTGGCTTCCACAAGCGTCGGCGATCCTTCGGTGGAAGGGGTGCGCATGGGAGCCTTGGCAACAAAATTACAAGTGCAAAGGGTACGGGAAAACGCACAACTTTTAGCCAAATCCCAATCGATCGTATTCGGTTCGCTGGAGGAGGTTTCGGTTCAAGGAGCCGATGCCCGGCTTGGCGCCTTCTTTTCGCCGGTATTGTTCCGTAACAACCATCCCTTAGTCCAAACCGAGGTCCACGATGTGGAGTGTTTTGGTCCGGTGTCAACCCTCATGCCCTACCAAACCATGGACGAAGCAATTACGTTGGCCCGCATGGGTAAGGGTTCCTTGGTGTCGTCCATAGTTACTCCCGACGATTCGGAAGCTTTGGATTATGTCTTGGGCGCGGGCAGCATGCACGGACGGGTTTTGGTGCTCAATGAACGCTGTGCTAAGGAGAGTACGGGCCATGGTTCGCCCATGCCTTTGCTTACCCATGGCGGACCGGGACGAGCGGGAGGCGGTGAAGAAATGGGCGGTAAACGAGGCGTTTTGCACTACATGCAGCGCACCGCCATTCAAGGACATCCTTCCACCATTACCAAAATCACCCAACAGTTTCAAGTGGGGGCGGATATGCCCGAAGCGAACCCGCACGTGTTTAGAAAACACTTCGAGGAATTGGTGATCGGGGAAACGGTGTTCACCCACAAGCATACCGTTACCGATGCCGACATTGTGAATTTCGCCAACGTTTCCGGCGATAATTTTTACGCGCACATGGACGCCACCTCCTTGGAAGGAACCATTTTCGAACGTCGAGTGGCGCACGGATATTTTGTGCTTTCAAAGGCCGCAGGCTTGTTCGTGGATCCTCAAAAAGGGCCGGTATTATTGAACTACGGATTGGATGAGGCGCGATTTACCAAACCGGTTTACCCAGGTGCGACGCTTGGGGTACGTTTTACCGTGAAAGAAAAAATCGATCAAGAAAAACGCAGCGAGGACGACATTGCGAAAGGAATTGTAAAATTCCTGGTGGACGTCTACGATGAAACGGGAGAAACCGTGGCGTTGGCCACGATTTTAACTATGGTGCGCAAACTGGATCAATCAAACTGATTCCAAAACTCCCAACTCTTGAGCGCTTGAGCATGAAGCATGGGAAGTCCGTTTAATACCGCAGCACCTTGCTTCCTCGCCTGTTGTAGCAAGCAAGTTTCTTCGGGAAGGTAGATTAAATCTACCACCAAGTGGCGTTCACCTACTCCCTTGAGGTCCTTGAGTGGACAAGCCGCTGAGAGTGGATACATACCCACCGGCGTACAATTAACGATTAGTTTACAAGCGGACAGCATCGCCTCATTGACAGATTCGTAGGAAAATACATTAGGACCGGCTCCGTTCCTGCTTACATAATTCACCTGAATTCCTAGGGTTTTTAAAACATGGGCGACAGCCTTGGAACTTCCTCCTGTTCCCAATATTAGCGCGCGTTCGTGTTCGAAGGTTAAAAAAGGTTTGATGGATTGCTGGAATCCATGGGCATCGGTATTATGACCAAGGGTCTTGCCCCCGCGGAAGGCGATGGTATTAACGGCGCCAATCGCTTGTGCTTCGGGAGTGAGTTCCTCCAAATAGGCAAGGATGCTTTCCTTATAAGGAACAGTAACATTCAGTCCTTGGAAGCTTCCATCCAAGAAGGGGCGGGATTCTTCTATAGAGGCTAATTCAAGCAGTTGATATTCGGCAACGATGGAATTGGATTGAAAATAATCCTTGAAAAAAGCAGGAGAAAAACTGTGTTGAAGGGATTTACCCAAGAGACCGTATTTTTTCATGGGACAAAAAATTCTGGGCGGTATTCAAAATGCATGGTGTCGTAGTGTTTCCAGCGCCCTCCCCAAATAAATCCGTGTTTTTCAAAAACCTCAACAATCCCCATGGGAATGCGGTTTTTGTAGCCAAGGGGAGCGTCCTCGTTTTTACAGCCGCAATCCCATTGCCAATAATTGGAATACGACGTATTAATGTCGATGGTAATACCAAAAGCATGGGCACTTAAGCGTTGGGTGCCACTAATAAACCGCCAATTGAAGGTGCCGCCAATGTCGGTTAAATAGGCCTTCCATTCCGGGTGTTGGTCCAATTCCGCAGAAACTTTTTCCAAGGCCAGATTGGCCCCATTAATCTTGGAAAATTGAATTTTTTGATGCACTAAGTTGGGACACCAAATTACGGTAGTAAGGTTCGCTTGAACGTCCTTGGCCGTCTTGCCGTAAAGTTCTTTAAAAAAAGCATCGTTTCGGATTCGGCCCGCATCGGTGTTGTAGCGGCTATCTCCGCGATTGTACGTATAATAAAGCTGGTCTTCAATGTCGGGATTGTCCAATAATTCTTGCGCTGTTTTCGCTTTATGGTCGTCATAGGGGAGGGTTTTCCCTGACTGAAAAACCATTTGATTTTCTTTGATTTCTTTGATGGTATTTGGATAAGCAACGGCCAATGGCCCGTTAATGCATTGAAATAGAAAAAAAAAGAGGTAGGAAGAAATCAACATCAATTGGAACAGTTTTGCTGCATCGACCTAGCGGTTTCGGAGAAAATGCTTTGGTTAATTTCCGGATAGGTGCTTATCAGGCAAACATACCACACATCGGTGGAGAAGGCACCGTTGGCTTTGAGCAACCAAGTTCCATTTACTTTTTTAAACAAGGCTTCCACATGGCAACAGTCCCATGCATCGTCGGGAAAAACAAGTGCTTTTCCGTCTTTGCGCTGCACGCTCCCTTCCATCCAGGCATAGTTTCCAAAGACCTTAAAATGGTCCACCACAAATACGACGTCTTGTTCCAGTTGATTTTTGATGTCGTTGCGCAGCAAATCCAACATTTGCGTTCGCTCTTTGGCGTTCGTTTCGGTTTTTTTCTTAAAGTCTTTCAACGATTGTGCTTGGCTTAAAAAGGCAATAAGAAGTAGCAAGATGCTCAATACTGCTGTTTTCATAAACGGTATTAAATTGTGTTCAAATGTAGATAAATCCCTTCGTTAGATTGCTTAGCTTTCGTATTTTTATGAAAAAAAAACATGAAACCAATCTGCGGATTAATCGCTGCATTTTCGTTGTGCTTTACTGCTCTATATGCCCAAAGCACGAAGATCATTTCCCTTCCATGGCAAAAGATTTCGGAAGCAAGTGTGCCAAGCATTCAAACGCCACGAATTCACGCCAACAACGCGGGATATTTTTCCCTTAACACGGAACATTTGATCGATGCTTTTCAAGGAATCGCCTACCGTGAAGGGAAACTAAAGGGGTTTGTTGCCGAAGTTCAATTCCCTTATCCGGATGGAAGTTTACATACGTTCTCGGTGAAAAGGAATCAAACCATGCACCCGGAGTACAATGCGAAATTTCCAGAAATCATGACTTTCGACGCGTATCCCACCGACGGCTCTGGTGCCTACGGAAAATGGGATATCACGCCCTCTGGTTTGCATGCCATGATTTTTATCCCGGGACAAAGTACGGTGTTCATCGATCCCTTGTTGGAGGGCGACGCAACGCATTATGTAGTATATCAAAAAAAGGATTTTACGACGGATAAGCAAGTGCTTTGCGACGTTCAAGAAGCGCTCGAAATGAAACCGGAACCGACGGTTAAAACCATGTTCGGTACCTGTGAATTACGCACCTATCGATTGGCCTTATCAGCAACCGCAGAGTATACGACGTTCCATGGAGGAACGGTTGCCCAGGCGGCCGCAGCCCAAGTGGTAACCATGAACCGTGTTAACGGGGTGTACGAAAAAGACATTGCTATCACCATGGTGATTATTCCGAACAACAATTCGATTATTTACACCAATGCGTCTACCGACCCCTTTAGTAATGGAAATACTGGAAGCATGATTAATCAAAACCAGTCCAATACGGATAATGTCATCGGCAGTGCTAATTACGACATTGGCCATGTCTTTGGCACCAACAGCGGCGGTCTTGCAGGGCTTGGAGTGGTTTGCTCAGGAGGGCAGAAAGCGAGAGGTGTAACGGGAAGCGGAGCTCCAATTGGTGATCCCTTTGATATTGACTATGTTGCCCACGAAATGGGCCACCAATTTGGTGGAAATCACACCCAAAACAACAACTGCAACAGCGTGTCTGCTGCGCGAAGAGAGCCGGGAAGTGCGAGCACCATCATGGGATATGCAGGCATCTGCTCTCCCAACGTACAGAACAACAGCGATGATTATTTCCACGGTTATAACCTGCAAGAAATCAGCAATGAAATTTTGAGCAACGGGCACCAATGCGAAGTAATTACTGCGTTAAATAATTCAGCGCCAACCATTACCTCGACCAGTGGAAATATTGTGGTTCCCATTTCAACCCCCTTTATTTTAACCGGTCACGCGACAGACCCCGAAGGGGACGTGTTGACCTATTTATGGGAACAGATGGACAACGAAGCTTCCACCCAGCCTCCGGTTGCAGCCGCTGTTGGTGGCCCTAATTTCCGCAGCTTTGATCCTTCGTTGGATTCCAACCGTTATTTTCCAAGATTATCCTCTTTAGCTTCCAACGGCCCGTACACTTGGGAAGTTTTACCGTCTGTTGCAAGGGTGATGGATTTTCGACTTTCCGTAAGAGACAATCACGCCGTTGGGTCGTGCAACGATTATACCGATGTCACCGTTACCACGAATGCTTCAGCAGGACCTTTTGTAGTAACTTATCCAAGCGCCGCAGGGATTACCTGGCCCGGTGGAAGCAGCCAAACCGTTACTTGGTCGGTGGCCAACACGACCGCTGCACCCATTTCCTGTGCCAATGTGCGCATTTTACTTTCCGTGAACGGGGGGCAAAGCTATCCGTACGTTTTGTCTTCTTCAACAGCTAACGATGGCACCGAAACCATTGTGTGTCCCAACTTTACCACCAATACCGCCCGTGTTATGGTCCTGTCTTCTGCGGGAACGTTCTTTGATATTTCTAACAACAACTTCACCATCACCTGCAGCGGTCAAGATGTGCCAACGTTTAGCGGGCTTTCATCCGTTTGTCAAAACGACTCCTCTTTTGCCTTACCTACCACTTCAAGCAACGGCATTAATGGAACATGGAATCCAGCATTCAACCTGGCAACTGTCGGCACATCAACGTACAACTTTGTTCCTGTGGCAACGGCATGCGCAACGACTACTCCCATACAAGTAACGGTTCAGGCATCCACAACTCCAACGTTTGATGCATGGAACCCCATTTGCCAATTTGCTCCTATTACCTTGCCGACAACCTCAGTTAACGGTGTTTCAGGTACTTGGTCTCCTCAAGTGACCAGTCAATCTCCGGGGACAACGAGTTATACCTTTAGCCCTTCCCTTGGGGTTTGTGCAACTTCTGTTAGCCAATCACTCCAAGTGCTTCCTGCCCCATTAAATACGGTAAGCGTCAACGGTATTACCTTGAGTTCACAACAAAACGGGGCTACGTATCAGTGGATTGATTGTGCGACCAATTTGCCAGTACCGGGAGCCATCAATCAGAGCTTCACCACTTCCGAACCTACGGGTAACTTTGCAGTAGTTGTTACCTTGGAAGGCTGCCAAGACACTTCAGATTGTTTTTTCGTTGATCAATCCGGATTGGATGAAGCTTCCCTCGATTTTTCAGTACAGCCGAATCCCAGTACCCAAGATTTCCAAGTTTCCTGGACGGGCCAAGTGTTAACCCTAAGATTATTCGATGCTGCGGGTAAAACCGTTTGGGAACAAGGTGCCGAAGGGAAGTTTCAAGCTACTGTTCCCGCTGCCACAATGTCTTCTGGGGTTTACTACTTGAGTTTTGGACACCGTGCAGGTCAGCACATCACCAAAATTCTGAAATACTGATGCGAGCTATTTGGCTTGGCTTCGTTTTGTGCATTGGACTGAATGCGAGTGCACAGGCAAGCTATTATTTAACCGGTCGTCCTTTTGGTTTTGAACGCAACAATGCCATTAAAGAAGTTGGTTTTCGATGGGGGTTGAACATATCTTATGCGGGAAATGATGTGGCAGAAACCCTGGAGTTAACCGCCATTGCTGCAGCTAATGACAGCGTAGAGCGCGCCATGGTACAATCGTACGGTGCTGAATGGTTGGGAACGTTTTATGCTCAAGTGGACCAGGAAGAGACGCTGCATCAGCGAATTCGTCAAGCATTGAACCTTCCAACGGATGGAGCTGGGTCGAATCGGTTTATCCTGATCCGAAGTTTGGGCAAAAAACGCTATGAAGCCTTTGTTTTAGATGCCTCTTCTTTGCAAACACGATGCGTTGCCCGTTACCTTGGAAAGGCACAACGTAAGGTTTGCATGAAGCAACAGGATAGCGGGTGTGAGCTGCCCTATGATTTTCCTCAAAACCATATAATAAAGTAAATTGTTGGAAGCAAGGGTATTAAAATCCACCGGGAGTTGGTACATGATCGAGACCTTGGACGGTGAAGTGCATGGGGCTCGTTTACGAGGAAGGCTTCGACAGTTGGAAAAGAAATTAACGAATCCTATTGCGGCAGGAGATCGCGTGGTGTTGAGTTCCGAAAAGGACGACGAAGGTAATTTTGCTATTGAGGACATTGTACCTAGGATCAATTACATTTCCCGAAAAGCCACCAATTTAAGCAAGGAAATGCAGTTGTTGGCGGCGAACATTGATACTTTCTACCTGTTAGTTACCCTTCGTTTACCGGAAACCCACCCTTTGTTCATTGATCGGTTTTTAGTGGCGGCTGAATCGTTTAGAATTCCTTCGGTATTGCTATTTAATAAAACGGATTTGTATCGTGAAAAAGACCATAAGCGTTTTCAAGAATGGAAAACGCTGTATGAATCGTTAGGGTATCCGTGTTTTGCGATTCAGGCGAACAACCCAAGCAATTTAGCTTTTTTGCGCGACCATATGAAGGGAAAGCAAGTGATGTTAGGAGGCAACAGCGGTGTGGGAAAAAGTTCCTTAGTCAATGGTTTAGATCCAACCCTTAACCTTCGAACGGGAGAAATTTCCGCAGTACATCGTCAAGGCAAACATACCACCACGTTTGCGGAAATGCACAAGTTGGAATTTGGCGCCTACGTGATTGATACGCCCGGTATTCGCTCTTTTGGTTTAATCGATTTAGAAAAGGAGCATTTGTCGCACTATTTTCCGGAATTCCGCGTAAGAATGTCCGCTTGCAAGTTCAATAATTGCATGCACTTAAAGGAGCCGGGTTGTGCAGTAACTGCAGCAGTACATTCAGGAGAAATCCATCGGCAGCGTTATGATCACTATGTTTCCATGCTCGCCGAGAACGACGACGATCCCTACCGAAGAAACAAGCACGCATGAGGGCATTGATACAACGGGTTAACGAGGCTGCTGTGACCGTAGAAGGAGAAACAATTGCCTCCATTGGAAGGGGGTTGTTGGTGTTTTTGGGGATTTCCAGCCATGATACGGGAGACGACATCGAGTATTTATCTAAAAAAATTGCTGGATTGCGCATCTTTTCGGACGAGGAAGGGAAAATGAATTTAAACGTTACTGAGGTTCAAGGATCCATCCTTTTAGTAAGCCAATTTACCTTATTTGCTTCCACTAAAAAGGGCAACCGTCCCAGTTTCATTGACGCAGCGCCTCCTGAAATTGCGGCCCCATTATATGAACAAGCGCTTATACAGTTGGAGCAAGCGGCCGGTGTACCCGTGAAAACAGGGAAATTCGGAGCAGACATGAAGGTTGCCTTGCAGAACGATGGCCCTGTAACGCTGTGGATAGATTCTCGGAATCGATATTAATACCCAGATTCCTTTTCTTTGGTATCGATGGTGTACATCAATCCAATATTGATGCCTGCAGAAGCAGCACGCGTTTTCGCATAGGTCGGGTAAAACAGTGTATTGTCCAAGGGGAGCCCGTAAGCATCTACCCCTCGGGCATCCTTGATACCGTAATGTAAGCGAACTCCAAAAACAAATCCGAGAGGAACGCTTTTTAGAATTTTGCGGTTGATGCCAAAACCAATCAGTGCGGTGGAATAACTTTTGGCATAGTCTCCAGAAGCGTCACTGCTTACCGGTAAAAGATTCTCACGGGTGTAAAGAGCGCTTCGAATGCTGTTATATTGCACCCCCATTTCGAAGTAAACTCCTCCTTTGTTTTGAAATCGTAAAAATAAAGGCAGCTGAAAGGTGCTTAATGCCACCGTGGAAGCATAATCTTGGTTGGCAATCACCCCACTATATGCTGCATTATGCTTTCCAAAATTGGTTTCTAGCCCAATACCGAAAAAACCAAGCCTCATTCCTAATCCAAGTCCGTAGTGGCTTCCCCATCCCGGAGCGTAATCTTGTTCGGCCCCGTCATCTGAGATGTTCTGGTTAAACAACCATGTGGAGTTGAATTGACCTTTTGCGGTAATATCCAAACCGATTTGAGCGGTGAATGAAATAGAAATAGCGGTAAATAAAAGGGTGAAAATGATGGATTTCATGAGCATTAGTTTTTACAAGTTTAAAAAAATCTGGTTACTCCTTCGACTGTCGAAGGTAAAAAATATAGAACACCCCGTCTTTTTTGTCCAACAATTCCATTTCTGCCATGTAATAGGGGGGTTGTAATTTCTCTCCAGAAAGGTATGTTTTTTTAAAATTCGAGTTGCTTACCATAATGTTGTACCCGTCGCCGCTATTGATGTACGCTTTTTCAACAACCCATGTCACGCCCTTCGGTACAGTTAAACTTCCTCCCCCGTAACAGGACTTCACCAGCGTGGTGTCTTGGGCAAAGGCCAAGGAAGAACTCATCAACAAAATGAACACACAAAGTTTTTTCATGGAACAATATTGAATTCAATCACAGAGTATCCTTTTGCGCACAAGGAGGAATTCGTACACGTGCAAATGGTGGATCCTGCAGGAACCCATATCGGCAGATTCGTCATCTGCTCTCCTGCGCTGTGAATTCCAAAACTAATAGGGATAGCATTGATGGCTAAATACCTTCCGGAATAGAGATAATAGAAGGAAGGCACGGAACACGCGGCGAATAGGGTTAAATTGGTTCCCGAGGTTTGCACACCATAAACATCTTGGTCGCCTGCGGTAAAAACGCTTTCAATTTTCCAGACTTTACCCGCGGGTACGGTTTGGGCCGGGTCTGTGTTTTGGATGATTTTAACCTGATTGAATTGTAGATTGCCTTGAGCGAATCCTTGGAATCCGGCAAAAAGAAGTGTAAAAAGCGCGAAATATCTCACGGGACAATGGTGAATTCGAGGATGTTGTAGTTCGTATATTGTCCCCATCCGGCAACGGTTGCGCCGGCAGGTAGCCATATCGCTCCTGAGGGAAGGGATCCACTGGTTCCGTTCAAGTACCAATTGATCCCGTTTATCACTAATGAGGCGTGTATGACGCTTCCTGAACTGGTATACGATTGCGCTTGGTGTTCAATTTTCCACACTTTACCCACAGGCACGGTTTGAACCGTGGTCCCGTTGAAAAGAAGAGCCTGGCTGAATTGTAGGTTTTGAGCTTTCGTTGTTAAACCAACGAAAATGAGCAGTAGGGTTGTAATAGTTTTCATGCAACAACATTAAATTCAACAACACTTGCGACGCCACTGGTTAAACCGCTCAAAAAAACCGATTGTCCCCAATTAATCCAAAAAGGAAAGCTTTCAAAAACAGGTCCGTAACTGGTATGAGTATTCTTTAAAAAAATGCTCTGCCCTCCAACACTTATAGAGAAATAGGAAGAATAAGAAGAAAGTCCTACGGTTTCCAACTTCCAAACTTTGCCTGCAGGAACAGAAAAATTCGTTCCGTTAGAGGTAAACGTTAAATTCAAGACTTGGCTGAATTGTAAATTCTGCGCTCGAGCAGAAAGCATGCCCACCGTGATAATCGCTAAAAAGAAAAGTAATTTACAGTTCATCTTCGAATTTTTGCTAAGGTAAAAATATTATTTCGGCAAAAGATTAAATTTAAATGAACTCAGCACATAGGCATCGAACATTCTGTACTTTGACGAAAATTCAATACTTTAGTCAACAACATTTTTTTAAAAACTTAACATGAAAAATTATACTACGACATTCTTCAAAGTCATTTTTCTTGCTTTTATAGTTCTCTCATCCCAGAAATTCATGGCCCAAGCCCCGGAAGGCATCAACTACCAAGCGGTGATTCGTACCACCTCGGGTGCCTTGGTGACCAATACTACGGTAGCCATTCGAGTTCAAATCAAACAAAACTCGTCGTCCGGCACCGTGGTTTATGCGGAGCGTCAATCGGTTGCCACCTCTAATTTTGGTCTTGTTAATATGGTGATCGGTCAAGGTACCGTATTGTCGGGAACCTTCGCTAATATTAACTGGTCCACCGGAAATTACTGGGTAAGCTTAGGGGTTGACTTTGCCAACGGTACCAACTATGTGGACTATGGTTCGCAGCGCTTAATGAGCGCACCTTATGCCCTTTACGCAAAAACGGCTGGGGTGCAGCTTAATCAATGGCGTTATGGAACCACGGTTCCGGCAGCAGCCTTGGGGGTGATGGGGGATTTTTACCTGAATACTCAAACGGGTGACGTTTATTACAAAACGAATTCTACGACATGGACCTTAACAGGAAATATTAAAGGACCACAAGGAAATGCGGGGGCTACTGGAGCTACAGGGCCTGCGGGTGCTACTGGTCCCCAAGGTCCAGCTGGTGCAACAGGCGCTACCGGTCCTCAGGGTCCTGCGGGTCCAACCGGCGCAACAGGTCCAGCAGGAACCAATGGTAACGGGGTGTTAAATGGAAACGTAGTGCCGAGCAACCTGCAAGGAAACGACGGTGATTTTTACATCAACACGACTACCAATACAATTTACGGTCCTAAGGCCAACGGAACTTGGCCTGTTGGAGTATCATTGGTGGGCCCTTCTGGTCCCGCTGGTGGTCCTGCAGGACCACCAGGAGTAGCTGGAACCAATGGCAATTCGGTATTAAACGGCACGGTGAACCCCAACGGTGCAACAGGAGTAGACGGTGACTTTTACATTAATACTTTAACAAATGAAATGTTTGGCCCTAAATCAGCGGGTATTTGGCCGCAAGGAGTTTCGCTGGTAGGCGCCTCGGGTTTGCCCGGGGCACCAGGCCCTCAAGGTCCTGCTGGAACGGCGGGCCCTCAAGGAATCAGCGGGGCAAATGGAACCTCGGTTTTAAATGGAAACGTTAACCCTGTTGGGGCTATTGGAATGGACGGAGATTTTTACATCAATACGGCCACCAACGAGCTTTTTGGTCCCAAAGCAAACGGCGCTTGGCCACAAGGTATTTCGTTGGTAGGCCCTGCAGGAGCGAACGGACTTCAGGGTCCTGCAGGACCTACAGGACCTACAGGACCGCAAGGACCAACAGGGCCTGCTGGAGGGGGAATGAGCGTTAATTGTGGTACGGCTTTTAATTCCAATTACACAATTCGAGGCGATGGCAGTGGAACTTATGAATGCACCAACGCCCTAGTTATAACGAGTACCGGCAAGGTTGGAATTGGAAATACTTCCCCGTCTTCCTCCTTCGATCTTAATATAGGTTCGGGCGGGTTTTTGGTCGATGGGTCAACAACTATGTCCAATATTGCCGGTAAATTAAGGATCGGTTCCACGAGCAGCAGCACCTATGATTTAACCGTGGATGGCCATGCCTATTTAACCTCAGGACTAAGGGTTGGAACAACCACAACACCTGCTACGGGGGGCATCATGGCCAACGGCGTTATAGAGTCGAACGCGCGATTTATTCAGGGAAGCAGTACAAGCGGAGCAGGTACTACCATGATACGTACCTCAGGGGGAGAATTGAGACCGCAATCCTCTACAAAATTTGTCAAAGACAACATCGTTGACCTGACGTTTTCCAAAGATCAGGTATTTAAGTTACGCCCTGTAATGTACAACCTGAAGCCCGCCCTTGGAGGAGACCGCGAAATCGGGTTGATAGCAGAAGAGGTGGAACAGGCTTTGCCAGAACTGGTGATTTATGGTCCAGAGCGGCAATGGATTGGAAATACCGGTATTCCAAAAACGGATGAAAACGGGAAGGAAATTCTGAATAAAGATAAGTTGGTGCCTTATTCGGTTTATTACGATCGCTTGCCCGTTTATTTGCTTTCTATCATTAAAGAGCAAGAAGAACGACTGAACCTACTTGAGAAAAAAATTGCCGCTTTGGAGGCACATAAATGATGCGTTTGTTCCCTTGCTTGGCTACCTTATTGTTAATTCAAAATTCATGCGGGTAGTTAAAATTAAAATTTTACTACTTTTATTTTCTAAAATTTAACCTATGAAATTTAATCCTGCTACCTTTTTCAAAATCACGGTTGCTGCGTTGATCATTTTTGCTTCTTCGAATTTGATGGCGCAAGCCCCTGAGGGCATCAACTACCAAGCGGTGATTCGCACCACCTCCGGAATCTTGGTTACGAACTCCACCGTGGCCATTCGAGTTCAAATCAAACAAAACTCATCTTCAGGAACCGTAGTTTATGCAGAGCGCCAATCGGTTGCTACCTCTAATTTTGGTCTGGTCAACATGGTTATCGGTCAAGGTACCGTATTGTCGGGAACCTTCGCTAATATTAACTGGGCTACCGGAAATTACTGGGTAAGCTTGGGGGTGGACTTTGCCAACGGCACCAACTATGTGGACTATGGTTCTCAGCGCTTAATGAGCACGCCGTATGCCCTTTACGCAAAAACGGCAGGGGTGCAACTCAACCAATGGCGTTATGGAACCACGGTTCCTGCCGCGGCCTTGGGCGCGATGGGCGATTTTTATTTGAATACTCAAACGGGAGACGTATATTACAAAACGAATGCTACCACCTGGGCCTTAACGGGAAATATTATAGGACCACAGGGAAATGTTGGTGCTACCGGAGCTACAGGCCCTGCGGGCGCTACTGGAGCAACTGGTTCCCAAGGCCCTGCGGGTGCAACGGGAGCTACAGGATTGACGGGTCCTGCAGGAGCAACCGGTGCTACCGGTCCTCAAGGTCCTTCGGGTTCAACGGGAGCTACTGGCCCAGCAGGAACCAACGGTAGCGGGGTCTTAAACGGGAACGTGGTGCCCAGTAACCTTCAAGGAAACGACGGTGATTTTTATATCAATACGTTAACCAATACGATATACGGACCTAAGGCCAACGGAACATGGCCTACAGGCGTTTCGTTGGTGGGCCCCCAAGGTGCACAAGGTTCTGCGGGAGCAACCGGCGCTACCGGCCCTCAAGGCCCTGCGGGTCCAACAGGTGCAACAGGTCTTACGGGAGCTACAGGTCCTGCGGGAGCTACAGGTCCTGCGGGTCCAACAGGTGCCACAGGTCTTACGGGAGCTACTGGTGCTACCGGCCTCCAAGGTCCGGCCGGCGCAGCAGGTCCACAAGGTCCAGCGGGTGCAACAGGTGCCACAGGATTGACAGGTCCAGCGGGAGCAACTGGTGCAACGGGTCCCCAAGGTCCTGCGGGCCCAACAGGAGCTACTGGTGCTACAGGAGCTACAGGCCCTCAAGGCCCTTCAGGTATCTTAGCAAACGGTTCAGCGTCAGGCAACACTCCTTATTGGAACGGTTCACAATGGGTGATTAACAGTTCCAACATCTACAACAACGGTGGAAATATCGGAATTGGAACCGTGACGCCTAACGCCTCTGCTGCTTTGGAAGTTAATTCCACGACCAAAGGGTTTTTACTGCCAAGCATGACGCAAGCTCAACGAAACGCTATTGCTTCTCCTGCAACAGGCTTATTGATATACCAAACAGATCAAACCGCTGGTTTTTACTATTACACGGGCTCTGCTTGGACAGCCATTGCTGGAGCAGCAGCTGGCGGTGGTGGAGGTTCAGGCTATAATGCCACATCAAATACGTTAATTTACACCACAGACGGATTTTAATAGCCATGCTACGCATACTTTTCGTTGTTACGTTATTTTTAAGCCTCCCTACGTTTAAGGCTCA
>Ga0163212_1000108_pt1 | contig 32362 bp, 15 predicted proteins | sample Malawi_45m_30L_FD_113532 | JGI IMG/M metagenome (GOLD analysis project Ga0163212, IMG submission 113532) | Freshwater microbial communities from Lake Malawi, Central Region, Malawi to study Microbial Dark Matter (Phase II) - Malawi_45m_30L | ecosystem: Environmental > Aquatic > Freshwater > Lake...
CGCATGCTGCAGCCGAAAATCCATCTCGAGACCTGCGTCGACGGCACGGTGCAGGGCATCGACATCGGTTCGCCGGTCAAATTCCGCGGCGTGCAGATCGGAAGCATTTCGCGCATTGATTTTGTCTTCAACGAATACGGACAAGAACCGGGTGGCACGGCCTGCAATGACTACGTCTTTCTCGAGATGGAGGTGGACCGCAAGCTTTTCCGCGGGATGTTCACCGGCGACATCGAGCCGATTCCCAACGATGCGGTGAAGCAGGGGTTGCGTGTCATGCTGCAGCCGCAGGGAATCACGGGTCTGAATTTCGCCGAGTTGAACTACGTGCCGCAACCGGAGCGCGCGCCGCCGTTGCGCATCTGGTGGACGCCGCGCCGGCATTATATTCCGTCCGCCCCCGGCACGCTGACCAGCATGCTCGATTCGGTGAACCGCATCATGGACACCTTCGGTTCGCTCGATGTCGGCGACACGCCGAAGGAACTCAACGCGGTGATGCAGAAGTTCAACCCCTCGCTGACCAAACTGGAGACAAATCTGGATGAAATGAATCTGGCCGAGGCGAGCGGCAACCTGCAGAAGTTGATCGACGAGATGCGGACGAAGGTCGGCGAGCTGCCGGTGGAAGAATTGACGGCGGAAGGAAAGAAGATGATGCAGACGGTGACCGGTGCGGCCGAGGAGATGCGGGGCTTGGTCGACCGGTTGGAAAGCAACCCGCTGCTCAACCGCAAGGCCATGGGCAACATGATCGACGACTCCAGGCCTCGGCGGACAATTTCCGCAAGCTTGGCGAAAGGCTGCGCGACACGCCCTCTCTTCTCCTCTGGGGTAAGCCGCCGAAACCGGTCATCCAGCAACCGCCGCCGAAAAGATAACGGCGCATCGGGCTGGCGCGGGCGGCGCGGACGGATAAAATCGCTTATTTCATGGAAGTTTCCTGGGTGATCTGGCTGGCCGCGGGCCTCCTCCTTTGCACCGCGGCTGCTTTCGTCTCCGCCTTGGAGGCCGTGCTCTGGCAGACGCCGCGTTCGCGCATGGACCAATGGCCGCGACTGCCCAGCCTGGAGGGATTGGCTGCGGATTTCGCCCACCCGCGCGACTGCCTCTTCACCCTCTTCATGGTAACGGGCGGAATTCTTCGCGCGCTCGGCTGGTGGTTTCTCTGGCAGGCCGCGTGCGGTTTGTCGCCGATCACGGATGTGCCGGTCTGGGCGTGGGCCGCGCTGCTCATCGGTGCGACGGCATTGTGGGATGTTGTTCCCTCGATCGTGACGGCGCGTCGTCCGCGGATTTGGGAATTGCCGCTCCTCCGCGCCGGCGGAATTGTCCTGCGTTTTTTCGGTCCGGTCTTCGATCGCGTCCAACCCGTCGTGTCCAAAGTTTCGGGCAAGCTTTTCCCGTGGTCCACGCAGGAACGCCCGCCGCTCAGTTCCGACGAGGCCGAGACGCTCGTCTGGATGCGCGAGAAAGACGGCGAATTCCTTCTGCAGGAAGCCGAAGTGCTCACCGAGGTTCTGCGCCTGAGCCGGCAAACAGTGCGGCAATACATGACACCGCGTGTCGATGTGGCCTTCGTCGAGGACGAAATGTCGAACGACCAAGTGCTCGCCATGATTGCGAAGAAACCATTCCTGCGCGCGCCGGTTATCGGCGAAACGCCCGATGAAGTGGTCGGGTTGCTCGACACGCGCACGCTAAACCGCCTTCCCGCGGGCATGCATTTCACCGAAGCGCTGCTCCCGCCGTCCTTCATTCCCGAGACGATGGAAGCGAGTCAGTTGTTGGCGGGATTTTTCAAGCACCGCCAACCGCTTGCCGTGGTGCTCGACGAATTCGGCGGCGTCGAGGGTGTGGTCACGCTCGACGATTTCATGGAGGAGTTGCTTGGTGCCGCGGCACCGCGCGTCGAAGCCGATCTTTACATCGAACCGCTGGGCGACGGACGGCTCTTGGCCAATGGCACGGCGCGCTTGGCCGACCTCAGCGAATACCTCGGGATCGATGCCGCGCGGGAAGGCATCGAAACCATCGGCGGCTACGTGGTCAACACGCTGGGCAAGCTCCCGCAGCAGGGCGCATCCGTGCGACTCGGACCGTGGAAAGTCACGGTGCGTTCCATGACGCAGCGCCGCGTGCGCGAGGTGGTCCTGCAAAGAGTCTCCGGCAAGGGAGGTGCGCGATGATCGTGGCCATCGCCGCGGGTTTGCTCGCTTTGGCTTTTGTCTTCAGCGGTCTCGAAGCCGCTTGGGCTGCGCTCGATCGCGTGCGTTTGCACTACCGCGCGGCGAGGAACGAAGGACGCGCCGTGGACATGCTGGCGTGGGATTCCGTCTCGCCGCAGGTCGATCTGGTCATGATGTGGACGAGCCGTTTCGCCGCCGCGGCCGCGTTCGTGCTCTTCGCTTACGAGTTGGCGCTCTTCGACGCGCCGGCTTGGCTTGCGCCGGTGGTTTTCGTTCCGGTCTATGCGCTCGTGGTGCAGCTTCTCGCCCGCCAAGTCTTCCGTCGGCTGCCCTTCAAAGTGCTGAGCAAGCTGTGGTGGCTTGTCTCGCTGGCCGGATCGTTCTGGGCCTTGCTCGCCCGACCGGCGGCCGCGCTCTTCCGCCTGGTCAAACCCGAACCGCTTTCGCGCGTCCCGGCCGCGCAGGAACTCGTCGCCGTCGCGGAGTCCGCACCCGAAATTTCGCCGCTCGAGCTCGGCATGTTGCGCAGCGTGCTCGACTTCCGCCGTTTCACCGCGGGCGGATTGGCCCGGGCGCCCGAAAGTTTTCCCCACGCGCCGGCCGACACCACGCTGGCCGAACTGCTCGCGCAACGCGAACTGGCCGATGCCGGCCAATTGCTCGTCATCGGAGCGGATGGCGCTCCGCTCGGCGCCATGTCGTGCGGTGCGGCTGCGCTCTCCAAGGCATCCAACGCCCGCGCGCAATCCTTTGCCCGTCCGCTTCTCTCCCTTCCCGGAGATCTTTCCGCTTGGAAAGCGCTGTCCAAACTGCGCCGCGCGCAGACGCCGGTGGCCGAAGTGCGGGACGAGGATAGCGGGGAATCGCTCGGCATACTTACGGAAGAAAGCGTCGTCGCCCGGCTTCTGGGCCAGTCGGTTTGAGGCGTGCATTGCGGGCGCTGCGCAGGCATATTGTCCGTTCATGTCGACCGCAGTTTCAGCCTATTCGAGGAAAAATCCCTTTCCCGCCAGCCTGAGCAAATCCACGCCGCTGACCCGCGGCGGATCAGGCAAAGAAACAACCCATTTCGAGGTCTCGATGGCCGGATCCGGGCTGGCCTACGAGGCCGGTGATTCGCTCGGCGTTTTTCCGACCAACGACGCCGCCGAGATCGATGCGGTTCTCGCTGCCGCGGGACTGTCCGGCGGGGAAAACGTGGAAAGCGCCGGCGTCAAACTGCGCGAACTTCTCACCCACCAAGTCACCTTGCGCGAACCCTCGCGGCAGCTGCTCACCGCGATCGTGGAAAAAGATCCGTCGTCGGCCGCCGAGTTGTCCGAGTTGATCGATTCGGAGGCGAAGACGGTGATGGATGATTGGATCGACGGACGCGAAGTGGTCGACATTCTGGAAAAATTCCCGGGCGCGAAGTTCAGCGCCGATGAATTGGCCAAGGTGATGCGCAAACTGCAACCGCGCCTCTACTCGATTGCCTCCTCGCCGAAAAAGCATCCCGAGGAGATTCATCTCACCGTGGCCGTGGTCCGCTACGAGTTGCACGGACGCAGACGCCAGGGCGTCTGCTCGACCTTCCTTGCCGATCGCGCGGGCGATCGGAAAATTCCCGTCTTCATCCACTCGGCGAAACACTTCCGTCCGCCGGAGGACGGCAATTTGCCGCTCATCATGGTCGGACCCGGAACGGGCATCGCGCCGTTCCGCGCTTTCCTGCAGGAGCGCGAAGCGACCGGTGCCGGCGGAAAATCCTGGCTCTTCTTCGGCGATCGCAATCGGGCCACCGATTTTCTCTACGAGGACGAGATCACAGCTTGGAAAGATCGCGGTGTCCTCCATCGGCTCGACACCGCCTTTTCCCGCGATCAAGCGGAGAAGGTTTACGTGCAGCACCGCATGCTGGAAAACGCAGCGGAACTCTGGCGCTGGTTGGAGGAAGGCGGATACTTTTATGTCTGCGGCGACGCCTCGCGCATGGCCAAGGATGTCGACGACGCCTTGCATCGCGTGGTCGAGCAGGCCGGAGGCAAATCGAAGGAAGAAGCTGCCGAATACGTCGAAGCCTTGAAAAAGGCCAAACGCTACCGCAAGGACGTCTACTGATGAGCGCCAATCCGCAAAGTCCCCTGCGCAAAGTCCACTTCACCGGGGTCTGCGGCACAGCCATGGGTTCGCTCGCCGCCGCGCTGCGCGATCGCGGGGTGACAGTCACGGGCTCGGACGAAAACGTCTATCCGCCGATGTCCGACTTCCTGCGCGGGAAGGGAATCGAGATCGTCGCCGGATATTGTCCGGAGAATATCCCCGCGGATGCGGACTTCGTCGTCATCGGCAACGCGATGAAGCGCGGCAATCCGGAGGTCGAAGCCGCCCTTAACCGCAAGCTGCTCTACTACTCGCTGCCCGAGGCGCTGAAGATGTTTTTCCTGCGCGGCAAGCACAACATTGTGGTCACCGGCACCCACGGCAAAACCACCACTACTTCGCTGCTCGCCTGGATCTTCGAGTCGGCGGGTCTTGCGCCGTCGTGGCTCATCGGCGGCATCCCGGGCAACCTCGGCCAAGGCTGCCGCCTCGGGGATTCGAAATATTTCATTCTCGAGGGTGATGAATATGACACGGCGTTTTTCGACAAACGCTCGAAATTCATCCACTACCTGCCCGAGTTGCTCATTGTAAACAATGTGGAATTCGACCACGCCGACATCTTCCGCGATCTCGAAGATGTGATGACCAGCTTCCGGCGCCTGCTGCAGATCGTGCCGTCCGAAGGCATGGTGCTGCTCAATGCGGACGACGAGAATTGCCGCAAGCTGGCCGAGACTTGTCCGGCGCCGCTGGTCGAAGTCGGATTCTCGCCCAACGCCGGCAACCACATCCGCGACGTGCAACTCGGACGCAAGTCTTCCGCTTTCACGCTCTTCGGGGAGAAATTCGAAATTTCCATGATCGGGGAATTCAACGTGCGCAACGCGGCCATGGCCGTGTCCGCCGCGCATTTTTACAATGTGCCGACGGATGCCATCCGCAAGGCGCTCATGAGCTTCACCGGAATCCGCCGCCGGCAGGAAGTGCGCGGCGAAGCGGGTGGAGTCACGGTGATCGACGATTTCGGACACCATCCGACGGCCATTGCCCAAACTCTCGAGGGATTGCGCGTGAAGTATCCTCAAGGAAAACTCTGGGCGGTCTTCGAGCCGCGCTCCAACACCACGCGACGCGCGGTGTTTCAGGATGTCTTGCCGCGGGCTTTCGCCGGAGCGGACGGCGTCGTCCTGGCCAAAGTTGCCCGTATGGACCAACTCCCGGAGAATGAACGGCTCAATCCGCAGAAAGTGGTCGATGACCTGCGTGCGGCCGGGAAGAAAGCTTTCCACGAAGCGGAGACCGCAGCGATCGTCGACCGCATCGGCGAGCTGGCCGCGTCCGGCGATACCGTTGTGGTCTTCAGCAATGGCGGATTCGACAACATCCACGTCAAATTGCTCGACCGCCTCGGCGCGAAAAGCTGATCAAAACTCAGTCCTCAGCCGTCGCCTCGCTCCCTCAACCCTCAACCATAAACCCTCAACTTTCCTTTCAGTCTCATGCGCTTGCGCGAATTCCAATGCGAGCTATGGCTTCCGTTGCCGCCGGACGAACTGTTTCCGTTCTTCGCCGACGCGGGAAATCTCGATGCCATCACGCCGCCTTGGCTGCACTTCCGCATTGTCACCCCGCGTCCCATCGAGATGCGCGCCGGCGCTCTGATCGACTACAAACTGCGCGTTCGCGGTGTGCCCCTGCGTTGGCGCACATTGATCCGCGAATGGAATCCCCCGCATAGCTTTGTCGACGAGCAGATCCGCGGCCCTTACCGGCAGTGGGTTCATCGCCATACCTTCGAACCGAAAGACGGCGGCACGCTGGCCCGTGATATCGTGCACTACGCCGTGCCGTTCGACTTCATCGCTCACCGGTTGCTCGTCCGCCCCGACATCGAGAAGATTTTTGCTTACCGTCAGGAGGCCCTGCGCAAGAAGTTCGGCGCGAAACCCTGAGCGCGCGGCGGAATGGCGGATGGGGAGGGATTGGTCTCGCGATGCTCGACCTGTCTAACGGCTCGAACTGCGAATGTTGATTTCGGACTTCGGCCTCCACTCCTGCGGAGCCGACCTGCGGTCGGTCTGTGCCGCTCCGCGGCGCTCTCATCCCTCCGCTGAAATGGCGGATGGGGAGGGATTGCCTGCGCTGCGCTCCGGCCGTCTCGGCCTGCGGCCTCGGCTCGAACTGCGCTCTCATCCCTGTTGGAGCTTCAAGCTGCCTCCGGCAAAGTGGCTGATGGGGAGGGATTGGTCTCGCGATGCTCGACCTGTCTAACGGCTCGAACCCGAGGGTTAAAATCCCTAAAGAAAAAACGGATGGGGAGGGATTGCCTGCGCTGCGCTCCGGCCGTCTCGTCCCGCAGGCGCGGGACTCGGCTCGAACTGCGTTCTTCATCCCTGTAGATGCTTCAAGTCCACCTGCGGCGGAATGGCGGATGGGGAGGGATTGCCTGCGCTGCGCTCCGGCCGTCTCGGCCTGCGGCCTCGGCTCGAACTGCGTTCTCATCCCTGTGCAGCTTCAAGTCTGCCTGCGGCAGAAAAGGCGGATGGGGAGGGATTGGTCTCGCGATGCTCGACCTGTCTAACGGCTCGAACCCGAGGGTTCTCATCCCTCCGCTGAAATGGCGGATGGGGAGGGATTCGAACCCTTCCTGCTAACTGAATTAAAAACGGGAAAAAGGAGCATATATACAAGTCTTATACAAGAATTGCCTGCTTTGACACCCCGAAACCACCTGCTCTGCCCACCCCCATCGATGCTTTCACCCTCTGCACGGTTGAGATGCCCTTGCTTGTGATTTTGGCAGTGTTTCGCACGGAGTGGTTGGACTTAGGGAGCCTGACGATATCCGAATGGTTCTCTGAGTAAGCCTCATTCCCCCCTTTTGTGCCATTTGGACAGAGATCGAGAGTTTGCAGGTTTTTTTGAATACGCGGTCCCCTTGGCAATTGTGGAACCGGAGCATTTGGTTCAGGCGCAAAGCCTGACGAGTTCGAGACTGGTGAACCACAAGCTGTCTTGGCTACTCCTCTCAGCCGATGAGCCTCTCACCTTTTGGATGTCTTCTTGCCCTGCTGACTCTCTCCGTTTCGCTTCAGGCAAGCGACAAAATCGCGCTTCCTAGTGATGCACAGCGCATTCTTGAAGCGATGGATGCGAACCTTAACAAGGCTCGTCAAACCGCAGTGGACGGCCTTGAGGTCGAGCTAAAGAACACAATGAAGGGCGGCAAGTTGGAGGAGGCCAACGCCATCAAAGAGCAGATTGATAGCCTGAAAGCGGAAATGTCCTCCGAGAGTGATGAGGCCAAGGGAAAGCCAACAAACGATGCCGACCTTGAAGCATTTATCAAAGGGACCGATTGGTCATTCGAGGGAAACCAGATCATTCGCTTCCATGAAGCCGCCGAGGCTGGCCGTGCCGCCGACCGCGATGCGGTCGAAGTTCGTGGGGCTGGCGATTTCGATGAGCGTGGAATTGGCCCCTGCCAGCGAAAGGTTGCCGGCAATGGTGAGCATGCCGGGGGAATTTCCGGGCGATAGGGTGCCGTTCACCACAACTGGGGCCGCGATGGTGCCAGCGCCGCCGAGTGTGGCGTTGGGATCGACCACAACCAAGTTGGCGCTGAGTTGCCCATTCACAAGCAGCGTTCCATCCGCAACAGTCGAGACCCCGCCGACGGAGGCGTTGCTTTGCAAGTCAAGTTCGCCCGCACCGGTTTTCAAGAAACTGCCCGGTGTGGCGAGCGTGCCGCCGGAAACAACGGATGTGCCGCTTTGGACATCCAGACTGCCGGAGTTCACCGTGAGCACGCCGCCTGCGTCAATTCCCAGCGAAGCGCTGTTGCTGATACGATCGCCTGAGGAAACATGAGAATGTGGTGAAAAAGCGTTGACACCAAATTCCCCAGCCTCCAGAAACCAACCGAATCTTGCCACCCTGGGCTTAGGACTCTGGTAGCACCCAGAGGGCCGGGGTGGTTTCCAATCCAACAAACCAAAACCATGAAAAAACTCCTCGTCCAACCCCTCCTCTGCATCGCCCTTTCCGCCGCCGCGTCCCTCGGCGCCGCACGGGCCGCTGATGCCCTTTCGCCCGCCTCCGTCACGCCCGATCTGTTTGAGGCCGCGGAAAAAAATGAAAACTGGAAAACCGCGTTCCAGACCGGCACGCAGATGCAGGTCGTGTTCATGAATGTTGCCCCTGCCACGAATCCCAAGAACGAAATCGGGATGGAAAAACATCCGTTCGACCAGGCCATCCTCATCGTCGAGGGCAAAGGCGAGGCGGTATTGGAAGGCAAAAGATTGCCGCTCGCGGAAGGCGACATGATTTTTATCCCCAAGGGCACCGAGCACGATGTGGTGAACACTTCAAAAAAAGGCAAACTCAAGGTGGCGAGTTTTTACTCGCAGACCGACATCCCCGCAGGCTCCGTCTACAAAACCAAGGCCGACGAACCCGCCGCGGACTAACGGCACGCCGCTTCTGCTCTGATCTAGATGGCCACAGGCCTCCCGCCTGTGGGGGTCGGCTTGATCCACGGCCCTCATGGGCGGAGTCTGCCAAGCGAAAAAAACCTCCGCTTGGCCGATACGTCATGCCCTTGTTTTTTGCTGGGAAAAACCCAACTCGAACGAATCTGCGGTGCAAAACATGAACGCGGCGCCGGGAACAATCACAAGCATGACTGCCCTGATTTCGGTTTTCCTGGCCTCTTTTTTCTCTCTGGTTTGTATTGCCGACGAGGCTCCCGTGGAGCGGATCGCCGCTCTTTTTTTGGCCATGCAAGTCCCCATACAGACTTATACGAAATCCGCCAAGCGAAACGGGGGTCGTGTTGGAATTCGGCAACCCCCTGAAGAACTCCCATAAATGCGTGATTCAGAAGGTTTGGGGCGACTACTGGGTCGCTTTGAATGGCGGATGGGGAGGGATTCGAACCCTCGGTGCATTGCTGCACACACGCTTTCCAAGCGTGCGCAATCGACCACTCTGCCACCCATCCTAAGGGAGGCAGCAGTAAACACCCAAAGGCTTCGCCCGGCAAGCCGCCAAGGGGAAGTCAGCGCGGTCGTGCGTCCCCCCGGAGCTCCGCGATGAGCAGACCGGTCGAGAATACGGCGATGAAGAGGAGTGCGTGGAAGAACAAGTCGATGAATGTGTTCATGCGCGCCAGCAGAACACAGGGGGTAGGACATCGGCTGGGGGAGGCCTAAAAATTTAAGGATGAAACTTGAGTTCGAGGGATGAGTGAAGGGATGAACCGGAAGGAAGTGTAGATAGGTCGCCTCTGCGACCGACTTTGAGTGCACCGCACCGGCCTTCGGCCGCAGCAAAGTTACTCAGGTCTCAGGTTTCCGCCCTCATTCCTCTAATTGTCTGTCCCCACCGGGAATCGAACCCAGATTTAAGGTTTAGGAAACCTCCGTTCTATCCGTTGAACTATGGGGACGCGCCTTCTTCTCTTATCATGAACATCCTGCGAATTCCATCGCGGGATGTTTTTGTCGCGCGATGCAGCTTGCTTTCCGGTAGACGAGGGGGTGGTTCCCGATGCAATCGCGCTTCCTCGAGGTTTTTTCCGCCCATTGGCCGGTCTTTACGCTGTTGGCGGGCTTGTTCTTCATGATGCTGTTTCTTTCCCTGTTGCGCACGCGGGCCAGGGAAGCTGGCGACGTGCCGGCCGGGATTCTTTTCGGGTGGATCTGCGTTTTCTTCCTGCCGCCCGTGGTCTATGTGCTCGGATTGGCGTCGGGCTTGGGGGTCGAAGCGGCAATTTTCACGGCCTTGCTGGCAGCTGCGGTGCTTCTGTGGGTATTCGGCCTGGTCGAAGAATTTGTGCCCGCGCTGGTCGTCGTCGTGGCCACGCTGTTCATCGGTCTGGCTCCGCCGGGTGTTGCCTTGGCCGGGTTTTCCTCGCCGAGCTTGCTTCTGCTGCTCGGTGTTTACGCGTTGTCGGCCGTGATCAGTTCTTCGGGTCTGAGCTACCGGCTAATGTTGCGCATGCTGCTGCGCTTGCCGGATAAGCCGTTCTGGCACCAGTTGACCTTTCTCGTCTCGGGTTATGTGCTCTCCCCACTGATCCCAGCGACGAACACGCGGCTCTCGTTGCTCCAGCCTTTGTTCAAAGACATGGTCGCCGGATTGAAGCTGCCGCCGCACGGTCCGGCCATCACTGCCCTGCTTGTCGCCATGTTCGGCGGTGCGTTGCTCTTTTCTCCGATGATGGCGACAAGCAAGTCGTCGAATATCGCGGGCCTGAATTTTCTTCCGGCGCAGCTGCAGGCGGAATTCGGCGGTTTTTTCTGGCTGGTGGCTTCAGGCGCGGCGGCGCTTGTCGTCACAACGGCGCATCTGCTCATCGTGCCGCGTCTTTTCCCCACGACGAACGAAGCGCCCCTGCCGCGTGGACAAATCGAAAGTCAGCTGGTCGCTCTCGGACCGGTCAAGCCGACGGAATGGATTGCGGCCGGCGGATTCTTCTTCTTTCTCGCCGGATGCGCCACGGTTTCCTTGCACCACGTGGCGCCGGCCTATCTCGCGGGGTGCGTGTTGCTCGGATTGCTCCTGACTGGCTCGTTTCTGCGCAAGAACTTCCAACAACAGGTCGATTGGCCGATGGTTGTTTTCCTGCTGGGGATGGACTGCATGATCCGGATCATGGATCACCTGGGTCTGGCGCAGGCTTTGGCTAACGCAGCGGGGCAAGTTTACGGGTTCGTCGATGGCAAGATCGCCACCTTCATCCTCGCTGCGCTGGCCACCACCTTGGTCGTGAGGCTCGTTCTTCCGGTGACGGCCGGAATGCTGACCTCGGCGATCATCCTGCTGCCGGTGGCTGCGGCACAGGGGATCAATCCTTGGATTTGCATCTTCTGCACAGCGATGTTCAGCGACATCTCGTTTTTCCGTCATCAAGGCACCAATGGAATCCTGCAAATCCAAGCGGCTGGATTCTTCGAGCAGACCGACGAGCGCGGATTCATGCGCTACAATCTCCTGATGAATGCTGCGCGCGTGGTGGCGGCTTACGCTTCGATTCCGTGGTGGAAATGGCTCGGACTGGCATGAGTGCGCTCTGGAAAAATCTTCTCATCGGGGGATTCCTCGCTGCTTTCATCATCCTGCTCGGATTTTTCAACGCGACCAAACCGCGTATTATTGTTCTCCACTCCGCTTCCCCGGATTCCGCTTGGGCGCAGCAGGTCGATCGCGGGATGCGGGAAGCGCTCGCGCGGAACCGGCGCCCGCTGACAGTCGAGCGGTATTATCTCGGACTCGATTCGCCGGCCTCGGCCGCGCGCACCGGCGAGATGCAAGCGCAGGCCCGACGAGCCATTGCGCGGCTCAATCCGGACATTCTCATCGCGGTGGATGACGAAGCGAATTCGCTAGTGGCGCGGGAGTATGTCGGTCGGGAACGCCCGCGGATTCTTTATGTCTCACTGAACCGTTCGCCGTCCGACTTTGGCTACCAAGGCACGGCAAATGTGTCGGGCATCGCCGAGCGGTTGCCGCTCGCTGCTGTGCGCGATGCGATGGCGGATCTTTTTCCGGCGCGCGCGCCGACGCTGTCGATCGTGGGAGTCGACAATGAAACCGGCCGCGCCGAAATGGCCCAGGCGCGAGACTTCGATTGGGGTTCATTTCCGGTGGGGAGGTCGGCCTTGGTTGCCACAGCCGAGCAGTGGCGCGATTTCGTCGCATCGGATACTTCGGATGCCCTGCTGGTCCTCGGCACGCACGATTTACCTGCTGCGGATGGGCGCATCGTGACCGCTGCGGAGATCAACCGTTGGACGCAGGAAAACTCGCGGGCTTTGCCGATCGGAACGCAGGTGAATTTCGTCGAGGATGGCGGGGGGCTGAGTTTCTCGCCGCCGCCGGACGACTCGGGCGCCAAGGCGATCGAGTTGGCTTTGGATTGGCTCGACGACCGCGATGCGCCGGGCGCGCCGCCGCCTTTGATGTCGGAACATTTTGAAGTGGCAGTCAGGCCGGCTGAGCTAGCGAAGAGCGGTGCTCGTTTGCCTCCGATCTACATCGAGGCCGCGCGCGAAAACAGGACTCTTTATGATTAAGGACATCTCTCGGAGTCGGGGGTTCTCAGAAACTCCCCGATACTTGAAGCGATGTTCTCGATCTGCGACGCGCTGTAGCCACCGCGCGCGGAGGTGATGGTCACGCTCAACTCGTCTCCCCGAGTGGTGACACCGAAGATGAGAGGCAACATCATGCCGAGCGGACAGGTGCGGGTGTAGCCGCGCACCATTGCGTGCCACGACGGATCTTCCCACTCCGGCCCGAGGCGCAGATTGGAAAGCCCGCAGGAGTAACGGAAAAACCTGCGCAGCAAGGCGGTGAGCATCGACGTTGGCAGCAATGGCCAGAGGCGGAGAACTGCTCGGAAAGTGGCGAGGCTGGCGAGGGGAATGCAAAGTTTCTTCGCACGCGATGTCTGGTGCCGGATGCGATCGATCAATTGCGCATCGTCCTGCGGCAGGTCGCCGATGTGCGTTCCGAAAAATCCGACATACACGCCGCTTTTTTCCTGCAGTTCCGGCGCGAGCTTTCGCAGATCCGCGATATTGCAAATGGCGATGTTGCGATGCCAGGAGCTGCGTCTTCGCTCCGGCAGGGCGCGGTCGATCGCGCGATAGGTGATCGCCAAAAGCGCATCGTTCACCGTGCAGCCGTGATGACGCGCCATTCCGCGCAAGCAATCGAGTGCATCTTGGGGGATTGCCAACACGCGCACATCGACACGATTTTCCGAAGATCCCCTTTGCCATGGCGCAGTGGCGCGGGTGCGCGTGACTGGCCCGCGCAGGCCCTCTGTTTTTTGGGCGAGACCCGCCACACCGCGTCGGCAATGCGCAAAGGTGCGGTCGCACAACGGGGCCTCAAGCTCGCACGCCTTCCCGCGCTCACGCGGTAGGCCGAATGCCTCGGCAAGAATGCGACGGAGCACGCGGGCCGCGGCGACACCGTCCATGACCCAGTGCTGATAGGTCATGGCCACGTAGCGATGTGATTCGCTTTCCAGCAAAGCGAGTCGCAGGGCCGCATCGCGACCGATATCAAACGGTCGGTTGAGTTCGTCGGACAAAAACTTTTCCAGCGCCGGTCTTGCCTCGGAGCCGAGAGATCGCCGAGAAACTTCGAGGCAATCGGACGGTTCGTCGAGCGAGACAGATGTCTCCGGTTCATCCGTCCGGGGGATACCCAAGCCCATCTCGGCGAGCACGACTTTCGCCGCGGTGCGCAATTGTTCCGGTGACATGGGGTGAAGAATTCCGACCAGATCGACCACATTGTAGGGATGAATTGAGTTCCATCGCAGCATAGTGCGCTGGATCTCGTTCAGAGCGATTTGTCGCGATGGAGCGTTGGCCATGGGTGGATGGGTCAACATTCCCCAATCGTGTCTTGATGGCCAGACTCTGCGTTAATGATTGGCAAAGTCCCCGGAAACGATCAGGAAAGTGCGTTTATGAAGCGCTTGGATGTCCTCGCTATCTTTGTTCTCTTGGCCATGGTTTTCGTGGCCTTGCTGCTCCATATCCTTGCACCGAAAAACACCGCAGCGACGGGTGCTCTCGCAAAAGTTCCGGAGTCCACGACTCCGATGCGGCCGTTGTCACTGTGCAACACGTTCTTGAAGGCAACGATCGCGGGGGATTTCGCCGCGTTCAAAAACGCCTGCCTCAAAGAGGGTGACGGGCAGATGAAGCTTTTCTCGGCGCAACCCGGGACCAAAGAAATGTTCCGGCGCGCCGCGGAGACAATCGCACCCGCCTGCGGCAAGGGTTACGAGTTGGAGTATTTGACCTCGATGAACCAGCAGGGTAGCGAAGTTTTTCTTTGGAAACTCGTGCCGCGTCTCGGACAGAGCCAATTCCTTGTCCGCCTCACGCTGAAGGACGGCAAAGTGTCCGGTTTCTTTTTCCAGTAAGCCTCAGTCGATTTTTCCGGCAACAAGGCGTCGTGCCGCAGCGCAGCCGGCGAGCATGCCAAGGCACATGCCGATAACCATCGAGGCGTAGGTGAGGAAGAATTGGGCCGAGGCGGAATTGGCGTCGATGGGAAGTCCGGCCAGCGCCGCGGCGCCGATCTCCATGCCGAGGAACATGCCGACCAGTCCGGCGACCCAGCACCAGACACGGGAGGAGAGGGAACGGAAAACATCTTTGTCGACAAAGAGCCCGAGCAGCGCGGTGAGGAGCATGCCTGCATCCATCCAGGTGAATTTGGCGAGCAGCCCAAGACCCATGTTTGATTTGGCGCATCCGCAGAGGCAGACGCCATTGCGCACCACGGCGGCAAAGCCCGCATCGGCCCACCAGCCTCCGAGCATGGCGAGTCCGCCGACGCTGAACATGGCCATGGTCATGCGCGCCGCGGGTGACCATGCGCGCTCGCGTGACCAAAGCAGAACGGCGGCACCTGCGGCGAGAAAGAGAACAACGAATCCCGAAGCACTTGTTCCGTGGAACCCGCCCAGCCAGGCAATGACCGGTCCCTGCAAGGCGAGAGCCACGGCGAAAACGACACGCTCAAATTGGGGGAAATCCCATACTTTACGCGCGGTCGCCGGTTGCTCTTGTGCGGCGGATTTTTGCAGCGCGGTGTCGGATGTCTCGCGCAGCACGCGCCAGGTGACGGTGAGGCTGGAGATAAGCATGATCAGCGCGGCGGCGATGGGGTGCAAAATGCCGGCGGCGGCCAGACCGATGCCGATGACGTTGTAGCACGCGGCGAAACCGATATTCCGGCGGATGGCGCGCACCGTGGCGCGGCAGAGTGCGACCGATTGCGGAATGACGCGCAGATCTTGTCCGCTCAACTCGAGTGCAGCGGTTTCGCGGGGCAACTCGCTGCCTGCGCCCATGGCGATGCTCACTGTGGAAGCGGCCATGGCCGGCGCGTCGTTGATGCCGTCGCCGATGAAGAGAACCTTGCGTCCGGCGGCGCGCAATTTTTCCACCTCGCGCAATTTCGCGTCGGGGGAGAGTCCGGCTAGACACTCGTCGAAGCCGAAGCGTGCCGCGTTCTCCTCGCGGTCGCCGGTCATGACGATGGTGCGGATGCCGAGGGCTTTCATCTGCGCCATGGCTTCACGCGCGGAGTCGCGCAGCGATTCGCGGACCACAGCCAGACCAACCAGCTTGCCGTCGCGACGGACAAAGATTTCGTGGCCGGAATTTTCTTCAGTGGCGAGAAGTTGACGGAGCGATGCCGCGTTGTCGTTGTCGGCGAGGATGTGTTCGTTGCCGATTTGCAGACCATGGCCACCGGGCAACGTTCCCTCGATTCCTGCACCCGGAAGAGTGTGGATATCGCGGGCGAGGATAGGGGCTTCCGTTGTCGGCGCAGCGCGGAAGGCGCGGGCGATAGGGTGGCCGCTGCCCGTTTGCACCGCGGCGATTTCGCGGAGCAACTGCCCGCGGTCTCTGCCCGGCGCAACGACGAAATCGACGATGCGTGCATCGCTTTCGCTCAGGGTTCCCGTTTTGTCAAAAACCGCCGTGTCGACCACGGCGAGAGCTTCGATCGCATCGCCGCCGCGGGCGAAGAGTCCGCGCTTGGCCAAGGCGGCGAGCGCGGACCAAATAGCCACTGGCGTGGCCAATCCCATGGCGCACGGACACGCAACAAGGAGAACGGCAAGGCCGTTGAATACGCCGGTCATCCAACCGCTGTTCATACTCCAACCAATGGTGGTGAACACGGCAATGACCATGACAAGCGGGAGAAACCATGAGACGAGGCGATCGGCTTCGCGTTGGATGCGTCCGGGATTTTTCCGCGCTTCCTCGATCGAGCGGAGCAATGCATCGAGTCGGCGAGATCGACCGTTCGACGTCGCGGCGACACGCAGTGTGCTGTCCTCCACGCGACTGCCGGCCGGCAGTCGCGTGGAGGACAGCACACTGCGTGTCGCCGCGACGTCGAACGGTCGATCTCGCCGACTCGATGCATTGCTCCGCTCGATCGAGGAAGCGCGGAAAAATCCCGGACGCATCCAACGCGAAGCCGATCGCCTCGTCTCATGGTTTCTCCCGCTTGTCATGGTCATTGCCGTGTTCACCACCATTGGTTGGAGTATGAACAGCGGTTGGATGACCGGCGTATTCAACGGCCTTGCCGTTCTCCTTGTTGCGTGTCCGTGCGCCATGGGATTGGCCACGCCAGTGGCTATTTGGTCCGCGCTCGCCGCCTTGGCCAAGCGCGGACTCTTCGCCCGCGGCGGCGATGCGATCGAAGCTCTCGCCGTGGTCGACACGGCGGTTTTTGACAAAACGGGAACCCTGAGCGAAAGCGATGCACGCATCGTCGATTTCGTCGTTGCGCCGGGCAGAGACCGCGGGCAGTTGCTCCGCGAAATCGCCGCGGTGCAAACGGGCAGCGGCCACCCTATCGCCCGCGCCTTCCGCGCTGCGCCGACAACGGAAGCCCCTATCCTCGCCCGCGATATCCACACTCTTCCGGGTGCAGGAATCGAGGGAACGTTGCCCGGTGGCCATGGTCTGCAAATCGGCAACGAACACATCCTCGCCGACAACGACAACGCGGCATCGCTCCGTCAACTTCTCGCCACTGAAGAAAATTCCGGCCACGAAATCTTTGTCCGTCGCGACGGCAAGCTGGTTGGTCTGGCTGTGGTCCGCGAATCGCTGCGCGACTCCGCGCGTGAAGCCATGGCGCAGATGAAAGCCCTCGGCATCCGCACCATCGTCATGACCGGCGACCGCGAGGAGAACGCGGCACGCTTCGGCTTCGACGAGTGTCTAGCCGGACTCTCCCCCGACGCGAAATTGCGCGAGGTGGAAAAATTGCGCGCCGCCGGACGCAAGGTTCTCTTCATCGGCGACGGCATCAACGACGCGCCGGCCATGGCCGCTTCCACAGTGAGCATCGCCATGGGCGCAGGCAGCGAGTTGCCCCGCGAAACCGCTGCACTCGAGTTGAGCGGACAAGATCTGCGCGTCATTCCGCAATCGGTCGCACTCTGCCGCGCCACGGTGCGCGCCATCCGCCGGAATATCGGTTTCGCCGCGTGCTACAACGTCATCGGCATCGGTCTGGCCGCCGCCGGCATTTTGCACCCCATCGCCGCCGCGCTGATCATGCTTATCTCCAGCCTCACCGTCACCTGGCGCGTGCTGCGCGAGACATCCGACACCGCGCTGCAAAAATCCGCCGCACAAGAGCAACCGGCGACCGCGCGTAAAGTATGGGATTTCCCCCAATTTGAGCGTGTCGTTTTCGCCGTGGCTCTCGCCTTGCAGGGACCGGTCATTGCCTGGCTGGGCGGGTTCCACGGAACAAGTGCTTCGGGATTCGTTGTTCTCTTTCTCGCCGCAGGTGCCGCCGTTCTGCTTTGGTCACGCGAGCGCGCATGGTCACCCGCGGCGCGCATGACCATGGCCATGTTCAGCGTCGGCGGACTCGCCATGCTCGGAGGCTGGTGGGCCGATGCGGGCTTTGCCGCCGTGGTGCGCAATGGCGTCTGCCTCTGCGGATGCGCCAAATCAAACATGGGTCTTGGGCTGCTCGCCAAATTCACCTGGATGGATGCAGGCATGCTCCTCACCGCGCTGCTCGGGCTCTTTGTCGACAAAGATGTTTTCCGTTCCCTCTCCTCCCGTGTCTGGTGCTGGGTCGCCGGACTGGTCGGCATGTTCCTCGGCATGGAGATCGGCGCCGCGGCGCTGGCCGGACTTCCCATCGACGCCAATTCCGCCTCGGCCCAATTCTTCCTCACCTACGCCTCGATGGTTATCGGCATGTGCCTTGGCATGCTCGCCGGCTGCGCTGCGGCACGACGCCTTGTTGCCGGAAAAATCGACTGAGGCTTACTGGAAAAAGAAACCGGACACTTTGCCGTCCTTCAGCGTGAGGCGGACAAGGAATTGGCTCTGTCCGAGACGCGGCACGAGTTTCCAAAGAAAAACTTCGCTACCCTGCTGGTTCATCGAGGTCAAATACTCCAACTCGTAACCCTTGCCGCAGGCGGGTGCGATTGTCTCCGCGGCGCGCCGGAACATTTCTTTGGTCCCGGGTTGCGCCGAGAAAAGCTTCATCTGCCCGTCACCCTCTTTGAGGCAGGCGTTTTTGAACGCGGCGAAATCCCCCGCGATCGTTGCCTTCAAGAACGTGTTGCACAGTGACAACGGCCGCATCGGAGTCGTGGACTCCGGAACTTTTGCGAGAGCACCCGTCGCTGCGGTGTTTTTCGGTGCAAGGATATGGAGCAGCAAGGCCACGAAAACCATGGCCAAGAGAACAAAGATAGCGAGGACATCCAAGCGCTTCATAAACGCACTTTCCTGATCGTTTCCGGGGACTTTGCCAATCATTAACGCAGAGTCTGGCCATCAAGACACGATTGGGGAATGTTGACCCATCCACCCATGGCCAACGCTCCATCGCGACAAATCGCTCTGAACGAGATCCAGCGCACTATGCTGCGATGGAACTCAATTCATCCCTACAATGTGGTCGATCTGGTCGGAATTCTTCACCCCATGTCACCGGAACAATTGCGCACCGCGGCGAAAGTCGTGCTCGCCGAGATGGGCTTGGGTATCCCCCGGACGGATGAACCGGAGACATCTGTCTCGCTCGACGAACCGTCCGATTGCCTCGAAGTTTCTCGGCGATCTCTCGGCTCCGAGGCAAGACCGGCGCTGGAAAAGTTTTTGTCCGACGAACTCAACCGACCGTTTGATATCGGTCGCGATGCGGCCCTGCGACTCGCTTTGCTGGAAAGCGAATCACATCGCTACGTGGCCATGACCTATCAGCACTGGGTCATGGACGGTGTCGCCGCGGCCCGCGTGCTCCGTCGCATTCTTGCCGAGGCATTCGGCCTACCGCGTGAGCGCGGGAAGGCGTGCGAGCTTGAGGCCCCGTTGTGCGACCGCACCTTTGCGCATTGCCGACGCGGTGTGGCGGGTCTCGCCCAAAAAACAGAGGGCCTGCGCGGGCCAGTCACGCGCACCCGCGCCACTGCGCCATGGCAAAGGGGATCTTCGGAAAATCGTGTCGATGTGCGCGTGTTGGCAATCCCCCAAGATGCACTCGATTGCTTGCGCGGAATGGCGCGTCATCACGGCTGCACGGTGAACGATGCGCTTTTGGCGATCACCTATCGCGCGATCGACCGCGCCCTGCCGGAGCGAAGACGCAGCTCCTGGCATCGCAACATCGCCATTTGCAATATCGCGGATCTGCGAAAGCTCGCGCCGGAACTGCAGGAAAAAAGCGGCGTGTATGTCGGATTTTTCGGAACGCACATCGGCGACCTGCCGCAGGACGATGCGCAATTGATCGATCGCATCCGGCACCAGACATCGCGTGCGAAGAAACTTTGCATTCCCCTCGCCAGCCTCGCCACTTTCCGAGCAGTTCTCCGCCTCTGGCCATTGCTGCCAACGTCGATGCTCACCGCCTTGCTGCGCAGGTTTTTCCGTTACTCCTGCGGGCTTTCCAATCTGCGCCTCGGGCCGGAGTGGGAAGATCCGTCGTGGCACGCAATGGTGCGCGGCTACACCCGCACCTGTCCGCTCGGCATGATGTTGCCTCTCATCTTCGGTGTCACCACTCGGGGAGACGAGTTGAGCGTGACCATCACCTCCGCGCGCGGTGGCTACAGCGCGTCGCAGATCGAGAACATCGCTTCAAGTATCGGGGAGTTTCTGAGAACCCCCGACTCCGAGAGATGTCCTTAATCATAAAGAGTCCTGTTTTCGCGCGCGGCCTCGATGTAGATCGGAGGCAAACGAGCACCGCTCTTCGCTAGCTCAGCCGGCCTGACTGCCACTTCAAAATGTTCCGACATCAAAGGCGGCGGCGCGCCCGGCGCATCGCGGTCGTCGAGCCAATCCAAAGCCAACTCGATCGCCTTGGCGCCCGAGTCGTCCGGCGGCGGCGAGAAACTCAGCCCCCCGCCATCCTCGACGAAATTCACCTGCGTTCCGATCGGCAAAGCCCGCGAGTTTTCCTGCGTCCAACGGTTGATCTCCGCAGCGGTCACGATGCGCCCATCCGCAGCAGGTAAATCGTGCGTGCCGAGGACCAGCAGGGCATCCGAAGTATCCGATGCGACGAAATCGCGCCACTGCTCGGCTGTGGCAACCAAGGCCGACCTCCCCACCGGAAATGAACCCCAATCGAAGTCTCGCGCCTGGGCCATTTCGGCGCGGCCGGTTTCATTGTCGACTCCCACGATCGACAGCGTCGGCGCGCGCGCCGGAAAAAGATCCGCCATCGCATCGCGCACAGCAGCGAGCGGCAACCGCTCGGCGATGCCCGACACATTTGCCGTGCCTTGGTAGCCAAAGTCGGACGGCGAACGGTTCAGTGAGACATAAAGAATCCGCGGGCGTTCCCGACCGACATACTCCCGCGCCACTAGCGAATTCGCTTCGTCATCCACCGCGATGAGAATGTCCGGATTGAGCCGCGCAATGGCTCGTCGGGCCTGCGCTTGCATCTCGCCGGTGCGCGCGGCCGAGGCCGGCGAATCGAGTCCGAGATAATACCGCTCGACTGTCAGCGGGCGCCGGTTCCGCGCGAGCGCTTCCCGCATCCCGCGATCGACCTGCTGCGCCCAAGCGGAATCCGGGGAAGCGGAGTGGAGAACAATAATACGCGGTTTGGTCGCGTTGAAAAATCCGAGCAGGATGATGAAAGCAGCGAGGAATCCCCCGATGAGAAGATTTTTCCAGAGCGCACTCATGCCAGTCCGAGCCATTTCCACCACGGAATCGAAGCGTAAGCCGCCACCACGCGCGCAGCATTCATCAGGAGATTGTAGCGCATGAATCCGCGCTCGTCGGTCTGCTCGAAGAATCCAGCCGCTTGGATTTGCAGGATTCCATTGGTGCCTTGATGACGGAAAAACGAGATGTCGCTGAACATCGCTGTGCAGAAGATGCAAATCCAAGGATTGATCCCCTGTGCCGCAGCCACCGGCAGCAGGATGATCGCCGAGGTCAGCATTCCGGCCGTCACCGGAAGAACGAGCCTCACGACCAAGGTGGTGGCCAGCGCAGCGAGGATGAAGGTGGCGATCTTGCCATCGACGAACCCGTAAACTTGCCCCGCTGCGTTAGCCAAAGCCTGCGCCAGACCCAGGTGATCCATGATCCGGATCATGCAGTCCATCCCCAGCAGGAAAACAACCATCGGCCAATCGACCTGTTGTTGGAAGTTCTTGCGCAGAAACGAGCCAGTCAGGAGCAATCCGAGCAACACGCACCCCGCGAGATAGGCCGGCGCCACGTGGTGCAAGGAAACCGTGGCGCATCCGGCGAGAAAGAAGAAGAATCCGCCGGCCGCAATCCATTCCGTCGGCTTGACCGGTCCGAGAGCGACCAGCTGACTTTCGATTTGTCCACGCGGCAGGGGCGCTTCGTTCGTCGTGGGGAAAAGACGCGGCACGATGAGCAGATGCGCCGTTGTGACGACAAGCGCCGCCGCGCCTGAAGCCACCAGCCAGAAAAAACCGCCGAATTCCGCCTGCAGCTGCGCCGGAAGAAAATTCAGGCCCGCGATATTCGACGACTTGCTTGTCGCCATCATCGGAGAAAAGAGCAACGCACCGCCGAACATGGCGACAAGCAGGGCAGTGATGGCCGGACCGTGCGGCGGCAGCTTCAATCCGGCGACCATGTCTTTGAACAAAGGCTGGAGCAACGAGAGCCGCGTGTTCGTCGCTGGGATCAGTGGGGAGAGCACATAACCCGAGACGAGAAAGGTCAACTGGTGCCAGAACGGCTTATCCGGCAAGCGCAGCAGCATGCGCAACATTAGCCGGTAGCTCAGACCCGAAGAACTGATCACGGCCGACAACGCGTAAACACCGAGCAGCAGAAGCAAGCTCGGCGAGGAAAACCCGGCCAAGGCAACACCCGGCGGAGCCAGACCGATGAACAGCGTGGCCACGACGACGACCAGCGCGGGCACAAATTCTTCGACCAGGCCGAATACCCACAGAAGCACCGCAGCTGCCAGCAAGGCCGTGAAAATTGCCGCTTCGACCCCCAAGCCCGACGCCAATCCGAGCACATAGACCACGGGCGGCAGGAAGAAAACGCAGATCCACCCGAAAAGAATCCCGGCCGGCACGTCGCCAGCTTCCCTGGCCCGCGTGCGCAACAGGGAAAGAAACAGCATCATGAAGAACAAGCCCGCCAACAGCGTAAAGACCGGCCAATGGGCGGAAAAAACCTCGAGGAAGCGCGATTGCATCGGGAACCACCCCCTCGTCTACCGGAAAGCAAGCTGCATCGCGCGACAAAAACATCCCGCGATGGAATTCGCAGGATGTTCATGATAAGAGAAGAAGGCGCGTCCCCATAGTTCAACGGATAGAACGGAGGTTTCCTAAACCTTAAATCTGGGTTCGATTCCCGGTGGGGACAGACAATTAGAGGAATGAGGGCGGAAACCTGAGACCTGAGTAACTTTGCTGCGGCCGAAGGCCGGTGCGGTGCACTCAAAGTCGGTCGCAGAGGCGACCTATCTACACTTCCTTCCGGTTCATCCCTTCACTCATCCCTCGAACTCAAGTTTCATCCTTAAATTTTTAGGCCTCCCCCAGCCGATGTCCTACCCCCTGTGTTCTGCTGGCGCGCATGAACACATTCATCGACTTGTTCTTCCACGCACTCCTCTTCATCGCCGTATTCTCGACCGGTCTGCTCATCGCGGAGCTCCGGGGGGACGCACGACCGCGCTGACTTCCCCTTGGCGGCTTGCCGGGCGAAGCCTTTGGGTGTTTACTGCTGCCTCCCTTAGGATGGGTGGCAGAGTGGTCGATTGCGCACGCTTGGAAAGCGTGTGTGCAGCAATGCACCGAGGGTTCGAATCCCTCCCCATCCGCCATTCAAAGCGACCCAGTAGTCGCCCCAAACCTTCTGAATCACGCATTTATGGGAGTTCTTCAGGGGGTTGCCGAATTCCAACACGACCCCCGTTTCGCTTGGCGGATTTCGTATAAGTCTGTATGGGGACTTGCATGGCCAAAAAAAGAGCGGCGATCCGCTCCACGGGAGCCTCGTCGGCAATACAAACCAGAGAGAAAAAAGAGGCCAGGAAAACCGAAATCAGGGCAGTCATGCTTGTGATTGTTCCCGGCGCCGCGTTCATGTTTTGCACCGCAGATTCGTTCGAGTTGGGTTTTTCCCAGCAAAAAACAAGGGCATGACGTATCGGCCAAGCGGAGGTTTTTTTCGCTTGGCAGACTCCGCCCATGAGGGCCGTGGATCAAGCCGACCCCCACAGGCGGGAGGCCTGTGGCCATCTAGATCAGAGCAGAAGCGGCGTGCCGTTAGTCCGCGGCGGGTTCGTCGGCCTTGGTTTTGTAGACGGAGCCTGCGGGGATGTCGGTCTGCGAGTAAAAACTCGCCACCTTGAGTTTGCCTTTTTTTGAAGTGTTCACCACATCGTGCTCGGTGCCCTTGGGGATAAAAATCATGTCGCCTTCCGCGAGCGGCAATCTTTTGCCTTCCAATACCGCCTCGCCTTTGCCCTCGACGATGAGGATGGCCTGGTCGAACGGATGTTTTTCCATCCCGATTTCGTTCTTGGGATTCGTGGCAGGGGCAACATTCATGAACACGACCTGCATCTGCGTGCCGGTCTGGAACGCGGTTTTCCAGTTTTCATTTTTTTCCGCGGCCTCAAACAGATCGGGCGTGACGGAGGCGGGCGAAAGGGCATCAGCGGCCCGTGCGGCGCCGAGGGACGCGGCGGCGGAAAGGGCGATGCAGAGGAGGGGTTGGACGAGGAGTTTTTTCATGGTTTTGGTTTGTTGGATTGGAAACCACCCCGGCCCTCTGGGTGCTACCAGAGTCCTAAGCCCAGGGTGGCAAGATTCGGTTGGTTTCTGGAGGCTGGGGAATTTGGTGTCAACGCTTTTTCACCACATTCTCATGTTTCCTCAGGCGATCGTATCAGCAACAGCGCTTCGCTGGGAATTGACGCAGGCGGCGTGCTCACGGTGAACTCCGGCAGTCTGGATGTCCAAAGCGGCACATCCGTTGTTTCCGGCGGCACGCTCGCCACACCGGGCAGTTTCTTGAAAACCGGTGCGGGCGAACTTGACTTGCAAAGCAACGCCTCCGTCGGCGGGGTCTCGACTGTTGCGGATGGAACGCTGCTTGTGAATGGGCAACTCAGCGCCAACTTGGTTGTGGTCGATCCCAACGCCACACTCGGCGGCGCTGGCACCATCGCGGCCCCAGTTGTGGTGAACGGCACCCTATCGCCCGGAAATTCCCCCGGCATGCTCACCATTGCCGGCAACCTTTCGCTGGCAGGGGCCAATTCCACGCTCATCGAAATCGCCAGCCCCACGAACTTCGACCGCATCGCGGTCGGCGGCACGGCCAGCCTCGGCGGCTTCATGGAAGCGAATGATCTGGTTTCCCTCGAATGACCAATCGGTCCCTTTGATAAATGCTTCAAGGTCGGCATCGTTTGTTGGCTTTCCCTTGGCCTCATCACTCTCGGAGGACATTTCCGCTTTCAGGCTATCAATCTGCTCTTTGATGGCGTTGGCCTCCTCCAACTTGCCGCCCTTCATTGTGTTCTTTAGCTCGACCTCAAGGCCGTCCACTGCGGTTTGACGAGCCTTGTTAAGGTTCGCATCCATCGCTTCAAGAATGCGCTGTGCATCACTAGGAAGCGCGATTTTGTCGCTTGCCTGAAGCGAAACGGAGAGAGTCAGCAGGGCAAGAAGACATCCAAAAGGTGAGAGGCTCATCGGCTGAGAGGAGTAGCCAAGACAGCTTGTGGTTCACCAGTCTCGAACTCGTCAGGCTTTGCGCCTGAACCAAATGCTCCGGTTCCACAATTGCCAAGGGGACCGCGTATTCAAAAAAACCTGCAAACTCTCGATCTCTGTCCAAATGGCACAAAAGGGGGGAATGAGGCTTACTCAGAGAACCATTCGGATATCGTCAGGCTCCCTAAGTCCAACCACTCCGTGCGAAACACTGCCAAAATCACAAGCAAGGGCATCTCAACCGTGCAGAGGGTGAAAGCATCGATGGGGGTGGGCAGAGCAGGTGGTTTCGGGGTGTCAAAGCAGGCAATTCTTGTATAAGACTTGTATATATGCTCCTTTTTCCCGTTTTTAATTCAGTTAGCAGGAAGGGTTCGAATCCCTCCCCATCCGCCATTTCAGCGGAGGGATGAGAACCCTCGGGTTCGAGCCGTTAGACAGGTCGAGCATCGCGAGACCAATCCCTCCCCATCCGCCTTTTCTGCCGCAGGCAGACTTGAAGCTGCACAGGGATGAGAACGCAGTTCGAGCCGAGGCCGCAGGCCGAGACGGCCGGAGCGCAGCGCAGGCAATCCCTCCCCATCCGCCATTCCGCCGCAGGTGGACTTGAAGCATCTACAGGGATGAAGAACGCAGTTCGAGCCGAGTCCCGCGCCTGCGGGACGAGACGGCCGGAGCGCAGCGCAGGCAATCCCTCCCCATCCGTTTTTTCTTTAGGGATTTTAACCCTCGGGTTCGAGCCGTTAGACAGGTCGAGCATCGCGAGACCAATCCCTCCCCATCAGCCACTTTGCCGGAGGCAGCTTGAAGCTCCAACAGGGATGAGAGCGCAGTTCGAGCCGAGGCCGCAGGCCGAGACGGCCGGAGCGCAGCGCAGGCAATCCCTCCCCATCCGCCATTTCAGCGGAGGGATGAGAGCGCCGCGGAGCGGCACAGACCGACCGCAGGTCGGCTCCGCAGGAGTGGAGGCCGAAGTCCGAAATCAACATTCGCAGTTCGAGCCGTTAGACAGGTCGAGCATCGCGAGACCAATCCCTCCCCATCCGCCATTCCGCCGCGCGCTCAGGGTTTCGCGCCGAACTTCTTGCGCAGGGCCTCCTGACGGTAAGCAAAAATCTTCTCGATGTCGGGGCGGACGAGCAACCGGTGAGCGATGAAGTCGAACGGCACGGCGTAGTGCACGATATCACGGGCCAGCGTGCCGCCGTCTTTCGGTTCGAAGGTATGGCGATGAACCCACTGCCGGTAAGGGCCGCGGATCTGCTCGTCGACAAAGCTATGCGGGGGATTCCATTCGCGGATCAATGTGCGCCAACGCAGGGGCACACCGCGAACGCGCAGTTTGTAGTCGATCAGAGCGCCGGCGCGCATCTCGATGGGACGCGGGGTGACAATGCGGAAGTGCAGCCAAGGCGGCGTGATGGCATCGAGATTTCCCGCGTCGGCGAAGAACGGAAACAGTTCGTCCGGCGGCAACGGAAGCCATAGCTCGCATTGGAATTCGCGCAAGCGCATGAGACTGAAAGGAAAGTTGAGGGTTTATGGTTGAGGGTTGAGGGAGCGAGGCGACGGCTGAGGACTGAGTTTTGATCAGCTTTTCGCGCCGAGGCGGTCGAGCAATTTGACGTGGATGTTGTCGAATCCGCCATTGCTGAAGACCACAACGGTATCGCCGGACGCGGCCAGCTCGCCGATGCGGTCGACGATCGCTGCGGTCTCCGCTTCGTGGAAAGCTTTCTTCCCGGCCGCACGCAGGTCATCGACCACTTTCTGCGGATTGAGCCGTTCATTCTCCGGGAGTTGGTCCATACGGGCAACTTTGGCCAGGACGACGCCGTCCGCTCCGGCGAAAGCCCGCGGCAAGACATCCTGAAACACCGCGCGTCGCGTGGTGTTGGAGCGCGGCTCGAAGACCGCCCAGAGTTTTCCTTGAGGATACTTCACGCGCAATCCCTCGAGAGTTTGGGCAATGGCCGTCGGATGGTGTCCGAAATCGTCGATCACCGTGACTCCACCCGCTTCGCCGCGCACTTCCTGCCGGCGGCGGATTCCGGTGAAGCTCATGAGCGCCTTGCGGATGGCATCCGTCGGCACATTGTAAAAATGCGCGGCGGACACGGCCATGGCCGCGTTGCGCACGTTGAATTCCCCGATCATGGAAATTTCGAATTTCTCCCCGAAGAGCGTGAAAGCGGAAGACTTGCGTCCGAGTTGCACGTCGCGGATGTGGTTGCCGGCGTTGGGCGAGAATCCGACTTCGACCAGCGGCGCCGGACAAGTCTCGGCCAGCTTGCGGCAATTCTCGTCGTCCGCATTGAGCAGCACCATGCCTTCGGACGGCACGATCTGCAGCAGGCGCCGGAAGCTGGTCATCACATCTTCGAGATCGCGGAAGATGTCGGCGTGGTCGAATTCCACATTGTTTACAATGAGCAACTCGGGCAGGTAGTGGATGAATTTCGAGCGTTTGTCGAAAAACGCCGTGTCATATTCATCACCCTCGAGAATGAAATATTTCGAATCCCCGAGGCGGCAGCCTTGGCCGAGGTTGCCCGGGATGCCGCCGATGAGCCACGACGGCGCAAGACCCGCCGACTCGAAGATCCAGGCGAGCAGCGAAGTAGTGGTGGTTTTGCCGTGGGTGCCGGTGACCACAATGTTGTGCTTGCCGCGCAGGAAAAACATCTTCAGCGCCTCGGGCAGCGAGTAGTAGAGCAGCTTGCGGTTAAGGGCGGCTTCGACCTCCGGATTGCCGCGCTTCATCGCGTTGCCGATGACGACGAAGTCCGCATCCGCGGGGATATTCTCCGGACAATATCCGGCGACGATCTCGATTCCCTTCCCGCGCAGGAAGTCGGACATCGGCGGATAGACGTTTTCGTCCGAGCCCGTGACTGTCACCCCGCGATCGCGCAGCGCGGCGGCGAGCGAACCCATGGCTGTGCCGCAGACCCCGGTGAAGTGGACTTTGCGCAGGGGACTTTGCGGATTGGCGCTCATCAGTAGACGTCCTTGCGGTAGCGTTTGGCCTTTTTCAAGGCTTCGACGTATTCGGCAGCTTCTTCCTTCGATTTGCCTCCGGCCTGCTCGACCACGCGATGCAAGGCGTCGTCGACATCCTTGGCCATGCGCGAGGCGTCGCCGCAGACATAAAAGTATCCGCCTTCCTCCAACCAGCGCCAGAGTTCCGCTGCGTTTTCCAGCATGCGGTGCTGCACGTAAACCTTCTCCGCTTGATCGCGGGAAAAGGCGGTGTCGAGCCGATGGAGGACACCGCGATCTTTCCAAGCTGTGATCTCGTCCTCGTAGAGAAAATCGGTGGCCCGATTGCGATCGCCGAAGAAGAGCCAGGATTTTCCGCCGGCACCGGTCGCTTCGCGCTCCTGCAGGAAAGCGCGGAACGGCGCGATGCCCGTTCCGGGTCCGACCATGATGAGCGGCAAATTGCCGTCCTCCGGCGGACGGAAGTGTTTCGCCGAGTGGATGAAGACGGGAATTTTCCGATCGCCCGCGCGATCGGCAAGGAAGGTCGAGCAGACGCCCTGGCGTCTGCGTCCGTGCAACTCGTAGCGGACCACGGCCACGGTGAGATGAATCTCCTCGGGATGCTTTTTCGGCGAGGAGGCAATCGAGTAGAGGCGCGGTTGCAGTTTGCGCATCACCTTGGCCAATTCATCGGCGCTGAACTTCGCGCCCGGGAATTTTTCCAGAATGTCGACCACTTCGCGTCCGTCGATCCAATCATCCATCACCGTCTTCGCCTCCGAATCGATCAACTCGGACAACTCGGCGGCCGACGACGGATCTTTTTCCACGATCGCGGTGAGCAGCTGCCGCGAGGGTTCGCGCAAGGTGACTTGGTGGGTGAGAAGTTCGCGCAGTTTGACGCCGGCGCTTTCCACGTTTTCCCCGCCGGACAGTCCCGCGGCAGCGAGAACCGCATCGATCTCGGCGGCGTCGTTGGTCGGAAAAACGCCGAGCGAATCACCGGCCTCGTAGGCCAGCCCGGATCCGGCCATCGAGACCTCGAAATGGGTTGTTTCTTTGCCTGATCCGCCGCGGGTCAGCGGCGTGGATTTGCTCAGGCTGGCGGGAAAGGGATTTTTCCTCGAATAGGCTGAAACTGCGGTCGACATGAACGGACAATATGCCTGCGCAGCGCCCGCAATGCACGCCTCAAACCGACTGGCCCAGAAGCCGGGCGACGACGCTTTCTTCCGTAAGTATGCCGAGCGATTCCCCGCTATCCTCGTCCCGCACTTCGGCCACCGGCGTCTGCGCGCGGCGCAGTTTGGACAGCGCTTTCCAAGCGGAAAGATCTCCGGGAAGGGAGAGAAGCGGACGGGCAAAGGATTGCGCGCGGGCGTTGGATGCCTTGGAGAGCGCAGCCGCACCGCACGACATGGCGCCGAGCGGAGCGCCATCCGCTCCGATGACGAGCAATTGGCCGGCATCGGCCAGTTCGCGTTGCGCGAGCAGTTCGGCCAGCGTGGTGTCGGCCGGCGCGTGGGGAAAACTTTCGGGCGCCCGGGCCAATCCGCCCGCGGTGAAACGGCGGAAGTCGAGCACGCTGCGCAACATGCCGAGCTCGAGCGGCGAAATTTCGGGTGCGGACTCCGCGACGGCGACGAGTTCCTGCGCGGCCGGGACGCGCGAAAGCGGTTCGGGTTTGACCAGGCGGAAGAGCGCGGCCGCCGGTCGGGCGAGCAAGGCCCAGAACGATCCGGCCAGCGAGACAAGCCACCACAGCTTGCTCAGCACTTTGAAGGGCAGCCGACGGAAGACTTGGCGGGCGAGAAGCTGCACCACGAGCGCATAGACCGGAACGAAAACCACCGGCGCAAGCCAAGCCGGCGCGTCGAAGAGCGCCAACTCGTAAGCGAAGAGCACGAACGCGGCCGCGGCGGCGAAACGGCTCGTCCACATCATGACCAGATCGACCTGCGGCGAGACGGAATCCCACGCCAGCATGTCCACGGCGCGTCCTTCGTTCCTCGCCGCGCGGTAGTGCAAACGCACGCGATCGAGCGCAGCCCAAGCGGCTTCGAGACCGCTGAAGACAAAAGCCAAAGCGAGCAAACCCGCGGCGATGGCCACGATCATCGCGCACCTCCCTTGCCGGAGACTCTTTGCAGGACCACCTCGCGCACGCGGCGCTGCGTCATGGAACGCACCGTGACTTTCCACGGTCCGAGTCGCACGGATGCGCCCTGCTGCGGGAGCTTGCCCAGCGTGTTGACCACGTAGCCGCCGATGGTTTCGATGCCTTCCCGCGCGGCATCGATCCCGAGGTATTCGCTGAGGTCGGCCAAGCGCGCCGTGCCATTGGCCAAGAGCCGTCCGTCGCCCAGCGGTTCGATGTAAAGATCGGCTTCGACGCGCGGTGCCGCGGCACCAAGCAACTCCTCCATGAAATCGTCGAGCGTGACCACACCCTCGACGCCGCCGAATTCGTCGAGCACCACGGCAAGCGGTTGGCGGTGCTTGAAAAATCCCGCCAACAACTGACTCGCTTCCATCGTCTCGGGAATGAAGGACGGCGGGAGCAGCGCTTCGGTGAAATGCATGCCCGCGGGAAGGCGGTTTAGCGTGCGCGTGTCGAGCAACCCGACCACTTCATCGGGCGTTTCGCCGATAACCGGCGCGCGCAGGAATGGTTTCTTCGCAATCATGGCGAGCACTTGGTCGTTCGACATTTCGTCCTCGACGAAGGCCACATCGACACGCGGTGTCATGTATTGCCGCACTGTTTGCCGGCTCAGGCGCAGAACCTCGGTGAGCACTTCGGCTTCCTGCAGAAGGAATTCGCCGTCTTTCTCGCGCATCCAGACGAGCGTCTCGGCCTCGTCGGAACTGAGCGGCGGGCGTTCCTGCGTGGACCACGGGAAAAGCTTGCCCGAAACTTTGGACACGACGGGTTGGACGCGATCGAAGACCGGACCGAAAAAACGCAGGACAATTCCGCCGGCGCGGAGGAGCGGCAATTCCCAAATCCGCGGACGACGCGCCGTCACGATCGAGGGAACAACATCCCACAATGCCGTCGCACCGATGAGCAGCGCGGCCCACGCCCAGACCGGCACATCCGTGATCGGCGACAAACCGCACGCGGCCTGCCAGAGAAACCACCAGCCGAGCGCGCGAAGAATTCCGCCCGTTACCATGAAGAGGGTGAAGAGGCAGTCGCGCGGGTGGGCGAAATCCGCAGCCAATCCCTCCAGGCTGGGCAGTCGCGGCCATTGGTCCATGCGCGAACGCGGCGTCTGCCAGAGCACGGCCTCCAAGGCGGAGACGAAAGCAGCCGCGGTGCAAAGGAGGAGGCCCGCGGCCAGCCAGATCACCCAGGAAACTTCCATGAAATAAGCGATTTTATCCGTCCGCGCCGCCCGCGCCAGCCCGATGCGCCGTTATCTTTTCGGCGGCGGTTGCTGGATGACCGGTTTCGGCGGCTTACCCCAGAGGAGAAGAGAGGGCGTGTCGCGCAGCCTTTCGCCAAGCTTGCGGAAATTGTCCGCCGAGGCCTGGAGTCGTCGATCATGTTGCCCATGGCCTTGCGGTTGAGCAGCGGGTTGCTTTCCAACCGGTCGACCAAGCCCCGCATCTCCTCGGCCGCACCGGTCACCGTCTGCATCATCTTCTTTCCTTCCGCCGTCAATTCTTCCACCGGCAGCTCGCCGACCTTCGTCCGCATCTCGTCGATCAACTTCTGCAGGTTGCCGCTCGCCTCGGCCAGATTCATTTCATCCAGATTTGTCTCCAGTTTGGTCAGCGAGGGGTTGAACTTCTGCATCACCGCGTTGAGTTCCTTCGGCGTGTCGCCGACATCGAGCGAACCGAAGGTGTCCATGATGCGGTTCACCGAATCGAGCATGCTGGTCAGCGTGCCGGGGGCGGACGGAATATAATGCCGGCGCGGCGTCCACCAGATGCGCAACGGCGGCGCGCGCTCCGGTTGCGGCACGTAGTTCAACTCGGCGAAATTCAGACCCGTGATTCCCTGCGGCTGCAGCATGACACGCAACCCCTGCTTCACCGCATCGTTGGGAATCGGCTCGATGTCGCCGGTGAACATCCCGCGGAAAAGCTTGCGGTCCACCTCCATCTCGAGAAAGACGTAGTCATTGCAGGCCGTGCCACCCGGTTCTTGTCCGTATTCGTTGAAGACAAAATCAATGCGCGAAATGCTTCCGATCTGCACGCCGCGGAATTTGACCGGCGAACCGATGTCGATGCCCTGCACCGTGCCGTCGACGCAGGTCTCGAGATGGATTTTCGGCTGCAGCATGCG
>Ga0163212_1000109_pt1 | contig 32093 bp, 30 predicted proteins | sample Malawi_45m_30L_FD_113532 | JGI IMG/M metagenome (GOLD analysis project Ga0163212, IMG submission 113532) | Freshwater microbial communities from Lake Malawi, Central Region, Malawi to study Microbial Dark Matter (Phase II) - Malawi_45m_30L | ecosystem: Environmental > Aquatic > Freshwater > Lake...
GCCACGGTTCCGCTCCTCATCGGCGCGGGCGTGCGCGTCAACCGTGAGCTGGGCGAAGGTCGGCGCACGCGGCGCCGTCTCGAGACGATCCGTCACGATCACGGGTTTCCGGACGACGGCGATTTCTATTGATCCCGCCGCTGGTCCTCGCCTCGCGTTCGCCGCGGCGCCGTGAGTTGCTCGTCGCAGCCGGTGCGAAGGACGTCAAAATCGCTGCATCGGACGTCGAGGAAAGCGCGGATGCATCGATCGGCCTCGTGGCCTTGGTATTGCACAACGCGCGCGTCAAAGCGACCGACATCGCCGCGCAGTTTCCGCGATCGATTGTGCTCGGTGCGGACACTCTGGTCTGGCTCGACGGCACCGCGCTGGGAAAACCGTCCGACATCGGCGAAGCGCGGCAGATGCTCGAACGTCTTTCGGGTCGCGTGCACGAAGTTTGCACCGGAGTTCATCTCGTCCGGCTCGAGCCGCACCTGCAGATCGAGTTTCACGAGACGACGCGCGTGCGGTTCCGTCCGCTCGACGCGGCGGCCATCGACGCGTATCTGGACAAAGTCGACGTCCTCGACAAAGCGGGAGCTTACGCTCTGCAGGAGCACGGCGATCTGATCATCGAGTCCGTGGAGGGCAGTCGCTCGAATGTGGTCGGTCTTCCCGTCGAACGCACACTGGCAGCCTTGCGGCGCTTCACCCCGCAGGCGTAGGCTGCCCGGGTGACCACCCCCGGCGCGACAAAACACCGCGGCAAAATTGTCGATCTCTTCAAGCGGAAGATCTATCCGGGCTACATCGAGGTGAAGGGCGGCAAGATTGTCACCGTCCGCGAAGACCGCAGCGTCACCGAAGAAAGTTATCTTTGCCCGGGCTTTGTCGACGCCCATGTGCACATCGAGAGTTCGATGCTCACCCCGCCGGAATTCGCCCGCATCGCGGTGATCCACGGCACGGTGGCCACGGTGTCGGATCCGCACGAGATCGCCAATGTGCTCGGCATCGAGGGCGTGCGCTACATGCAGAAGTTGGCTGCACAAACGCCGTGCAAAATCCATTTCGGGATTCCCTCTTGCGTGCCGGCGACCAATTTCGAAACGGCGGGTGCGGTGATGGGACCGGACGCCATCGAGGAACTCTGCGCCGATCCTTCGCTCGTTTGCCTCTCGGAGATGATGAATTTTCCCGGCATCATCCACCGCGACCCGGAAGTGATGAAGAAAATCGAAATCGCGAAGAAACACGGGAAGCATATCGACGGACACGCACCCGGGTTGCGCGGTGATGATCTCAAAGCTTACGTCTCCGCGGGCATCGAGACCGACCACGAGTGTTTCCAGATCGACGAGGCACGGGAGAAGATCGGGCTCGGGCAAAAAATTCTCATCCGCGGGGGATCGGCGGCGAAAAATTTCGGGGAATTGTGGCCCTTGCTCAACGAGCACCCGACCAAGTGCATGTTCTGCAGCGATGACAAGCATCCGGACGAACTGCTCGAGGGCCACATCAACAATTTTTGCGCGCGCGCCGTGGCCAAAGGCGTTCAGGTCTTCGACGCGTTGTGCGCGGCATGTCTCAATCCGGTCGAGCACTACGGACTGCGCAGCGGCCTGCTCCGCCCGGGTGATCCGGCTGATTTTGTCCGCCTGCACGATCTGACCGGATTCAAAGTGGAGGAAACGTGGATCGACGGGAAATGCGTAGCCAAAGCAGGGAAGTCGCTCCTGCCGCGCACGAAATCCCCCCGGGCCAACAATTTCCATGCCTTGCCGAAAAAGCCGGGCGACTTCGCTGTGCCGTCGGGACCAGGCAAGTTGCGTGTCATCGAAGCACTCGACGGTCAAATCGTCACCGGCGCAGGCGAAGCGGAGGCCAAGATCGAGAACGGCGCCGCCCAGGCCGACCCGGCGCACGATGTGCTCAAGATTGCGGTGGTCAATCGTTACGCGGACAAACCTCCCGCCGTGGCTTTCGTGCGCGGGGTCGGTTTGAACCGCGGCGCCATCGCCTCCAGCGTGGCTCACGACTGCCACAACATTGTTGCAGTCGGAGCCTCGGATGAAGAACTGGCGCGTGCGGTCAATCTGCTCATCGCCAACAAAGGCGGGATTTCCGTGGTGGCCGAGGGAGAGGAGGACAAGTTGCTTCCCCTCCCCGTGGCCGGATTGATGAGCGACGGCTTCGCCGAGGACGTGGCCGAGAGATACGCCGAACTGACGCGGGAAGCCAAAGAACTCGGGAGCAAGCTGCACGCGCCGTTCATGACGCTGTCATTCCTCGCCTTGCTCGTCATTCCCGCGCTGAAGCTGAGCGACCTCGGACTATTCGACGGGACGAAATTCGCTTTTGTTCCGGTCTTCACCGGCGACGGTCACTCGCCCTCGTAGGCGCGGCCCGAAACGCAGAGGTGGATCGCGCCGTCCAAACGCAATTTCCATCGAGCCGTCGCGATGAGACATCGCGATCCACCTAGGAATTACTCGCCCTCGTAAGAGGAAGGCGGCGCTTCGCGCTCGAAAGCGGCGTTCTCGAAACGAGTGTATTCCTTGATGAAGGTCAGCGGAACTTCGCCGATCGGGCCGTTGCGCTGCTTGGCGATGATGAGTTCCGCCTTGCCGGCCAGATCCGACTTCGCGTCTTCGTCCTCCTCGTAGACTTCGGGGCGGACGAGAAGCGCGACAAGATCGGCGTCCTGCTCGAGCGAGCCGGATTCGCGCAGGTCGGACATGCGCGGTTTGCCGCCGCCGCGTTGCTCGGGTTGGCGGTTGAGCTGGGCGAGCACGATGATGGGAATCTCCAACTCCTTGGCCAGGCCCTTGATGCCCGCGGAGATTTCGGCAATTTCGATCTGACGGTTATCCTGCCCGCGCTTCGAAGTGGACCGGCAGAGCTGGAGGTAATCGATGGCGATGAGCGCGACGCGCTGGCGTTCGCGCATGCGGCGCGCTTTGGCCCGCAGATCGAGGATGGTCAGGCCCGGGGTGTCGTCGATGAAGATGTTGCTTTCGCTCAGCGATGCGGCCGCATCGTTGAGTTTGCCGTGTTCGGCCCGGGCCAGCATGCCCGAGCGGATTTTCTTCATGTTGACGCGCGCGCGGGAGCAAAGCATGCGCTGCACGAGTTGCTGCGTGCTCATTTCGAGACTGAATACGCCGACGGGTTGCGGTTCCTCGAGATCGAGGGCGACATGCTCCACGATGTTCATGGCCAGCGCGGTTTTGCCCATGGAGGGGCGCGCGGCGACGATGATCATCTCGCCGGGATGGAGTCCGTCGGTCATCTGGTCGAAGACGGTGAATCCGGTGGCCAGCCCGCTGATGCGCCCGCGCTGCTGATACATCTTCTCGATGTTTTCCAGCGCGGTGAAAACCTCGTCGCGCATGAGCGGCGCGCTTTTGCGCAGGCGGTTCTCGCCGATGGTGAAAATCTCGCGCTCCACGTCGTCGAGCAGTTGTGGAACATCGGCCTGCTCCTCGTAGCAGCGCGCGGCGGACACGGTGCAAGCCGTGATCATTTTGCGCAGGAGCCATTTCTCACGGACGATCTCGAGATAATGCGGCGCGTTGGCCGCGGTCGGCACGTAGCCGAAAAGTTCGGTCACCGCACCCGGTCCGCCCACCGTGTCGAGTTGGGCCAGATCGCGCAGACGATTGGTCAGCGTGATGACGTCGACCTGCGTGTTGGCATTCCACATTTCAACCAGCACGCGGAAGATCGTGCCGTGGGCCGGCGAATAAAATGCGTCCTCGCCGATTTGGTCGGCGCAATCGTTGAGGACTTCGCGCGGCGAGAGCAGGATGGAACCGAGCAATCCCTTTTCCGCATCAATGGCCTGCGGTAGCGGACGATGCGGATCGGCGGAGGACGTCGCGCTCTTCGGCACGCCGTTACCGTTGCGGCGCGGCACGTTGGTGCGGCGCGCCGCGGCACTGGTGAGATCGACGGGAGGATTCATGGCCATGAGTCAGGGCGCACGTCGCATGCGGAATAACGCGCGCCGGGAGGGCTATTGTGCGACCGCGGGGGCAAGGCGGTCAAACGCACAGGCCGAAAAATCTCAGGCCTCGGAGGCGGTTTCTTCCGGCTTGGCCGGGCGGCGTCCACGGGGCTTCCTCGTCTCGCCCTCTTCGCCTTCGGAGGCGGGAGCGGCGGAGGTCTTGCCGGCCACGGAAACCTTCAGCTTGGCGTGGACGTCGGCATGAAGGCGGACATCCACGGTAAAGTCGCCCGACTCCTTGATCGGACGCTCGAGAGCGATGCAGTGGCGGTCGATCTCGTGGCCGGTTTCCGCTTTGAGTTTCTCGGCGATATCCTTGGCCGTGACAGCACCGAAGGCCTTGCCGCTTTCGCCGGTTTCCAGAGCAAATGACAGTTTCACTTTGCCGAGGCGGCGGCTGAATTCCTCGGCTTCGTTGAGTTCGCGGGCCTCGCGCTCGGCGCGACGGGCTTTGAGCGAATTGGTCATGCGCAGGCTGCCGGGCGTGACTTCGTGGGCCATACCGCGGGGAATGAGGAAGTTGCGGGCGTGGCCGCGGCGGACTTTGACGACATCGGCCTCGGCGCCAAGGCCAGGCACGAGCGTGGTAAGAATGACTTCGGTTTGGGACATGGTCGGAAAGAATTAGAGCGGCCGGAAAGAATGCCCGAGGCCCGACCCCAGTGTCAATCTCCGCTAGCCGGCGGCCAAGCGGACAGGCTCGAACAACTCTGTCCGCAGCCGTTCTGTCAGGTTCGACGAGCGGTCGAGCGGGGCCAGCGGACCGGCCTCCTCCAAAGAGTCAATGCGGACGGGCGGACGTCCGGAAATCAGAGGAATGGGGCCGGCGGCCAGAGCAGGCCACCAAAGGATGGTCGGGACACAGAGTCGCTCCATTTCCGGCATGGCCTCGAGACGGAAGCGTCCAGACATGACGCGCGCCACCGCCCACTCGGCGCCGTATTGACGCGCAAAAGAAGCGTAAACCGAGACAGCCTCCGAGAGATCGATCGGTTCACCCGCGCTGCGCCGCTTGGCCAGCCAACGTTCAATGCACGGCGGCTTGGCCATGTATCGCTCGTAGATCCAATGCCGGCCGCGCGTGGTCCAAGCCGCCGACCGCACCGGTCCCGGAACCCAGGGCGCGATCCAGTCGGATGTTCCGACCGGGTGGAACAAAAATAGGCGCGAGGCCAATTCGGGATGTTGCGCGGAAGCCAGACAAGCCAGCGCTGCGCCGAGACCGCAACCGACAAGAATCGGGCGGCGTCCGCCGCAGGTGGCGCGGACAAATTCCTGCAAACTCTGCGCGTAGTCTTCGGCGCGCAACGGGCGATCGGGGCGTTCGCTCTCGCCGAAGCCGATCCAATCCGGCGCGAGCACGCGATGCGTGGCGGAAAAGGCGGGATAAATCTTCGACCATTCGTAGGACGCGGCCCCGGGGAAAAGATCGTGGAGGAAGACAACCGGATCACCTTCCCCGCTGACGTGGTAGACAATTTGTCCGCGCGTGGTGCGTTGCACGCGGCGCGCGAAGACCGCGGGCGAGATGACATCGGGCAACGAAGGCTGCGGCGCGGGACGCGCACGCAAACGCAAGGCGAACACGGCCGCACCGAGCAAGCCGGCGCCGACACCCATGCCCAAACCTTTTTTCCAGAAAGCGGCCATGACGATCAGGTCAATTCCACACCGCGCGTTCCTTTGACCACTTCGCCGATGATACGGCCGCGGACTTTGGCCGCGATGGCGCGCGCGTCTCTGGCCGCAACGACGAGAACCATTCCCACGCCCATATTGAAGACGCGGAACATCTCGTCCTCAGCCACGCGGCCCCGCTCGGCGATCAGACGGAATAAATGCGGAACACGCAGACGGCGGCGATCGATGACCGCTCGGCAGCCCGCGGGCAGCGCGCGCGGCAGATTGTCGGGCAGTCCGCCGCCCGTGACGTGTGCGGCGGCATGCAGGGCCCGCAGCGGGATGGAACGCAGCGCAGGTTCGTAGTTGCGGTGAACACGGAGAAGTTCGTCGCCGACGGTGCGGCGCGATCCGGGCAGCTTGTCGGTCACGCGCAATTTCATTTTCCCGAGAAGAACCCTGCGGGCCAGCGTGTAGCCATTGGTATGCAGTCCGTTCGACGGCAACGCAACGAGGGCATCGCCGGGGCGCACGCGCGAGCCGTCGAGAATGCGCGTGCGGTCGACCACGCCGACGATGCATCCGACCAAATCATAATCCTTGCCGCGGTAAAGCCCGGGCATTTGCGCGGTTTCGCCGCCGAGCAAGGCACAGCCGGCGCGACGACAGGCGCGGGCCAACCCGGCAACGACGGAAGTAAAAACATCGGGGTCGAGTTTTCCCGCACCAAGATAATCGAGAAAGAAAAGCGGACGCGCGCCCATCACGGCGATGTCGTTGACGCAATGATTGACCAAATCCTCGCCCACCGTGTCGTGGCGATTGGCGAGGACGGCGATGTTCAGCTTGGTGCCGACGCCGTCCATGCTGGCGACGAGCACGGGATCTTTCATACCGGGAAAGGCCGCACGGAAGAGTCCGCCGAACGCGCCGATGCCGCCGAGAACGCGCGGACCATAGGTGCTGCGCACGAGGGCGGGCAGCCGGTCCTTCAGCGTGTTACCGAGACCGATGTCGACGCCCGCTTTGGCATAGGCCGAAGATTTGCGTTTCATGCCGGCAGTTTATCGAAGAGTCCGGGAGCCCCGGCGGTGAAGAAACCGGCGCGGGCGCGTCCGTTCTCCATGATGTGTTTGCCCGCGAACTCTCCGACCGGCAGAGGGTAATCTCCGGTGAAGCATGCGGTGCAGAAAGCGTCCGTGGGCCAGCCGGTCGAAGCGATCATGTCGTCGACCGAAAGATACGCGAGGCTGTCCACACCGAGGAAATTGACGATTTCCTCGTTGGTCATGCGGTTGGCGAGCAATTCCTGCGGGTCGGGAAAATCGATGCCGTAATGGCAGGGAAACCGGTGGGCTGGGCAGCTGATGCGCAGATGGACTTCGGTCGCGCCGCTTTCCCGCAGGTTCACCACGCGGGCGCGCGCGGTGGTGCCGCGCACGATCGAATCGTCGACGACAATGACGCGTTTGCCGCGCACGGCGTCGCCGATCAGGTTGAGTTTCACGCGCACATCGAAGTCGCGGATCATCTGCGAGGGTTGGAGAAAGGTGCGCCCGATGTAGTGGTTGCGCACGAAGGCATGAACGAGCGGGATGCCGCTCGCTTCGGAATAGCCCTGCGCGGCGTAGTTGCCGGAGTCGGGCACGGGAACGACGATGTCCGCCGCCACCGGCTGGGATTTGGACAAACGCCGTCCCATCTCGACGCGCATTTCGGCCACATTGCCTCCGCCGAGATTGCTGTCGGGTCGCGCGAAGTAGACCAATTCGAAAATGCAGAAGGCGGGACGGGCCGGAGCGAAGGGGCGCAGGGAGCGTACGCCATGGGTATCAATGACCACGACCTCGCCGGGCGCGATCTCGCGGACGAATTTTGCGCCGATCAAATCGAAAGCGCTCGTCTCGGACGAAAGCACGTGCGCGTCGCCGAGTTGGCCGAGCACGAGCGGACGGAATCCGTGCGGATCGCGCACACCGACCAGCGCTTCCGGGGTGAGCATGACGAGGCTGAACGCGCCCTGCAGCGCGCGCAGCGCGGCGAGCGGCTCACCTGCGGCGGCTTGACGGGCGAGAAGATGCAAAATGATTTCGCTGTCCGCCGTGGTTTGAAAAATCGAACCGGCGTTCTCCAACTCGGCGCGCAGCTGGGCGGCGTTGACCAGATTGCCATTGTGCGCGATGGCCAGCGGCCCGCGCACGGTGTCGGCAACGAGCGGTTGCGCGTTGGCCAAGGTACTCGAACCGGTGGTCGAATAGCGCACGTGTCCGATGGCGCGGTCTCCTTTCAGTTTTTCCAGCGCGGCAGAATCGAAGACTTGCGAAACAAGCCCCATGGCGCGGTGCACATGAATGGCATGTCCCGGTCCCTCGCTGGTCACGATGCCCGCGCTCTCCTGTCCGCGATGCTGCAAAGCGAAGAGACCGTAATAAGATAGCAGCGCCGCGTTGGCGTGGCCGAAAACTCCGAAGACGCCGCACTCGTGTTGGGGTCTGTCGGTGTCGTTTTTCAAAGGAGCAGGATCGTTCGCGCGAGAGACTAGCTTTTCCGTGTTTTTTGGCAATTCACCCCTCGCTTGCCGCGGGCCGGGCCACCGCGCAGCATGCGTGCGGTGAAGAAACGCTACCGCCCCAACGTCGCCGCGATCTTGCAGCGCGCCGACGGCAAAATCTTCATCGCGCGGCGCTCGGATTACCCCGAGAGCTGGCAGTTTCCGCAGGGCGGCATGGGCAAAGGGGAATCTGCGGAAGACGCGCTGCGGCGGGAGGTTGCCGAGGAAGTGGCTCTCCCCGCGGAGGCCTACCGTATCGCCTCCAGTAAGGGAGGGTATCGCTACGATTTCCCCACTGGGCCGGATCGCCGCGGCTTCCATGGACAAGAGCAAACCTACTTTCTCTGCCAGTTGGCACCGGGCGCAGAAACACAGGTCGATCCGAGGCGTGGTTGCGGGGAATTCACCGAGTCCGACTGGGTGGAGGCAGCCGGATTCCCTTACGATATTGTTCCACCCATGAAGCAGGCGGTTTACCGCGAGGTGCTGCGCGACTTTTTCGGGTCAGAAACCGAATCTCGTTGACCGGCGAAGGCGGGGCTTTATGCTGCGCGCAACATGTTGAACTTCGGATCTCTGGCGATTTTTGTGGCAGCGTTGTTCGGCACCGTTTGGTGGGTCAGTCGCGACGACAGCAAAGGCTCCGACTCCTAAGGAGCAGAAATCCGATGCCCATACCGTCCCGGCCTACGGCCCTCGCCCGCTTCTCTTGGAATCTGAAAGAATTGCCGCAGAGCGCCGCGGAGATTCCCGCGCCCTTCACCTTGCGCACAGCCGGCGAGCAGGAAGTAGACGAAGCAATCTCGCTCGTGCAGGCGAGCTACAACCTCGACCCCGAATGGAGCGGTTGCGCCACGCATATCGGCACAACAATTTTACCGGGTTCCATCAAGGCGATGGCCAAGGAACCGAATTGTCTCTTTGTCCAGCATGGCAACCGCGTGATTGCCGCGTCGATTTTCGAGCCCGAACCGGAGCCCGGCGGCGTTCATCTGGTCAGCGGACCATGCGTGCTTATCGAATACCGCAGCCGGGGCATCGGTGGCGCTCTCCTCTGGGCAACGCTGGAGGCTCTGCGCGAGCGGGGTGTCACCGAAGTCTTCGGACAAACGCGGCCGAAAAGTCCTTCGGCAAAATATCTCTACACGAAGTTCGGCGGCAAAGAGGTGCCGGTCGAGACGCCTGCGCCGGAAGAGGCTCAGGCAAACGCAGCCTAGACGCCGAGAGGCGGCACGACTTTCAGCTCGGTTGGCGCCGTCGCCAATCCGAGAACCCTGCCCGCGACCTCGAGGAATCGAGCGGGCGGATCGGTGAAGCCGAGCGCGAGCGAACCTGCACCCGCGGGAGCGAGCATGCCTTGCGCGGAAAGATGACTCGCCACAACGGTCGCGCAATTGGCGGCCGAATCGACCAAAGCAATGTCCGGCCCCAAAGCGCGCTTGATGGCGGGAGCGAGCAGCGGGTAGTGGGTGCAACCGAGCACGATGGCATCGACGTCCGTCCCGTGCAGCGGCGAAAGATACCGCCGCAAAACAGCATCGGTGACTTCATCGTCGAACATTCCCTCCTCGATCAGCGGGACCAAGAGAGGACAGGCGATGGCCGTCACGCGGATATCGGGGCGTGCCGCGCGCAATCCGCGTTCGTAAGCACCGCTGCCAATGGTCGCTTTTGTGCCGATGACCGCGACGTGACCGGTGCGTGTCGCGGCGAGGGCCGCCTGCACACCCGGTTCGATGACGCCTTCCACGGGGACGGGAAGGATGCGGCGCAGATGATCGAGCGCGAGCGCCGACGCCGTATTGCAGGCCACCACGACCATTTTTGCGCCTTCGGAAACAAGGAGTCTCGCAATCTCCTCGCTGTAGCGCTCGATGGTTTTTTGCGATTTCCCGCCGTAAGGGACCCGTGCCGTATCGCCCAGATAAACGACGCTTTCCCCCGGAAGTTCCCGGCGCAGCGCACCCACCACAGTGAGTCCTCCGATACCCGAATCGAAAACGGCGATGGGCGCTTTCATGCTGTGCGCTGCCGCGCTCCCCGCGGAAGCGCTGACATCAGTTGCTTTGCTGGTTTTGCCCGTCCTGCTGGGTGCCGAGCGCGTCGAAGGCGAGCGGAATATTCACCTGCGGAGCATCCTTCAGCGTGATCATGAGCAACAGACCGACGCCGATCTCGCCCGAAGTTTCGCCGTTAAACGTGGCGCGGTTGTCGGTAACGAGGAGACCCGCCGAAATCAGCCATGAGCTGAGGTCGCGGTGGATCATGTAACGCTGGAGATACCAGGTGCTGTCGGTGAAATCGTAGGCCCCGCCCGCGCTGGCCGCCCAATTGTCGTTGACCCGCCAGAAAACGCTGCCGGACGCGACGCTGTCATCCTGGAAATACGGGTTGCTGTTGATGTAGCGCTGCGCGAGCGTGAATGAAACATCGCGCACCGGCTGCCAGCGCAGGTAGCCGTTCACATCGGTGAAGCTGCCGTCCCCATCGGAGACGGGCAGCTGGGTCATGGCGCCGAAGCTGAACCAAGGAACGGGGGTGAGAGTGAAATTGTTGTAGAGGTTGGAAAGGGTGCCCGGATTGTCGAGGTAAGGATTGTCAAAATTCACGTCGAGGAAGGTATCGAGGGCAAACCACTCGAAAGTGTCGTTATCGCGACGAGTAAGCAGTCTGTTGCGGACTCCCAGACGCACGATGTTGGACGTGTCGATGCTGTCGATGGCGGAGAACTGCGGGAAGTTGAGCGAGGGAAGAATGGTCGACGGAACCAAGCGGTCGAACTGGAGAATCTCGTCGGCGCTGAGGCCCATGTTGCCGACATACGAGTAGTTGGCATACGGCTGGATGACATGCATGAGGCCGTCGAGACCGAAGAAGGTGGACTGCACGTTTTCGTATTTGGCCGAAAGTTTGAATGAAGCTTCGAGGCCGGCGTTGACGATCGGACGAAAGGTGGCACCGCCGTATTCTCCGGTATAACCGACGTAATCAGCCGAGTTCGGATCGGAATTTCCCGTGCGGCTGTAGTATGTGCCTCGGAACCCGACGCGCGGCGTCAGCGACAACCAACCGAAGTATGTGCGGGGATAGGAAATCTGATGGAAAGTGTCGAAGCGGACTGAGCTATACGACTGCAGTTCGTCCGTGGAGGAGATGGGCAACCCGTTGAACAGATCCTGATTGTAGACCGCCTCCTGCAGCTGCGTGATGTATTCGGGCGTGGCTCCGTCGGGAAATTGGCGCTCGAGGTAACCGATGCGAGTCTGGCCGTCGTAGAAGACCGGCAGACCAAAGAGAGGCGCTTGCTTCGCTGTCCAGGTGAACTCCGGCAAACGCGACGTCACTTCCTGCCAGTCGTTCATTTGCCAGCGGGCAAGAATGTTGAACTGAAAATTTTCCGTCAGCCAGTTACCCGAGACATTGTTGTCGGGCTGAGGATCGACAACGAACTCGTTGGGGAAAAAATCTTGCAGGAAATATTCGTCGCTGATCGCGTTGATGTCCGCCGTGGCGTAGACATCGTCGTTGACTACAAGGCGGTTCTGGAACGAGACGATCCATCGATCGCTACTCGGTTCGTCGGTGCGGGCGAAAGCGGTGTTGTTCTCGCCGGGATTCGTGTCGTTGGCGTAATAGGCCCGGAAGTTCCCGTAGCTTTTGTCGTTCGGCCCATAGACCGAATCAAGATCGAGGCCGATACCCACCCCGCGCTCGGTGCGGTAGTCGAACCGTGCCGTGGCGTCCGTCTTGCTGGTCAGGGGGAACTGGTAGCCGAGCAAAAGAAAGCCGCCCCAAATGGAGTTGTAGCCAGGCTTGATGTCCCACCCTGCTTCGCCGAGCGGCGCGTAAAGGTAGGGAAACCAGAAAACCGGAGTCTCGCCGACATACAGCGTGGTGTTGGAGAGAATAACGCGGTCATCCGGGTAGATCCGCGCGGATTTGGCGCGAAGGCGATAGTCGGGCTGCGAACTGTCGCTCGTCGTCAGCGACATGGAGCGCGCGCGGAATTGCTTGAGCGTGGGAGCACGCATGCTGAGCGTGCTGAATTTGAAAACCTGATCGCCGCCCTCGAAGTCGAGCGCCCTGATTTGGCGGCTTTCCATGTTGTAGACGGCGCGCTGACCGTTCAGGACCTGCTCGTCGTTGTAGATCCGGATATTCCCGACGAGCAAAACTTCACGCGTTTCCGGGTTGTATTCCGCGTAATCGCAATAGATGTCCGTGCCACGAAAGTGGATTTGCACATTGTCTTCGGCCACAGCCAACCCGTCGACAAAGCGCGTTTCGCCATCAGCCCGGATCTCCACCGGAACGTCGGTGAAGCTGCCGAACTGGGCGTGTGCGGACAGAGAGAGCAACGATAGGCCGCACAAGGCCAAAGTCAGTGTGCGCATGCTGCTCGTAAACTAGGGGACAGCCCAGACTAGGCCAAGCAAATCTGACCCCTCAGGCGGGCGGTCGGATCAGTCCCCGTAGCCCTGTGGATTCTTCAGGTGCCAAGCCCAGGCATTCTCCACAATTGCGTCGATTTTCTGGAACTTGGGCTCCCAGCCGAGTTCGGCGCGGATCTTGTCGGAGGACGCGATGAGCCGCGGCGGATCACCCGGACGGCGGGGCTTTTCGTGCACCGCAATTTCGCGGCCCGTGATGCGCCGGCAGCAATCGATCACCTCGCGCACGGAAGTCCCGCCTCCCGTGCCAAGGTTGAAAAAGCCGCTCTGCTCCCGCCCGAGTGCGCGGATGTGCGCGTCGGCCAGATCGAGAATGTGGATGTAATCGCGGATACATGTCCCGTCGGGCGTTTCGTAGTCCGTGCCATAAATCTCCACGGCTTCCTTTTGCCCGAGCGCCACCTTCAGGACATTCGGAATAAGATGCGTTTCGATGCGATGGTCTTCACCGAATTTCTCCGATGCCCCCGCCGCGTTGAAATAACGCAACGCGGTAAAGCGCAGTCCGTGGATCTCGTCATACCAGCGCAGGATCTTCTCGAACATCAGCTTCGACTCGCCGTAGGGATTGATCGGCCGCTGGGGCAGCGTCTCGTCGATCGGCATGCGCTCGGGCACACCGAACGTCGCGCAGGTCGAACTGAAAACGAATCTTTTCACACCGTGCTCGACCATGGCATCGAGCAGGTTCACGCCATTGGAGACATTGTTGCGGAAATACTTGGACGGATCGGTCATCGACTCGCCGACGAGGGCGTTGGCGGCAAAGTGCATGACCGCATCGGGCGCGAATTCTCCGATCGCGCGCGTGATCGCCTCGCGATCGGAAAGGTCGGCTTGATAAAAGACGGCGCGAGGATCGACCGCCGCGCGGTGTCCCTCGGTCAAATTGTCGTAGACCGCGACCTCATGCCCGCGATTCAGCATTTCCTCGACGCAAATACTTCCGATGTAACCTGCACCGCCGGTGACGAAAATTTTCACGCCGAAAAACTACGCGGAGCGTCAAAGCCGCTCAAACCATCTCTCCCCGGACCGGGAAGCTATTCAAACCAGACCTTCGCGCTGGAACCACGCAAGGGTGCGGGCGAGCGTGTCTTCCAGAGTGGCACGGCCGTGCCAGCCGGTGGCTTCGTGGAAGGGCTCGGGGTCGATGACCCAGCGGTCGGCCCAGATTTCCCGAGCGCGGTCGGGGGTGAGTGAAGGAACCTTTTCTCCGATGGCGGGGATGAATTTCGAGGCGAAGGCGACAGGTTTGAGAAGTGTCTGGGGCACGGGAAGCAGCACGCCTTTTCCTCCGCTGACACGCGCAGCGGTGAGCATCAGGTCGGCGTCGCTGATCGTCCCGGGCGAAGTGACATGGGCCACGCCAAGTTCCCCCGCCCCGCGATGGAACCACGCGTCGATGGCGTCGGCGAGGTCGTCGGAAGAAACCCAGCTGAAATGCTTGGGCTTGAGACCGGGCTTGGTCCACACCTTGCCGCGCACCATCTGAAAAAGCGGCAGCGTGGCACGGTCGCCCGGTCCGAGCACCATGGGCGCACGGACAAAGAAAACATCATGGTGGCCAGCCTCGCGCACCGCCGCCTCCATGCGCGATTTGGATTCGCCATACCACGAGATGGGACGGTCGGGATGATCCAGTTTCTTGGCGTGATGGCCGGCGGGAGTTGGTCCGCCCGCCGACTGCGAGGAGAGGACAACAACGCGCGGGTTACCGGGCAATTGGCGCAGAAGATCGAGTGTTCCGTCGACATTGACGCGGAAATACTCCTCGCGTGTGCGTCCGAAGAGGACGCCGGCGCAATGGACAACGCGATCGACTGCCCCGACCTCGCGCAGGTCCCAACGTGGTGCCTCGGCCTTGATCACGCGCAATTTGCCGTGGTCCCTCAGCCCCTCGCGGGCGAGTTGCGCGCGCAGTTTTTCAGGCGAGCGCACCGGAGCGACAACCTCGCCCACGGCGCGGTCGGTCAGGGCCCGCAGGACAAGCGTCCGGCCGATGAATCCGGTGGCTCCGGTGACAAGGATGCGCATAGTCAGAGAGATTTCTCCCAAATGGTGTAATCTTTCGAGCGGCGACCGCCGAGGATCTCAATGCCGCGCACAATCTGCTCGTTGTTCGCCTCGACCCACGATACCTCGGCCACAGGATAATCCACCGCGACGCGGCGGAAGGTCTCGCGGTAAAGAAAGGGCGCGATACCGCTGCGTCGGCGGAACTCGGGCTCGATGCCGAGGATGAGATGGCGGGCGCGACGCGGTTTGGATGTCTTGAGCATCCAGAGCATGGGAACGAAGCGCAGAGAACCGCGCGGCCAAGAGAGCGTGCGGCGGAGGAATTCGTTGATGTCGGGCAACGAAATGGAGTAACCGACCTCGCGTCCGCCGTGCATGACAAAAAAGAGCATGCGCGCATCGGCAATGGTGCGCAGTCCGGCGGCGGAATGTGCCAATTCCTCCCAAGTGACCGGCACGTAGCCCCAGTTGCGGTCGAGGGTGACATTGTAGAGGCGCTGCAGGATGCGCAGTTCCTTCTCTGGATAGCGCAGGTCGAAATCACGGATGGTGAGCCCGCTCTTCTCCCTCGCGCGGTCCGAGAGCCGGACCATGGCGGGGTCAGCTGGTGCGGTCATGTCCATGGAGAAGGCGCAAAGCCGGCGCAGCTCGGACAAGCCGAGCCGTTCGTAAGTCGCGACATAGCGCGGCGGATTCCACGGCATGAAGACGCAGGGGGCGTCGTCGAAACCTTCGCTGAGCAGGCCGCAGGTGTCGTTGATGCTTGGCGAGTAGGGTCCGCGAGCGGAGACAAGTCCGCGCTCGCGAAGCCAAGCGCAGGCCGCGGCGAAGAGCGCATCGGCCACATCATTATCGGCGAAATCGAAAAACCCGAAGAACCCGGTCCGGTCGCCGTGGTATTCGTTGTGCAGCAGGTTGCGGATCGCCGCGATGCGCCCCACCGGGCGACCGTCGCGCAGGGCGAGGAAGGGCGCGAGTTCGCCGCCGGTGGCGAGAAAGGGCGAACCGGGCAGGAAAGTTTCGACCACGCTGCCCGGAATGGGCGGGACGAATTGCGGGAAGCTATCTAGAACGTCCTCGGCGCAGTTCTCAAACCGCCGCAGTTCGGACCGGGTGCGGCAGGGAACTATCGTGATTCCTTTGGGGGATTTCCCCGGCGGCGCGCTGGTAGACATCGTCTTCAAAGATGCGGAGTTCGCGGGCGATGCGCTCGAAGGTTTCGAGAACGTAATCGAGTTGCTGCGGCGTGTGCGTGGCCATGTAGCTGGTGCGGATGATGGCCTGTCCGCGGCGCACGGCCGGATAAATGGCCGGCGTGGCGAAGATGCCGTTGTCGAAGAGGCGCTGGGCGAAGAAGAAGGCTTTTTGCTCGTTGCCGACAAGAATCGGGACGATCGGCGTCTCGGTCGTGCCGATATGGAAGCCGAGCGAGCGGAAACCTTTGTGCATGCGGCGCGTGTTCTCCCACAGCTTCACGATGCGCCACTGCTCCTGCTGCATGATCTCGAGCGCTTTGAGCACGCCCCAGGCCACGGCCGGCGTGGGCGAAGCGGTAAAAATAAAACAACGCGCCTTATGGCGGACATATTTGATGACGTCCTCGTCGCCGGCGAGGAATCCGCCCATGCAGCCGAGTGATTTGGAAAATGTTCCCATGATGAGATCCGCGCGGTGCGCCGCATCGTGGTGGTAGGCGCAGCCTTTGCCGTCCGGTCCGATGACGCCAAGCGCGTGGGCTTCGTCGACGTAGAACTTCGCTCCGAATTCCTCGGCTACGGACATCAGTTCGGGCAGCCGGGCGATGTCGCCGGACATGCTGAAGACGCCGTCGATGACGACCATTTTGCCGGCTTCGCGCGGGAGGCGACCCAAGCGGCGACGAAGCGACTCGGGAGAATTGTGGGCAAAGGGAATAATTTTGGCCGGGGACATGCGGCAACCGTCGATGAGGCTGGCGTGGTTCTCCTTGTCGCAGAGAATGTAGTCACCGTCCTCGAACAGGCAGGTCAGGGCGCCTTGATTGGCGAAGTATCCGGTCGAAAAAAGCAGTGCGGCATCTTTGCCAATATAGTCGGCAAGAGCTTCCTCGAGTTGTTCGTGGATGATGAGGTTGCCACTGAGGAAGCGGGATCCGGTGCAGCCGAGGCCGTATTTTTTGGTGGCATCGATGGCCGCCCCGACCACGCGCTGGTCGTTGGCCAAGCCGAGGTAGTTGTTCGAGCCGACCATGATGACCCGCTTGCCTTCGCAGAGGACTTCGGCGCCGTCCATTTCCTCGATCGGGCGGAAAAAGGGATAAATACCAAGCGCGCGGGCCCGCTCCGGCTCGTCGTAAGCCACACACTTGTCGAACAGGTCGTGCTCGGGCTGCCAGGCAGGAGTCGGCGAGGGCGGAACCACGTCCTCCCCGTTGATACTGATGATTTTCATCAAAATTGACGGAATCTTGTTTCTTGCGCTCCGGCCCTAAAGAAGGCTTGGGCCGCCATTTGGAATAAGGCTGGACGTTTTACACCAAAACGTTGGCATGGCGAGGAAAGATTCACCGGGAAGTCCACGCCCGCCCCAGTGAACCGGTTGGTCAGTTGGGCCGGACCCCGGGAGGAGCGGAGGTTTCGGCGAAGCGCGCATCGCTGCGACGGCGTTTCTGGACGAAAGTGTTGTTGTCCCCGTAATGAGCCCAGGGGCCGCGCGGAATCTCGCTGAACTCGACAAAGCGCCAGTCACAAAGGTCCTTGCCCCTCAGACCCAAGTAGTCGCGGATAGCGGGCGAAACATCGAGTCCGGCTCCTTGGTTGAGGTTGGGCAGCGGGCGCTGGTTTCCGAAAACATATTGCCAATGATCCGTGCGAAAGGGGCCGCAGTCCTCCCACTGACCGTAAGCCTCGCGCCCGCGGTGGCGGACGGCTACCCAGCGCCCCTTCAAGACTGTGCGCCCGGCTTTGACGAACGATTCACGGAACCAAGGGATGACGCGAGGAGCCTCGGGCTTGGTGCTTCCTCTGGTCACGTCGTTGTAGGGCAGCGCGATGTAAAAAGGATTTTGGCGCGGAATGAATCGGGCCGGGATGTAACCGCGCCGGGCCCGCGGATCGGGATTATCATAGCCGCCGAAGTTCTTCGCCCATTTGACGTCCCACGAACTTTTGCAGTTAGGAACCGGATTGTTCTCGGTCAGTTGCTCCCCCACCCAGAAAACCGTAGTGACGATGTTGTTCTTCCACGGATAGCGCCGGGAGTTGCCGACGCGGGCATGCGACTGGCTGCGGGGGGGCTGGGTCAGACGTGGCTCGACGCGCAGAAGAACGCTCTGGCGAAGACGAAGAGCCTGCTCCTCGAAACTTGGCGTCGTCGTGGCGGAGGCCACCGGGACCAAGAAAGAAGCAAGCAGAAGCGCGGCAATGAATGCTTTTGATAAATTCATTCGCGAATTGACAAGTATCGCCGCGATGCCGCGCCTGCGCAAGCGGCAATGGCAAAAAGTTCCGCAGCAGAGCGGCCGCCGTCTCTGTCGGGGAAAAGTTTTTTAGTAGCGCCGCCCCCGGCTGATGGCACTGCGGTGGATCCAAGTGCTTTGGAGAACCCCCACACTGAACAACACTGCCAGCAGGAAAGAGCCGCCATAGCTGACGAGAGGCAAGGGCAACCCGGTGATCGGGGTCACGCCCATGGTCATACCCACATTCATGAACGTGTGGGTGAAGAGCAAAGTGGTCAGGCCCACCGCAAGCAGGCGGCCGAGATCATCCCTTGCTTGCAGGGCGACATAAAGCCCCAGACCGATGAGTGCCGCAAAACCGACGAGGAGAAGTCCCGCGCCGAGAAATCCGTGCTGCTCGCCGATCACCGAGAAAATGAAGTCGTTGTGCACGATGGTGCTGGGCAGGAAGCCAAGTTCATTGAGCGTGTTCGGCGCTTTGAACCCTTTGCCCTCCCATCCGCCGGAGCCGATGGCGGTGAGCGATTGGTTGATCGTCCATCCTGCACCGCGCGGATCGAGCTCGGGATCGAGAAAAGTCACGATGCGCTGCCGTTGATAAGGGCGCAGCCCGAAATTCACCACAAGGGGAATAATAGCCAAAACCAAAAGCATCATGCTTATGAGGTAGCGAGCCGGGATCCGCGCCGCGTAAAGCATGGCGATAAATACCGGGATCCACGTGATGGCCGAGCCCAGGTCGGGCTGGATAAGGATCAAAAGGAACGGAACCGCGGCAACAACGCCGCATACCGCGATACGCAGAGGCGCGGGCATTTCTTCGTAGCTGGAGAGAAAAACCGCCAGCACCATGATCGAAGCAATGATGGCAAGCTGCGAAGGCTGGAAGTTGATGATGCCCAAATCGAGCCAGCTGCGCGCGCCGTAGACCTTGGCCCCGAAAAAATGGGTGATAACCAACGCGACCACCGCGGCGAGATACAACGGCACCGCACCCTTCCTCACCCACTCGTAATCACGCAACGAAACCACCGCGCAGATGATGAGGCCGACCAGCAGCCAGATAAGTTGCCGGCTCCAGAAGTCCTGCTCGCGCATCCATGTCGCGCTGTAGATCGCGAAGATGCCAAATGCGGCGAGGAGCAGAACGAGACCGAGCAGCGGCCAGTTCAGGCGTGTGGCTTTGATTGCAGCAAAACTCATGAAGTTCGGTCAGGCGGCCAACCGCGGCACGGCGGAGAGCAATTTCTTTGTATAGTCATGCTTCGGGTCGCCGTAAATCGCTTCCGCAGGGGCGGACTCCACGATTTTGCCATGGTGCATGACGATCACGTGGTCGCTGACGTGCTTCACCACGGCGAGATCATGCGCGATGAACAGGTAGGCGATGCCAAGCTGTTCCTGCAAATCCTGCAGCAGGTTGACGATCTGAGCCTGCACACTCACGTCGAGCGCGCTGACCGGTTCGTCGCAGACGATGAACTTGGGCTTCACCGCCAGTGCACGCGCGATGCCGATGCGCTGACGCTGTCCGCCGCTGAATTCGTGCGGGTAACGGCCCATCGCATCGGCCGGCAGTCCGACCAAGCGCAACAATTCCGCCACGCGCTCGCGGCGCTCTTCTTTGCTCATCTGCGGAAAGTGAATCTCGAGCGGCTCGGCCAGAATGGCGTGGATGGTCATGCGCGGATTGAGCGAGCCGAACGGATCCTGGAAAATCATCTGCATGTCTTTGCGCAGCGGACGGAATTCTTTTTCCGTCATCGGCAGGATGTCGCGACCCTCGTAAAGCACGCGCCCCGAGGTGGCCGGCGTCAGTTTGACAATGGTGCGGCCGACCGTGGTCTTGCCGCTGCCGCTTTCGCCGACCAACCCGACCGTCTTGCCCGCCTCGACATCGAAGCTCACCCCGTCGACCGCTTTGATCTCGCCGATTTTCCGCCGGAGCACGCCGCCGAAGACGGGAAACCACGTGCGCAAATCTTGGACCGAAATGAGCGGCATGGGCGCAATTTGCCGAGTCCGTGCGCCCTCGGCAAGAGCGGGAGCGGTCAGGCGAGGAATTCCTCGAGCGCGTCGGCCAAGGCAGCGGGCGTGGCCGCGCGGCGGAGAGCGTCGAACTTCTTTTCCTCCCCGCACAAACGGGCCAACGCGCCGACCGCGCGGAGATAGTCCTCCGCCATCGCGGCGGGGATGGCGAAGACGAAAACGAAACGCGGAAGGCCGGGAGCGGCGGTGTCCGCCATGCGTCCGGCAGCCAAGACGAGACCGCTCACCGATTCATCACGACCGTGGGCCAGACAAACGCCACAGCCGCAGCCCTTGAGGTCGACAATCTGCTTCGGACCGATGGATTTCCAAAAGTCATCCCACGAACCGATCCTCGCGTCGCCGCGCAACAGCTCCGCGACCTCGCGCACGGCCTGATCGCGCGATCCGGCGGCGAGATCCAGCTTGACGTGCTCCGGGACAATCAGGCGGTCGCTCATACGTTGCTGCCGCTCCACTTCAACTTCTCGCGCAAAACCTCACTGAAGGTAAGCCCCGGCAAGGTGGCCAGTTGGAGTTTTTCCTCCGCGCGCGAAATGCGCAGCACATCGCGCGAGCCGAGTTCGCGGATTTCCTGGCCATCGACGTTGACCGTGACACCGGGCGCATCGCCGACCAAGCGCAATTCGAGACGGGAGTTGTCCGGCACGACAGCAGAGCGGTTGGTCAGCACGTGCGGACAAATCGGGGTGAGAACAAGAGATGCACTGTCGGGCAGCAGCAGCGGTCCGCCGGCCGACATCGAATAGGCGGTCGACCCCGTGGGCGTGGCGACGATCAAACCATCGGCATTGTAAACGCACAACTCTTCGCCATCCACGCGCACTTCGATCTTGATCAGTTGGGAATGTTGCCCGCGGCTGACCACCGCATCGTTAAGTCCGAGGAAAGTTTCCGCCACGCGGCCGTCACGTTCGAGTTCGACGCTCAAGAGCGAGCGCGCGCTGAGCCGGTAATTGCCCGCGACAATACTTTCCACCGCGTCGCTCCACTCCTCGCTACTCACGCCGGTAAGGAAACCGAGCGATCCGAGATTGATGCCGAAGATGGGCGGAATTTTTCCGCCCATGCGGTGCAGGGCGCGCAAGATCGTTCCGTCGCCACCGAGCGCCACAACGAGATCGCAAGATTGCGACAACTCTTCTTCCGTGTGCCCTGCCGCCTCGCCGAGCAAACTTGCCGTGCGACGCTCGAGAAGAACTTCGACGCCCTTTGACCAAAGCGCGGCGCGCAGGGAAGCGGCCAGTTCCGCCGCCTGCGGCTTGTCGATGCGTGCGAGGATTCCGACTTTCATGGCCGAATGAGACAGAGGAATTCGCGGTTGCCGTCGGCACCGGTGATAGGCGAGTCGGTCACGCCACCCCAAGTCCAGCCTCGGTCGGCGGCGAAATCGCGGATTTTCTCCACGGCGCGCGTGTGCGCGGCGGCATCGCGCACCACCCCGCCCCGCCCGACTTCGTCGCGCGAAAGTTCGAACTGCGGCTTGATCAAGGCCACCATCATGCTGCCGTCACTAAGAAGCGCCGCCACGGGCGGCAAGACCAAAGTCAGGGAAATGAAACTCACATCGAAAACCGCAAGCTGCGGTTTTTCCGGCAAATCGCCCGGTTGCATATGCCGGGCGTTGCAGTGCTCCATGACAACCACGCGCGGGTCGCTGCGGATTTTCCAGTCCAGCTGACCGTGCCCGACGTCGAGCGCGTAGACTTTGGTCGCCCCGTGTTGCAGGAGGCAGTCGGTGAAACCGCCGGTCGATGCGCCGACATCGAGACAAACCTGCCCGGCCGGATCGATCCTGAAGTGTTGCAAGGCATGCTCGAGCTTGAGACCGCCGCGGCCGACATAGCGCTCTCCTTCGCGCACTTCGAGCGCCACATCTTCGGGGAAAGTCTGCGATGCTTTTTCCAAACGCGTTCCGCCGCTGAAAATCTGGCCGGCCATGATGAGACGCTGCGCTTTCTCGCGCGAGGGACAAAGGCCGCGCCGGACAAGCAAAACGTCGAGGCGCTCTTTGGGAGCCGTCGCGCTCAATCGGGACGCAGACCGGCTTCATGCAAACGCCGCTCGAGTTGGCGGATGCGCACTTCAGCCATTTCGAGTTTCTGGCGGTTCTCGACGAGGAGAAGTTCGAGTTCGCGGATACGCTGCTGCAAATTCTGGCGGATGGTGCGCCGTCCGGGTTCGCCCGGCACGATTTCCTCCATGGGCGGCGGGTGGCCTTGGAAAAATCCGCTGTCGCGCAGCGTTGTCTCCTCGCCGGTGCAACAATTGATCAGCGCGGTGTCGGCGTAGATTTCCCCGAGGCGCAGAAATTCGTGCACCGCTTCCTCGGTGGTCGGACCGTAATAGGAGTCCTCGGCCATTTGGATGAGGTAATCCATGTGCAACGACTGCAGCATCGGCGCCCTGACCCAATTCCTCTGGTCGTCGCTCACCATGTCGAGGGGCGAGACCTGAGCCGCCCGGGCCCAGTCCTTCAATTTGGCAAAATCAACCGGACCGAAGATTTGACCGTCCTCGTGCTTGCGGAGGAACCATTTGGCGGAGGTCTCCATCGGTGACGGAGGGTAGCCCAACAGAGGCCGCCGGGCCAAGGTTTTGCTTGAATCACGGAGTTTCTCTGGCATACTGAGCGGTTCATCAAATGAAAGCCGATCTGCATCCCGATTACTCCGAGACGACGATCACCTGCACCTGCGGGGCGGTCTACCACACGCGCTCGACCCGCAAGAATCTGAAGATCGGCATTTGTGCGGCATGCCACCCTTTCTTCACCGGCGAACAGAAATTCATCGACACCGCCGGTCGCGTCGAGAAGTTCTCCCGCCGCTACGGCTCGGTCAAAGCCGCCCGCGCCAAAAAAGCTTAGCTGGTTTGTTGCTGACACGGTGATCGCGCCGCCCCGCGGCCGGTCGCCGTTTTTCTTTTTATGGATCTCGCCCCGCTCATCGCCAAAAAACGCGAGCGCTTGGCCGAGTTGGACAAACTTGTTACGGCCGATGATTTTTTCGCTGATCCGGTCAAAGCGCGCGACGTCATGCGGGAACATGCGCGGCTCGAAGAATTGGCCGAGGCGGACGACGAAGCGAAACGCTTGCGCACGCAACTGGAAGAAAACGCGGAACTCGCCGCCGGCACCGATCCGGACATGGCCGAACTGGCCGCGGGAGAAATTCCGCAGATCGAGGAACGCCTCGCCGTTCTCGACCGCGATATCCAATTCGCCCTCCTTCCGCCAGATGAAGCCGAGGATCGCAACGCCATCGTCGAAATCCGCGGCGGCACGGGCGGCGACGAAGCCGCGCTCTTCGCCGCCGATCTTTATCGCATGTATCAGCGCTACGCCGAATCGCACGGACTCAAAATCGAATCGATCGATTCGAGCCCGTCCGGACTCGGCGGTTTCAAAGAAGTCATCTTCAAAGTGATTGGCGACGCCGTCTTCCGTCGTCTGCGTTACGAAAGCGGCGTGCACCGCGTGCAACGTGTCCCCGCCACTGAAGCCCAAGGCCGCATTCACACTTCCACCGCCACGGTCGCCGTGCTGCCCGAAGCGCAGGAAGTCGACATCGAGTTGCGTCCGCAGGACCTGCGCATCGAAGTCTGCCGCTCGGGTGGCCCGGGCGGACAGGGCGTCAACACAACCGACTCCGCCGTGCAGATCCTGCATATTCCCACGGGCAAAATCGTCCGCTGCCAAGACGGACGCTCGCAGCAAAAGAACAAAGCCGCCGCGCTGGAAATTCTCCGCACCCGCCTCCTCGAGGACAAACGCAACGAGGAAGAAGCCAAGTATTCGGCCCACCGTCGCAGCCTGATCGGGCGCGCCGGACGCGAAGAAAAAATCCGCACCTACAATTTCCCCCAGAACCGCATCACCGACCACCGCATCGGCCTGACCCTCTACCACCTCGACCGCGTGATCGAAGGCGACCTCGACGAAATGGTCGCTGCCTTGCAACAGCGCGACATGGAAGACCGCCTGGCCGAAGCAGGCATCGCGTAAACCGTGAAAGTTCTGCCGTTTCCTTCAGCGTCGTCACCAGCCGCGAACACTCCCGCTTTCTCTCTTTTTTCTTTAACCGCAGAGAACACAGAGAGCACAGAGGAGAAGAAAAATTTCCGCTGCAAAACCCTCTGTGCTCTCTGCGTGCTCTGCGGTCTTTCTGTCCTCTCGCATGCCTGACACTCTCCCGCTTTTGGAGGTTCTTCGCGGTGCGGAGAATTATCTCGCCGAACGCGGCGTGGAAAATCCACGCCTCAATGCCGAGCATCTCCTCGCCCATGCACTCGGACTCAAACGCATGGAGCTGTATTTGCAGTTCGATCGCCAACTCACCGACGCCGAACGCGCACCATTGCGCGAGACGGTCAAACGCCGCGGCGCGCGTGAACCACTGCAACACATTCTCGGCACGGCGGAATTCCACGGAAGAACTTTCGCCTGCGACAAGCGCGCGCTCATTCCCCGTCCCGAGACGGAGCAACTCGTCGAGATCGCACTGGAAATCGTAAAAGGCAAAACATCGCAGCAGATTCTGGACATTGGCACTGGAAGCGGTGTGATTGCCATCACACTCGCGCTCGAACTTCCCGCCGCCGAAGTCCATGCCATCGATCTCTCCACCGACGCGCTCGCCCTCGCCGCGGCGAATGCGGAGCGTCACGAACTGACGGAGCGCGTCACTCTCCACCAAGCCGATCTCCTCCCGCCCGATGAGATCAAGTTCGACCTCATCGTGGCCAACCTTCCTTACATCCCCGCCGACGAAATCGCATCCCTCTCCCCCGAAGTCCGCCACGATCCCCTCTCCGCTCTAAACGGCGGGCCCGACGGTCTAGATCTTGTCCGCCGCCTCATCGACGCCGCTCCCGACCGCCTTGCCCCCGGCGGCGCGCTCCTTCTGGAACTCGGTGCCGGCCAAGCCGATGCAGTTAACACCCTACTGGCCGACCGCAAATTTCGGGACATTTCTGTCCGTTCTGACTATCAAAACACCCCGCGATTCGCGGTCGGATTTCATGGATAAGATTCTCGTTCACGGCGGACGCAAGCTGAACGGCAAGGTGCGCATCAGCGGCTCGAAAAATTCCGCCCTGCCCATCCTTGCCGCGGCACTCCTGACGCGCGAACGCTGCGTTATACGCGGCGTGCCCGACCTGAGCGACATCCACTACATGCTGACCATCCTCAGCGCGCTCGGTTGCGAGGTGGAACGCGCCAGCGGAACGGTCGTGATCAAAGCGGAAAAGATCCGCACCGAAGCCCCCTACGAACTCGTCCGCAAAATGCGCGCCTCGGTCTGCGTGTTGGGGCCGCTGCTCGGACGCGAACACGAAGCCTGCGTCTCGTTGCCCGGCGGTTGCGTCATCGGAGACCGTCCGATCGATCTCCATCTCCGCGGGTTCGAAGCGCTGGGCGCCGCAGTTCGCGTCACCGGCGGCAACGTCAAAGTCCTCGCCCCGCAATTGCGCGGATCGACTGTCAACATGAGCGGCAAATACGGCACGACCGTGCTTGGCACAGACAACCTGATGATGGCCGCCGTCCTCGCTGAAGGCACCACGATCATCGAAGATGCCGCCGAGGAACCGGAAGTCGTCGATCTGGCCAATTTCCTCAACACCCTCGGCGCAAAAATCTCCGGAGCCGGCACGCGTCGCATCGTCATCGAAGGCGTCAAGGAACTTCATGGCACCGACTACACCGTCATCCCCGATCGCATCGAAGCAGGCACCATGCTCGTGGCCGGCGCGATCAGCGGCGGCGACCTCACGGTCAACAACATCCGCCCCGACCACCTCGAATCCGTGCTCGAGCCGCTCCGCGCCGCCGGATTCAAAGTCGAAACGCGCGAACGCAGCGTTTCCGTCTCGCCCAACGGCGGACTCCGCCCGCTCCACCTCGAGACGAGTCCTTATCCGGGTTTCCCCACCGACATGCAGGCCCAAATGTGCGCGCTGCTTGTCCGCGCCCCGGGCGAAAGCGTCATCACCGACCACATTTTCCCGCAGCGTTTCATGCACGTGGCCGAGTTGGCCCGCATGGGCGCGCAGATCCGCCTCGAGGCACCGACCGCGTTCATCACCGGCAATGGTTCGCTGAGCGGCGCGCCGGTCATGGCCAGCGACCTCCGCGCCTCCGCCGCCCTTCTCCTCGCCGGACTGCAGGCCGACGGCGTCACCGAGGTCAACCGCGTCTACCACATCGACCGCGGCTACGAGCACATCGACGAAAAATTGAACGGCGTCGGCGCGCATATTGAACGCGTCAAAGCCTGAAGAGTCTGAAATGATCGTCGCCGAACCGGACGACGAAACAAAGATGAACGACCGCGATTTCCGTTCGCACGCCCCCGGCCAATGGCCCGACGCCACCGACGCCGAATGGAACGACTGGCGCTGGCAGCTCCGCCACCGCATCACCACGCCCGAACAGGCTGCGCGGTATCTGCGCCTCACGCCCGACGAGCGCGAGGGACTCCTTCTCACCCGCAACAAGTTGGCCTTCGCCATCACCCCGCACTATTTCAACCTCATCGAGCCGGACAATCCGGACTGCCCCATCCGCCGCCAAGTCATCCCGCGCGCCGGCGAAGCGGTCATCTCTCCGGGCGAAATGGCCGACCCGTGCGGCGAAGACTCGCACATGCCTGTGCCGGGATTGGTCCATCGTTACCCCGACCGCGTCCTCTTTCTCGTCACTGACCGCTGTGCCAGCTATTGCCGCTATTGCACGCGCAGCCGCGTGGTCAGCGGCGTCGGCGAACAGGAACTCGAGACCGACTTCGAGGCTGTTTACCAATATCTCGAGGAGCATACCGAGGTGCGCGACGTTCTTCTCTCCGGCGGCGACGCACTGTTGCTTTCCGATGACAAATTGCGCGGCATCCTCACCCGCCTGCGCGCCATCCCGCACATCGAATTCCTCCGCATTGGCACGCGCATCCCCATTTTCCTCCCGCAACGCATCACGCCGGAACTCTGCGCCATGCTCAAAGAGTTCCACCCGCTCTGGATGAGCGTGCACGTCAACCATCCGCGCGAACTCACCACCGAAGTGCGCGACGCGCTCGGACGCCTCGCCGATGCCGGCCTCCCGCTCGGCAACCAAAGCGTGCTCCTCGCCGGGGTCAACGACAACCCGGACACCATGCGCGCCCTCATCCACAAGCTCCTCCGCTGCCGCGTCCGCCCCTACTACCTCTACCAGTGCGATCTCATCCACGGGTCCGCCCACCTCCGCACCAGCGTGGCCAAGGGACTCGGGATCATGGAAAACCTGCGCGGACACACCACGGGCTACGCCGTGCCGCAATACGTCATCGACGCCCCGGGCGGAGGCGGCAAAGTTCCGGTCAGTCCCGGCTACGTCGTCTACCACGACAAAGAAAAAGTCGTCCTGCGCAACTACGAGGGACGCATTTTCGAATACCCGGAGAAACCCGGCGACACGTCCGCCATGGTCCGTCCCGAGGCCGTTCTCGAATACTGAGCGCATGGCGAGCATCATCGTCCGCCCCCGCGCGCGCGTTTTCCACGGACACGATTGGGTCCACGACAACGAAGTGCTCAAAGTCACCGGCAAGCCGGAAGACGGCGTCGTCGTCGGACTGAAAGACCAACGCGACCGCTTCCTCGGCAGCGCCATCTACAACAGCCAGTCGAAAATCCCCGCGCGCCGCTTCTCGCGCCAGCGTCAGGATCTCGACGCCGATTTCTTCCAGCGCCGTATCGGCATGGCGTCTGAATATCGCGACAAACTCGGGCTCGACCCCCGCGCCCGCCGCGAAGTCTGGAGCGAAAGCGACGGATTGCCCGGACTGATCCTCGATCGCTACGGCGATTGTGTGGTCATGCAAACGCTGACCTTGGCGATGGATCAACGCAGGGAACTCATCGCCGATGCAATCGAAGCGCTCTTCAAGCCACAATGCATCATCGAACGCAACGATGCGCCGGTTCGTAAAGCCGAAGGGATGGAGTTGCACACCGGAATCCTCCGCGGCGAAGCACCCGGACCCTTCGATGTCAATTTGGCCGGCCTCAAATTCGGCATCGAACTCCCCGGCGGACAAAAAACGGGTCTCTACCTCGACCAAGTCGACAACTACGCGCACGTTGCACAGCACGCGCAGGGCAAACGAGTCCTCGATTGTTTCAGCAACCAAGGTGGTTTCGCCCTGGCCTGCGCCACAGCGGGAGCATCTCACGTCACCGCCCTCGATATTTCGGCCGACGCTTGCGCGGCAATTTCGGCCAATGCCAAGCGCAACGATCTACGCGTCGACGTAACCGAAACCAATGTTTTCGACTGGCTCAAATCAGCGACTGCTCGCGAGGAGCGCTACGATCTCATCATCCTCGACCCCCCGAGCTTCACCCGCGACCGCGCGCGCCTGAACGACGCCCTGCGCGGATACAAAGAAATCCATCTCCGCGCCGCGCAATTGCTAAACAACGGTGGCCTCCTCGCCACCTTCTGCTGCAGCCACCACGTGAGTGACACCATTTTCCTCGACGTCATCCGCGACGCCATGGTCGATGCCAAGAAAACCGCCCGCCTCCGCGCCAGCTACACCCAGCGTGCCGACCATCCCATCATCCTCGGTCTGCCCGAAAGCTCCTACCTCAAAGGCCACCTCTTTGAGATGGCCCCTGGTCGTTAGCGCCGCGCGCTACTCGACCGTCACGCTCTTGGCCAGATTGCGCGGTTTGTCCACGTCGCACCCGCGCGCCACGGCAATGTGGTAGGAGAGAAGTTGCAGCGGGATAACCGTGAGCACGGGCATGAGCCAATCGGGCGCGTCCGGAACCCACAGCGTGTCGTCGGTGATTTTCTCCAATTCCTTGTGTCCTTCGGTGCCGACCCCGATGACCGGGCCTTTGCGCGCGCGCACTTCCTGGATGTTGCTCGCGTTCTTCTCGAAGAGTGCATCGCGCGGCGCGATGAAAACGGACGGCGTGTCGGGGTTGACCAGCGCAATGACGCCGTGCTTCAGCTCGGCGCTGGGATAGCCCGAGCAGAACATGTAGCTGATTTCCTTCAGCTTCAGCGCAGCCTCGAGCGCGACGGGGTATTGGAACTGGCGCCCCATGAAGAGCATGCCGTGCGAGTTGGCGTATTTCTCCGCGACCTCGACAAGATGCGGATTCATCTCGAGGACGCGCGCGACTTTGTCCGGTAATTGCTCCAATTCGTCGATGATGCGCAATCCGTCGGAATTCGAGAGATTGCGGATCCGACCCGTGAGCAGCGAGAGCAAGGTGAGGATCGTCACTTGCGAGGTGAATGATTTCGTCGCAGCCACACCGATCTCGGGTCCGGCATGCATGTAAACGCCGCCATCGCTTTCGCGCGCGATGGTGCTGGCCACGTTGTTGCAGATGCCGAGCGTGCGGTGTCCTTTGCGCTGGCTCTCGCGCAAGGCGGCGAGCGTGTCGGCCGTTTCGCCGCTTTGGCTGATGACAAAGCTCAGCGTGTATTTGTCGAGCGGCGTGTTGCGGTAGCGGAACTCGCTGGCCACTTCCACTTCGGTCGGAAGCGAGGCGAGGCTTTCCATGAGGTATTCGCCGATGAGCGCGGCGTGGTAGGCCGTGCCGCAACCGATGAGGACGATGCGTTCCACCTCGCGCAGTTGCGCAGGCGTCATATTGAGGCCGCCAAGCTTGGCTGTGGCCTCCTCGCGCGAGAGGCGTCCGCGCATGGCATCGCGCACCGTGTTCGCCTGCTCGTAGATCTCCTTGAGCATGAAATGCGGATAGTCGCCTTTGGAAACTTCCTCCGCATCGATATCGACCGTGCTGATTTCGTAGTCACGGCCGTCTCCGGCCAAGGACTGGATCTGGAAGTCGTCCGGGCGGAGAAGAACGATCTCGAAGTCTTTCAAATACACGACGTCGCGCGTGTGGTTGACCAACGCGAGCGGATCGCTGGCGAGGAAGTTTTCCCCCTGACCGACGCCGACGACGAGCGGGCTGCCGCGGCGCGCACCGAGGAGAAGATCCGGAATGTCGCGATGCATCACGGCAATGCCGTATGTTCCTTGCACTTCTCGCAGGGCCATACGGACCGCTTCGACGAGATGGTCGGCCGAGGGTTCGCCGAGCTGGATGGCATATTTCCCGATGAGATGGGCCAACACTTCGGTGTCGGTCTGCGAATGGAAGACATGTCCCTCACGCTCGAGTTCCTCGCGAAGGCGTTGGTAGTTCTCGATGACGCCGTTGTGAACAAGAACGATGCGGCCGCTTTGATCGGTATGCGGATGGGCGTTGTCGTGGGTCACCGCACCGTGTGTGGCCCAGCGGGTATGGCTTATTCCGCGATTGCCGTGAACCGGGCTTTCCCCCAGAGCTTGGGCCAGATTGTCGATGCGGCCGACGGCCTTGCGGATCTCGAGCGAACCATTGTTGCCCAAAGCCACCCCCGCGGAGTCGTAGCCGCGATATTCCAGACGGCGCAACCCGTCCAAAAGGACGGGCGCCGCTTCGGCCGGACCGACATAACCGACGATTCCGCACATAAGGGTTGGTTATCATGCGGCAAGGACGGGTCGGTTGCAACCACTCGGAGGCCGCCTCTTCAGGAGAACAAAATCCGGGCGTGACAAGAAAGCCCGACTGCGCGACCTCTCTTTTGACATGTCTAACCCCCTGCAAGCGCAAGCCGCCCCCAGCCGGACTCTCGGCATCATCATGGGCGGCGGGGCAGGCAGCCGGCTTTATCCGCTGACCAAAGACCGGTCAAAACCCGCGGTTCCGCTCGGCGGAAAATACCGGCTGGTCGACATTCCGATCAGCAACTGCCTGAACGCCGGAATCCGCGGCATCTATGTGCTGACGCAATTCAACAGCGCTTCGCTGCATCAACACATCAGCCGCACCTACAAATTCGATATTTTCAGCTCCGGGAGTTTCGTCGAGATCCTCGCCGCGCAGCAAACGCCCACCGGCGCGAATTGGTATCAGGGCACCGCGGACGCCGTGCGGCAAAACCTGCGCTATTTCCTCGAGCGGCCATGGGATTATTTCCTCATCCTCAGCGGCGACCAGCTTTACCAAATGGACTTCCGCGAATTGATGGCGGCGCACTTGCAATCCGGCGCCGACCTCACCATCGCCACGCTGCCGGTCGAACGCCACGCCGCGGAGGGATTCGGGATCATGCAGACGGACAACGCGCGCCGAATCACGCGCTTTGTCGAGAAGCCCAAGGACCCGGCGCTGTTGGAGAGTTTGCGCATTCCCGATCCATTGCTCGGCGAACTCGGACTGCCGGCCGGCACCGAACGCTACCAAGCCTCGATGGGCATCTATTTGTTCAACCGTTCCGTGTTGGAGGCGTGCTTGGACAACAAACAGGAGGATTTCGGGAAACATATTATTCCAGCGGCGATCGCCACACATCGCGTGCAGGCCCACGTGTTCCAGGGCTACTGGGAGGACATCGGGACGATCCGTTCGTTTTTTGAAGCCAATCTCGCGCTGGCCGAGATTGAACCGCCCTTCAGCTTCTACCGGCCCGGGGCCACGGTGTATTCGCGGCCGCGCTTTCTGCCCGCCAGCAAGATCAACGGCGCCGCGGTCAAACGCACGGTTCTGTCCGACGGTTGCATCATCACCGAAGCAATGCTCGACCGCTGCGTGGTCGGTATCCGCAGCATCATCGAAACCGGCGCGGTGCTGCAAAACGTCGTCATGATGGGAGCGGACTTTTACGAGTCGGAGACCGCCACGCCCCCCGGGGCACCGCCGCTCGGCATCGGCCGGAACACGACGATCAAAGACGCGATCGTGGACAAAAACGCGCGCATCGGCGAACGCGTGGTGATCAGCCCCGAGGGCAAACCTGCCGAGATGGACGCGGAGAACTTTTACATCCGCGATGGCGTCATCATCATCCCAAAAAATGCCGTGATCCCGGACGGAAGTTGGATTTAGGATCTTGCCCCAAGCCCTCAACAATATGCC
>Ga0163212_1000110_pt1 | contig 32008 bp, 27 predicted proteins | sample Malawi_45m_30L_FD_113532 | JGI IMG/M metagenome (GOLD analysis project Ga0163212, IMG submission 113532) | Freshwater microbial communities from Lake Malawi, Central Region, Malawi to study Microbial Dark Matter (Phase II) - Malawi_45m_30L | ecosystem: Environmental > Aquatic > Freshwater > Lake...
GATTGATTGACTGTGTTGAGCAGCTTAGGCGCCAAAGTCCAAGTCCATGTTCATGCCGGGTTGGCCAATGCTGGCCTCAATGTCTGCTTTGTTTTTGTTGAGGAACCGTTTTAAGAATTGGCAGAGTCTCCAGGCATCCGAAAAATTAGAGGCAATGCCATAGGAAGCGCGAAGGGCACCAATATCGAGACCATAGGCTTTTTGCAATGCCAGGCGGATTGATGCAAAGGAAATGTCCTGATCCTGTTGGAAGAGGGGTTTGAGCATCGCTGCAGTGATTCCAAATGCCGCCTCGCCCGCACCAGGATTGCAGAAGCAACCTGTGCGCAGGGCCAGCCCTTGACGTGCAGCCAGTTCGTTAACGCGTTGAAAATCGAGAATCTTCCCGCTGCTGTCTGCAAGGCTGAACGCAATCGTTCCGCCCCGGTCTGCCGTGGTTGTGGGGCCCATGATGTTGACCAGGGGGCGACCGGAATGGTGCTTCATGCTGGTCATTTGCTTGAGGGTCCAGTCCGTCAGGCAGCGGACTCGTGTGTTGATCGTCTCGATTCCGATTTGGTTGATGTACTCGAGCTCGATCTGCACTGCAGGTATCATCAAAAAGTCGACGGTCCCTTCTTCAAATGCAGCTACGCCAGGGGCCTCTCTGTAATCATCTGCCACCACAGAGGCAAGGCGAACTGTTCCTCCGGCTGGCCATTTGGTTTTCCAGTCCGCAATTGCACTGTGTTTTGCGATCAGGCAGCCGATGCCCGTTGGGTAGCCAAAAATTTTGTAAAAAGAAATGCTGACAAAGTCTGGCTTGATTCTGCTGAGATCAAGTTTGTTGGTTGGCGCCAATGCTGCGGCATCAAGTAAAACCTTCCAGCCTTTATTTTGTGCCTCGTTTACGATGTCGAGAGGGTGTCGAACGCCCGAAAAATTTGATTGGGCAGGCAGCGCGAAAAGCCCTGCCGACTTGCCTCCTTGGGTCTGAAGCGCTTCGCTGACCGCTGTGCAGTTGAGGCGTAGATCAGGTGTCGTCAGTGGAATTCGGGTGATCTCTGTGCCGGCGCGCTTGGCAAATGCCGTAATTCCATTCACCGAATTGTGGTTGTCCGTTGTAAGCACAAAGCGTTGGTCTGCTGCGAATGGAAAATGTTCGGCAACGATTCTGAGGGCGCCTGTTGCATTGGCCGTGAAAATGATGGCATAGTCTTCTTCTGATGCATTAAAATATTGGCGAATTGATTGGCGCGCTGCCTATACTAATTTGGTAGAATTAAGCGATGGTACATTGATTGAGTGGGGGTTGCCCATCGGCGTTTTCTTGAGCAGATCTGCGTGTTTGCTGACCTGTGAATCGGCCTGTAGAGATGCCCCTGTGTAATCGAGATAGGCTTGATTTGTGTTGTTCAGTCGTGAGTAGTAAACTGTTCTTTGCTGGTCGATTGCGCTGGTACTCTTCCACTCTGGGTGCGATTGGATGAAGCTCGCGTATGCGTTTTCCGACCCTTGTGCTGGCTTCTGCTTTGCCTGGGTCTGTGTCGCTGTTGTTGCTACCACCAGGGCTGGAGCGCTAAGTTTTAGAAAGTCACGGCGATTGAATTTCATACTGGAAACTGCTTCCGTTGTGGTTCAGGCTATGCAGGGTGATTGGCTCTGTCAACGGTCTGGCCGCTTGGTGATGCCCCGTCATTCGCTGCGGTCCTCGGTGGCCGTGGCTTGATGTCAAAGACAGTTTGTTTGAGGTTGGATCTGCACGCGTTGTGCCCGTTGATCGTTGCCAGCCCGCGCATGGCGCAGCTGCGCCCCTGGCGTCAGTGCGATCGTCTGGGTGCTGGGCCGTGCTTGGCCCCTCAACGGCCGGATTCGCGGAGGTGTTGCGGGCTCCGCTGCGGCCCATGGGAAGAGGTCAACGTTGCAGTGGCCCTGCCCTCCCTCGCCCCCTAACAGGCACTGGAGAGCCCAGCTCCTAGGCTGGTTCGAATGACCGGACGCGTTGTCGAAAGCATGGCTTCTCCCACTGAACAAGCCGCGTTCGCAGCAGCCCCGATCGATGCCGCCTCAGGCTCCTCGCGCCATCCGGCGATTGTGATTCTGGATTTCGGCTCCCAGTACTCCGAGCTGATCGCGCGGCGGGTACGCGAAACGGAGGTGTTTTCGCTGGTGATGAGTTACACCACCAGTGCCGATGAGCTGCGCCGCCTGGCGCCCAAAGGGATCATCCTGAGTGGCGGGCCGAGCTCGGTGTACGAGCAGGGGGCACCGTTGTGTGATCCCGGCATCTGGCAGCTGGGCATTCCGGTGCTGGGGGTCTGCTACGGCATGCAGCTCATGGTGCAGCAGCTGGGCGGCTCGGTGGTGGCGGCAGGCCGCGCCGAGTACGGCAAGGCGCCGTTGCATGTCGACGATCCGATCGATCTGCTCACCAATGTCGAGGACGGCTCGACGATGTGGATGAGCCATGGCGACTCGGTGGAGCGGTTGCCCGAGGGCTTTGTGCGATTGGCCCACACCGACAACACGCCTGAGGCAGCCGTGGCCGATCACGGCCGCCGTCTGTATGGCGTGCAGTTTCACCCGGAGGTGGTGCATTCCACCTTTGGCATGGCGCTGATCCGCAACTTCGTCTACCACATCTGTGGTTGTGAAGCCGATTGGACCACAGCTGCCTTTATTGAGGAGGCGATCGCCGATGTGCGCGCCCAGGTTGGTGACAAACGCGTGCTGCTGGCGCTGTCGGGCGGTGTCGACTCCTCGACGCTCGCCTTTCTGCTGCATAGGGCGATCGGTGATCAGCTGACCTGCATGTTCATCGACCAGGGTTTCATGCGCAAAGGTGAGCCCGAATTTCTGATGGAGTTTTTCGACCGGAAATTTCATATCAATGTCGAATACATCAATGCCCGTGAGCGCTTCATCAACAAGCTCGCCGGTGTCACCGATCCTGAGGAGAAACGCAAGCTGATCGGCACCGAATTCATTCGTGTCTTTGAAGAAGAGAGCAAGCGCCTGGGACCTTTTGATTACCTGGCCCAGGGAACCCTCTACCCCGATGTGATCGAGAGCGCCGGCACCAACGTCGATCCCAAGACCGGCGAGCGCGTCGCGGTCAAGATCAAGAGCCACCACAACGTTGGCGGCCTGCCCAAGGACCTGCAGTTCAAGCTGGTGGAGCCGCTGCGCCGATTGTTCAAGGACGAGGTGCGCAAGGTGGGGCGCTCGCTGGGGCTGCCCCAGGAGATCGTCGGCCGCCATCCCTTCCCGGGTCCAGGCCTGGCCATCCGCATCCTGGGCGAGGTCACAGGAGACAAGCTCGACATCCTGCGCGATGCCGATCTGATCGTGCGCGAAGAGATTCGCGATGCCGGTCTTTATGACGAGATCTGGCAGGCCTTTGCCGTGCTGCTGCCGGTGCGCAGCGTGGGCGTGATGGGTGACAAGCGCACCTATGCCTTCCCGATCGTGCTGCGCTGTGTCTCTTCAGAAGACGGCATGACGGCCGATTGGTCGCGCCTTCCCTATGACCTCCTCGAGACCATCTCCAACCGCATCGTCAATGAGGTCAGGGGCGTCAACCGGGTGGTGCTGGACATCACCAGCAAGCCACCCGGCACGATCGAGTGGGAGTAGCCGTACGCCCATGGCGGCCGCGGCAACTCTTGGGTACCCTCAAAGTCCCAGCCCAGTCGCCGTGACCGCCGTCTCGTCTGTGACGACACCGGATCAGGACCAGCTGCTCCAGCGCCGTCTGCAGCAGGACAGCATCCTGATCGCTGGCAAGACGATCTATCTCAATCCCTTTTTGTACTGGCGTCGTTTTGATGCCAACACCGACCGCTGGTTGCGCGAACCCGGACAGCTTGAGGAAGAGCAGATTCAGGCCAACCGTGGTCGCTTCTACCCCGAGCTTGCTTGGGAGCTGCTCGCTGACGAGGAGCGTCAGGTCAAAGATGGCGCTGTTGAGATGTTTCTCAAGAGCCTGGAGCTGATCAGCACCTTCAATCCTGAGCTCACGGCAGGTCAGTTGCTTGAGGTCGAGCGCAAGATGGCCGTCACCAAAAAGAAGGCCTTTGAGCGCTGGGTCGACCGCTCGCTGCGTCGCCGCGAGCAGGCTGAGGCCAAAGCCAGGCGACGGTTTGACCGTGAGCGCATGCTGCGCTCCTGGCTTGAGTGGGCCAGCCTCGATGTGACCCGCCAGGCGTTGTTGCCTGCGGCGGCCCTGCTGGTGCTGGCCGCTGGCGCCGGCTGGTGGTACGGCAGCCAGCAGAGCTGCCGTCAGGTGATTGTCAATCCGGGCTTGACCTTGCCATCGCGTTGAGCTCCTCAGCGTTCGGGCTGCCGCACGCGTCAGACTGATATGGCTGGCTCCAGGAGACACCGATGGCTGCCAATCCACTCGACACCCTGCGCCTCAAGCTGATGCAGGACGTCCTGCCCGTTGGCGTTGCCGTTGCTGAGCGGGCGCGCAAGGGCGGCTTCAAGGATGTCGTTGCTGCTTTTTCCAACAAGGCTGGCGGTGCTGATCCCCTGGCGCAGTTGCGCGACGAGGGCGAGCCCCTGGCCAGCCAGTTGCGCAGCGGCCTTGATCGCCTGAGCCCAGGTCTTGGCAACCCGGTCATGAAGGTTGATGTGCGGGTCGAACCCGGCTCTGCCATGGCCGAGCCCAATCATTCCCAACCCGTGGCCGACCAGGCCCTGTTGCTCAGTCGCCTGGCTGCGGTGGAGCAGCGCCTCGTGCAGCTGGAGAGCGCCTTGCAGCAGCCGAGCTGAGTCCGATTCGATGTTCTCTTCCGCCTTGCATCGCCGCACCGGTGCGCGCCGGCAGTCCCTGGGGCTGATGCTGGTTGTGGCGGTGTTTGCCGGAGCGATGCTGGCTCGCCTGGCGGTGCTGCAGCTGGTTCAAGGGGCCCATTACCGCGACCTCTCGGATGAGAACCGCATCCGCCTGATGGCCCGCAATCCGATTCGCGGGCGCCTGCTGGATCGTCATGGACAGGTGCTGGCCACCAGTCGACTCACCTACAGCCTGTACATCCAACCGCGTCAGGTCAACGCGCAGCAGTGGCCTGGGTTGCGCGATCGCTTGGCTGCACTGCTCTCGATTCCTGTCAGCGATTTGGATCGCCGCCGCCAGGAGGGCGCCAATGCGGAGGGGTTCCGCATCGTGCTGGCCTCCCGACTCAAGCCGGAGCAGGTTCTGCGTTTCCGCGAGCAGGCCAGTTCGCTCAAGGGGGCAGAGGTCGACAGCGATGTCCTGCGCAGTTACCCCAACGGCAGCCTGGCGGCCCATGTCCTTGGGTACACCAGTGGAATCACCGAAGAGGAATACGCCCAGCTGGAGGCCAAGGGTTACCGCATTCGCGATCGGGTCGGCCGCAGTGGTGTTGAAAAGGTGTACGAGTCCATCCTGCGGGGTGAATGGGGCGGCCAGCAGGTCGAAGTCAATGCGGCGGGGCAGGTGCAGCGGATCCTGGGCGACAAACCTGCCAAACCCGGCAAGGATCTGCGGCTCACCCTCGACCTTGAGCTGCAGCGCACTGCTGAGAAAGCGCTCAACGGCGTGCGCAAGGGGGCGATCGTGGCCATGGATCCCCAGAGCGGAGCCATCCTGGCGCTGGCCAGCAGGCCCACCTTTGATCCGAATCTGTTTTCCGACGGTCCCACCACTCAGCAATGGTCCGATCTCAATCGGCCCGATGCACCCCTGTTGAACAGGGCCTTTCGCGGCTTTCCGCCGGCCAGCACGTTCAAGATCGTGACCACGATCGCTGCACTCGAGTCGGGCCTCTTTCAGCCCGATTCCAAGGTGCTGACAACCAACTCCTTCTGTTACGCAGGGCTCTGTTACGGCGATCATGGCGCCCACGGCATGATCGGCTTCCCGCTGGCGTTGGCCGTCAGCAGCAACACCTTTTACTACCGCGTCGGCCTCAGGCTGGGGCCCGAGCATTTGTTTGCCGCTGCACGCCGCATGGGCTACGGCCAGTCCAGCGGCATTGAACTGGTTGACGAAGACAGTCCAGGCTTGATGGGCGATCGCGCCTGGAAAAAGGAGGTGCTTGCCGAACCCTGGACGCCGGTTGATTCGATCACCTCGGCGATCGGCCAAGGGGCGCTTCAGGTCACGCCCATGCAGATGGCGCGCCTGTACGCGGCGGTCGCCAACGGGGGTTGGCTGGTCACACCCCATCTGGTTGAGCGCCCCACCAAGCGCACCTGGATTGGCCTGAAGCCCTCCACCCTGGCGGTGCTGCGCCGCGGGCTGCGCATGGTGGTCACCGAGGGCACGGCACGTCTGCTCAATGAGCCCCAACTGCCTGCGGTGGCGGGCAAGACCGGAACCGGCGAAGATCCGCCCAGACCCGATCACGCCTGGTTCGGGGGCTACGCGCCGGCCGGCAAACCCACGCTGGTGATCGTCGCGTTCGGCGAAAACTCTGGCGGGTACGGCGGCACCGTGGCGGCGCCGATGGTGAAGGCGTTGATGACGACGTGGTTCAGGGCCAATCGCACCAGCAAGACCTAAGCAGTCACCGCGAGGGGCTGCAGCACCTGCCGGTAATAACCGCGCAACTGCTCAGTGGCGGCGGCCCAGCCCCAGCGCTCTGCTTCGCTGCGAGCTGCGAGCCCGAGTTGCCGTTGCTTGGTGGCATCGCCCAGCAGGCGTTCGGTGGCAGCGATCAGGCTGGCGCTGCCACCATCGGCTCCATCGGGTTCATAGAGACAACCATTGACGCCATCGGTCACGATGTCTGGAATGCCGCCGCGATTGGCGGCCACCACCGGGCAGCCAGCGGCCATGGCTTCCAGCAGCACCAGTCCTAGGGTTTCGGTGCTGCTTGGAAACAGAAAGGCATCACCACTGGCGTAGGCCGCGGCAAGCTCTTCACCAGCCAGATAGCCCACTAAGTGGGTGGCGCTGCCGGCAAACAACGTCTCCAGTTGCTGGCGGTAGGGGCCATCGCCCACCAGGGCCAGGCGTGCCTCGGGCATGGCATCGAGCACCGGGCGAATGCGTTCGATCTGTTTTTCGGCCGATAGCCGCCCGATGTACAGCAACAGCTTGCCGGTGTCGCTGCGGCCGGCCAGCAACAGCTGACGCATGGCCTGGCTGCGCAGCTCGGGTCTGAACAGATCGGTGTCGACGCCGCGTTGCCACAGGGCTGTTCGCTGCACCCCCCTGCTGCTGAGCTCCTCAACCATCGCGGTTGAGGTGCAGAGGTTGAGTTTTGCCTGGTTGTGCGCGGCCCGGATCAGCTCCCACAGCAGCGGCTCCAGCAGGCCGACGCCGTAGTGCTCCAGATATTTGGGCAGGTGGGTGTGGTAGCTCGCCACCAGGGGGAATCCTTTGGTTTTGGCCAGCCAGATGCCGCCCAGACCCAACACCGCTGGATTCACCACGTGCACCAGATCGGGTTGAAAACGCTCCAGTGCCTCAGTCACAGACGGCAGGCGCAGGGCCAGCTTCAGCTCTGGATAGAGCGGTAGCGGCGTCGCCGGAACACCGACGACCTCAGCACCGCAGTAGCGCGGCGGCGCGCCCTCCGGGCAGATGATCATCACCTGGTCGCCGGCTGCGACCAGCTCCTGCACCGTTTTGGTGAGCCGCGTCACGATCCCGTCCACCTTGGGCAGAAAGGTTTCGGTGAACAGAGCGATCTTCAAGGCGGGGGCGCGGCGTGGCTCAGGCCGTCTGAATGGCGGCTGCCTGGGTCTTCGTCCAGGCCGACACGCAGGGGATGCGGCTGCGGTCGCAGCGATCGGCCCAGCGGCGCGCCACATCGACCACTTCGGCCAGCAGGCCATTGTCCAGCGTGGTCGGATTGAGACCCAGCTCGATGAAGCAGCGGTTGTCGACGATCAGATCATTTTCGACCGCTTCGTTGCGCGGGTTGGGCAGGTGATTGATCTGGGCACCGGTGAGTGCCGCCACCTTCTGCGCCAGCTCGCCAACCTGGTGGCTTTCGGTCATCTGGTTGAAGATCATCACCCGCTCACCCTTGGTGGGGGGGTTCTCCAGCGCCAGCTGCACGCAGCGCACCGAATCGCGAATGTGGATGAACGCCCGGGTCTGGCCGCCGGTGCCATGCACCGTGAGCGGATAGCCGATCGCCGCCTGCATCAAGAAGCGGTTGAGCACGGTGCCGTAATCGCCGTCGTAGTCGAAGCGGTTGGTCAGGCGTGGGTCGCGGTCGGTGGCTTCGGTGTTGGTGCCCCAGACGATGCCCTGGTGCAGATCGGTGATGCGAATCTGGTCGTTCTTGTTGTAGTACAGAAACAGCAGCTGATCCAGCGTCTTGGTCATGTGGTAGACGCTGCCGGGGCTCGCCGGGTGGAGGATCTCCTCTTCAAAACGACTGCCATCGGGCTGGGGCACCTCCACCTTGAGGTAGCCCTCAGGAATCGTGGCGCCGCGGTGGGAGCCATAGCCGTAGACACCCATGGTGCCCAGGTGCACAACATGAATGTCGAGTCCGCTCTCAACGATGGCGGCCAGGAGGTTGTGGGTGCCGTTGACGTTGTTGTCGACGGTGTAGCGCTTGGTGGCGCTGCTCTTCATCGAGTAGGGCGCGGCGCGCTGCTCGGCGAAATGCACCACGGCGTCGGGCCGCTCGGTCAGCAACAGATCCAGCAGGCGCTGGTATTCGTGGGCAATGTCCATGTGCTCAAAGCGCATGGGCTTGCCGCCGATCTGCTGCCAGGCCCGCAGCCGTTCACCGATGGTGGTGATCGGTGTGAGCGATTCGACCTCCAGGTCGATGTCGATCTTGCGGCGACTGAGGTTGTCGACGATCAGGACGTCGTGACCCTGATCGGCCAGGTTCACGGCACACGGCCAGCCGCAGAAGCCGTCGCCGCCGAGAACGAAAACCTTCACCGCTGCACTCCTGCTGGGCGAGCGATCAGGAGGGACGATCGCTGCGTCAGGTCAAGCTACTACAGGGATTCAGCTGATCCCTACCGCCACGCCCACCAGCAGCAGCACCAGCAGTCCGCCGCCGATCAGCAGCATTTTGCTGCTGCCGCTGCTGCTGCCCGCTTCCATCACCTCCATGCGGGGTTCGATGGCAAAGGCATTGAGCCTGCCGCCGTCTTCTTCGGTGACCTGCATGGTGATGGCTTCGGTTGGGCTGACGGTAAGCAGCTCTGCCATCGCCGGCCGCTGCCCGTGCAGAAGCGTTACGTGCCCTCGCCAACACGTCCGCTGCGCGGCGAGCTGGCCGAGGCTTCAGCTCGCATCGGCAGCCGGCCAGCCCGATAGGCGCTGCGGCCGGCCTGACAGGCCTGTGCCATGGCCTGTGCCATCAGCGGTGGGTCGCCAGCCAGGGCGATGGCACTGTTGATCAACAGGGCATCAGCACCCATTTCCATCGCCTGGGCAGCTTCGCTGGGCACGCCGATGCCGGCATCGACTACCACCGGCACCCCGGCGTTTTCAATGATCAGCGCAATGTTGGCGGCATTGCGGATGCCCTGGCCTGAACCAATCGGTGAGCCCAGGGGCATCACCGTGGCGCAACCAACCTCTTCGAGCCGCTTGGCTAGCAGCGGGTCGGCGTTGATGTAGGGCAACACCGTGAAGCCCTCATTCACCAGTTGCTCGGCGGCCTCAAGGGTGCCGATCGGATCGGGCAGCAGGTGGCGCGAATCAGGGATCACCTCCAGCTTCACGAAGGTGTTGTCCTCCTGGCCAGCGAGCTTGGCCAGCTCGCGCCCCAGGCGTGCCACCCGCACCGCCTCCTCGGCAGTGGCGCAACCTGCCGTGTTGGGGAGCATCCAGATGCACGTCCAATCAATGGCCTGGATCAAGCCCTCGTGACCAGCGGCCTGGCTCTGCACGCGGCGCACCGCCACGGTGACGATGTCGCACTCGCTTGCCCTCAGGCTGGCCTGCATGACCTCCAGGCTTGGGTATTTGCCGGTGCCCGTCATCAACCGGCTGCTGAAGCGGCGGCCGCCAATGGTCAGCCCGTCGTCTTGGGCAGCGTGCGGGGCAGAGGCAGAGGCGGCTGGGAGCGGACTCACGGTGGCCAAGAAGTCGTTCTACTGCGACCGTATCGCGACAGCCAGGATGTCTTTAGCCTCAGGAGCGTTGATGGATGTGTTGCCCCCCATGGCTCGACGTGCCCTGTTGGCCTTCAGTTCCCTGCTGATGGCTGCAAGCCCGGCGGTGGCCGCGCCCGCCATGGTCCCGTTTGATCCCAACAGTGCGGCGGTGCGCTCCGAGCTCAACGCGGTGCAAACCGACACGGTCGATCAGTTTGACCCGGTCGCCCGGGCTCAGCAGTTGGCAGGTGAGCTGCCGCGTCGCTGGCGGGGCAGCTATCTGGCCTACGGCAGTGGCTCACCGCTGGTGGTGCAGCTGGATCTGACGGCACTGCAGGCGGTCGGTCAGATGGTGGTGCTGCAGGGGACCATGACCATCGGCAGCGTTGCCACCCCTGTGCAAGGCAACCTCAATGCCAAATCTGATCAGTTGGATCTGTTGCTGTTGGGTGATGCCAGCTCGGTCGGGCTTGAGGTTGGTGGTGGTTTCCAGGGACTGCAGGCCTTCCAGCTGAGCAGCTGGGAAGCTCCACGGCTCACCTCGGCTGGTGGCAAGTTGGAGCTGACGCCCGTTGCAGGTCGCTCCTGACGCTCAGGCGGCTTGACGCCGCCCCAACAGATTCAACCGCTTTTGCGCTGTTTTGTTGGTTGGATCGAGGGCAAGTGCCTGCTCATACACCTCGCGGGCTTCATCGAGCTTGCGTTGTTTCTCGAGCGCAAAGGCCAGGTTGTTCAGGGCGACCGGATAGTCGGCCTTGGCCTGCAGGGCTTTGCGGTAGTGGGGAATGGCCGCCTTGTAGTTGTTTTGCGCTGCCAAAGCAAAGCCCAGGGCGTTTTCAATCAACGCCAGAGCTTCGGAGGGCTCCTGGGTGCCCTGTGCTTTTTTGAGCGCTTGTTTGAGGGTGTCGCTGGCTTGCCCGTAGAGGCGTTTGCGCAACTGTGCCGAGCCCAGTTCGTAGAGGTCGCCGGCACTGCCGCTCTGCTCAGCTCCCTGGCGCTCGAGATGCGCCAGGCTGAGTTCATCGCGTCTGACACGCCAAACCTGACGGCCAACCGCAACCGCAGCAACAGTCAGGATCACCACCAGGCCGATCAGGTAGGCCTGTGGCAGAAGAGCATCCATGGAGGAGGGGGCTCCGCCCTACTGGGCGGCTCCGACCACGCTGGTGAAGCTGGCCGGATCGACCACGGCGAGTTGGGCCAGCATCTTGCGATTGAGGCGCACATCGGCCTTCTTGAGGCCACCCATCAGACGGCTGTAGCTGAGCCCATTGATACGGGCTGCGGCGTTGATGCGGGCGATCCACAGACGGCGGAAGTCACGCTTGCGGCGGCGACGATCGCGGTAGGCATTGCACAGGGCCTTCATCACCCGCTGGTTGGCGGTACGAAACAGCGAGCCGTTGCTCCCGCGGAAACCACGAGCCAGACGCAGAATCTTGTTGCGGCGCTTGCGGGCAACGTTGCCCCTCTTGACGCGGGCCATGGTTCAGAGAATGACGAAGAACAAACAGAAATCGCAGGGCACCCAACCTGCCTGCCGGCAGAAGCTGGGTCTTGGGCTCAGCCGCTGTAGGGCAGCATCAGCGCAACATTGTCGGCATCGCGCTCATCGACCACCGCCATGGTGTCAAGGTAGCGCTTGCGCTTGGGGCTCTTGTGATCGAGCAAGTGGTTGCGGAACGCCCGCCGGCGCAGAAACTTGCCGCTGCCGGTGACTTTGAACCGCTTGGCGGCTGCTTTGCGGGTCTTGAGCTTCGGCATGTCCTGCTGCTCGGGCACAAATAAACACCCTACGACGTGACCCTCCGTTTCTCCAAGACCCTCGCTGGCAAAGGCTTGCTGCAGCGCGTCGGCTCTGTGTGGCGGTCTGGTTTGACAGGGTTGGCTTCACTGCTGCTGACCGTGGGCTGCTCAGCCACGGCCAGTCCTCGCTTGCACTGGCCTGTGGATCCCCCGCCGGCACTCGGCGCCGAGCAGACCCGCCTGTGGGTCGCCTTGGCAGCGCGGTTGGGTTCGGATGCGCAGGCGCCGCCCCTGGTGCTGCGCAGTGCCAGGGGTCCGTTACACCTGCAGGATGCTCTTGGACGCAAGCTTTCTGCCGCCAGCATCACGCTCCGCTGGCAGCGGAGACCGCTCGCGCAGCCCATCCTGCTGGAGCGGTTGGAAGCAGGCCCGTTTGCCAGTTTCGAAACCGCTGAAGCCAAAGCCCAGCAATGGCGAGCTCTCGGCGTTGCGGTCACCGTGGCGCAACCGCGCGAGTGGGAGCTGTGGGCCCCGCTCGGCTCGCCCGTCCCCCAAGGCTGGAGCGTTCGGCCTTACCGAGCCGAGCTCAAGCAGGTTCTCGAGCCGGTGGCGAGCCGCAGCGGTCAGGGGGGTCTGGCGTTGGAGGGCCCGGTGCGCCTTGAGGCTCCGGGCGGTTTGCGCTGGCAGGGCGGTGTGTATGCCGGTCCGTTTCGTCTGCAGCGCGATGCCCATGGCAGCTGGACCCTGATTGAGCAGGTACCGCTTGAGCGCTATCTCGACGGGGTTGTTCCCCATGAGATCGGCGCTGGGGCACCACCACCAGCACTGGCGGCCCAGAGCGTGCTGGCCCGCACCTGGGCGCTGCGCAATCAGCATCGCTATCGCACCGATGGCTATCACCTCTGCGCTTCGGTGCAGTGCCAGGTCTACAGCGATCCAGCTTTGGCGAATGGGGCCGTGCGGGCCGCCATTCGCAGCACCGCCCTGGTGCTGCTGACCTGGCAAAACCAGCCCATCCATGCCGTGTACCACGCCACCAATGGCGGCGTGGCTGCCTCGCTCGATGAAGCCTGGGATGCGCAGGCACTCCCCTATCTGCAAGTCGGGCTTGATGTGCAGCCCCCAGCGTTGCGCTTGATGCCTGTGGGTTCGGCTCCGCTGGGCTTGGCTGGGGTGCTGGCCAGCCGGGCCTATGTGGGTGCTGACCATTCACGCTTCCGCTGGACCCGTGAACTGGTTCGTCAGCAGGTGGCCGCTGCCTTGCTGCGCCAGGGCATCCGCGTCGGTGAGGTGCAGCGTCTGCAGGTGCTCGAGCGCGGCCGCAGCGGTCGTGTGCTCGCTCTGGCGATTGAGGGCAGCGGCGGCCGCGGCGTGCTGCGGCTTGATGCCATTCGGCGCACCCTGCGCACCATCCCCAGCACCCTGTTTGAACTGCGTCAGCAGGCCCCTGGCCGCTGGTTGTTGCGCGGGGGTGGTTTCGGCCATGGCGTTGGCTTGTCCCAAGCCGGCGCGATCGAACTGGGCAGGCGTGGTTGGACCTACCAGGCGATCTTGGCCCGCTATTACCCAGGGACCCGTCTGCAGAGCCTGGAGCGCTTGGCCGCAACCGATTTGAGCGGGGACCCGTAAAGTTGCCGCCAATGGAAGGCAGGGTCATGGACGCGGGCGCCGCCGGCGATCACCGGCGTCTCAAGGCTGCTGTCTATGCGAGCGCCTGCACCGTGGCCGGCATGGCGCCGCACTGGCTGCCTGCCTCACAAAGCTTCTGGCCGGCGATTGTTCTGGCTGCCCTGCTGGGTGGCTACAGCATCCGCACCGTTCTGCTGGAGAGTCTGCGCAATCGCAGCGATCTGCAGCAGGTCAGCACCTCGGTCGATCCACCTTCAGCATGGCCAGCGGTTGATGTGGTGGTGGCCGCGCGCGATGAGCAGGCTGTCATCACAAGGCTGATCGAGCATCTGGCTGAGCTGCGCTATCCGGCGGCTCAGTTGCGGCTGTGGGTCGTCGATGACGGCAGTTCCGATCGCACGCCCGAGTTGCTGGCTCAGCTGCAGCAGTGCTTTGCGCAGTTGCAGGTGGTGCGCCGCGAAGCCGATGCCGGTGGCGGCAAGTCGGGTGCCCTCAACCTGGTGTTGCAGCAGCTTCAGGGCCGCTGGATGTTGGTGCTCGATGCCGATGCCCAACTGCAAAGCGACACCCTCGAGCGTCTGATTCCTGTTGCTGAGCGTGGCGGTTGGGCTGCGGTACAGCTGCGCAAAGCCGTCGCCAACAGCGACGTCAACCTGCTCACCCGTGCCCAAGCCATGGAGATGGCCCTCGATGCGGTCATCCAGCAGGGCCGCCTGGCCGTGGGCGGGGTGGCCGAGCTGCGTGGCAATGGTCAGCTGTTGCGGCGCGACGCGCTCATCGCCAGTGGGGGCTTCAACGAAGCCACCGTGACCGATGACCTTGATCTCAGTTTCCGCTTGTTGGTGCACGGCCATGGCATTGGTGTGCAGTGGGATCCGCCGGTACGCGAAGAGGCGGTGCTCACCCTCGCTGCCCTGTTGCGGCAGCGGCAGCGCTGGGCCGAGGGTGGTCTGCAGCGCTTTTTTGATTACGGGTCGGCGCTCGTGTCAAAGCGCCTGAGCGGTGCCCAGCAGCTTGATCTGCTGTGTTTTTTCCTGCTCCAGTACGCCATGCCGATGCTGGCGGCGGCCGACCTGCTTGGTGCCTTGGTGACACGCACGTTGCCTTGCATCTGGCCCCTGTCGATCGTGGCTCTGGGGCTGTCGGGCCTGGCGATCGTCAGCGGTTGCCTCAGGCCCAGCGAGGGTCCGCCCTTGCCTCGCATGACGCCCTTGGCCATGGGCTTGGGCATCGTTTATCTGGTCCATTGGTTCGTGGTGATTCCTTGGGTCACCCTGCGGATGGCCTTGCTGCCCAAGCGCCTGGTGTGGGCCAAGACCCTGCACCTGGGTGAGATCGGTGATGACGAGCCTGATCTCGCGGCTCCAGCCTGAGCGCGCTCAGGCCACCGCTTGCTGGCCTGAACCATCGCTGCTCTCGAGCTCTCCGTCAAATTGCACCACTTCGCCGTTGAAGAACTCAGCCAAGCGCTGGGCCTTGGCATCGAGTCCGCTGCTGGGCTGAGGCACAGCCGGGGCTTCTGCAGCCGCGGTTGGCTGTGGTGCTGGAGCCGTGGCAATCGCCTGGGGCTGCGCGTGTTGGTGGTTGGGGGCTGGCGCGTTGGCCGCGGGCTGTGGAGCTGCCGCAGCCGGGGCCGGTACCGGTGGCTGCAGCGGGGCATCGCCGCTTTCGAGTTGCAGCTGGCGGCTGCTGCCCAGGGCTTGGGCGAGGGCCTTTTCAAGCAGGGGCAGGCGGCTTTGCACCATGGCCATCCAGGTGCCAGCCACCCGCACCACAGCACGCCGCTCGTCGAGCCTGATCAGTTGGGCCTGTTGTGACAGCAGCATGCGTGTGGAGGGCAGCTCCAGCCCCGCCAGAATCTGTTGCCAGAGCTCTGGCAAGTTCGGCGGTGTGTCGCCCTCCACGGGCCCTGCCGGTTCTTCCATGGGCTGCTCCGCAGGTGGCGCCGGCTCGGCGGCGGGTTGCGGGGCTGCATGCACCACGGCGGCGGTTGTCGCTGGAGTCGCCTGCGGCGCTGTGGCACGCGTTGGCTGCACGGGAGCCACGCTGGCAGGGGCGCCAGCTGAGGTCTGGCTGGCCTCAGCCAGAAGACCCAGCAGCAGCACCTCCAGCCATAACCGTGGATTCACGCTGTGGCGCAGCTGCTGCTCACTGCCCTTGAGCTGGGCTTGCCACTGCAGCAGCCTGGCCTTGCCGATGCGTCGGGCCAGGTCCGGCAACTGCGGCCGTAGAGCGGGCGAGAGGTTGATCAACTCCAGCCGATCGGGTGCCACCCCGGCCAGCACAAGATCGCGCAGCAGGCTGGCCAGTCCCTGCAGCAGGGCCGAGGGCTCACGGCCGCGCTCGAGCAACTGCCGGCACGATTCAGCCAGCGCCAGCGGATCGCTGCTCGCCAGAGCCTCGGCCAGGCTGAGCAGTTCCTGCTCGGGCACCGCACCCAGCAGCTCCCAGACAGCGGCGGCTTCGATCGGGGGGGGCAGCAGCGAGAGCTGATCCAGCAGGCTCTCGGCATCCCGCAGGCCCCCCTGGGCCCGTTGGGCCACCAGGTGCAGCGCTTCAGGGGTGATGGCAATGGCCTCTTGCTCGGCGATCCAGCCGAGATGCTGTTGCAGCCCCTGCAGGGGAATCCGCCGGAAATCGAAGCGCTGGCAGCGGCTGAGGATCGTCGGCAGCACCCGTTGTGGGTCGGTGGTGGCGAGCACGAACACCACCCGTGGCGGCGGTTCTTCGAGCGTTTTGAGCAGGGCGTTGAAGGCCGCCGTCGAGAGCATGTGGCACTCGTCGATCACGTACACCTTCCAGCGCGCCTGCACCGGGGCAAAGCGCGAGCGTTCGATCAACTCGCGAATGTTGTCGACGCCGGTGTTGGAGGCGGCATCGATCTCGATCACATCGAGGGCATTGCCGGCGGCGATGGCAGCGCACAGCTCGCAGCGACCGCAGGGTTCAGGCGTGGGACCGTTTCCGGCCAGGCAATTCAGCGAGCGGGCCAGGATCCGGGCGCTCGAGGTTTTGCCGGTGCCCCTGGGCCCGCAGAACAGGTAGGCCGGCGCGATGCGTCCGGAGGTCAGGGCTGCTGAGAGCGTGGCGGCGATGGCCTCTTGCCCCACCAGCTGGTCAAAGCGCTGCGGCCGGTACTTGTGATGCAGGGGCTGGTAGGTCTGACCCATCGGCTGAAGTTGGGACAGTGCCACGGCCCCTGCAGGTTACCGGCCCTGCCGGTGCTTAGGCCGAGGCCTGCTCAGATGGTTTTGAGAACCATTCATTGGCAAGCGTGTGACTCTACGCATTGAGAGGTATCAAGCAACCCTAGGTGCTTTCTATGAATTCGGTATTGCTGCACGTATCACAGGTTGTTTTGTTTGTTGTTCTGCAGGAGTTCGTGCACTTGGTGCGGACGCACTTGCTACTGCATGGACCGCCGTGTTTCGGGCAGCAATAGTAAAATTCGTTCCGGCAAGTCCGATTACAAGTTTCGACTGGTTTGGTCACACAATTGCAGTCATATGTGGTGACCTTTTTCTTGAGAGCGCGGCATTTCCCGTCTAAAGAAAGGTGATTGATGCTGAGTGTTGCGCTATCGCCTGAGCCGTTGGCATCGCAGGTTTTCCAGCAGGAAGCGCCGGTGTTGGCATCGAAGCTCAGCAGGCCTCCAACGCCAATGGGCTTTGTTGGTTTGGCTGAAATATCATAAATTGACTCACCATCGCTGCGCTGATTGCAGCTCATTTGAAAATGGCCCATAGGGCTTAATCCTGCTGTTTTGAGGCAGTTTTCAGAGGTTATCTCTTCGCCATCAATATTCGAGATAGCGATTTTTCTTGCTCCGCTATTGAGCGTCAGGCCGAGGGTATTTTGGTGGCTTTTTTTGACGATTCTTTGATGCGTTACGACCGCTATCGAGCTCAATGTGCCAATGATGCTGATAATAATCAGAAGCTCGACAAGCGTGAATCCCTGTTTGTATGCCTGGCGCGCCTGATTTGGTTGAGCAATGGCAGCATTGTCAAAGTCGCTTTGATCGGCTTGTTGTTGCCTCAGGCTGATGCTTGCGCCGTCTCGATGTCGTCATTTGCGCTTGGATGCGTCAGCACCTGGGCCTTGCTGCGCGCTTCCACCAGCTCGCGGGTGATGGTGAACTGGCTTACGTCCTTGCGTGACGGCAGGTCGTACATCAGCTCCAGCATCAGCTCTTCGACGATGCCGCGCAATGCACGGGCGCCCGTTTTGCGGCGGTGCGCTTCGCTGGCGATCGCTTCGATGGCCCCTGCTTCAAACTCGAGCCGCACGTTGTCCATGCTCAGCAGGGTCTGGAACTGCTTGACCAGGGCATCGCGAGGTTCGGTCAAGATGGCTTCCAGCGCGTGGGCGTCGAGCGGTTCGAGCACGGCGCTCACCGGCAGACGGCCGATGAATTCAGGGATCAGGCCGTACTTCACCAGGTCATCGGGCTCCAGATGCCGCAGCACCTCGGCCGCGTGGCGGTCCTTGCCGCTGCGCGGCCGGCCATTGCCATCGGCACTGATGAAGCCGATCGCATTGCGGCCCATGCGCTTCTGCACCACATCTTCAAGACCGACAAAGGCTCCGCCGCAGACGAACAGGATCTGGCTGGTGTCGATCTGGATGCAGTCCTGATAAGGATGCTTGCGGCCACCCTGGGGCGGCACGTTGGCCACGGTTCCCTCGAGCAGCTTGAGCAGGGCCTGCTGCACCCCTTCACCGGAGACATCGCGGGTGATCGAGGGGTTTTCGCTCTTGCGGGCGATTTTGTCGATCTCGTCGATGTAGATGATGCCCCGCTGCGCCTGCTCGACGTCCATGTCGGCCTTTTGCAGCAGCCGCAGCAGGATGTTTTCGACGTCCTCCCCCACGTAGCCGGCTTCGGTCAAGGTGGTGGCGTCGGCCACGGCAAAGGGCACCTCCAGCATTTCGGCCAGGGTCTGGGCCAGCAGGGTCTTGCCGCAACCCGTGGGGCCGATCAGCAGGATGTTGCTCTTGTGCAGCCGGGTGGCCGTTTCATCGGTCTCGCCTTTGCCGTCGCCCGCCCAGGCCAGGCGCTTGTAGTGGTTGTAGACAGCGACGGAGAGAGTCTTCTTGGCCTCCTCCTGCCCCACCACCTGGCGATCGAGGAAGGCCTTGATCTCCTTGGGTTTGGGGATCTGGGCCAGGGTGGGCGCTGGCTTGGCGGCCTTCTTGGCCGGAGCCTTACCGCGGCTGTTCGGCTCAGGTGTGCTGCGGCTGCTGCCAGCTGCTGGGGCGCCAACGAGCTCCTCGTCGAGGATTTCGTTGCACAGGTCGATGCACTCGTCGCAGATGTAAACACCCGGCCCAGCGATCAGCTTGCGCACCTGCTCCTGCGATTTGCCGCAGAAGGAGCATTTGAGGTGTGCGTCGAACTTCGGCATCGAACCTTGGCTGCGGCTTGGGGGGTCGTGGGCCCTAAGGACCAGGATCGCCCCGCAAACGGGGTTCGTCAGCCGTCCTTAAGAATCAAACCGGTGCGGTCTCGGTGACGACCCGATCGATCAGTCCGTATTCAACCGCTTCTGCCGGCGAAAGGAAGTAGTCGCGGTCGGTGTCTTCAGCAATTTTGGCCAGCGGCTGGCCGGTGTGCTCCGCCATCAGGCCGTTGAGGGTGTCTTTGAGGAACAGGATCTCCTTGGCCTGAATTTCGATGTCAACGGCCTGGCCCTGTGCGCCGCCGAGGGGCTGGTGGATCATGATCCGCGCATTGGGCAGGGCCAGACGCTTGCCCTTGGCGCCGCCAGAGAGCAGAAAAGCCCCCATCGATGCCGCCAGGCCATAGCAGATGGTGACCACATCGGGTGCCACCTGCTGCATGGTGTCGTAGATCGCCAGCCCGGCTGTGACCGAGCCGCCGGGCGAGTTGATGTAGATCTGAATGTCCTTTTCCGGGTCCTCGGCTTCGAGAAACAGCAGTTGAGCGACCAGGGCATCGGCCACCTGGTCATCGATACCGCTGCCCAGAAAAATGATGCGTTCGCGCAACAGGCGCGAATAGATGTCAAAGGCCCGATCCCCGCGACCCGACTGCTCCACCACCGTCGGCAGCACACCCGGGCTGGCGACGGTGCTGTGGATGGGATGGCGAATGGTGGCGTCGATCACGCGGCAGGGCCTGGACTCGGTCGACTCAATCTATGGGGATCGCGCGCCCGTGGCGGTTCAGCCGTCGGCCTTGGCCTTCTTCTCGGCTTTGACTTTGCTGTCTTTTGACGATGCCTTGGCCGGCTTGGCCTTTTTGGCTGCTTCCTGATCGTCTGATGCGGCTGCGGGAGCTTTGTCGCTGATGGTGCTGTTGGCCTCCAGCCACTCCAGCAGCTGCTCCTGCAGCAGATCGTCAGCGATCACCTGGCGCAGGCGCTGCGGGTCGATGTTGCCCTGCTGGCTCAGGCCGCGGCTCACCTCTTTGACCTTGGCCTCAAGGGCTTGGTCATCGACGCTGATGCCTTCGGCTTCGGCCAGGGCCTTGAGCGCCAGGCTGCGCCTGAGGCGCTGCTCGGCCTCAGGGCGTGAGGTGTCCATCAGGCTGCGCACCAGATCGGGGGTGTACAGCTTTTTCACGTCCATGCCCTGTTCGGCGATCTGGCCAGCGGTCTGCTCGATCAGATTGCGAATTTCTTGCTGCACCAGGGTTTCGGGCAGGTCAACCTCTAGCTGCTCGACCAGTGCTTCGACCAGGGCGTTGTGTCGATTTGCTTTGGCGAGGCGCTCGGCGTCGTCTTTGAGACGGGTTTCCAGCTCGCTGCGCAGCTCGGCCAGGGTCTGTTTGTCGCTGGCCTGTTGGGCAAAGGCATCGTCGAGCGCGGGGAGTTCGCGGCTCTTGAGCTCCTTGAGCGTGATCTCAAAGCGCGCCTTGCGCCCGGCGGCATCCTCCTGGGGATAGCTCTCGGGGAAGGAGCACTCGACGCTCTTGGTGCTGCCGATCGTCATGCCGATGACGCCCTCGACGAAGCCGGGGATCATGCGGCCGTCTTCGAGTTCGACCTCCATCGCTTCACTGCTGCCGCCGCTGATGGCTTCTTCGGTGTCGGCGAAGATGCCGTGGAAGGCCAGCACCGCCACATCACCGCCTTGGGCTGCGCGGTTGTCGACCGGTACCAGGGTGGCCATCTGCTTGCGTGACTGCTCCAGCAGCTCGTCAACACGGGCCGTGTCGTAGCTGACCGTTTCGGCTTCAGCCTTCAAGCCTTTGGTGGTCTTCAGCTTGGGGGACGGTTCAACGTCCACCTCCAGGGTGTAGCTCAGGCTCTGGCCCGGTTCAAAGCGCTCGAGCACGGCTTCGAACCCCTCGCTGAGCTCAGGCCGGCCGATGGCAGCCACGGTTTGCTGCTCCAGCGCATCGCGGTAGCTGCTGTCGACAAGCTCTTCGAGCGCCGTCGCGCGAATGCGCAGCGGGCCCACTTGTTGCACCAGAACGGCTTTGGGCACCTTGCCCTTGCGGAAACCCGGCAGGCGAACGGTCCGGCTCAGGCTCTCCAGAGCTTTGTCGTAAGCGGCCTGGCTGCGTGCTGCAGAAATCTCCAGCTCCAACGCCATCCGGCTGCCGGGCTTGCTGCTGGTCTTCACCTGGAGCGCTGCAGCTGCGGTTGACCCCGCTGCAGCGGTTTTGGTGCTGGGTTTGGCAGCAGCGGCAGCTGGACTCATGACAGGGTGATGCGACAGGGCAGCCCCCGATCCTAGAAAGTGATCGTCCTCACCCCTGTGCGCCTATTGTGGCGGCGGCGCACGACGAAGGCGATAACACCCAGCTCAGACTCATCTTCTGTGGTGGTTCCAGGTCAACTGGCTCCTGATGCAGTGGTCGATTCGGAGCCTCTGACCTGCCACCCCCAGCGTTCCTCGATTCGGACCAGCTCCCGCAATGCCCCAGGTCCCAAGGCCTGATCGGCATCTGTTCAACCCACGCAGCTTGCGCAAACCCGCTCAGACCGTCACTTCGATCTCTTGACCGCCGTCCAGACCTCCACGTCCTTGCCGTCTTCTGCTCTGCCGCAGCGGCCCTTGAATGTGGCCATCCTTGGCGCCACTGGAGCCGTGGGTCAGGAGTTGCTGCAGTTGCTCGATGAGCGCAGCTTTCCGGTGGCCCGGTTGTTGCCTCTGGCGTCACCCCGTTCGGCCGGCCAACCGCTCAGCTGGAAGGGCGAAACCCTGCAGATTCAGCCCGTCAGTGCAGCAGCCTTTGCGGGCATCGATGTGGTGCTGGCCTCGGCAGGTGGTTCGGTGTCCAGGCAATGGGCCCCGCTGGCGGCAGCGGCCGGTGCTGTGGTGATCGACAACTCCAGCGCCTTTCGCATGGATGCGGAGGTTCCGCTGGTGGTTCCTGAGGTCAATCCGCAGGCGGCTTTCAGCCACAACGGCATCATTGCCAATCCCAACTGCACGACGATCCTGCTGACCCTGGCTCTGGCTCCCCTGCACGCGCGCCGGCCGATCAAACGAGTGGTCGTGAGCACCTATCAGAGCGCCAGCGGCGCCGGTGCCCGCGCCATGGAGGAGTTGCGCAGCCTCAGCCGCACCGTGCTTGATGGTGGCGAACCCATCAGCGCAGTGCTGCCCCATTCGCTGGCGTTTAACCTTTTTTTGCACAACTCCCCACTGCAGCCCAACGGCTATTGCGAAGAGGAGCTCAAGATGGTCAACGAGACCCGCAAGATCATGGGCAGTTCTGAGCTCAGGATCAGCGCCACCTGTGTGCGGGTGCCGGTGCTCAGGGCCCACTCTGAGGCCGTGAACATCGAATTCTTCGAGCCGTTTGCCGTGGACGAAGCCCGCGCCCTCCTGTCCGGGGCTCCGGGGGTGGAGCTGCTTGAGGATTTCGAGGCCAATCGCTTCCCGATGCCCACCGATGTGACCGGGCGCGATCTGGTGGCCATCGGCCGCATCCGCCAGGATCTGAGTGATCCCCATGCGCTCGAGCTGTGGCTCTGCGGCGACCAGATCCGCAAGGGTGCCGCCCTCAATGCCATCCAGATTGCTGAGCTGCTGCTGCAAGGCCCTCCTGCAGGAGGTGCCGTTTGAGCTGCGCCGCCTCGATGCCCTGGTGCAAGGCCCCGTTTGGACGGGTGGTGACGGCCATGGTCACCCCGTTTCGCCCCGACGGAGCCGTTGACCATGACCTGGCCGCACGGCTGGCCGATCATCTGGTCAGCTCTGGCTCCGAAGGACTGGTGATCTGCGGGACCACCGGCGAGTCACCCACCCTCAGCTGGGCCGAGCAGCACCGCATGATTGCCGCGGTGCAGGAGGCGGTGGCCGGCCGGGCTTGCATCATTGCCGGCAGCGGCAGCAACTGCACCGCCGAAGTGATCGAGGCCACCAGCCAAGCGGCAGCGCTGGGCGTCGATGGTGCCTTGGTGGTGGTGCCCTACTACAACAAACCTCCGCAGCAGGGGCTGTATGCCCATTTCAAGGCGGTCGCTGACGCTGCTCCTGAGTTGCCGCTGATGCTGTACAACATTCCAGGACGCACGGGTTGCAGCCTCGCGCCAGACACGGCGGCGCGTCTTGCCGAGCGTTGCAACAACATTGTCAGCTTCAAGGCCGCCAGCGGCACCACCGAGGAAGTCAGCGCCCTGCGCCAGCGCTGCGCCGAGCGCTTGGCCATTTACAGCGGCGACGATGCTCTCACCCTGCCGATGCTGGCGGTGGGCGCTGTCGGTGTGGTCAGCGTGGCCAGCCATGTGGCAGGCCCCCAGATCAGTGCGATGGTTCGCGCTTTTCTGGATGGCGATCTGAGCCAGGCTCTGGCACTGCACGAACAGTTGCTCCCTTTGTGCAAGGCCTTGTTCAGCGACACCAACCCCATACCGATCAAAGCTGCCCTCGAGCTGTGCGGCTGGCCGGTGGGTGGGCCCCGTCTTCCCCTCATTCCCGCATCTGATGCAGTGAAACAACAACTCTCAGAAACCTTGGCTGCCCTGCGTCCCACCTGACGCCAAGGCTGAATTTCATCAACATTCGTTCAATTTTTTTCGTTTACATGACAAGTTTCAACGGCAGCAATAACGGCAACATGCACAACGGCAATGGCACCAACGGCAATGGCGCCAATGGCAAGGTCAAGCAGAACGCCCTGCGCGTCATCCCTTTGGGCGGCCTGCACGAAATCGGCAAGAACACCTGTGTCTTTGAGTACGGCGATGATCTGATGCTCGTCGATGCCGGCCTGGCGTTCCCCAGTGACGGCATGCACGGTGTCAATGTGGTGATGCCGGATACCAGCTATCTCAAGGAAAACCAAAAGCGCATCCGCGGCATGATCGTGACCCATGGTCACGAAGATCACATCGGTGGCATCGCACACCACCTCAAGAACTTCAACATTCCCGTGATCTATGGGCCTCGCCTTGCTCTGGCGATGCTGACCGGGAAAATGGAAGAAGCCGGTGTGATGGACCGCACCACGCTGCAGACCGTGGCGCCTCGCGATGTGGTCAAGGTCGGTCAGCATTTTTCGGTGGAGTTCATTCGCAACACCCACTCGATGGCCGACAGCTTCTCGCTGGCCATCACCACACCGGTGGGCACGATCATCTTCACGGGTGACTTCAAGTTCGACCACACCCCGGTTGATGGTGAGCACTTCGACATGGCGCGCCTGGCCCATCACGGCGAACAAGGTGTGCTGTGTTTGTTCAGCGATTCGACCAATGCCGAAGTTCCAGGCTTCTGCCCGCCCGAGCGTTCGGTGTTCCCCAGCCTCGACCGTCACATCGCCCAGGCTGAAGGTCGCGTGATCATCACCACCTTTGCCAGCTCCATTCACCGCGTCGCGATGATCCTGGAGCTGGCGCTCAAAAACGGCCGCAAGGTGTCCTTGCTGGGCCGCTCGATGCTCAACGTGATCGCCAAGGCGCGTGAACTTGGCTACATGCGCGCCCCCGACGATCTGTTCGTGCCGATCAAGCAGATCCGTGATCTGCCCGATCGCGAAACCCTGCTGCTGATGACCGGCAGCCAGGGTGAGCCACTGGCTGCCCTCAGCCGCATCTCCCGCGGCGAGCACCCTCAGGTGCAGGTCAAGCCGTCGGACACGATCATCTTCTCGGCCAGCCCGATTCCCGGCAACACGATTTCGGTGGTCAACACCGTGGATCGGCTGATGATGCTCGGCGCAAAGGTGATCTACGGCAAGGGCGAAGGCATCCACGTGTCTGGCCACGGCTTCCAGGAGGACCAGAAGCTGATGCTGGCCCTAACCAAGCCGAAGTACTTCGTGCCGGTGCATGGTGAGCACCGCATGCTGGTCTGCCACAGCAAGACCGCCCAGTCGATGGGTGTGCCCGCCGACAACATCTTGATCATCGACAACGGAGATGTGGTGGAGCTGACGGCTGACTCGATCAGCAAGGGTGATCCGGTCAAGGCGGGCATTGAGCTGCTCGATGCGTCCCGCAACGGCATCGTTGACGCCCGTGTGCTGAAAGAGCGTCAGCAGTTGGCTGAAGACGGCGTGATCACGCTGCTCGCAGTCATCAGCACCGATGGCGTCATGGCTGCGCCGCCGCGGGTCAACCTGCGCGGTGTGGTCACCACCGCCGATCCCCGCAAGCTCTCGCTCTGGGCTGAACGCGAGATCACCTGGGTGCTTGAGAACCGTTGGAACCAGCTCAGCCGCAACACCGGCGGCAAGACCCCCGACATCGATTGGGTGGGTGTGCAGCGCGAGGTGGAGCTGGGCCTGCAGCGTCGGCTGCGCCGCGAACTCCAGGTGGAGCCGCTGATCATCTGCCTGGTGCAGCCCGCTCCAGCAGGTTCTCCTGCTTACAAGGGCCGCGCCGATGCCGAGCCCGACAACCGTCCGGCGCCGCGCAATGGCCGCCGCGATGCACCCCGCGCCCAACAGCAGCCTCGCCCCGCCGCTGCGAGCGCTTCTGCAGCCTCAGCAGCGCCTCGCCAGGCCCCTGTGGCTGCCAGCGCCTCTGTGACTGCTGCCGCTGCTGAGCCAGAGCTGGCCGGGCGAGTCCGCCGCCGCCGTTCAGGCGCGGCCGGCTGATCAGCGCAGCACCACCGTCAACAGCCCGCGCGCCAGCTCCGCCTCCTCGGCGGGGCTCCAGCGCGGTTGCTGGCCAACGTGCGGTTCAGGCTCAGCTGGTCTGGTCGCTTCTTCGAGTTCGGCAGGTTCCGTGGTTTCCGTTGCTGTAGCCGTTTCAGATAGGGCTGATGCGGCCGGCGTCGCGGTCACGGTTGGCTCTTCAGGTTCCTCAAGCGGCTCGAGATCCAACACGCTTGCCCGTTCGGGATCGGCCTGCCGCAGCTCGATCTGTTCGGGTTCCTCAATCACGTCAGCTGCGACAGCAGCAGGGACCTCAGCTGCCTGCAGCCATGGGGCTTGGCTGGCCTGCGGCTCTCGCCGCTGGGTAGCGCCCGGATCGACCCCTCCTAGGGCATCGAGCCAGGGCATGGCGTCAGCGTGTTGCTGCGCAGGCGGCGCCCCAACGGCCTCTGCTGCAAACGGAAATGCCGCTCCTGCCTCGGCGGGCGCCTGAGCGCTCAGCAGCTCGCCGCAGCGTGCCAATTCTTGCTGGGCGATGTTGGCCAGCACGGCTTCAGGCTCGGCGGCCAGCACCTGGCGGTAGATCGCAGCGGCTTGATCGACCTGGCCCAGTCCGTAAAGCAGGGTGTGGCCCTGGAGCAGGACCACCCGCGCCCGCAGGGGGTCGCCCGCTTGCGCCGGCAGTTCGTCTTGGATGGCGTCAATCGCAGCCAGCACCTGCGGCCACTGGCCTTGGCTGTACAGCCGCTCGATGGCGGCGTACTGCTGTTGCAGGGCGTCGCTCATGGGGCTTGCTGCGCGGGGGCGATCAGCTCCAGTGTGAGGCTGTTCCAGCGCAGTTGCCAGCCGCCGTTCAGATTGACCTCCCCCGGCGGGCGTCCCTGCTGAAGGCGTTGCACGACAGCCCTGAGATGATCGGCCTTGGCGCAGGCCGTGCCGTGGTGGCCAAGCCAGCGCTCAAGAATCGCCGCCTGGTTGGCCGGCTGCAGCGCCGTCAGGCGCTGGCGTTGCAGCTGCAGCAGGGGCCCTTGGTCGCTGCCTTGCAGCCATTGCAGTGCCACATCCACCCATTCGTTGATGCAGCGCTGCTCCTGCTCGAGGCGCGCGGCCGTGCTGCTCAGGCGCCGCACGGCGCCAGGGTGCAGGTCCTCGAGCACAGGCAGCACCTCATGGCGCACCCGGTTGCGGCTGAAGCGGCGGTCGTCGTTGCTGGAATCCAGCCAGATCGGCAGCTCCAGGTCGCGGCAGATCTGGGCCGTCTCGTCGCGGCTGAAGATCAGCAGCGGGCGGCTCAGCAGCAGCGTTGGCTCGCCGGACTCTGAGAGGGGTCGTTGGGACGGCAGGCTGGCCAGGCCGCGGCGGTGGCTGCCGCGGGCCAGGTGCAGCAGCAGGGTCTCGGCCCGGTCGCTGGCGGTGTGGCCAGTGACCACATGGCTGCAGCCATGCTCCCTGGCGTGCTGCTCCAGGGACTGATAGCGCCACTGACGCGCCGTGGCTTCATTGAGGCCTGATCGGTTGTGGGCTGAATCGAGGCAGTCGACCTGCAGGTTGAACTGGTGTTGCTGACACCACGCCGCGAGGTCTTGGGCCTGCTGGCCCGAGTCGCTGCGCCAACCGTGGTCGCCGTGCCAGAGGTACAGACGCCAGTGATGCAGGCGCTGAAGCCCCAGCAACAGGCCCAACAGGGCCATTGAGTCCTGACCGCCCGAGACCGCCAGCAACAACGGCGCACCCTGGGGCAGCAGGGCAGGTTGCTGCAGCAGCCAGCGGTGTAAGCGCAGGTGCTCCCTGCTCCAGGCCCGCTCCAGCGCCTGGGGTGGGAGAATCACCCCATCTTGATCGACCTGCCCCATGTCGCGTCTGTCCAGCCTGCCCGCTGCCCTTGTGAGCTCCCTGGCTGAGCGCCGCGCCCTCAAGGTGATCGCTGGCCTCAACAACTTCGATGCCACCAGTGTGGCGCGGGTGGCCCGCGCGGCTGCCGCCGGCGGTGCCGATCTGATCGATGTGGCCTGCGACGCAGCCCTGGTGCGCCTGGTGCGCGAAGTCGCCCCGGGCCTGCCCATCTGCGTCAGCGCCGTCGAGCCCGAGCTGTTTGTCGCTGCTGTTGCCGCCGGGGCCGACTTGGTCGAAATCGGCAATTTCGACAGCTTCTATCCCCAGGGCATCGTGTTCGGTGCAGAAGAGGTGCTGGAGCTCACCCGCCGCACCCGCGCCCTGCTGCCCCAGGTGGTGCTGAGCGTCACCGTCCCCCACGTGCTGCCGCTGGATCAGCAGGAGCAGCTGGCCATCGATCTGGTGGCCGCCGGTGCCGACCTGATCCAGACCGAGGGCGGCACCAGCGCCAAACCGTTCAGCGCCGGCAGCCTCGGCCTGATCGAAAAGGCCGCCCCCACCCTGGCGGCGGCCCACAGCATCAGCCGCGCCGTTGAGCTGCCTGTGCTGTGCGCCTCGGGTCTGTCGGCCGTGACCCTGCCGATGGCCATCGCCGCTGGCGCCGCTGGCGTCGGTGTGGGCAGCGCCGTCAACAAGCTCAACGACGAACTGGCCATGGTGGCCGTGGTGCGCAGCCTGCGTGAAGCCCTGGGCAGCGCTGTAAAGGCGGCGGTCTGAACGCAAGCACCTTCGCGCCATTCAGCTCATCCATGAATCCCGCCTGGGCTTGACCGCCCGGGCGGGTTTTTTGTTGGCCACGACCTCAGCTGTGCTGCCCGAGAATGGGTTGATGCTCAACCCTTACCAACTGCAGGCGCCCTACGAACCCAAGGGCGATCAGCCAGGTGCCATCAAGGGTCTGGTGGCGGGTGTGGAAGGCGGCGAGCGTTACCAGACCCTGCTGGGGGCCACCGGTACGGGCAAGACCTTCACGATCGCCAATGTGATCGCCAAGACCGGGCGTCCGGCGCTGGTGCTGGCGCACAACAAGACCCTGGCGGCCCAGCTCTGCAACGAGCTGCGCGAGTTCTTTCCGAACAACGCCGTCGAGTACTTCATCTCGTACTACGACTACTACCAGCCCGAGGCCTACGTACCGGTCTCCGACACCTACATCGCCAAGACCGCGTCGATCAACGAGGAGATCGACATGCTGCGCCACTCGGCGACGCGGTCGCTGTTTGAGCGCCGCGATGTGATCGTGGTCGCCTCGATCAGCTGCATCTACGGCCTGGGGATTCCGAGCGAGTACCTCAAAGCGGCTGTCCAGTTCAAGGTGGGTGAAACCCTCAACCTGCGCGGGTCGCTGCGGGAGCTGGTCAACAACCAGTACTCGCGCAACGACCTGGAGATCTCCCGCGGGCGTTTCCGGGTGCGCGGTGATGTGCTCGAGATCGGCCCGGCCTACGAGGACCGGTTGGTGCGGGTTGAGCTCTTCGGTGATGAGGTCGAGGCGATCCGCTACGTCGACCCCACCACCGGCGAGATCTTGCAGACGCTGGACGCCATCAACATCTATCCGGCCAAGCACTTCGTCACGCCCAAGGAGCGGCTGGAAGACGCCATCAAGGCGATCCGCAGCGAGTTGCGCGAGCGGCTGGAGGTGCTCAACAGCCAGGGGCGCCTGCTGGAGGCCCAGCGGCTGGAGCAGCGCACCACCTATGACCTCGAGATGCTCGAGCAGGTCGGTTATTGCAACGGCGTCGAGAACTACGCCCGCCACCTGGCCGGCCGCGAAGCGGGCACCCCGCCCGAATGCCTGATCGATTACTTCCCCGACGACTGGCTGCTGGTGGTGGATGAGAGCCACGTCACCTGCAGCCAGCTGCAGGCCATGTACAACGGCGATCAGTCGCGCAAGCAAGTGCTGATCGAGCACGGCTTCCGCCTGCCGTCTGCTGCCGATAACCGCCCGCTCAAGGGCGAGGAGTTCTGGGAGAAGGCGCGTCAGACGATCTTTGTGAGCGCAACTCCCGGTAACTGGGAGCTGGAGCAGAGCCACGGCCAGGTGGTGGAGCAGGTGATTCGCCCCACCGGCGTGCTTGATCCGATCGTCGAGGTGCGCCCCACCGATGGTCAGGTCGACGATCTGCTCGGCGAGATTCGCGTGCGGGCCGCCAAGCAGGAGCGGGTGCTGGTCACCACCCTCACCAAGCGCATGGCCGAGGACCTGACCGACTACCTGGCCGAGCACGGCGTGCGCGTGCGCTACCTGCACTCGGAGATCCATTCGATCGAGCGGATCGAGATCATTCAGGACCTTCGCAACGGCGAGTACGACGTGTTGGTGGGCGTCAACCTGCTGCGCGAGGGCCTCGACCTGCCCGAGGTGTCGCTGGTGGCGATCCTCGATGCCGACAAGGAGGGCTTTCTGCGGGCCGAGCGTTCGTTGATTCAGACGATTGGCCGTGCTGCCCGTCACATCGAGGGGGTGGCCCTGCTCTACGCCGACAACCTCACCGAGAGCATGGAGAAGGCGATCAACGAGACCGAGCGCCGCCGCGCCATTCAGCAGGCTTACAACATCGCCAACGGCATCACGCCCACGCCGGCGGGCAAACGAGCGGGCAATTCGATTCTGGCCTTTCTGGAGGTGTCACGCCGGCTCAACGACGATCAGCTCGAAGAAGCGGTCGAGCAGGCCGTGCATCACGACGTGCCGCTCGATGCCTTGCCCGAGCTGATTCAGCAGCTCGAAGACAAGATGAAGGCCGCCGCCAAGAACCTGGAGTTCGAGGAGGCTGCCAATTTGCGCGACCGCATCAAGACCCTGCGCCAGCAGCTGGTGGGCAAGGCCTGAACCTGCTGGCTTACACAGGGGCTTCTGTGCCTTCGGCCTTGTGGCTGATGGCCCCCCCCAGCCCAAAGGCGCCGTGCACTGCCTGCAGGGCGCGTACGCCGTCGGCTTCGGCGACCACGCAGCTGGTGCGGATCTCGCTGGTGGCGATCAGTTCGATGTTGATGCCGGCGTCGGCCAGGGAGCGGAACATGCGCGCTGCGGTGCCAGGGGTGCAGGGCATACCGGCCCCCACGGCGCTCACCCGGGCGATGGCGGGTCCCTCTTCAAAATGGGAGCCTGGCCAGGACTGTAACAGGCCTTGCAGGGCGCGCTGGGCCTGCTGCAGATCGTCGCGTTTGAGCGTGAAGCTCATGTCTTTGCTGCCGTTGTGGGTGCGCTCGGACTGCACAATCGCGTCGAGGCTGATGCCGGCATCGGCCAGGGTGCGGCATACGGCGGCGGCGGTGCCGGGCCGGTCGGGCACGCGCCGCACGGCCACCTGGGCCTGACCCAGGTCAAGCGCCACGCCCCGAACCGCCGGATCGCTGATCATGCAGCTCGGGGGGTTATGGCGCAGCTGACTTTCGCTCAGCTCAAAGGCCTCGGAGGCGGCCCGCAGGGCCTTGGCGCCCTGATCACCGGCGACAAGGCAGCTCACCTTGACTTCACTGGTGGCGATCAGGCGCAGGTTGATGCCGCAGCGGGCCAGGGTGTCGAACAGCCTGGCCGCCACCCCAGGCCGGCCCATGATCCCTGCGCCCGAGATGCTCAGTTTGGCCAAGCCAGCTTCGGAGCTAAGACGGGCACCTTGGCCCTCGGGATCGCTGGCCAACGATGCACCCAGAGCCAGCAGGGATTCGCGGCAGACCAGCTCGGCGCGGTCCAGCTCAGCTGCGGCCAGGGTGAAGGCGATGTCGTTGGAGCTGCCTTCGTGGGTGGCCTGCACGATCAGATCCACATTGAGGCCTGCAGCGCCCAGCGCTTCGAACAGGCTGGCGGCGATGCCCGGCCGGTCGGGCACATGGGAGAGCGCCAGCACCGCCTGATCGAGGGCCAGCTCGGCGCCATCGACCGGTTTGCCCAGCTCCAGGCCGCCGTGGCCGATCGGGCGTGGGGCGCCGCTGGTGAGCCGGGTGCCGGGGGCATCGCTCCAGCTCGAGCGCACCACCAGCGGCACGCCGTAGTTGCGCGCGATTTCGACCGCGCGCGGGTGCAGCACCGCCGCCCCCAGGCTGGCCAGCTCGAGCATCTCGTCGCAGCTGACCTGATCCATCAGCTGGGCGTCGGCCACCTTGCGCGGGTCGGTGGTCAGCACGCCCGGCACGTCGGTGTAGATCTCACACGCCGCTGCGCCAAGGGCAGCTGCCAGCGCCACCGCTGACGTGTCCGAGCCGCCGCGGCCCAAGGTCGTGATTTCGGGGATGCCGCTGCTGCCGGCCGAGCCGCCGCCACTGGTGCCCTGGAACCCGGCGACCACCACCACCTGGCCCGCGTCGAGCGCGCGCCTGAGCTGCTCACTGCGCACCTCAAGTATGCGGGCCCGGCCATGGGCCGATTCGGTGATGATGCCGGCCTGGGTGCCCGTCATCGACACCGCTGGCACGCCGCAGGCGTGCAGCGCCATCGACAGCAGGGCGATCGACACCTGCTCGCCGGTGGCCAGCAGCATGTCCATTTCGCGCTGCGGCGGGTTGCTGTTCAGCGCTCGGGCCAGTCCGGTCAGCTCGTCGGTGGTGTGGCCCATGGCCGAGACCACCACCACCAGTTCGTGGCCCTCGTCGCGGCAGCTGGCGATGCGGCGGGCGACGGCCTGAATGCGCTCGACATCGGCCACCGAGGTGCCGCCGAATTTCTGAACCAGCAGGGCC
>Ga0163212_1000111_pt1 | contig 31996 bp, 21 predicted proteins | sample Malawi_45m_30L_FD_113532 | JGI IMG/M metagenome (GOLD analysis project Ga0163212, IMG submission 113532) | Freshwater microbial communities from Lake Malawi, Central Region, Malawi to study Microbial Dark Matter (Phase II) - Malawi_45m_30L | ecosystem: Environmental > Aquatic > Freshwater > Lake...
CAGCGAGCAGCGAACAGCGAGTGCTTTTCCCTAGATTCGTAACTCACGTTTCACGGCATTTCTATCTTATGAACAACGTTCGCCCCTTTCTCGCGATTTCTTTCGCCGCAGCATTACTTTTTGGCTGCGGATCGAGCACACCCTCGCAGCAGTCGATGGCTGGTGCAGATAAGCCCTCCGACAAGGACAAAAAGATCAAGGCCTATGATAAGGTGATCACCAAGGAAGCAGTATCCGACTCCGGAATGTTCGTGGTGCACCGCATTGATGAGAAGTTCTTCTACGAGATTCCAACGTCCATGCTCGGCAAAGAGTTACTCCTGGTGAGCCGCATTGCCAAGACCCCGCAGGTAGGCTATGGCGGCGAAGAGAGTAACACCGAGGTGGTTCGCTGGGAACGTAAATACGACAAGATCCTGCTGCGCACGATTTCGTACGTGAATGTCGCGAGCGATTCGATGCCGATTTCGCGTGCTGTGAAGAATGCGAACTTCGAAGAAATCATCAAGGCCTTCCCGATTCAGGCCTACAATAAAGACTCATCAAATGTTGTGATCGAAGTTACCGACATGTTCGTTGGTGATGTGGGTATCCTGACGCCGAATCGCAATATCCGGTCGCAGTATAAGATTGGTGGACTCGACAGAGATCGCTCGTATGTGGAGTACATCAAGAGCTTCCCAACAAATGTTGAAGTCGAAAATGTTGTGACGTTCTCGTCCGAGAGTCCGTCACAAAACTCAGCCTCCAAGACAATGTCGTTTACAATGCACCACTCCATGGTGATGCTCCCGGAAAAGCCGATGATGCCACGTCTTGCAGACCCACGCGTTGGCTTCTTCTCGCTTGATCAGACCGATTATTCACGTCCAGAACCAGAGGCTGTTAACCGCGAGTACATTCTCCGCTGGCGTCTCGAACCCAAAGATACCGCAGCATTTCAGCGAGGCGAATTGGTAGAGCCGATCAAGCCCATCACCTATTACATAGACCCAGCAACACCTGTGCAGTGGCGCAAGTGGCTGAAGAAGGGCATCGAAGCGTGGAATCCAGCCTTCGAAAAAGCTGGATTCAAGAATACTGTGAAATGTCTCGAGCCCCCTACTCCCGAGCAAGACCCAGACTTTTCTCCTGAGGATGCTCGCTATAGTGTGATTCGATATTATCCGTCTCCAATCGAGAATGCCTACGGACCGAACATTCACGACCCACGCACAGGCGAGATCATTGAGTCTGACATCGGATGGTTCCATAACATCATGAAGCTTCAGACGGGCTGGTTCTTTGCCCAAGCTGTCAGTGATCCAAAGTCGCGCGTGCTGCCGTATTCTGATTCGCTCATGGGCGAGCTGATCTCCTTTGTTGCTGCGCACGAGTTTGGTCACACAATCGGCATGCCCCATAACATGAAGGCCTCGAGCGCCTACCCAGTTGATTCGCTGCGCTCGAAGACATTCTGCGCAAAGTATGGAACTGCACCAACGATCATGGATTACGCACGATATAACTATATCGCTCAACCAGGCGATGATGTGGATGTAATGCCGAAGGTTGGACCCTACGACGATTGGGCGGTCAAATGGGGCTATCGTCCTATCATCGGCTCCAGGACGTCCGATGAAGAACTCGATACCCTACGTGCTTGGGCATCAGAAGCCGAGAAGAATCCATACCTACGCTTTGGCTCGCAGCAGTGGATGATCATGGACCCTACTGCGCAGACAGAAGACCTTGGTGACGACGCCATTAAAGCAGGTGCGTATGGAATTGCGAACCTCAAGCGTGCAATGGGATATGTATACGACGCGACGTACAAGCCTGGAGAAGATTTCCGCATGCTCTCCGATGCCTACGATGATCTCATCGGACAGTGGTCTCGTGAAATGGGGCACGTTGCTAACATCCCCGGTGGCGTTGTGATCGAGCGCAAGGTGCATGGATCTGCCGGACCTCAGTACTCGATTGTACAGAAGACACGTCAGCGCGAGGCCATCAACTTCCTCCGCGACAATGTCTTTATCACACCCATGTGGCTACTTGATGAGCGCATTGCGCAACTGCTAACCCCAACGGATGTAGCACAGCGTTTGTCATCGCTACAAACACGTATGCTTCGCACGGTGATCTCCTCAGACAAGCTTATGCGGCTCATGGATCAGCAAACACGCTTTGCCCAAGAGGCCTACAGCGTGAGTGAGCTCTTCGATGATGTTGAGTCGACGATCTTTACAGAGCTTACAACGAAAGCCCCTTGCGATTTCTATCGTCGAGCGCTCCAGCGCACATTCGTGCAGGAGCTCATTGATAAGTCATCGAAGCCGGCTTCGTCTGGTGATGCGTTTATGATTTTCATGCGCGGACCAAACACCTACGGCACAGACGTGCGAGCAATCTGCCGCGCACGCCTTCGCACAATGCTCAAGAAGGTGCAGGGGGCACGCAGTAGCGACGCCATGACGCAAGCTCATTATGATGACCTGTCAATGCAGATCAAGCTCGCGCTCGAGGAAAAGCTGGATTAATGAAGCAGCACACCAAGGTTGTATGGCTTGGATATGCCAGTGTATTTCTTTCCATTGTATGGGGAGTGGGTATTATCGCCGCAATCTGGGCACGACATCTCGACCGACATCTGCAATTTGCAGGCGAACAATCCGTGCACGCTATGCGTGATCTCAAAGGCGGACGATTTCTCTACCGTCTTGGGTTCGTGCTCAATCTTATCGTTTTGCTCATGATTCTCTGGATATTCATTTCAACATGGGTCTTCTAACATTATGACGAACGTATATCCTTGGCTTGGGCTAGTATTTCGAGCTTTCGTAGGCGGGTACTTTGTCTATGCGGCAGTACCAAAGATTATGGAGCCCCTTGCTTTTGCGACATCCATCGCACACTATGGCATCATGCCTAGCTGGGCTGTTCATGGTTATGCGCTGATCGTTTCATGGCTTGAACTTGTTGCTGGTATTGCACTCGTTACGGGACTCCGCGTGCGCGCAAGCTCTGCTATCTGCGGTCTACTCCTTGTGATGTTTACGGTTGCTGTAGCATATGCCGTGGTTCTTGGCCTGAAGATCGATTGTGGTTGCTTTGGATCGCAGGGTGGCGATGAAGTTAGCTGGTTTAAGGTTTCCAAGAACACGGTCATGATTGCCATGTGCGCCTATTTATGGTGGAAGCCCACAACCGCCTTCTCACTCGATCACGGCCTGCTTGGAAAGCGTTCATGAATAGTAGCATCACAGATGGGACATCATTTGCAGACTGGATCGCGAATGGTCCACTTGTAACCGATGGCTCAATGCAGATCGAGCTCGCAAAGCGCGGTCTCTCGGAGCGTCCTAGCGATCGGTACAACCTTACATCCCCTGTTGTGATCGAGCGAATATACCACGACTTTGTCGAGGCCGGCTCTACGCTCCTGCAAACAAATACGCTACACGCCAACCGGTACGCACTTGAATCATCGATGCTGAGTGCACGCGTGTTGGAAATCAACCGCAAAGGGGCATGGCTTGCCCGCTCATCTGCCGGGACGCGCGCACGCGTGATAGGCGTGGTTGGTCCTACAGGACGCATGATGCGTCCGCTTGGTCCGCTTGAGCCCCCTGACCTGCGCGCGTGCTTTACCGAGCATATTGCCGCACTGCTGGCTGGGACAGTTGACGGCATAATGCTAAAGTCATTTATCAACGTGGACGAGCTCGAGATCGCCATTGAGTGTGTCCGTGCACTTAGCAACGACATCCCGCTCATCGCGTTGAAGTCGTTTCCCGAAGATGGATCGGTTCTCAGCGGTTCTTTCCCGAGCATGGTGGCGCAGCGTCTTCTGCAGCATGGTGTGGATGCCATTGGTTCTAACGGTACCGTTGGGCCCCAGCGCATGCTGGGTATCATCGAATCTCTGCGGGTTGCTGAAACGCCCCTTGTTGCTATCCCCGACGTAGGGATCCCAACGATCATTGATGGATACCCAATCTACAATGCAGAACCCTCATACGTTGCAGCTGCTGCACGCAGGCTTGCAGAGCGCGGTGCGGCCATCATTGGTGCAGATGGCGGAGCAGATGTTGCGCATATCAAGGCCATTGCAGAGGCTGTTAAAGACGTAGCCATTGGCTCTGTTCCTGTTAGTGTAAAAACATCGAAGCATGCTGAGACAACAGAGCAGATCACCTCGGCGCAAACAACGTTTCATGACCGCATAAACGAGCGCTTTGTGACAACAGTGGAGCTGGACGTGCCGCGCGGACTCGATATGTCAAGCGTGATTGAGGGCGCTCGCTACCTTTACGAGCACGGCATCGATGCTGTGAACATCAGTGATGGTGCACGCGCACGACTCCGAATGAGCCCTATTGCGATCTCAAAGCTGGTGCACGAGCAAACATCAATGGAGTGCATCGCACATCTAGCTTGTAGAGATCGCAACATGGTGGCACTTCAGGCAGAGCTTATCGGTGCTCATGAAATGGGCGTGCGGAACATCCTTGCTGTAACCGGCGACCCTACACACATTGGCGATTACCCTTCTGCAACAAGTGTGTACGACGTTGATTCCATCGGTCTCATCCGTGCTCTTGGGCACATGAACACCGGACAAGATCTCATGGGTAATCCACTCGGAGCATCCACTGGTTTTTGTATTTCATGCGCTGTTAATCCAGCCGCTGACGATCTTGAACGTGAACTCGACCGTCTAGCAATGAAAGCTGAGCAAGGGGCTCACATAGCGTTTTCGCAGCCAATTTTCGATATCGACGTCCTCGACAGATTCCTTTCGCGCACTCAGAATATCAATGTCAAGTTCATGCTCGGCATCATTCCTCTGCGCACGATTCGTCATGCTGAGTTTCTCCATTACGAGGTACCTGGCATGAATATTCCGAAGTGGGTACGCGAACGCATGCTCGCGGCAACATCAACAGAGCAAGCAACTGATATAGGAATATCCATTGCCGTCGAGTTTTTACAGTCCGTGCGAAGTCGCATACATGGTGTATACCTTATGCCGCCATTTAAGAAGTACGATATAGCAGTGCGCATTATCAATGAAATTACTTGAGGAAAACAGCATGAACGAGATCCCTCAGCCCCCTTCCACAAACCCGTTCGGATCCTATCAACCCACCATTGAGGATAGACGCGTTGGGTTTGGCACGCGTCTCGGTGCCTGGTTGCTGGATCTCATTGGACTTTGGCTCTTGACAATACCATTGGCGATCATCTTTCGTTCGATGGACTTGCCGCAAACCGATTTTCTTCGTGAATCACTACAAGAGATGTTCCAAGGGCTCAAGCAGTATGGTCTGCCAAGAGAGCTGCTGAAAGACATCGTACCATTGATGCTACCGATGTTGTATGCAGGAATTGTTGGGCCACTCCTCTACTGGGCACTGGAAGCATTCTCGGGTGCCTCACCAGGAAAGCGCTTACTCAAGTTGTACATAGCACGTGAGGATGGCGCAAGCGCAGAACCAAGTATTATCGCGATGCGAACGATTATCAAGACATCTGAAAGCATTCTAAAGCTGATTGCCATTTTTCCTGTAGCAGATGTTGTTGCACGCGGCATCACGAGTGCAGCATCCTTGGTTGAGATCGCCATTGTTATTGGTTGTTTTCTGGCACTTAGCGCAAAGAAGCAGGCATTGCATGATGTGATAGCGCACACAGCTGTTTTTAGAACCGAAGAAACATTCTAAGCAAACTCACATGACGTATTACGCAGACTACCTCGGACTCGACAAAATCCTTAACGCCCAAGAGCTCGAGAGCGATAAGGCAAACGATCATGCGCATGAGGAAATGCTCTTCATCATTACGCACCAGGCCTTTGAGCTGTGGTTTAAGCAAATGCTGTTTGAGCTGAACACGGTGATTGACCTTATGGACAAGCCGAACGTGCCGGAGTCGGCCGTTGACCTTTGTTGCTCACGTGTTGAACGAGTGAACAAAATCATGAATCTGCTCTGCGATCAATTCTCGATCATGGAAACGATGACGCCGCTGCAGTTCATGAACTTTCGGGCATATCTCAATCCTGCCAGTGGGTTTCAATCGCTACAATGGCGCATCCTTGAGCGCAAGCTGGGACTCCAGGAAGACAGGCGCGTACTCAAGCACTACACCGATGCACTAACACCCGAGCATCGTCAGCTCCTCGATGATGCCAGCGCTGGCGCCTCATTGTTCGACGTTGTAGAGCGATGGTTGGCCCGCATCCCGTTTCTGCAGATGGGCGACTTCGGAATCTTGAGATCATTTACAGCCTCGGTTCGCACGATGCTGGACAACGACCGCTCGGAAGTTCGACGGTTGAGTGAGATGGAAGGTACCGATCCAACGGACGCCCTGGCACAGATCGATCGCAACGAAGAGAGCTTCATGGCCTTTCTCAACGAAGAGTCGTATGAGCAGCTCCGTGCAGAAGGTAAACGCCGAATGTCACTAAATGCCACGCTGGCGGTACTATTCATTACGGCATATCAAGATCGTCCGTTGCTGCAAGCCCCTTTCCGTCTGCTTGAGGCAATTGTCGAGCTTGATCGGCTTGTTTCACTCTGGCGCTACCGTCATACCATGATGGTAAGCAGGATGATTGGTATGCGAGTAGGTACAGGGGGCTCGAGTGGACATGACTACTTGATGCAAACTGCGATGCGTCAGCGAGTCTTCGACGATATCACATCGCTGTCTTCGTACATCATTCCAGATAAGCAAAAGCCCGTCTTACCGCGAGAAATCGACGATCTAGTGAAGTTTACGATCACAACATAAGGTAGCCCCATGTGCATCCTCGACATGGTGGTCGGAGGTGCACATCAAATGCTACGCGCTCTGACCACGACAGTGTATCCCGAGCATTGTCTGCTATCGGGCTCGCGCCTGCAATCGCAGACAACCTATGCCCCTGGTATCGATGACACATCGCTGTTGTTCCATCAGCCTGCGCCGAGATCGGTCGAGATTGAGCTGCTCATCCAAAAGCACATGAATGCTGACGAGCTGATGATCTCCTCGTTTGTTGCGCTATGGGGCTTATCTGCAACGTCAACCATCGACAATGCCATCTATGCCATCAAGTATGGTGGACGCACCCGATTGGCCGTTGCCCTTGGCAGGATGCTGGCAAATCACCCCCTGATGCATACAATCGACCCAGCAACGCTGGTATGCCCCTTGCCAATCCACCGTGCGCGCAAGCGAGAGCGTGGGTATAACCAGGCAGAGCGCATTGCATCGGGGCTCTGCGAGCAAACGGGGCTTGCCATGCTCGCAGAGGATGTAGTCGTGCGCACGCGGCACCGTCAGTCGCAAACCACCCTTACGGACGTCGAGCGCCGTGCCAACGTGGCGGGCATCTTTGCGATAGGCAAACCCGAAATGGTGATGAACAAGCGTATTCTGCTCGTAGACGATGTTCTCACGACTGGGTCCACACTTAACTCCTGCGCCACAGCCTTGGTTGAAGCTGGTGCCCGCAGGGTGGACGTAGCAACACTCTGTATTGCTGTGTGAACTGGCGTTGCTGGTGGCTAATTTGCAGACCATGACTTGCCCGCTTCTTTCTATACTGCTGTGCCTTCTTGTAGGGGGCTCGTTGGCTTCTGCACAAAGGTTTCCGTTTGAGATGTTCGATACCGACATGCCCCTTCCGCATGTTTACAAGGAACGACGCTCGCGCGTACTGGCATCGATGTCAAACACCTCGATCGCAATTGTGTTCTCAGCCGACGTGCGCAACCGTCAGAACGACGTGGACTACGAGTACCGTCAAAGCTCTGACATGCTCTATCTCACTGGCTGTCAAACGCCCGGTACAACGCTGCTGCTTGCTCCAGCTGGCATTCAGATTGGGAATCGCACATTCAGCGAAGTACTGTTTATTCCGCAACGCAACGTTGACAGAGAGGTATGGCAAGGTGTGAGCATGGGTCCGCAAGAGGCTATGCAATACCTCGGCGTAGACACCGCAATTGTCGCGACAGATCTCAAGTCCATCCTCGATTCGCTTCTCCCACGCGTCGACACCTTGCACTATTCAACACTGCCTACAAAGGCTCTGCCAGTGCCCCTTGCCGGCAAGAACCTCTATGCCGACGCTGAACTCAAGAAGTGGGCCAAGGAGCGCAAGGCATCGATCGTCTTCAAAACCCCAATGGGTATCCTTCGTGCCATGCGCGAGGTCAAGGACACCTCGGAACTCAGGCTCCTTCGCAAGGCCATCGACATCTCCATGGAGGGTCACCGAGCAACCATGCGCGGCGCACGCCCCGGCATGAAGGAATACGAACTCGAAGCCCTCATGGAATATGGCTTTAAGCGTCAAGGTGCCGAAGACGTTGGGTATCCATCCATCGTTGGCTCCAACTACAATGCCTGCATCCTACACTACACGGCCAACCGTCGCGCCACAACGATGAACGATCTTGTGCTGGCCGATTGTGGCGCAGAGTATCATGGGTATACAGCCGACATAACGCGGACGTTTCCGCTTAACGGCAAGTTCACTGAAGAACAACGTCTTGTTTATGAACTCGTGCTGCAGGCGCAAGACTCTGGTATAGCGGCCTCGGTAGCAGGAGCCCCATTCCGTGCGCCGCATGCAGCTGCCACATCAGTGATTGCAGATGGGCTGCTTAAGTTGGGTATCATCGAAGACCTTGCCGACGTAAAGCGGTACTTCATGCACGGCACGTCGCATTATCTGGGACTTGACGTGCACGACCCCGGAACGGGAGGTCCACTACAAGTTAATTCCGTTATCACCGTAGAGCCGGGCATCTACATTCCAGCTGGCTCTCCTTGCGATAAGAGCTGGTGGAACATCGGCGTCCGCATCGAAGACGACATTCTCATCACCGAACAAGGACCCGTGAACCTCTCTGCTGCGCTTGCCCGATCAGTGGCCGACGTGGAAGCATTGTGTGGAAGCGCTCCCTAATACTCTTGCACTGCCATGGCCTGTATACGATCGATCTCCGGACTTCGCGCCACACTGGGTGATGACCTAACACCAACGCTGGTAGCACGCTATGCGTGGGCGTTTCATGCCATCCTGCCTGATGGACCCATCGTGGTTGGCCGAGACGGACGTCCGAGCGGTGCCTGGATTGAAGACATTGTCGTGGGAACACTTCGCGCATGCGGACGCCGCGTTGTGGTGCTTGGCATGGCAACAACACCAACCGTTCAGCTATTGACAGAACACTCTGAAGCCGTTGGCGGCATTGCCATCACGGCCTCCCATAATCCAGCTCCATGGAACGGACTCAAGTTCTTGGATGCAGGGGGCGTATTCCTTGATGCCGATGCCAATGTCAAACTTTGGCAGGCAGTGGATTCGGCAATGCCGAGCCCCCTTCCGTCAGAACAGCAACACGGCAGCGTTGAGCATCGCACCGATGCCGATGCATTTCATGTCGAACACGTACTGTCCATCCCTGCCGCACAGACAGCACCGCGTGCGGCTGGTGATACGGTCGTCGTTGACGCCGTGAACTGCTCTGCTTCGCAAGCAGCGCCTCTCTTGCTCGAGAAGCTCGGATACAACGTTGTGAAGCTCTACTGTGACGCATCGGGCAACTTCCCGCACACCCCCGAGCCCCTTACCGAAAACCTTACGGATCTGGGCAACGCCGTGCGCGCATATAGCGCTGCATTTGGCGTTGCAATCGATCCCGATGGAGACCGACTTGTGCTCTTTGATGAGCATGGCAACCCCATAGGCGAAGAGCGCACGATTGCTCTCGCAACAAAGGCCGTTCTCGACAGTGGTGAACGGGGCGATGTGGTTGTAAACTTTTCTACGACACGAGTTGTGGATGATATAGCCGCATCGTACGGAGTTACGTGTCACCGCGCACCCGTTGGCGAGATCAACGTTGTCCGCACGATACAGTCAACGCATGCCGTGATCGGCGGCGAAGGCTCAGGCGGTGTGATCTACCCTGCGTGCCACTCCGGACGTGACAGCCTGGTGGGCATTGGCGTGATCTCCTCGTATCTGCGCTCGCGCGGGCTAACGATGTCTCAAGCATGCGCTGAGCTTCCATCGTATGCCATGATCAAGACGAAGTTTCCGCTGGAGAATCGTGAAGCATTTTCTGCATCGTTCGGCATCATCGCAGCGTCGTTTCCTGAGGCAAGTATTTCCACGCTTGACGGCGTGTTTATCGGGATGGCAGACCGTTGGGTGCACGTACGCGCATCGAACACCGAGCCCATTGCGCGTGTGATTGCAGAGGCCCCAACAGCCGAGCAGGCGCAAGAACTTATTCACCGCGTAACAGCCTTGATCAACGGGTAACATGACACCATCGCAAATCGCCACTGTGCTACGATCAAGTCTGCATACATGTCTTCAGCAGCTTACCTCAGATGCTGCCAAGGGGCTTGCAGTAGAGGAATACACAAGCGTAGAGGGTACATTCTATGTGTTAAAGCAGAGCAATGGCAGCACACTTGCAGTTGTCGATGCAATCTCGCCCACAGAGAGTCCATTTGACGACGTACCGCGTGATAAACTGCGTTCTGTTGCTGCTCGCGTTCTAGCACCATATTTCATTCTGACAAATTTTCGACGTGTTGTAACGTATCGCACAGAAGCCGTAACGGAGCGCCTCCATGATGAGGAACAAGTTGTGGGCTGGCATCAAGCTGGAGACGTTCGAGCAATCGACGATCTAGGTAGCTCGGGCTCTCAATTAAATCTTGTTACTGCTTTGTCAGCTGCCATGAACTGGCTCAGCATCGAATCAGCAATGCCTGCCGATCAACATGTTCGCGATGCATCAGCCTTTTTCTCGGAACGTGTCTTGTCGATGTTCGATGACTTAACGTCGTGCGCCGAAACGCATCCAGAGCAACGTGAGGCAACACTTCGTCTCGGTACGAGCATACTTGCTTACGTCTTGATGCATGTTCGCAATGCACATGCCTTTGACCGGCTAGCTATCCCATATGGCACGCGCAGCGCCGATCTGATGTTGGACCTCATGGGGGCGTACTTCCGGCAGGCGCGTCGCAAAGGATATACCATGCTACCCGAGAGCGTAAGTGATGTAAAAGTGATCCCCGAGCGACAGGAAATCTTCAGGATGACTCTTGCAGATTTAATCCACTTCCTGCACAGATTCGATCCAGAGCGGCTAACAGATCATGAACTTCATCGGGCTGTAGACGCAATACTACAGCGCTGTGCGCGCATTGCGCGAACATCTGTACCAACAATTGATGCTCTGGACTTAGCATTGCGAGCGGTTGTGCACGTGCGAGAACGCACACCAGAACGCATTACCATGCTCGAGATTGGTCAGACGCAGGGACTTGCTAGTGTGCGCCAGATGCTTATGCTTCAGGGATCTTCATGTGATGCCCGCGTCTATGCACGTACATCAGAAGATGAGCGTTCGATTGTGCTGCGTTCGTCTGGAAGATTAGATGCGGCTACTGATGTACAGATACTGCGCGAGCCATCATCATTCAAGCGTCCGTGGGACCTAGTTGTTGCTACATCTGCGGATCTCACAGAACGTCATCGTATCAAACTACTCCTCGAGCGCATGCCGATGGCAGACGATGGCTGTGTTGTCTTGTTCTTGCCACTGTCTGCATTACACGACGAACGTTATGCAGGTATCAGACTTGCTTTAGCCTCAAGATTTGCCATTGAATGGGTAATGATGAGCGATGTAGAAGCACTTGCAGAACCTGATTCAGGAGTATGCTGCATTATCGCTCGTAACAAGCACGTCGATCGTGATGCAGCATTGGCTCGATTTGTCTACCTGCGCAGACCAATTGCTGCATTCTTCCCCTCTTCGAAAGCATCGCGAGATCTCGAACAGGCACGACTAAAGTCACTCGATGCGTTTGTTGCCTATCTCGATGCATCCGATCTCGGCAAGCTCAATGATGAAGCTGTCGTACGCATGGTACCTCAGTCGCGGTTAATAGAGACGATTTCATGGGAAGATTTCCTAGTACCACCAGACGTGCTCTCCTCTATCCTGCGCAAGACACTACATCGCATGAGCCCCCTATCCTCGATTGCTGATGTTGGAGGGGGCTTGCGCACAGGCGCTAATGAGATCTTTGCGCCGGATACACATGACATCGCAACAAACAATCTCGAGTCTGAATATTGGCAGCGTGTTCGTGAGAACGGCTCTACAGTAGACGCAACGATCTTAACCTCGGCTGATGATATCGACTCTATCATGGGCTTGCCAAGCTCTGATAGACGGCTACTATTGCTACCGGCTGATCGCACTGCTATGAGTGGCACTAACGTGCTCACACGAATAGAGCGTGCAGAGCGCGAGGGTGTACACCTGCGGTCGAGCATACGTAATCGCGATGCATGGTGGCACTTGACAGCGCCTGCTATACCACACGTGATCATTCCGAAGCAACAGCGCGAGCGCTGGATCGTACACTTGAACACCGTTGAAGCATATGCTACCGACGCATTCGTTGGCATCACGCTTCATGATGAACAATTACGCGATGGTGTAGCCATCTGGATGAACTCAACGCTTGGCTTGTTCTTTAGCGAGCTGATGCGTTTGAATGATAATGTTGCTGACATTACCGTTCGAGACGCACAAGAGTTTCCCATCCCTGATCGTGAAGTACTGGACGTACTTCTTGATACGGGTATTCAGCAACTTGCCAGACGTCCAATATCAATGCTCGTGGATGAGTTCGGTGCGGCAACATCAGATACCATTCGCCCAGAGACGGTTCGCCGAGACCGGCGAAAGCTAGATGCGATGCTCATGCGAGACATTTTTGGACTCTCAGATGAAGAGCAACGTTGGATCTATCGATTCACCTACGGTTGGTGGGACAGGCCGTCAAATGTTCGTCACCTAACCAATAGTATAGCGTACCAACTTGAGCGAGAGCACAAACTGCGTCCGCTAGCTGCATGGTATACCCCATACATCGAACAACTTCCACAAGCCAATCGACGTGTCTTTGTGCTCGATTCTGGCATTACCCGTGCCGAAGTAGACGGCACAATATTCGGATGGAGAGTCAAGACGTGGAAGGGAGCTCGACCCGATATCGTTCTCGATTGTGACTCACAAGAACAGGCAGAGTGCCTAGCGCTTCTGGCAGGTCTTGGTAAAGTACACGTAGAGATACCCAGTGATGCAATCTTGATCAACGAGATTCTGCCGAAGCTACGTCACTTCTCAGCGGATCTTCAGCAGCATCTTACCCAACGTATAAGCCCCTTCCCAGAAGACTTGCGTCCAGCTCTTGAGAGAGCTGTGCGCATAATGATGATACAGACCTAATGAGTAGTTGAGTGACGAGATTACCTGCTAACCGGAGTCAAGTGAAATGCTTGTGTTCATTGCCATAGTGTCAGCAATAACAATGTTGCTTACGGTCTTTTCGAGCCTTGTGATCATCAAGCGTATAAAACGGACTCAAAGCAAACTGACCGACAACACAAAGCGCTGGGTAATCTCGGCACTTTCCAGCGTCGAAACCCGACTACGCTATCAATCAGATCTTTCAGATCCTGGGAACAATAACTTCATTGTTCTTGCCACGCGAGATCGAGCGCGGCTATTTCAGGCAACGGTTCGGTCGATAAAGATGCACGAGCCAGATGCGAAAGTTATTGTCGTGGACGTAGGCAGTAGCGACAATACGGCTAGCATAATTAGCAGTCTCTTCGACGAGGGGCTTGTTTTTGCAAGCATCAGACATCAGATAGATACTGTTCCACAATGGCAAAAGGGCTACGCTATTCACGAAGCTTGGCGAATGTGCGCACTAATGAATCCACGTAGCATTACAGTAATTGATGATGACATGCTTGTAACGCAGCCATTTCTCACCAAATGCATGCACTTGTGTACCGAGGATTCTCGCATTAAGGTTGTGGCGCTGCATAGAGACCAGTTACAAGAGCGTAATCACCCAAGTACAGACCAGATGCATTTTGACGGTCAAACTATTCAGTTAGGCAAGACCTTCAACGGGGCTGCTTTTTACATGCCATTTGAAACGCTAAGACAATGGGGCCCACCACCGATTGACGAGGGAATCAACGATTACAGCGTTGAGGATTGGTATTATTCACGTGCTCTTCACGCACCTGATTCCTTTGCAGCATTTCTTTCTTGCGTCAGCGAACAGAACAATGTCGTCTCACTGCGAGAAGCAGAGGAATAGCGCTCGGACTGCAGAACACCTGCTCTCTTTGGGTGAACCTGGTTTCCCGCTTTCGCGGGAAAGACGAATGACCAGTTACGAATTACGAATTACCAATTACCAATTACGAATGCCCATTATCATAGCGGGGCAACTCGTAATTCGTAATTCGTCATTCGTCATTCGTGCTTATCTCAACGTATACTCCTTCATCTCCTCTATGTGTCCAGCGCGTTTAGTACCAAACCACTCCTGAGCTGGAGTAACTCTGCGGATGACGGTTCCGAGTGAAGGGGCAAACCACACATACGTAACGGCACGCAAATCAGATTCGATGGACTCATTGCCCTTGACGACGATTGAGTACGAGATTCTAAACTCGTATGCAGTAACCGATGTACCATTGATTGGGAAGCTCTGCTGCGTCATGCGTTCTGCAGTAATGGTCTTGGCTGTCTGGTAGACAACCCCGTTGTTTGTGGTCTTGTCGCTGACAAACGCAGATCTTGGGACACCAGATGAATACGGCAGGCGGATCCATGCGGTGTTGAAGAAAGCGTCCTGCATGCCACCCACGCGCATTTGCACATCGTTGTACTGGTCGATACGGAAGTAGGCTGTATCAGCCCCTTGCACAACCCACACGCCTGGCGAGTTATCGACAACAGCATTTGTTGTGAGAACGCTCTCGACACGTTCTTGCTCGGAACCGGGGACCTTCGTTCCCTGTTCGTCTGTGTCGAAGGTGTTGTATGTATAGGTGCTACCCGAACCCGGGATCTTGTAAGCGACAGACGTAGGTTCTGGAGTGGTGGAATCGGAGCACGAAGCAACAAGCAACGCAGCCAGCAGTGTAAGGAGGAGATGTTTCATGGGGTGCAAAATATGAATCTACAGCCATCCCAGATATGCAGCGCGATTCACTATTTTCCTGATCTATAACGAGTTCCTAAACGTCGTTTTCTCTCAAGAGCACATGAACACAAAGATGAATAAGCTGATTCCTATCTCGCTGTGCCTAACAGTTGCACTTCTGCTCACGAGCTGTGGTGATCGAATCGTCGATGGTCTGAACAGTCCGGGATTTCCGCAGAATGGCGAGGTCTTCACTGATGATTTCACAAGCGATCTCATCTATGCTGCCTTCGGTGGATCAGATGTTAAGGCGTTTCAGGTTGATTTTGCAACCACGTACAACAGTTCCAAAGCATCCATGCGATTTGAAGTACCCGATGCAAATAGTCCACAAGGAGCTTATGCAGGGGGCGCGTATTTCAGCAGAACAGGCAGGGACTTATCAGGATTTAATGCTCTAACGTTTTACATCAAAGCGACACAGTCAGCTACGATAGATGTGCTTGGCTTTGGAAACGACTTTGGATCATCAGCGTACCAGGTAGCCATGAATGCGCTGCCTGTGAACACGAACTGGAAGAAGGTTGTCATACCAATCCCCGACCCTACTAAACTGAAGGGAGAAAAGGGATTGTTTTACTACTCAACTGGACCGATAAGTGAGAAGGGGTACACGTTTTGGATTGATGAAGTCCGTTTCGAGAACGTGTCAGACCTTGGAACATGTTATGGTGCTATCTACAACGGTGAAGACAAGAAGGTACCGACGACTGAGAAGGGTGCATTGATAAGGATCGAAGGAACACAGGCGATAGTAAACCTATCGAACGGTACCAATCAAACAATCGCAATCTCTCCATCGTACTTCACGTTTGAATCATCGAACACCAACATTGCCACTGTCTCTCCACAAGGTGTCGTGCAGGTATTGGATTCGGGCAACGCTACCATCTCAGCAAGATTGGGCGCAAACAAAGCAAAGGGATCTTTGGAATTGTCAGCAAGAGGAACTGCGCTCACTCCAACTACCCAGGCACCGACACCGACTGTGGAAGCAGGTAGTGTGATTTCATTGTACAGCAATGCCTACACAAACGTTCCAGTCGATACGTGGAATACGCGTTGGCAGTATTCTACAACAGAAAGTGCGTTCATAAAGGTCAACAATGACGATGTAATCCGTTACTACAACCTGAATTTTGTTGGAGTTGAGTTTTCTGCAAACCCAATCAATGCGGCGTCGATGACGCATTTTCACATCGATGTATGGACACCAGACCCTACAGCAGCTCCCAACAATGTCAAGGTCATGCTTGTTGACTTCGGTGCAAATGGTGTGTTTGGAGGGGGCGATGACGTCTCTCACGAGATCACTGTCAGCGCACCAACGCTCAAGTCTAATGCTTGGTTGACACTCGACATACCACTTTCGAGTTTCACTGGTTTAACGACTAGGGCTCACCTTGCGCAGCTGGTACTATCTGGAACAGTATCAAACCTCTTTGTAGACAACGTGTATTTCTACAAGTCTGTATCAGCCCCCTCCTCACCAGCGCCAACTCCAACATACCCGCCTGGTGATGTGATCTCGATTTTTAGCGATGCGTATGCCAATGTAAGTGGCACAAACCTCTCACCTGATTGGGGGCAAGCGACAGTTGTAACGCAACCAAAGATCAACGGGAATACCACACTGCTGTACACAGGACTGAATTATCAGGGAATCCAGCTTGGTTCCAATCAAAACGTGTCGTCATACGGCTACCTCCACCTAGATTATTATTCTGCGAGCGCCACCACGTTGCAGGTGTTTCTGATCAGTCCTGGACCTGTGGAAACCCCATACACACTTCCAGTTCCAACTGGGTCGGGTTGGAAGAGTGTTGACATACCCCTCAGTTCCTTTTCTCCGGTTGCCCTTTCAAGCGTGTTTCAGCTCAAATTTGTCGGTAACGGCAATGTGTATCTGGACAACATATTGTTCCGTAAGTGATGACGATGTGGTTCTTCATTCCCTCAGCACGAGAAAAAGCAACATTCATGAGACAGAAACTTTCATTCTCCTTCATCGCAATCCTTCCACTCGTCATGCTACTGTCTGGATGTGAAGAGCAGCCTGTTCAGGTTCTTCCAGAAAGACCATGGACACTGACATGGAGTGATGAATTTGACGGCAAGGCCGGAAGTGGTCCTAACAAATCGAACTGGACGTTTGATATTGGCACAGGGAGCAATGGATGGGGCAACAGTGAACTCGAGTACTATACCGATAGACCTACGAACGTTCAACTAAACGGCGAGGGTCAACTCGTTATCACTGCGAAGCGCGAATCGTTTGGTGGCTCTGGATATACATCTGCGCGCATAAAGACTCAGGGACTGTTTAGTCAAACCTATGGGCGGTTCGAAGCAAGAATCAAGACACCAACTGGACCGGGCATCTGGCCGGCCTTCTGGCTTCTTGGCGATAACATCTCACAAGTTGGCTGGCCTCAGTGTGGCGAGATCGACATTATGGAGCAGCGAGGTCAGCAACCTGCAATCACGCATGGAAGTGTGCACGGTCCCGGGTACTCCGGTGGTAATGCCAAGACAAAAGCATATGGACTCATGTCTGGAAGATTCGATACAGACTTTCATGTGTATGCTATTGAATGGGGCGAGAGTTACCTCGATTTCTTCATTGATGACTACCTGTATCAACGCATTCAGCCGAGCGATCTCACGGGTGAATGGGTCTTCAACAAACCGTTCTTCATGATTCTCAATGTTGCTGTTGGGGGTAATTATGTTGGATACCCAACAACGGGGACACCTTTTCCTCAATCAATGATCATTGATTACGTTAGAGTTTACAAACAATCATGAATGACCACCGCACAGCGTCGACAACTGACTCTGGAGGCCCCCTAGAAATTGTTCGCATCGACAGTGAAGAGTACTTTAAGATCGCTCATGTCGATAGCATGCCTGTTTTCTTCATGAGCATTGTGAGTGATTCAAATCATTGGATGTTCATAGCCAGTAATGGTGGCGTTACAGCGGGCAGGACAGATGCTGACCATGCATTGTTTCCGTACTACACCGATGATAAGATCATCGAATCACACGAACATGTTGGCAGTAAGACCATTGTTCAGGGCAATAGAAATGGTGTGCTGTTCAACTGGGAACCCTTCTCGTTCAGAGGTCAGCAATTCCAGATCGAAAGGAACCTCTACAAGCATCGACTCGGCAATTCCATCATCTTCGAGGAATTGAATCATGACTTGGGATTGTGCTACTCTTATCGATGGTCAACAAGCGATACCTATGGCTTCGTTCGCACATCTGTATTGAAGAATCATTCGGCACATGCCCAGCAACTGCGTGTTCTCGATGGACTGCAACATGTGATGCCGGCAGATGTTGGAAGTGATCTGCAGAACACGTTCAGCAATCTTGTGAACGCCTGTAAGTTCTCCGAGCTAGAACCACAATCGGGTCTCGGATTATTCGCTCTTAGCGCTCGCGTCACAGATCGAGCTGAACCTAGTGAGGCGCTGTTTGCAAACACAGTTTGGTGCACGGGGCTGGCAGAACCCGTTGTACTTCTGTCAACAACCCAACTTGATAGCTTTCGTCGTGGCCTACCTGTCGAGACGGAACTCCACAACAAAGGTGGAGCGGGCACGTATGTCGTTTCATCAACGATAGCGCTGTCGGCCGGCCAGGATGCAACATGGAATCTCATCGCGAACGTACACCAGTCGCAGTCTCAGGTGATAGAACTCATCAACACGTTAGCAACTACTGAACAGATAGGAGCCGACGTAGAACGTGACATTGATCACGGAACAACGCAATTGCTGCAGAAGGTTACATCAGTTGATGGACTCCAGACAACAGGAGATCAACTGATCGACAGTCGGCACTACTCCAACGCACTTTTTAACGCCATGCGCGGTGGGTTGTTCCCGCATAACTACGTCATTCTGAAGAATGATTTCATTACCTACGTCAAGAGTTCGAACCTACCGCTGTTCGAATTGCTACGCGACAGGTTGTCTCACCTGCCCGATGAGCTGACACTGGCTGATCTGCAAACACACATTCGTGTGATCGACGACCGGAATTACTCCAGAATCACGCTGGAGTACTTGCCCCTTACATTTAGCAGACGACACGGCGACCCAAGCAGACCATGGAACCGTTTCTCGATAAACACGAAGAATTCGGATGGGTCTCTGAAGCTCGATTATCAGGGTAACTGGCGTGACATCTTCCAGAACTGGGAGGCGCTGGCACATTCATATCCATTGTTCCTTGAAGGGATGATTCGAAAGTTCCTCAATGCATCAACGGTTGATGGTTTCAATCCCTATCGGGTGCAGAAGAATGGATTTGATTGGGAGACCATAGAAGCGCACAACCCATGGTCGTATATAGGATATTGGGGCGATCATCAAATCATTTACCTGTTAAAACTTCTTGAGCTGCTCCGAGACACACAGCCCACGAAGTTGCAGTCAATGATTGAGGCAGACGGGTTTGCATTCGCCAGAATCCCCTATCGCATCAAATCCTACGACGATATCGTTTCGAATCCAAAGAGCACCATAGACTTTGATCATGAACTCCATGATGTAATCATTCGAAAGATGGACACGATCGGCTCAGATGGCTCATTAGTACAGAATGCTTCGGGAGACATTTGCCACGCGCATTTCATCGAGAAGATTCTGATTACGCTGTTGGCTCGCCTAACCAACTATGTCCCAGACGGTGGCATATGGATGAACACCCAGAGGCCCGAGTGGAATGATGCAAATAACGCGCTGGTCGGTAATGGGATGTCAATGGTCACGCTGTACTACCTGCATCGATTCGTTCTGTTCTTCCAAGAACATTTGAACGATAATAACGGCAGCACATATCTCATATCCGAAGAACTGCATGACTATTTCACATCTATGTGTTCCGTGTTATCCCGTTATCAGGCGGACCTACCCAACATCCAAGATGAGATGCGTAGAACCATCATAGACGAGCTTGGTCGCGCGGGAAGTTCCTATAGGTCCAGAGTATACGAAACGGCCTTTTTAGGTAAGAAAAAGACACTATCAAATCAAGATTTACGGGGCTTCTTTGACTGTGTACTCATGCACTTGAGATCGACCATCGACAAGAATCAGAGGCCCGATGGCTTGTACCATGCATACAACCTTTTGACACTGCAATCCGACGGTGCATCCATCGCTTACCTGCCCGAAATGCTCGAAGGCCAGGTAGCCATTTTAAGTTCGGGATACTTGTCTGCTACGCAGGCGGTGAAGCTTCTGGATACCCTCGAATCAGGAAATCTCTACAGGGCAGATCAGAATAGCTTTATGCTCTACCCTTTGAAGAGCGTGCCTGGCTTTCTTGAACGGAACCTTGTTCCACAAGACAGGGTGAAGACGTCGGCATTGCTGATGAATCTGCTCAACGACGGTAACAGCGATATCATACAACAAGACGTTCACGGCGCTTACCATTTTCATGGGTCGTTGACGAACGCGCGAGAGTTCCAATCTGCTCTGCGGGCACTCGACAAGTCATATCAACGAGATTTGCTCTCTGAAGAGTCAGACCTGATAGAATTTTATGAATCGGTATTCGACCACAAGAGATTTACCGGCAGATCAGGTACCTTCTTCGCCTATGAAGGAATCGGCTCGATATACTGGCATATGGTATCAAAGCTGAGGTATGCTGTTCAGGAAATCTACTTGAGCGCACAAGAGAAGCAAGAGAGTGATGAAACAGTTCTCTCCCTATCGAATCACTACAAACGAATTTGTGATGGCATTGGCGTCCACAAATCCCCACGCACATACGGCGCGTTTCCGACCGATCCCTATTCGCACACACCATTAGGTCGAGGTGCGCAGCAACCAGGAATGACAGGCCAAGTGAAAGAAGACGTGATATGTCGGATGCGAGAACTCGGAGTTGCCTATCATAACGGAGCGATACGTTTTGCTCCGAGTATCATAGAACGTCAGGAGTTCCTACAACATCAGTACCAACTCGACTTCCTCAATGTGCGTGGCGAGGTTCAACAGATTCCACTGCAGCAGGGCTCACTCTGCTTTTCGATATGTCAAACGCCAGTTGTCTACAAGCTTGCCGACAGGAACGAACTGGTAGTATACCGGACAGATGGAACTATTGAAACATCTGCGTCTATGGAGTTATCTGCTTCTGACAGTCATAGCATTTTCTCACGAGATGGACGTATTCAGCTACTACGCGTCGATCTCGCGAGTTCCGGTCTGCCCTCATGAACACGGATCTATGGCCTCGGCAAAACAGAGTAGCGTTCGTGACCTGTTTGGTTGTGGTCACACTAGTTCATTTGCAATCATCAACTTCCAAGCCCATGCTTCGAGATACTAATGCTGGCTGGTCAGTAAAAGTCTTCGAAACTTCTGCCGCGGGTAACGCCCTGCAGGAGATCCCATTGGCATCTCCAAGTTCTGATGCAATAGCTATCGAGGTTGACACGCAAATACGCTTTCAAAAGGTCCTCGGGTTCGGTGGATCGTTCACAGAGTCATCGGCGCATTTGTTGAACGCACTCAGCGCACAACAAAGAGAAAGTATTATCAGGGCCTATTTTTCTGACGACGGGGCTCGGTATTCTCTTGCGAGAACTCACATTAACTCATGCGATTTCTCCCTTGCGCACTATGCCTATGCGATGGTCCCGGGAGACACATCGTTGCAGCACTTCAGCATTGAAAAGGACAAGAACGATCTGTTTCCCATGATCACAGCTGCACAGAACGTCTCAGCAGGTGGCTTTCGTCTGATTGCCTCGCCATGGACCGCACCTCCATGGATGAAAGACAACAACAGCTGGATCGGCGGAAAACTTCTCAGCGAGTATAGGTCAACATGGGCGCTGTACTACGCCAAGTACGTTAAAGCATGCGCCGATCACGGCATTCCCATATGGGGACTCACTGTGGTGAACGAACCACATGGCAATGGTAACAACTGGGAGAGCATGCTTTTCTCTCCGAAGGAAATGACAGACTTCGTTCAAGACCACTTGGGTCCTACCCTGGAGCGCGAGGGCTTTGGCCATGTTAACATACTTGGGTACGATCAAAACCGCGCTGGACTTAAGGAATGGGTTGATGAAATGTTCCGAGACACCCAGTCGTCGCGTTTCTTTGCGGGAACAGCCATCCACTGGTATGAGAGCACGTATGAGGTGTTTCCCGATGAACTGCGCTATGCTGCATCAAAGGCACCAGGTAGGTACCTTATACAAACAGAGGCCTGCATAGATGCCGAGGTGCCGCATTGGCGCGACGATGCATGGTTTTGGAAATCAGAGGCCACAGATTGGGGTTGGGACTGGGCTCCCGCGGACCAAAAGCATCTCCATCCTAAGTATGCTCCCGTGCATAGGTATGCAAGGGACATTATTGGTTGCCTGCAAAACAATGTTCATGGCTGGATTGACTGGAACATGGTGCTCGATAAACAAGGCGGACCAAACTGGGCCAAGAACTGGTGTACGGCTCCTGTGATTGTTGATACTGCCCTGGATGAGGTGTATTTCACACCCTTGTACTATGTCATGTCGCACTTCAGTAAGCACATCAGACCGGATGCGCAGATCATTGCAAGCCGTTCTCAACATCAGGACATCCTCGTCGTTGCTGCCGAAAACCCAGACCATTCAATCGCCATTGTGGTATTCAACCCAACAGCACAGCGGCATATATTGAGGGTTGAACTACCTCAAAAACAAGCCTTTGTAGCTATCGATGGCCAAGCTCTACAGACGATTGTCTTTTATCCGAGATAACATGCCATGACAAAAACTTCTACGTCAACAGTGCCACTGATTCAAAAGATGGCATTTGGTTCTGGTCACCTCGTAAACAACCTTTTCCCGGGGGCACTTGGCGTGTTCTCGTTCTTCCTGCTAACAACGTACGGTATGGACCCGTTGCTGGCAGGACTTCTGGGTGGTATCCCGAGAATCTATGATGCAATCACTGATCCGATCATGGGCTATATCTCCGACAATACAACCTCGAAGTGGGGCAGAAGGCGACCATACATTTTCCTTGGTGCTATTACAAGCGGGCTGCTGTTTGCCGGACTGTGGCAGCTGTATGCTGAGAATACTCAGTCCTACAACTTTTGGTATTTCATGATCTTCTCGCTGCTCTTCCTAACGGGGAACACGATCTATTCCACTCCATTGATTGGGCTGGGATACGAGATGACCTCCGATTACAGAGAGAGAACAAGACTGATGGGATTCTCCCAGACTATCGGTCAGTTTGCATGGATGATCGTGCCATGGCTGTGGGTGATCATAGCAGATCCAGACATCTTCCCCAACCAGGCGGTGGCAATCCGTAGCCTTTCGGTCTGGGTTGGAGTTTCATGCTTGATTCTCGGCATCCTGCCCGCAATCTTCTGTCGAGAGATCGATCAAAATGCCATCTCAAATCGCGATACAATCACGATGAGAAACCTCGTTCAAAATATGAGGGGGCTCTGGCGCAACATGAGGTTGATCTTTAAGAATGTTCCATTCGTGAAGCTGTGTATGGCAACATTCCTCGTGTTTAATGGTTTTCAGATGGTTGCATCATTTAGCTTCTTCATCATCGTCTACTACCTCTTCAACGGAAGTGTTGAGAATGCGGGCAATTGGCCAGCGTGGTTCTCAACGATCAGTGCCCTGGCAACGGCATTCCTGATTATTCCCGTCATTACTTGGATGTCCAATAGATGGGGAAAGCGGACAGCCTTCCTGACTTCTACAGGTATTTCAATTGTCGGCTACATTCTCAAGTGGTGGGGCTTTAATCCCGACAACCTATGGATGATGTTCCTTCCCATCCCACTGCTTTCATTCGGACTTGGCGGTCTGTTTACACTCATGATGTCCATGACAGCCGATGTCTGCGACTTAGACGAACTCAACAATGGTATGCCTCGGAAAGAAGCAACATTTGGGGCTATTTACTGGTGGATGGTCAAACTCGGACAAGGTCTGGCGTTGGTTTTGGGCGGCATTGTGCTAAAAGCTATTGGTTTTGACGGCGCAGCAGCTGCCCAGAGTCCAGAAACTGTTATTAATCTCCGACTTGCCGATATCATCATTCCCTCATTAACAGCCGGTTTGGCCATGATTGTGATGTGGAAGTACGATCTCAACGAAGAAAAAGCCCATCAGATCAAGTCGGAATTATTCAGAAGACGCGGTGAGCTGTAACCAATTTCTGCGGAAACAGTTCTATCTTTGACGGTGTTCCCCATACTTTACCCACCTTTTTCCCAAGTAAAATTCATGAAACAAGCATTACTGCTTTTCAGTCTGATGTTTGGCTATGTTGGACTGACTGCCCAACCAACGACAAGCGCTCCTACCCCTCCTGCGCGAAATGCGGCCGACGTTATTTCGATCTTTGGTGGCGCCTACACTGGCATCACAGGTGTGAACTACAACCCTAACTGGGGTCAGTCAGGAGCTGTTAATCCAGCCTATGATCCAGGTACGGGTGACGTAACGTTGGCATACACGAACTTCAATTACCAGGGCACAGCCTTCGAAGGCAATGCACAGAATGCCTCGGAGATGGAGTTTGTACATATCGATGTGTGGACAAGTAATGCCACGGTGTTGAAGTTCACTCCGATCGATAACAGCGGCAATGGACCAGGCGAAGTGCTGGTTGACGTGCCGCTCACAGCAGGAAAATGGAGCAGCGTAGACCTACCGAAGAGCGCATTTACAGATATGTCTTGGAAGTCCGTTATCCAGCTCAAGTTTGACGGCCAAGCCGGTGTTTCACCATCGGACATTTATTTGGACAACATCTATTTCTGGAAAAAGCCCGCAGCCTCGGGCGAAGACGCAACGCTCAAGGATCTCAAGGTTGATGGCAACACGATCCCTGGATTTGCACCAAGCGCAACTTCTTACGCATATGGCGTAGCAGGTGGTGGCATGGTTCCACAGATCACTCTTGCTACAACGAACGATGCGAACGCTACAGTCACAAAGATCACTCAGGCAACAGCTATCCCTGGCGATGCCACGGTGCTTGTCACGGCTGGCAACGGCACGACGACTGCAACGTACACCATTTCGTTCTTCTACAGCTCACCAGAAAATCCAGCACCAACGCCTACTGCAGACGCAGCTTCTGTGTTGTCGATGTATAGCAATGCATACACGAACGTCGAAGTGGATACATGGAGAACTGATTGGAGTCAGTCTACGTTCGAAGAGACAACCATCAAGGACAACGCAACATTGAAGTACACAAACCTTGGATTCAATGGAGCAGAAACCATCAAGAAGCCAATCGATGCCTCGGCAATGACAACGCTGCACCTCGATGTATGGTCACCAAACATCACTGTGTTCAATGTTAAGCTTGTTAGCTTCTTGGGTGACGGTTATGGTGGTGCCAATGGAGATTCAGAAGCAAGCATCAATGTGAATCTCAATGCCAACCAATGGAATCAGATCAACATCCCGTTGAAGGACTTCACAGAAGCTGGTCTGAAGAGCCTGAGCGATCTGAGCCAACTCATCTTTACCTCAACTCCGTTTGGATCAGGCATTGCCTTTGTCGACAACGTCTACTACACAAGCTTAACAACGAGTGTAGATGATCAGCAGACAATTGGTATGAACGTGTATCCAAATCCTGTAACAGTTGGCGGCACCCTGCATTTCAGCGCGCCGGTGAAGCGTGTTGCGGTATACAGCGTGAGCGGCCAGATTGTTCTCGAGTCGCAAGAACAGAACGTTGTTCTCTCGGGACTTCCAGTTGGCTCGTACGTGGTCAAGTCAGTAGATGACCAAGGAACTGTTTGTATCCGTACGATCATCGTCCACTAATCCCAGTTCTTTCGCTAACAACAAACGCCCCTTCTCCACAAAGGAAGGGGCGTTTTTTACAATGACCAACATCATGCGAATACTCGTTACCTCCTTTGTTTACCTTTTGTGCTGGTGTGCTCCTCTCGTTGCCACCCAAGATTCCGTAGCACTCCGCTTAAGCAACGAGCAGCATTCACTCATTGTAAACGGACAAGAATTTTTTATCAAAGGGATGAACTGGGATTATTTCCCTACCGGAACGAACTATTCGTACAGTCTCTGGAAGCAACCAGACGCCACGATCAAGGCGGCCTTGGATTACGAGATGGGGCTGCTGAAGAACATGGGTGTCAACGTCATTCGGCAGTACACAGGAATTCCACCGCGATGGATATCATACATCTACGAGAAGTTTGGAATCTTCACTGTGCTCAATCACACGTTTGGTAGATACGGGTTGACAGTCAACAATACCTGGGTTCCCAACGTCGACTATGTCAACCTAGAGATTCAGTCGATCCTCCTGCGAGAAGTCCGCGACATGGTTTCTGAGTACAGGAACACCCGAGGCTTACTGATGTTTCTGTTGGGTAATGAGAACAACTATGGTCTGTTCTGGAGGGGTGCCGAAACGGAAGACATTCCCATGGCAGACAGACGATCTACACGAGATGCTGTGCAGCTGTACCGGCTTTTCAACAATGCCGTGCGTGAAATCAAAACAGTGGATTCGAGACATCCAGTTGCCATCTGCAACGGCGATCTACTCTTCTTGGACATCATCGCAAAGGAATGTCCTGATGTTGATATCCTTGGCATCAACGCTTACCGCGGAATCTCATTCGACAATGCCTTTGAGAGAGTAAAGAACGAGTACGGTAAGCCGCTGATGTTTACAGAGTTTGGTGCAGATGCCTATAACACGCAAACTAATGCTGAAGACCAAGAATCACAGGCAACGTACCTACTTGGCAATTGGACGGAAATCTATGGCAATGCCGCAAGGAATGGGAAAGCCGGGAATAGCATTGGCGGTTTCACATTTCAGTTCAGTGATGGTTGGTGGAAGTTTGGTCAGACTGCAAATCTGGATGTTCACGACATCAATGCATCATGGTCCAATGGTGGCTATCATAATGATTATGTAGCCGGCGAAAACAACATGAACGAAGAGTGGTTTGGCATATGTGCAAAGGGCAAGGTCAACGAGCAAGGTTTGTATGTGCTGTACCCACGCGCAGCATACTATGCGCTCAAAGAGCTGCATGCCTATGACCCCTATCGTGTAACGGCTGACTCATTACAACGCCTCGCGCAGGGGGCCACGGTAACACAATCCATGCTCTTGGCAAATGCGGATAAGTCAGCGCGTGAACAATCCAAGAATGCCGTTTACCTGAGCGACCTTCAGGCGAACTTCACAACCTACAGCACGGGTGGAAGTTTGATCAGCACAGGACAATCGAAGATCACGAATGCTACTGCGTATCCTAGGCGACTCGGTTTCGACCACATGCAGTCATTCAACGTAGGTGTTACTGCAAAGCCAGCACCGAATGTCACGGCGAACGTGCAGTTCAACATTCTTGGTAATGTGGCTGAGAATCCAATCGATGAAGTATTCTATGAGAATCGTGGCATACCGATCACGATCAACAATCCAAATGGCACGCAGCAAAACATTGTCAACGATAGAATTCAACTCTACAAGAGCAGCTTATCGTGGAACTCTACGTATATCAATCTGACGGGATTCTATAGAACGGGACACTTTCATTGGGGATATGAGGGTGACTTTTTTGGGCTCTATCCCGAAGCGAATTACGGACCCAACATCGACATCTACTCAGCTAACACGCCTTTTGGTTTTGAGATAGAAGGCAAGAAGTTTCTAAAGGGGCTCAAAGTTGCCTTTGGTCCAGAATTGTGGTGGGGCGCAAACCCTGCGGTCTTGGTGAAATACACAACATCACTCTACAACACCGACATCACGGGGATGTTTCAGGAGGACTTGATGCAACGGGACAATGTGCAAAGCTCATTTGCCGTTCCTGTTCCCAGAACGAGAAAAACAGCACTGAATCTCCAGAAGAAATTCGATAACATCGGAATCTCACTTGGGGGATTGTGGGCAGGCCAACCATTAAACGGCAGACCGTTTCAATTGATGAGAGGCGATGTAAGTAGTTACGCCGTGTATCAAGACACAATCCGATCGTCGGACAACCTTGGTGGCAAGGTGAAGATTACCTACGAGAGTTCACTGTTCAATTGGTACGCGCTGGGATCGTACATGGGGCTTGTTGCCAATGGTGGTTTCGACAACACGAAGACATTTACAGGATGGAGACTCAAAGACGTAGGTAGTGGCAACATGATGAACGTCCTCTCGGGCTTTACCGTGAATGTTGGCCCCCTGCAGATTGCACCAAACATGCTGTGGCAAAAGCCCCTCGAGGGTCCAATACCTGCATGGGTGCAAGCACCGGCCAGACCCAGAAACATATTGGACGATCCTTTTTCAGTTCGATCAAACAGAGAAACACTTGCCGGTGAACTTCTCTTGACATACGACCCCACACCAGCAACCTGGATGTACGAGTGGGACAACGATAGAGCAGAAGATGCGACGTTCGCAGCAAGTGTAGACCTTATGTACCGTCATTTGCCCACAACACAAGACGCTGCGATTGGAATCTTGTCGAACGGCAGAACCACATTCGTCTTCCCCGGCGCCGCACCTGCGCAAGACCTGTGGGAAGTGAACACGCGAGTTGTATCAAAGATCAACCCTGAATTAGGCTTCATCCTGAACCTCTACGCAGGCAATGGACAGGCCAATGGAAGCGATACGCGCACCATTCAACGCTTTGGTGCAGACCTCCGTACTATCTACAAGCAGTCAAAGCTGATCCTGTTCTGCAAACTCAACGACTGGGGTCCATTTGATTACCACCGTGACTTCAACCTCACGTTTCCTCTGCAGCTAATGGCCGAGCTATCAACAGAACTTGCTAAGCCCGATTGGTTCATGCTTCCAGGAACAAAGATTGGTATGCGAACAACGTACCGAACGTTAGACAAATACTCGCCAAGGTACGCTCCGACTCTCACGATTGATCCTGCTGGTAACTGGGTTCCAGATCCAAATGCCATCGGATTCCCTAACGGCAATGAATGGGAAATCAGAACCTTTGTTCAAGTGTCGATAGGTATGTGACGTCATTTTCCTGCCACGAAACCATTTGCTTTACGGCAGACCTGCCAGCGCGCCAATAACCTCATCGAAGCAACACTTCTGCAGGAATCTTCAGTTCTCTGTGGATGATGCGCGCGATTTCGAGAGTGAGTGGTTTACGACCAGATAGGATTGATGAGACATGTCCCTTACTTCCGATCATTCCGACTAGGTCTTGGTTGCGCAATCCCAATTCTTCCATTTTTTCTCTAATCACCACGATTGGATCAAGGTGTGGAATTGGATGATGAATATCCTCGTACTGTTTGATTAAGAGTAGTGCTACCTCGACCTTTCGCCCCAATGCTGAGGTTGGTTTGACACCTTTGTCAAGTTGCACGTCAACCCAGTCAAGGAACTCCTGATACTGCTGTTCGTTCTTGATAACTGATAGCTCCATAGCTAACTCCTTCGTGGTTGAATCGACTCAACATCAATGCTGTCATATTCACTGTGTGTTCCAAACCATTTCACTTGGATCACACGGTACTCGAAGACGATGCGCACCACCAATCGATAACGATTGCCCATGATATTGAACACGACGCGCTGGTCGCCGACAACACTTGCATCCCCGTAAACACTCTTCAACTCATTGAATGAGGCAAAGTCAGCAAGTCGTAGTTCATGATACCACACGTAAAGTGCGTTGGACGCGGCCGGATACTGATCAGCGTATTCAAGTATCGCTTTTCGAGTAATGATATTGAACACGGCAAGAATAAGAGTTTTCTTATAGAAAACCTATCGTGAATCACGGCAGGGGTATTTGACACCGTATTGTGCGCTTAACTTGTCAAAACGTGACATCAAGCCGTACCCCGCTTTCTCGAAAAAGACGTATGTACCCATGGGTGTGCCCATTCGTCCCTCTTGTCCCTCTTGTCCCTCTTGGGCGAGCCACCGGCTCGCCCCTACACGTCACATTCGCTCCCATTCGCGGCACATTGACATAAAGGGGATACTACATGTTACGAGCTGATGATGTTCTTGCGCTGCGACTCATGGGCGGCGTTACCAATGATGATATAACTCGGGTTGCGCAGGTGTGCGATGACCTGCAGATGTCGCTTGCGATGCTGGGTGCTATGCCAACGGACCTCGATCGGTTGTGCGACGAGCAACGGGAGCGATGTATGATGCATGATGTAACGATCGTTACGGTCGTGGATGATGCATATCCTGAACGTTTACGACATATCACAAATCCGCCATCGGTGTTGCTCGTTGCAGGTATGCTGCCTGACCCCACAACACATAGCGTTGGAGTTGTTGGTACGCGTCAGTGCACGCACCATTACGGTTTGCCGGTAACGCAGATGCTGGTTGCGGATTGGGCGCGCAGCGGCACGGTGATTGTATCGGGGCTTGCCCAAGGGATTGATACGATTGCTCACGAGTCTGCTCTGCAGAATACCACGCCAACCGTGGCTGTGATTGCTAGTGGTATCGATCGCATAACGCCGAAGGCAGCACACGAGCTTGCTGGACGCATACGCAGTGCGCATGGAGCTGTGATCAGCGAGCATCCCTGTGGGGTGGCTGCCCTGCCCCCTGCCTTCCCTGCACGAAACAGGATCATTGCGGCGTTATCCGATGCTGTGGTGGTGGTCGAGAGTAAGGCGCGCGGCGGTGCGTTGATCACGGCAGAGTTTGCGCGTCAGCAAGGTAAGCCCCTCTATGCTGTGCCCGGACCCATTACCTCTGCACGGAGCGAGGGGTGCAATGCTCTCATCAGCTCGGGTAAGGCTACGATGCTGCTCTCAAGCACATCAGTAATAGGTATTCCTCAAGGCACTGCGCGAGCAATGTCGCAACTGCCACTGGAGGTACTACGGATCGATGATGGAGCCCCTCATCACGTTGATGAGTTTTGCGCGATGTTTGCATGTGATGTGGCCACGGCACGAGGTAAACTGTTGGAGTTTGAACTTTCCGGGCTCGTAACGCAGTTAGCTGGTGAGAGGTTTGTTGTTCGACGGTAATCAGGAATTGTATGTCTGTTCATTCTCGCAAAGAAGATCATGTGCGCATAGCGCTGCAGGAAGATGTACGGTTTCGTCGCAAACGGACGTCGTTTGATGATTGGGAGTTCGTCTACAACGCCCTGCCTGAGATTGATGTTGCAGAAATCTCCACCGAGACGCCGTTCCTGGGAACAACGCTCAAGCTGCCGCTGATGATCACGGGTATGACAGGGGGCTATCCAGATGCAACACGCATCAATGGCGACCTTGCTGAGGCATGCCAGGACCTGGGCATTGCGATGGGCGTTGGGTCGATGCGCGCATGTCTTGAGTCAGCCGAGCACCGTGAATCGTTTACTGTTGTAAAGCAGTTTTCACACAAAGTGCCCATCCTTGCCAACATCGGCGCTGTGCAGGCCGTTCGCTGGAAGCGCGCAGGAATCCTCGATCGCATGGTCGAGGCAGCCATCGAGATGGTCGGCGCTTCGGCCCTTGCTCTGCACCTTAATCCGCTGCAAGAACTCACGCAGCCTGAAGGCGAGCCAGAGTACCGCGGGGTAACTGGTGCTATTGCCTGGCTTGTTGAGCATTCTCCGGTTCCGGTGGTTGTGAAAGAAGTTGGTGCAGGGATTTCCAAGAACGTGGCACAGCGTTTGGCAGGGGTAGGTGTAGAGATGATCGATGTTGCCGGAGCGGGCGGCACGTCGTGGTCTGCCGTCGAGATTATGCGTCACCCAACCCCCGACCAGGTAGATCATTTATGGGACGTTGGGATACCCACGGCCGAGGCGCTCGTGCAATGCCGGGGCATTGTGCCAACACTCATCGCATCGGGCGGCATCTCGAGCGGTGTGGATA
>Ga0163212_1000117_pt1 | contig 31532 bp, 30 predicted proteins | sample Malawi_45m_30L_FD_113532 | JGI IMG/M metagenome (GOLD analysis project Ga0163212, IMG submission 113532) | Freshwater microbial communities from Lake Malawi, Central Region, Malawi to study Microbial Dark Matter (Phase II) - Malawi_45m_30L | ecosystem: Environmental > Aquatic > Freshwater > Lake...
GAGTGGGTGACGTAGGCGCCATCGGGTGTCTCGGCACCCGAGTAGTAAGCAGCGAATAAATTTTTACCGCGAACCGCAACGGCCGTCGGCTTTCGCGGACAGCCATTTATTTCCCAACGCGTATCGGTGACGCGGCGCCGCCATTCCACGCGTTGATCCTTAAGGTTCAAGGCGACGATCTCACTGTCACGGTAGCCGTGCTCGATGAGACGTAAACCGAGGAGTAAGCGCCGCTCGGCATCGATAGCAGACATGAGCTGACAACACGGACAGACGATATCAGGAAGGACGATCGTATCGGGAGTAAAAACTACACCCCCGTCACGCGAGACGGCGATGGCGAGTCGTCCCGCATCACCATCCGACATGGTTCGGGTATCGACCCAAGCGGCGTACACCGTATTGGATACATCGACGGCAACCGTTGCGAACGCACCGCCATCATTTTTGGCGATGTTGTCGGTGAGCGAGTCGACGTTAAGCCGGCGCGGTTCCTCAAATTTGAGGGCAGTGGGATCCGACCGTGTGTAGAGCGCAAGGGTCTCGGTGTTGCCGGTCGCCGGGTTATAAATATTGCCCGGAAACAAGATATGGATTCGGCCGTCGGGGCCCACCGCGATTCGTGGCTTACTGATTGCGAAACCCCAGACGTCGCCGTCCGTTCGATTAATGCGCAGTGGCATTGAGTAGGTTTTTCCGCCGTCGACTGATCGTGCGAAGTACAGATTGGTTTTGGAATCATGCGAGTGGCCGCGCGCTGCGATTTGCGCGGCGTTTGGAGCAGCGGTGTTGTCACTGAGCCATACGACGTTGATCGAGCCGTCCGGTGCGATTGCGACGTCAGGGCTTTGTGATGAGCTGTCAGGTAGACTGACGAGGACGCTTTGGTCGTGTGCAGTCGTCAACTCGGCGGTTATGCTTACAGATGCCCCGCAGAGCCCGAACAGCACGACGGAGATTCGAAGCACCACATAAATAACTTTTTGAAGCATTCCGATAACCATCGCCGATTCTCAAAAGACCACGCAAAACGGACACAGCGTACAACATGTCTCTGTTACAACGATATCTGATCTTTGTACTCGGCTCCGCCGTGCTGTGGTGTGTGTTTGTCCCACTTTATAGTTGGGTTTTCGTCTGGGCGGAGTTTGCACCGGGTATTAATATGGTCTATCTGCCTCATGGCATTCGGATGGTGCTGGTGTTACTGTTTGGAGTTGCGGGGGCACTGGGCTTTTCGCTTGGAGCGCGTCTGCTTACTTTGACATCGTTGCCAAGCGGCCTGCCGAACGAGTCCCCGACGCTGGAGCTTGCTCTTGCCGTGGTGCCAGGACTTGCCGCGTGGCTCGCGGCGCGCTTGACGCTCAAGGATTGGCCTGGGCGATACCTCTGGCAAGCCGCTCCTGCCGACGTGACGGTAATCGGGGGGTCACGCCTGTTGTTGCTGGCGTTCGTCTCGGCGGTGCTCAATTCCGCAGGTCATGGGGTAGCGCGGCTTACCCTCGGTAACAGTGTTGCCCATCTCGACGAACATTTTCTCGCCATGTTCCTCGGTGATCTGCTTGGTGCGCTAACGCTGCTGTATGGTCTATCATTGGGGGTGCAAGCATTCGAGCGAGCGAGGGTGCGAAATCGTGGTACCTAAAAAGCCCCGAAACGATCTGGTTGATCTTTATCTGCGCTTTCGTTGGTTACTGAAAGGTCTTCACGATCTGCCGTCTGCCGATATTTTGCTTTTGCCGCATACCGAGACCTTGCTTGCCGAAATCGTACAGGCATGGCGAGAGGAGAAACCTCTGCCGCTGCACAAACTGCTCGATTGCGAGGGGCTCGGTCACTTCAACACCATCCGTCGGCGTATTCAGCATCTTGAAGAATCGGGATATGTCGAGTTCCAGGGCCTCGAGAGCGACTCGCGGGTCAAGCTCGTGGTACCCACCGATCGCGCACTGCAGTTTTTCACTGAGTATGCGCGGGTGATTGTGCGGTCAGGTAAGTGATTGCAGGTACTCGCGTAGTGAGCGTCCCGGCTGGCCCATGATTTTTTGAAAGGTGTCGGTCTTGCGACCTGGTGTTCGGCCGTCGGCAATTTCGGCGAACAGGTGGGCGACTGCATCGGAGTGCCACTGGTTGCGGTGAAAGGGCCGAATCGTCTCTTGAAAAGCTTTGGCATCGCAGTCGTCGTAGGTTATCGGTTGCCCAACAACTTCGCCGATGACTTTGGCGATGTCATGGAAATTCATGACCGGATCGGGACCTGTAATGTCATAACACCGGTCATGATGCTGCGCGGCATGTGGGTCGGTCAGCAGGTGCGCGATAAAGGCGCCGGCGTCCTGATTATCGGTGAGCGCGACGGTACCTAGCCCCATCGGCATCGAAAGTTTGCCGGTCGTGCGTGCAGTTTTGAGCGAGCTGCGAAAATTTTGCATATAGAAACTTGGGCGTACGAGGGTCCACTTCATGCCCGAAGCCATGATGGCGTCTTCAGCAGCGATATGAGCAAGCGGAATGGGGCTCTCGGTGCCACGGATCGCCTCTGGTGAGGAGAGCTTAATGATCCACGACAAGCCGCTTTCTTTGGCTGTGCGCACAAAGCTGGTTTCGAGTCTTTCCTGAGACTCACTGTTTGGTAATACGAGCAACGCGCAGTTGACACTCACGAGAGCCCGCTTTACGGAGGTCGCATCTTCGAGGTCAGCTTGAACGAGCTCGACACCGTGCTCAACCCAAGCCGCAGCTTTAACGGTGTCGCGGACGAGTGCCCGGAATTTTACTCCTCGGGCGACTAGGGCGCGTGCTGTGGCGCCGCCGATGTTACCTGTGATACCAGTGAGAAGAATCATTGTAGCCCTCCCAAGTCCAATTCATTGCAAGTCGGGTAGTAGACCTACCTCGACACGAAGTCCAACAGCGAGGGCGTCTTGGGTATCCTGATCGCTGCCGGGATTGATGACATATTGTAGGTCGGGCTGCAGAAAAATTCGTCTCGATAATGGTAAACGCCACGTGAGCTCGATAACACTTTCACGGGTAGGCCGCTTTTCGCCAGCGAGGAACGAAAGACGCCGTACCGGCCCACCAAAGCGGGCCTGAGCGAAACCCAAAGCGAGATACTCGCCATCGCGGTTAAGAAAGGGCCGCTCGAAGACGAGGGCAGCTTGTGCTGTTGAACCAATCGCATTCAGCTGTGGGTTGGCTGCACCGAGCCGAACCATGACAAGTAGCCGCCGATCGCCCGACTGCTTCACCGGTCCTTCGATGAACATGTAGGTACCGACATTTCGTCGCGAGTTCCCCTCCCCGCCGGCTAAGACGTCAAGCTTGTCGAACCTCGCTGAGTAGCGCCAATGACCGATCACTGTGCGGATTTTGTCCACTCTGTGCTCAAGCTCTGCAATGGCAAGTGCACCTTCTTTCGAACTCAGTTTGAGAGAGGTTACACGTCGCGGGTGATCTTCATCGATCGGAATGCCATCGATGACGGCACCCTTTAGTAGCCAACTGTCGTTGATGCGCCAGCACCCACGCAGCGCCAGTCCGGTGTAAGGAAATATCGAGGGACCCACCACGCCGGATTGCGCGATGTCTATACCGCTCCCGAAGGTAGAATTAATAAGCGCAGAACTGACCTCGCTAGCATCGAATTCGGAGTTGAGATCATAGATTCCTGCTTTGATGCTACGGTCCCGATTGGTTACCGAGCCGTACTCAATCCACCCCTCGAGAAAGCGTGTCCCGCGATCAGCCTCGATATTGCTGACGATATGAGTGTCACCGACTTTTTCGCTCAAGCTCTTACCGTTGTTGTGGATGACGTGCAGGTGTGAGTGCAGTCCGTTGCTCGGGCTTTGCCAGTCGAGAGTGAGACTGAGACTATCGAGATACGCGCTGTCTCGCTCGATCCCGCCTTTGGTATTACGCCACAGATCGCTGGTGTAGGTGACAGCGACATCCCACGACTTACCGTCTCTGTTATCGATCAACTCCGCGCGAAGCTGGGGTCCGCTGAGGATCAAAAATCCGACCAGAACCGCTACGAGGGGATAACTCGTAGGATTTTTGAAGTTGGAGCGCATTGGGCCGTGATCGTGCTACCTTAAGTTTTCCATCAGATTTTACTTAAACCACTCGAATCACGATACGTTCGTAATGCTGCCGATAAAAACTGGCGCTCTCGCGTTGAAAGGAATCGCAGCGCAGAAGAACAGGACGTTCATTTTGGGCGCGGCTAGTGCTAAGGCAGGCATTACGGTCCCCGCGAGCGCCATTATCGGCAATGGCAGGCTCTGCTTGCGCGACGGGCGATCATCTTCGACGATGAGCCGATACGAATGGTCGTTCCCCCGACAGGACCGTAGCGCCAAGCATTACCGAAAGTACGACAAACACCGGCGACAACCCCCTCCCAGGGGATCAGGGAGCACCCGGAAGCCTGAAGCCACTCGGGAATCGAAAAGTCGCAGATTTACGGCCAGTCCGGTTCCCCTTGTTTCTTTCTTAGGAAACACGAAAAATCTTCCGGGGGTTTTGGATCGATAATTTAAAAAAAGTCTCGCCCCGGACGGGGGGTTACTGGGTTTAGGGTGTGGTTTTGAACAAGTAGTGTATTCTGAGGAGCTATGAAAGACACGCCTGCAGATCAGGTTCGATTGCCCCGCGAGAGTAAGGGCAAACGCCCGCGATTTTTTGATGATCCGGCCATCGATCAGATGATGACCTTTATGCTCGAGCTCACGACCGAGGTCGCTGTGCTACGTGAGCGTATGGATACGGTGGAGCGTTTACTTGATGAGCGGGGCAGCGTCACCCGCGCGGCGATTGAAGCTTATTATCCCTCGGCGCTTGTGGAGGCAGAGCGAAATTCCTGGCGCGAGGCCTACCTCAAGCGTGTCTACCGAATGCACCCACCGATTTGATGCCTTCGAGGCTTACTCGTATGGTCACACAGCCGTCTGAAATTCCGGTTCCAAATATCGAAGAACTCTTTCGGCCGACGCACGACGAGCGCGCCCGTCAGGCGATGGTTAGCTTTATCCGCAAACTGGCGATTGTCGATATGCGGCGCAGTCTTAAAGACGACTTCGAAAATCGTATCGAGCCGAAGCTCGATCGCGAGGGCCGTAAACCCGCAGATTGGCAGGCTATCGAAAAGGCGATGGCTCATGAGCACGTCTACCGCTTCTACAGCACGGTACGTTATAACGCGCAAGAGATGTGCTATAGCTCGGTGCAACCCGCTGTCGAACGGGCTCTGCCCGCGATGGTTGAACTCGCAAGTGATCTCGCTGATCGTAATCCGGCGGGCGGGTCGCTGCGCCTCAATCCCAAGCTTGAATTACCGAAGTATATCACCGCGCTTGATGTACATCTGACACCGGGATCGGTGCACTCCGAGCACACGGCCGATGACGTCGCGCAGGGTGCTGTTGTGTCTTTCGGTAATAAGGTTTTTTCAGGCCAGCATCCTTATCGCAAGCGGGCCGGGGTAGTCGGCGAATCGATCGCTTACTGGATTCGCAAAAAATATCCGAGTTTTCGGCCACGCCGTATTCTCGATTTAGGGACGACCAGTGGTAAGAACCTACTGCCCTACTGCACGGCGTTTCCGCAGGCCGAGATCTATGGCATCGATGTTGCTGCGCCGGTGCTTCGTTATGGACACGCGCTTGCCGAGTATGAGGGACTTGCAGTCCATTTCAGTCAACAACATGCTGAGCACACCGACTTCCCAGACGGATACTTTGATCTGGTCGTCTCAAGCTTCTTTTTCCACGAGGTTGCACTTAAGGCAACGCGCAAGATACTGAGTGAATGTAAGCGACTGCTGGCGTCGCGTGGTTTGATGGTACATATGGAGCTACCGGATGAGGCTTCGGTGCCGCCCTACGAAAACTTCTTCTGGAACTGGGACACGCGTAACAACAACGAACCTTGGTATACGGCATTTCGTGCCGAGGATCCGGTGGCTTTGTGCATCACAGCGGGTTTCGACGCCTCGCGCAGCTTCAAGCTGCTTATTCCGGATATCGCGAGCTTTGGCGAAGCGCGTCATGAGCAATTCATGAGGGGTGAGTTGCCATCGCCTGCGCATGGCGTAGGTGGTTGGTTCGTCTTCGGTGCCGAGCGCGACTAAGCAGAGCTACGCATCGTTCCGGTTCAATCGAATAGCGCGAGAATCTTGTATCCCGAGAATAGCAGTACTGCAGTGATGCCGGTTAGCAGGAATACCAGCACTTCTTTGGTTGATTCCTTCATACAAAGCCCCGCCGACGATCAGCGCATTGAGCGTAGCGTAGTGCGCGCCATCTCGAGATGGGCATCGTCGAGCTTCCTGTTCTTGGCGACCTCGACCACGGACTCGAGCACCAGAGCTGCCATCTCGGAGTTGTTGCGCGAGTGCGCAAGCTCGGTGCGTAAATCTTTAATGAGCTTATCGCGTGCGTCGAGTTCGCGAATGAGCGGATCCCAATGCGGTTCGCGGTGACGCTCGAGCAATTTCTCGATAACGTCGTCGTGGCTACGAAGATATTCCGCATTAAAATTACGCAAGCCGAAATTGCGTAGGCTGGGGATCTCGGCGAGCGTTTTCTCGGTGACCCGCTCGAAGCCCATGCTCCATTCGGAGTACTGCCGCTCGGTGATCTCCTCTTGCTTAAATACATTAATGCTGTTGTGGCGCGGGTCGGTGGCGATTTTGGCCATTAGTGCCTCGACCACCGCCCGCTCACCTTCCAGGGTTTGCAGGAACGTGCCGTTGCCGTAGAGCAACATCCCCGTAATGCCCTTACCGGTGTTGTTCTGGTGGCACTGCGTTAGCAGTGCAAGAAGCTCGTCCGCGGAGAGGGACTGCGCTTCCTGACTGAGGTAGGTGAGGCGAATCATGCGTCAGCATCCTTTTCTTATCACCATTGACGGTACTTCATCAACGCACGCGGGGGAAGTGTCTGACTCGTCCTTGTGTATGTTGGCGAGCATGCGGGTGTCGAACGGGGTACCCTCTCCGCGGAGCAGGATCAACAACGCAATTATACCGCGGATCATCGTCAATTGCCGCCGGCACGCAGGTTTCTAGATATTTTAGTCTGTCGACCTAAAGTATCTGTCGCAGCGGCAGCCTGAGTCGACGGACGCCGGTTACGACGGTCGCTGACGGTATGACTCCCGTCGTCGAACTGGAGAGGTCGCAGGACATGATGTCTTGCCTAATCAGCTAAAGCCTGGATATCCAGGTCCGTAAATTCAGCTAGTCCTGAGTCACGTGGACCGGGTCGTGATCGGGGCCATTCTCCCTGCCGCGGGGGTTACGGCAGAAACACCATGTCGAAAGCGAGGTCGACACTGATCCTAATCATCCTCGCCAAAGTGGTGTTTACGACCTTGCTACCAATGGTGGTGGCGAGCACCATGCGTTCCAATTCACGGGCAACACCGTTACTCGCAATGACCAAAAAGGACTCTGACTCCGTATGGCTTTTAAACCTGCATCGGACGCGCCGTTGCTGGTGGGCGATATCGGCGGTACCCATGCCCGATTCGCGCTGTATGACCACGCTGGGGTTGCTGCAGGCGGCGGCAAGCTCTTGGTTCGCGATACGCTTGCGGCCAGCGATCACGGCTACTTTGCCGATGTGGTGCAGGCCTTTTTGTCCGCTAATGCGGTACTCCCCGATACTTTTAGTGGTGCAAGCCTCGCCGTCGTCTGTCCGCTCGGGGCGGGAGAGGTACGCTTCACCAACTCGCCTTGGCGCTTCGTACGTAATTAGCTGCAGCAGTCTCTGCGGCTGCCGTGGCTGGTGCTGGTCAATGATTTCGAAGCACTGGCGCTTAGTGTGCCGCGCATGACTCTCGGGCAGTTGAATATCCTGCGAGTCGGTGGGGTATCATCCGACGCGCCCAAGGTTGTGATCGGACCAGGAACCGGGCTGGGAGTGGCCGGAATCGTTCTGCTGCAGCTCGACGGCGAAACGCGCTGGCGTGCGGTGCCAAGCGAGGCCGGGCATATTACATTCGCGCCGCATGATGATTTTGAATTCGATTTGCTGCGGCATTTGCGCGGTAAACATTCACGGATTTCGGTCGAACGCGTGGTCTGTGGCGAGGGCCTCGAGGCCTTACATGCTTTCCTGCTGTCGTGCTCCGGAGCGATGGCCCTACGGCCAGCGAACGCAGCGGAAATTACGCGCGATGCGTTGGCGGACGAATCGGTAGCACGCGAGACCGTGATGCGCTTCCTCGCCATCCTTGGCAGTTTTGCCGGCGATTGTGCTTTGCTCTATGCCGCGAGGGGTAGTGTTTATTTTGGTGGCAGGATCCTGCCGCGGATCTGGCCGCTGGTCTCCGACAGCCTATTGATCGAGCGTTTTGATGCCAAGGGACGCATGGCCTCTTGGGTCTCGCGTATTCCACTGCGCCTGATTACCGATGACACCGCAGCGCTCTGCGGTGCAGCCATCGCGGCTCACGAAAGTCACCTCAAAGGTTGAATCTGCGCCGGCGATAGGCTCAAATTCAGTGATGACAAGGAAGTCCCGCTTAGAGAAATTTTTGGATGTGGTCGAACGGGGGGGTAATGCCTTGCCCCACCCGGCGACGCTGTTCGCCCTGCTCGCGCTGCTGGTCATGCTGGCGTCTTGGGTCGCGTCTTTGGCCGAGCTTGCGGTGCAGCACCCGACCACTGGCGCGACCGTCAACGTGGTCAACCTGCTGAGTCTTGAGGGTCTGCATCGTATCCTCGGTAGCCTCGTCACCAATTTTACGAGTTTCGCACCGCTCGGCACCGTGCTCGTGGCTTTGATCGGCATCGGCGTGGCCGAGCACTCGGGGCTCATCGGTGCTGCACTGCGCAACCTGATGTTGGCTTCACCGCGCAAATTGCTGACGCCGATCGTGGTGTTTGCGGGTGTCATGTCGAATATGGCGAGCGAGATTGGTTATGTACTTCTGATCCCGCTTGCCGGGCTGATTTTCAAGTCGGCAGGCCGTCACCCCATCGTAGGCATGGCTGCGGCATTCGCCGGCGTTTCAGGCGGTTATTCAGCAAATTTGTTGATCGGCACCATCGACCCGCTTCTCTCTGGCTTGTCGCAAGAAGCGGCGCGGCTCGTCGATTCGAAGTACACGGTCAGTCCGCTCGCCAACTGGTATTTCATGGCTGCCTCCACGCCCATCATTACTTTGCTGGGTTGGTTCGTAGCCGAGCGGTTCACCGCACCGCGTTTCCCGGACGATCGGCCGCTGGCGACTGCAAGCGTAAGCGGTTGTGATGACGAACGGGCGGGTCTCACGCCGTCGGGCATCACGCAGGACGATACGGCGTTGGCAAATAGTTTCTCTGCTGAGGAGCGCCGCGGCCTGCGCTACGCCGGAATCGCGACCTTATTGCTGGTGGTTGCGTTGGTGTGGGCCATGCTGCCGCCCGGCGTGCTACCGGGCGCTGGCTTTTTACGTAATCCCAAGGATGGCGATCTGCTCAATTCGCCACTGCTCTCGGGTGTGGTGGCGATCATTTTTTTGTTTGGTGTGGTGAGCGGTATCGCCTATGGGATCGGCGCACGTACGATTCGTAACGACAACGATGTCATCAAGGGCATGGGCGCGAGCATGTCGACGCTAGGCGGATACCTGGTATTGGTCTTCTTCGCAGCGCAGTTCGTCGCCTTCTTCAACTGGACGCAGCTCGGACTCATCTTCGCCGTCAATGGTGCCGAGGGCTTGAAGTCGCTGGGGTTGTCGGCGGTACCGCTGTTCGCTTTGTTTATTTTGCTGACCGCTAGCATCAATCTGATCATGGGATCGGCTTCGGCTAAGTGGGCGCTGATGGCACCGGTATTCGTACCGATGTTCATGCTGCTCGGTTATTCTCCTGAACTAACGCAAACGGCTTACCGCGTGGGCGACAGCGTCACCAACATCATCTCGCCGATGATGAGCTACTTCGCACTGATCATCGCCTTTTTTCAAAAATATGAGCCACGGACGGGGCTAGGCACCATCGTAGCCGTGATGCTGCCGTATTCTGTAACCTTTCTGATCGGTTGGGTGACGCTGTTCGGGGTATGGCTCGCGATCGGCTTACCGATCGGACCGGATTCGCCTCTCGAGTATCCCGCACGACCCTAGTGTCGACGTTCGCGGGGCACCGAGCGCGGACCGAGCAGGTTGCTCAGACCCTGCCGCAGCGATGACACCTCGGCAAGACGCTCGTACATCTCGCGGGCATCGCTGATTCTTTGGGTGAGTTCTTTAGGCAGATTGTCACGGCGTTCGAGGTTTTCAATCGCCAAACGCAATTCGGTCAGCGCGACGACCTGCGTCACGCCGGACTCGTCCGGCGCGCGCAGTTCATCGAGTGCCGCAAGTATGAGCGGCTCGAGTGACTCGAGCTGCCAGGACACATCGCTCGCCATGAGAAAACCCCCCGCCCTTCAGACTGAACCTCGAATACCGGGAGTGCAAGGATTTTCGTTATTTTGGCGCCTTAGGTGTAAACCCTGCTTTACGCTTTTTCGCTCATTCGCTCAGGACCACTCGGGTGAGCGTCGCGCGTTTCACGGCCTCTGGCATGAACAGCAGGTCATCCCATTCTTTACGCGCATACATTCGCGTCTGATCCGAATAATGTGGTGACGCGGGATTGGTCGACTGCGAATAGGTCAGCAGACCCTCGCTACGCGGCCCTCGGTCGGTGAACTCGACGGCCATCACGAAACTGGCGCCGTGACGAATGCTGGTCCATCCGAGGCCCGGCTGCAGATCTGCAGGCTGTATATTGTTGAAGATGCCATCGCCACCCGGCCCGCCGTGGATCGGGATACGCTCACTGCCGCGGGTCTCGACCTGCACATCGCCGAGCCGTGCATCCGCAGGAATCTGCAACTCGGCGAGTTTGACGACCGTCTTGCCAAGGGCGTCACGCACGGCGGGGTTGCCACGATCGAGGCGTTTCGGCCACTCGAGCGGCTTTGCCGGATCGAAACCCGGTTCGAACTGCAGTCCGCCTGCCTCCACGAATAGATGAAACACGTGCGCTGCACGGCTGTCGAGATCAACCCGCAGATCCCAGCGCTTTAGCGCGTCGCACAGCGGACCAGGCGTGACCTCGATGCAGCTCTGCACCACATCATCGCGCGCGATTTCCGCGCCGAGATGACGATTGTTGAATAGCGAGGCTTTGAGTGACTCGACATCGAAGCCGCGTCCGTCGAGTCCGTCACGTCCTTGGAGACGGCGATCGACGATATCGAGGCCGAGCAGTGTGCGCAGCGTACGCGGCGTCCGCTCATCACCGTACGCCGGTGAGTAACCCTCGAGCGGCTGGCTGGGATTGGTGAGCCAGTGGCTATCGTTGCTTTGGGTGACGTAATCATCGCGAAAAATCTGCGGGGCGGCAGCGGGCCCAAAAATACCGGGGGCCGAGGCGTCGGCATCGCTCTGCCAGGCGCAGTCGCTGCGCGAGCCGTCGAGTACCGGAATTCGCAGAATCGTCCATTGTTGGCGTGCAAGTGGCGAGCTGGCGCAGCGCTCGGCGTGAGCGGTCGTGACCTTGGGGATCATTCCCATATCGCCAAAGAATGCACGACCGTGGGCATCAGCGGCGGTGGTGTTGAACTGGGTCGCCTGATAGCGACCGAGAACGGTACGCAGATCATCGACGCTACGCGCCTGCCAGATGGCGAGGTACTGATCGACGATGCGCAGGCCTTGCGGCGGTACAGCAAGCGCATACGCTTTCGCAGTGGTCCACGGAAAATTTTCGGTCGTGAGCACCGGTCCGTACTGCGTGGCATACATCACGCGCTCGATTTCTTTCCCCGCAGAGTCTTTCATGCCGTTCTCCACCTTGACCATAATCTTTGTCGGAATGCGGAGCATGGCTATCGACTTGCCATCGACGAGGTATCGCGTCGAATCCGTGGGATCGAGGGTCAGCTCGAAGTAACCGAAGCGTCGTGCCGTCGAAACCGTGTGTGTCCAGGCGATATGCGCGGTGTGACCAATGCCGACGAGCGGCGTGTTCATGAGGCCCGCGCCCACCACATTGAGTTTGCCCGGGATCAGCAAATGCATGCGATAGAAGCGATTGATGCCATCCCAAGGGTAGTGCGGATTGGCGAGCAGCGCGCCGCGACCCGACTTGGTGGCCTGTTTGCCGAGACCGTAAGCGTTCGAGCCGAGCATCTCTGGATCAGGCAGCGGATCATCCCGCGTGAGCGCGACCGTTTGCGTCAGGTTTCGCGCAGCTGTTAGCGGAGCCGGCGGTTGCGCACCGACGATACCCGCCATCTGGAAGGGCACCTGTCCTGCGTAGAGGTTGCGCCAGTAATCGAGCTCGCTCACGGGCTGTACCCAGTTCGCGCCGCGGCAGCGCGCATCCGGCAGTTTGTCTACACCGGTATCGCGAAGGTAGCGATTCACGCCAGCCACAAAACCACCGAGTAACGCACGCGCGTCTTTCGAGGGTGTACTCGGCGAGTCGGCAGGACCGGCAAGCAAGGCTTCGACTCGGCCGGTGTAGCCGACCAACCGATGGTAGGCATCGCTCACCACATTGACGCCTTTTTCGCCGGCGCCAAAATATTTGGCACGCTCGCCGCGGATCGTCAGCATCCGCTCCATCAACTCGCAAAGATTGTCTTCGGCGCTGGCGTAGCCGATGCCATAGCCGAGCCCGGCGTAGTCGCTGGCCGTGATGTGCGGCACACCGTGAGCGGTACGACGGATCTCGGTCTGCAAACCGGTCGCCGCAACCGCCGTACCGAGACCAAGTTGCATTAAAGCGCTACCGATGACGACACAGGCGAAGGCTTTGACAGCACTATTCATGTTCGATATCCCGAATTGATTTCAAAGATTCCAGGCGATGAGCGCAGCGATCGCCAACGGCGTTGCCGCGATGACTCGTACCGCAATGAACGAGAACAGCGGACGGATTGGGAAAACATGGGTGGTCTCGATCGCAGCCCATTTATGGACAAAGACGTCCTTGCCGACCACCGCAGTGACGCTGCGGATGAAATCCCTGCGACTGCGGTAGCGGATCATCGCCACTACTTGCCAATACTCGATATTCGCGGGCTCGATGAACGAGCCGCTGCGTCTGGCGACGAACACGGGCACGTTGCCGTAGCGCAGTAACGAGGGAAAGAAGGCGCGAGCGTAGCGTCGATCGGCGGCGACCACGCTGTCGTCGAAGTTCATGCCGGGCGGATAAGCCGCCTGGTCACGATAGTGGATGAGGTTGAGCATTAGGAACTCGCGACCGTCGTCCTGCGCCAGCAGTCTCTCGAGCGAGGCATAGAGGTCGGGATCATCATGGTCGAGCCTTTGTCGACGCATGAGATCGAGGAACGTCTGCACCTCGGTTGTCGATACGGGTCGCGTCCGACCCCCATACCAAAACAAGAAGATTACATAGAGACCGACCAGCAACAGCGGCCCCAGCGCACCGATTTCTTCCGTCATGAGCGAGTCACCATGATGAACTCGTGAATTTTTTGAGCAAGTTCCGCACCCTTGTCTTCCTGCAAAAAGTGCCCAGCGCCGCGAATAAGGGTGTGGGGTTGGTCGACGGCACCGGGTACGCGTTTTTGAAACATCCTCTCGCCACCACGGGTGATCGGATCGCGGGTGCTGAACAGGGTCAGAAAAGGCTTTTGCCAGCTTTCGAGGACGCGCCAAGCTTCTTCGTTGGCGATACGCTCGGGATCGTCCGGCGTCGTCGGTACGAAGCGCGGAAAGAGCCTCGCCGCGAGACGGTGACGCCGCGTCGGGAACGGTGCGTCGTAGGCGGCAATCTCGGCAGGGGTAAGTCCTTTGGCGCAACCGCTCGCGACAATTCGGCCAATCGGAAACCACGGGCTCCAGCGCGCAAAGGCGCGCCAGATCTTGAACGCTGTTGGCACGCTGCGGCCGTGACCCGTAGGCAGCCCGCCATTGCCCAGCACCGCACGCGCGAAGCGCTCTGGAGCGTGCGTCAGCATGCGCAAACCGATGAGGGAACCCCAGTCTTGGCAAAAGAGCGTGATTTCACGCAGGTCTATCGCCGTGAGCCAGGCATTCATCCACAAAACATGATTGCGGTAGGAGTAGTCGGTAGCATGCGATGGTTTATCCGAGCGCCCGAAACCGACGAGATCAGGGGCGATGACCCGGTGGCCGGCGGCCACCAGCGGCGGAATCATCTTGCGGTACAGGTAAGACCAAGTGGGCTCGCCATGCATGAGCAGCACGGGCGGAGCATCGCGTGGACCTTCATCGATACAGGCGATGCGCAATCCGCCGATCTGCAGATAGTGCGGCGCATACGGAAAATCTTCGATCGCGGCAAAGCGCGACTCGGGCGTGCGCAGCACGCGATCGGCGTGGATGATCGGCAGCGTCATGAAATGAATGGCTCAATCAAAGAAATACATCACCACCGTTGGGGCTGATGCACTGACCTTGGTAGTGCCGACCGGCATCACTCGCCAGGAAAACGTAGCTCGGTGCGATATCTGCGACTTCGGCGATACGACCAAGCGGGATGGCCTGGCGTATTTCTTCGAGTAGTGCGACAGGCACGTCGGCGAGAATGGGCGTGTGGGTGGCTCCGGGTGCGACGCAATTGATGGTGATATCACGCGCACCGATCTCGAGGGCGACGGCACGGGTGAACGAGAGAATGCCACCCTTGGCTGCCGTGTAGGCAGAAAATCCGGGTGCTCCTTTATAGGCAAGTTGTGAAGCCGTATTGATGATTCGTCCGAAGCCTTGCGAGTACATGTGTGGCAGCACGGCGCGGGTGACGAGAAAAGTTCCGCGTAGGTGTACCGCGATCACGCGGTCCCAAAGATCAATCGGCATCTCGTGGGCGGTCCCAGCGATAGCGATCCCGGCGTTGTTGACAAGGATGTCGACCTTACCAAAGGCAGCAAGCGCCGCAGCCACCATCAACTCGACATCGTTGGCCTCGCTGATGTCGGCGCACGTGACCAGCGCGCGTCGCCCTAGCCGACGCACCTCTGCCGCGACCTGCTCGGCAGCGTCGCGCTCTGCAGCGCTCGGGTGATTGATGATGATATCTGCACCCGCGGCCGCCATGGCGAGTGCGACGCCGCGCCCGATGCCGGAGGAACTTCCCGTGATGAGTGCGACGCGATTGCGCAAGGTCATGCGGCGAGGGTAATCGAATGTCTGGGTCTGCGTCGCCTCTGCAAGTGCCTTGGCATTTCTGTCACTGCCTCGTGCTCAGCATGGCGAGACCCGTGGTTAGTTCGAGCTGTTCTAGCGGGACACGATACGCGGCGAGATCATTTATCGCCGGGTCCGCGTTGGGGTACACGAAGGCCACCGCTTCCCGACGCACAGGATCGAACACCACTTTGAAAAACGCTTGTGGAACACGCACCGGACTGCGACCGATCACGCTATCTTGCATGCCGAATACGGGTCCGGTGATGATGACGAGATCGTTGCGCTCCAGAACCCAATTGCGGATGTTCTCCTCGAGACGCGCCCAGGCGCCACGATTTAGGGCGGGATTCTGCGGGGCGATATTCGAGAGATAGAAACTCTCGACCATCGCTTGATTGCTCCAGGTGAGATTACCGGCTGGCGCCATATGCCCGCGGTCATAGCCTGAGCCAGCGTAATCTTCGAGCTCTGCTCGTCTGCCGGGAAGCAGATCCGGGTCAGCACGAAAGTTGTCGGTACGTTCGACGCCACCATTCAGCGAGCCGAGCCCGATGCGTTCGATCACCCACAGCGGCGTTCGTGAGTGTGGGTCGTGTCCGATCGCGAAGCCCGTGCGACAAAGAAAATCGGTTCTCAGCGAGGGTGTGCCGAAATCGAGATAGGGTGGGCAGCGCTGGTTGCCGCCGAACTGTGCAGGTCGCGCCTTGAGAATGAGCGCCGTGAAGCCTGCATTTGGGGTCGGCGCCGACGGCGATGACGGGGGGGTGGTGTTGCCCGGATTAGGCCTGGTGCCGCTGCTGCTAATGATCGAAACGGATGTGGGCGCCGACCCATCACCGGAGCAGGCCGCAAGCAGGGCGGCGAGCATGGCGACAATCCACTGTCTTTGCAGAGATTTGATCTGCATCACCCGAAATAGCCCCGACAAGGTTTTGGTTTCGGGCGAGATTAAGTCATTTATCCCCTCGAAGGGGAGCGCACCGAGTCTGGATGCAGAATCGCTCAGCGCCGGCAAGTCGCTGGGGCAGGCACGCCACCGGCCCGTGCTGCGGCCACTTCCTTGCGCGCTGTTTCGAGATCGCTGCGAAACTCCGGCTCGGCTTGCAAGCGTGCGAACACGGCGGCCGCGAGCACCCGACCCTGCTCGACGTCGCTCGGCCAGTGCACATTGCAGACTTGACGGCTGTCACCGAAGTCAATGCCGCGGCGGATCACGGCGTTGGTTCGATCCGGGGCGACACTGGCGAGAATCAGACCCCAGCCGAAACCGTAGGCACTATGACCCGAGGGATATGACCCATCATTTCGCAGGGTGTCGATTTCATTGGGTGTGCAGGGTGGCTTGCCGTTGACCATAAACGGTCGTGGTCGCAGGTACTTTTGTTTGACCGGACGAGTTGAGAGTCCGAAATCGGCGAGCGACCGTCGCAGTAGACGGTAAAGGCCAGGCGTCGTCGCCTCAGAGATCTCGATACCGAGTGCGCAAGAGAACGAGGTGGTGACCCCAGGAAAAACCGTGGCGGCATCGATTTTTGCCTGCTCCTGGCTCGCCGAATTTGCAGTTGCGAGGATGCGCTCGTTGCCTTCACGGTCACGCGCGGCGGCAGCAGAGTCTGCGGCGGGTGGCGGCGGCAGCAGATCGATACCGGAAGGCATAGCCGCTGGCTGAAGGTAGCCGGGAAGCAGGCCGGCTTTGATCAAGCGTTCACGTAGCGCGTCCGCTGTTGGATCACCAGCCTGGACGAGTGAGACACCGAAAGAAAATACCAGCAGGATAAAGAAATATCGCTTAATATCGAATCTCTCACACGCGGGTTTACGTGATGGCGACTGCGCCCAGCGGAGTCGCCAGGCAGAATCACCGGGCAGGATGATACGCGGCAAGCGCTGAGACTCGTACCGCGACACCGTTCAGGGCGGCGTTGCCGCTCAGCGCATCGATGAAGGTTTCATCGGTGAGATCGTTGACGCTGACACCCGCATGCTGCATGGCAATCCGCAGTTGCAAGCCTGGCCGATGATGGCCCCAACCATGCGGAATGCTGACAACGCCTGGCATCACCTCTTCGGTGACCTCGACCGGGATCTCGACCTTGCCGGTACGCGAGTTGACCGTCGCCAAATCACCGTTGCGCAACTGGCGACGCTCCGCGTCGCCCGGGTGCATGAGTAAGGTGCAGCGCTGCGGCCCTTTGACGAACCGCTTGGCGTTGTGCAACCACGAGTTATTAGTGCGCGGATCGCGGCGACCAATGAGCACGAGGTCGGCTGTGCTCTCTGCGGCGCCGGCCTTAAAGTGGTTACGAAGTCGGTCGAGATCGGCGACGAGGGGAGCTGGCACCAGGTTGATTCTTTGCTGTGGTGTTTGCAGTCGAGCAGGCAAACAAGGCTCGAGGGGTCCTAGGTCGATACCATGCTGGCTATCGATCACACGACCTAGCGTCAGCCTGCGCGAAAACGGATTCCACCCGGCACCGCGGCCACCCAAGCGTATGCCGAGCGCGACACTGCGCCGTGGGGTGAGCCAGTGATCCAGCCACCCCTTGAAAAGTCTGGGTTTGCGGCTCGGATCATACTTGGCGAGGCTCGAGACCAAGCAGTCAAAGATTTGCCAATCGTGCAGGGTGCCCTCAGCTTTCTCGAACAGCGGCGTCGAGTAACGCACAGTGTTGCGGATTGCCAGCACGTGAAAGATCAAATCGAAATGATCGCGCTCTAGTGCGTAAGTGGGCGGCAGGATCAGGTGGGCGTGTCGCGTAGTCTCGTTGATATAGAAGTCCACCGACACCATGAATTCGAGACCGGGCAGAGCCTCCTCGAGGCGTCGGCCGTTGGGCGTCGAGAGCACCGGATTTCCGGCTGCCGTGACCAACGCGCGAATTTTTCCCTGGCCGGGGGTGAGGATTTCTTCGGCGAGCGCCGAAACCGGAAACTCGCCACCGAATTCCGGCAGGCCGCGCACGCGCGTACGACGCTTATTGAAGGAGCCGCGCTGACCAAACCCGGCGGCCAAACCGAGAATATCGAACGCGGGACGCGTGAACATGGCGCCACCCGGTTGGTCGAGATTGCCGGTGACAATATTCAGCAACTGGATCAACCACTGACATAACGCCCCGAACTGCTGCGTGGAAACGCCCATGCGGCCATAGCACACCGCGGTCTCGGCATGCGCGAAGTCGCGCGCGAGTTCGCGCATTTTATGAGGGTCGATGCCGGTCGCTGCCGCAACACTCTCGGGCGGATGCAGACGACAAAACTCGCGCACCTCATCGAGTCCATCGAGTCGATCGGCGAGTGCACCGGGTGCCACGAGATCTTCTACGAAAATCACCTGCAGCATCGCCAGTAGCAGCAGTGCGTCAGAGCCAGGCCTTACGAACAGATGCGTGTCGGCGAGCTCGGCGGTCTCGGTACGTCGCGGATCGATCACGACGATGCGGCCACCGCGGGCTCGCAAATCTTTGAGGCGTCGAGTGATGTCGGGGGCACTCATCAGACTGCCGTTCGAAACCACCGGGTTGCCCCCGATCACGAGTAAGAAGCGGGTGCGATCGAGATCCGGGATCGGGATCATCAACTGGTGGCCATAGAGGAAATAGGCCACGAAATGGTGCGGGAGCTGATCAACCGAGGTCGCGGAGTAGCGGTTGCGGCTATGCAGAGCACGCAAGAATTTCGCGCCTCCGAGCAAACCCGCGTAGCTGTGTACCTGCGGATTACCGACATAGCTTGCGACGGCGTCGCGCCCGTGTCGCTGCTGGATGTCGACGAGACGCTTGGCCACTTCGTCGAAAGCCTCGCTCCAGGAAATTTCTTCCCAACCGTTCGCCGTACGACGTACAGGCTTGCGCAGTCGATCGGCATCTTCGTGCACATCTTTAAGGGCGAGGGCCTTGGGGCAGATATGTCCACGGCTGAAGACATCACGCTCATCACCGCGAATGGATAGGATTTCTTTCCCGCGAACGCGGATCTCAACGCCGCACATTGCCTCGCACAGATGGCAGGTGCGGTAGTGGATACGTTCGTCGGTGCTGATCGCAGCGCTCATGGCAGCGTGTTCTTGACGATTTTCCCGCTTTTGACGATGACGCGTAGGTTGCGCTCCGGATCCTCGAGGAGTCGTAGATTCTCTAGGGGATTACCATCTACGACCAGCAAGTCCGCCCAGGCGCCCTGCTCAAGCGCTCCCAAGGCCGCACCGCCGTAGGGGTTTCGTGGGCCGCTCAGGGCTAAGAGATCGGCGTTGATCGATGTGGCTTGCTGGAGGATTTCGAGTGGCGTGAACCATTGCAGGCGTGCACCAAACTCCCGGGATTGCCAACCGTAAACTTGCGGTGCACCGAATACATCCGTACCGAAGGTCAAACGCACTTTGTATTGCTTGGCGAGTTTCATCATTCGGTCGAGTCCGGTGGGGATGGCGGCGCCCTTGCCAGTCATCGGAAAGGCACCGCCGAAGACATAGGCCTGCGGCGATAAAAAGACACCGCGATCGGCAAGCAGCTTCATGGTGCCCTCATCGATGAGATGCGCGTGCTCGATACTTTTGACGCCAGCTTCAACTGAGCGACGAATGGCTATCGGCGTGTACGCATGCACCGCGACATACGTGCCCCAGTCCGCCGCCGCACGAACCGCCGCCTTGAGCTCCGAGTCGAGATACTGGACGCTGTCGAGAGGGTCGTACATCGAGGATAGGCCTCCGCCCGCAGCGACTTTGATCTGCGAGGCGCCGCTGCGCAGCTGCTCGCGCACTGCCGTGAGCACGGCCGCCTCGCCATCGGCGATCGCGCCGTAACCGCGGCTTTGCATGACATCAGGGCTATCGGTGGCGCGCGCCGCTGCATCGCGACTGCGAAAGTCGCCGTGTCCACTTGTCTGACTGATCATCGCGCCAGACGGAAAAATTCGGGGTCCTTCGATCAGCCCCTCGTCGATAGCCTGCTTCAGTCCAAAACTTGGCCCGCCCATGTCACGGACGGTGGTAAAGCCGCGCCGCAGCATGGCGCGGGCCTCGAGGGCTGCGCGGTTTGCTGCGTAGTTGGGATCGGCCTCGCGCAGCGCGGTAAATCCGAGCGGAATTGACGGATGTACATGGGCATCAATGAAACCCGGAAGAACGACGCGACCACCGGCATCGATGACGGTGACTGACCCCGTCTCGCCAACCGACGGCGGACTTTCATCCGGCTTTATGGTCGTGATTTTTCCATCGGTGATACGCAGCGTAAGACGAGGCTCGGGGCGCAGGTTACGGCCATCGAAGACCCGCGCATTTTTGATAACAAGCATTGGCGCTGCGTTCAGTTCGGCGGCAGACAGCACGGCTACGTCGAGCACCAGGCTGACGATCAGCGTACCGACGACATGCAAGGAAAATCGTCGCAATTACGGTGTCCCTTGCGGCATTGAGGCGTGCTTCATGCTGGCTCCCACCCACTCAGTCGATGATGGCCTGATAAACGAGCGCGCGCAGCTTGGCGTGATCATCGATTTTGCCGGCCGGCATCAATTGCGTGAGGTAGACCACGATCAAATCCTCATGCGGATCCACCCAGTACACGGAATGGTAAGCGCCACCCCAGCCGAACTCGCCAAGTGAGCTTGGCACGCCACGGCGACCGACGTCGGTCGTCATCGAGAAGCCGAGGCTGAAACCCTCGCCGTTACGATAAGCGATATCGCCGAGACTGTTGCTGATCATCAGCTCTACGGATTTACGCGACAGCAGGCGCTCACCGTCCAAGCTGCCGCCCGCCGCCAGCATGTACAGAAAACGCGCGTAGTCGCTCGCGGTCGAGAGCAGTCCCGCGCCGCCCGAATAGGCGACACCGTCTTTGCGGGTATAGGCACCTTGGCTGTTGATGCCGTTGCCGTCGGGCAGCCGGTAAAGCCCCTTACCGGGGCTATTGGCGCCGTACACGACGGCGAGTCGATTCTTTTTGGCACTCGGCAGGTAGAAGTGCGTATCACGCATCGCCAGTGGTTCAAAGATTTTCTCGCGCAGGAAGACATCGAGAGTTTTTCCGCTGACCTTTTCGATGACGACGCCGAGGATGTCGGTGGCATAGCCATAGACCCAGCGCTCTCCGGGCTGCGACTCAAGCGGCAGCGCTCCCATGCGCTCCACCACCGCCGAGAGCGGCTCGTCACGATCGGCGAAATACCAGCCCTGGATTCCGGCGGCCTGCCAAAGATCGCTGGATGTGCCTCTGCCGTAGGCAATACCGGCGGTGTGCGTCAGCAGATCATGCAAAGTAATACCGCGCTTGGCGGGCACAAGATCGTAGCCACCGCCTTCACGCGGCACCGCCACGCGTGAGTTGGCAAAGCTTGGCAAATATTTTTCGAGCGGATCAGAGAGCAGCAGCTGGCCTTCTTCCTGCAGCATGAGTATACCGACGCTGACCAGTGCTTTGCTCTGTGAGGCGATGCGGAAGATAGCATCGCGCGGCATCGCGGATGCCTGCTCGCGATCGCGCCAGCCATGAGCCTCGTGGTAAATCACCTCGCCGCGACGCATGACGAGCGTCACCGAGCCAGGCAGGCGTCCGTCGCGGATATAACTTTCGAGGGTGGCCGAGAGCCTTTCGAGCCGCGTCGAAGAAATCCCCGCTTTCTCGGCGCGCTGCGCGGGCGAGGCGGCGAACCCAGGTGTTGGAGCCGCGGCGAGCAGCGCGCCAAGCCCTGTCGTTACCGCAACGGCGATCACGACGGCACGAGATCTTGCGTACAACGGATGGATCATTATGCGCGCCTCCCTTAAGGTATAGCCTAACGTAAGCGTCGTCGTTCCGGAGGGGGACATGCTTGGACTCATGCAGGATCGGCCGCTGCTCATCTCGCAATTGATCGAGTTCGCCGCCCGTCACCATCCGACCACTGAAATCGTCTCACGCCGCATCGAGGGCGATATTCATCGCTACACTTACCTCGATGCTGCGCGTCGAGCGCGGCAGGTGGCCAATGCGCTTGACCGGTTGCCGCTGCCCGTGGGTGAGCGTGTGGCGACGCTCGCCTGGAATGGTTATCGACATTTCGAGATGTACTACGGTGTGAGTGGTACCGGGCGAGTGCTGCACACCGTCAATCCGCGTCTCGCGGTCGAGCAAGTAGCCTGGATTCTCAACGATGCCGAGGATCGAATCCTTTGTTTTGATGCGACTTTTCTGCAGGTAGTCAAGGCAATCGCCGACAAGTGCCCGACCGTGCGCAAGTGGATCCTGATGTGCGATGTCGACCAGTTGCCGCCGGACAGCGGCATCGAGGGGCTCGTGAGTTACGAGTCGTGGATCGAAGGCGAAAGCGACGCGTACGAGTGGCCAGAATTTGATGAGCGCACGGCGGCGGCGCTTTGCTACACGAGTGGCACGACGGGCAATCCTAAAGGCGTGCTCTATAGTCATCGCTCGACTTTGCTGCATTGCTATGGCGCAGGCCTTCCCGACTTCATCAGCATGTCGGCCCGCGATGTGGTTCTACCCGTTGTGCCGATGTTCCATGTCAACGCCTGGAGTCTGCCGTATCTCGCGCCAATGGTCGGTGCAAAGATGGTGTTCCCGGGCGCGGCTCTCGATGGCAAATCGATCTACGAGTTGCTCGAGAGCGAGGGGGTGACGGTCTCCGCCGGCGTGCCCACGGTATGGCTCGCGCTGCTCAATCATGTGCAGTCGGTTGGGGGTCGCTTTTCTTCGATGTACCGCACGCTCATCGGTGGCTCGGCCTGTCCACCGGCTATGATCGCCAAGTTTGCTGACTATGGTGTGACGGTGCTGCATGCCTGGGGCATGACCGAGATGTCGCCGCTCGGTACGGTATGCAATCTCAAACGCAAGCACCTGGAGCAATCGCCCGAGCACCAGCGCGCGATCATGGCGAAGCAAGGTAGGGCTGCGTTTGGTGTCGATATGAAAATCGTCGATACTGAAGGGAAAGAATTACCCTGGGACGGTGTGAATGCAGGGGATCTTCTGGTCCGTGGGCCGTGGATCATTGCAAAATATTTCAAGGGCGCAGGCGGCGATCCTTTGGCTGATGGCTGGTTTCCGACGGGCGATGTAGCCACCATCGATGCCGATGGTTACATGCAGATCACCGATCGCAGCAAAGATGTGATCAAGTCAGGCGGGGAGTGGATCAGCTCGATCGACATCGAGAATATCGCCATGGCGCATCCAGTCGTCGCCATGGCGGCTTGCATTGCCGTACGACATCCGAAGTGGGACGAACGGCCGCTGCTGGTAGTCATGAAAAAGCCGGGCGAGCAAGCCTCACGCGAGGAGATCCTGAGCTTTTTCAACGGTCGTGTCGCCAAGTGGCAAGTACCCGACGACGTCGTTTTTGTCGACACCATTCCGCTCGGCGCAACCGGCAAAGTCCAAAAAATAAAGCTGCGTGAGCAGTTTAAAGATTACAAGCTTCCCGCCTGATCTTGGTCGGCGCGACGGCGCTCTGGGCGCGACCGCGACGCAAGAAACACTGATCAGCGTTCCTTCTCGAGAGTCTTGAGATATTCCGTATCCTCGAATACGAATTCCTTCCATTTCACAGTATCCAGGATTTCGGGGACGAAGCGACGTGCGCCCGCCTTGACCACCTCGGGTAGGGCATCGAGGCTGCCTACCTTGCCGCCGAAGCCGCGGGCTACGGTACCCCCAGATCGATCGCCCATCCCCATCCACGGCGCCCACTTGTTCTTATTCTGGAGCTGCAGATGAACCGGCGCCGATAGCACGTCGGGATTCGCGATATCGGCGAGTGGCGCCGACATGGTCAGGAACGAATTCGTGTATGCCATGCGGTTTGGATTGATCATGTCCGGTCTGCTTTCGATCGACTGTGTTGCGAGAAATACACGATCGCCGATCACTTCGATGGGCAGCAGCTTCGGCGTATAACCCATCGCGAATACGCCCTCAGTGGTGTAGAGACGCGGCACCGGGCCAAGTCTGAAATGGTGAATGCCCGTCGTTTTTCCCGTGATGGGATTGGTGAATTCCTCGAGCGGTTCCTGATTGTCGTACTGGGTGTAAAAGCCCACTTCATATTTACGCATCTCATGCTGGTTGTTTTCTTTGGGCTCCCAGTAGTCCACCAGAATATTATTCATGGTGAAAAACGGTATAAAGTTGCCCTCGCCAAGATCTGCGTAGATGTTAAGGCGCATGAATGACACCACCGGGCCAGTGCCGAGGCTCCCGACCATCTTTACGTGTGTACGCAAGATCGTCAGGGGATCGGTGAAGTCTGGTGGCGATCCGGCGTTGGCTGTCGGTGGGACGAGTGAGGCGATAAAGCCCGCACCGCTCAAACTCGCCGCTTCAAGCAACACAGTCCGACGGGAAATTTTCATGCTGACCTCCACAATTCGCGGGTTGCAGGTTAGCCGCAGCGACGCATCGCCGCCAAGCGCCTGCTAGGCGCGAGCCTGAAGGACAACCTTACGTATCGAGGCGACGCTCAGAGCCCGAGGGCTGTCGCAACTGCGGTGCAAGTAATGCGCCCGCCGCTGACATTGAGTCCCGCGGCAAAGCCGGGGTCTGCCGAGAGCGCATCGAGGCCGCGGTCAGCCAGCAACTTGAGATAGGGGAGGGTGGCGGCGTTGAGCGCGAACGTGGAAGTACGCGGCACGGCTCCCGGCATGTTGGTGACACAGTAGTGTGTGACGCCGTGAACAATGTACGTGGGCTCGGCGTGCGTGGTCGGTCGACTGGTCGCGAAGCAGCCGCCTTGGTCGATCGCGATATCGACGAGCACCGAACCCGGGCGCATGCGCGAGATGGCCTGCTCATCCACGAGTTTGGGCGCTGCCGCACCCGGGATGAGCACGGCACCAATGACGAGGTCGCAGCTTGCCACTTCGCGCTCGATGGCATCGGCGGTGGAGGCGAGGGTACGGATATGACCGTCGAAGCGCGCGTCGAGCTCGCGCAGGCGAGGTAAGGATTTATCGATGACGGTCACTGCGGCGCGCATGCCGAGAGCGATTTCCGCTGCTGCAGCTCCTGAAACACCGCCGCCGATGACAAGCACGTGCGCCGGCGCCGTACCCGGCACGCCGCTGATAAGGATCCCTGAGCCCCCTGCGTTTTTTTGCAGGAGCGTGGCACCCACCTGCACCGACATGCGTCCGGCGACTTCACTCATCGGCGTCAGCAGCGGCAGGCTGCCATCACGAGCGGTGACGGTTTCGTAGGCGATCGCATGCACACCCGACTTCATCAACGCTACGGCTTGCGCTCGATCTGCGGCGAGATGCAGATAAGTAAACAGAATTTGTCCCGGACGCAGCATGGCGCATTCGGGCAGCTGCGGTTCTTTGACTTTGACCACGCAGTCGGCGGCATCGAATACCGCGCGCGCGGTGGGCAACACGGTGGCGCCCGCTGTGCGATATTCGTCATCGCTGCAGCCAATGCCGCCACCGGCGCCGGTTTCGACTACGACCTGATGTCCTGCGCGCACCAGTTCGAGCACCGAGCCTGGCACGAGACCGACGCGGTACTCGTGGACCTTGATTTCCTTGGGTACGCCGACTTTCATGGCCTCGAGCATGCGCCCCTAGCGATCGCAGACACTTGCAGAAATACGCCTTTAGAAGATTAAAAACGAATATACTTGCGCGCAACTAATTTTTATTGCAAGAATATTGCGGTGCAAACCATTCCTACAGATAAGATCGATTTGCGCATCCTCATCGAGCTACGGCGCGATGGCCGCATGTCGAACACCGATCTTGCTTTGAAAGTGGGTCTGTCGGAATCAGCCTGCTTGCGGCGGGTGCGGCAGCTCGAATCCTCCGGACTCATCGAACGCTACATGGCGCGGCTAAACCTGTCGCGACTCGGTTGGGGCATGAGCCTTTTGGTACGCATCACTCTAAAGGCACAGACCGATCGAGATCTACGTATCTTTGAAAAAGCGGTCAGTGCAGTACCCGAAATCACCGACTGTTTTTTGACGACGGGCGAAGCGGACTATGTGCTGCGCGTGTTTGCGCGTGATGCGGCGGACATCGAGCGTCTGCATGGGTCGGTGCTGACCAAGCTGCCCGGTGTGGCGCGTGTCGAGTCGAGTTTCGTACTCCGCGAGATCGTCAGTGGTGCGACGCCACCGATTGATCGCGCAGCGCCTTAAGTCCCGCTCAATCTATTTTTAAGCGATGGGTGTCGCGCAAGAACAGCGTGCCGATGAGCACCGTGATCAGCGCGACGATGACCGGATACCAAAGCCCCGCATAGATATCGCCCGTTGCAGCAACGATGGCGAACGAGGTCACGGGAAGGAAACCGCCAAACCAGCCATTGCCGAGGTGATACGGCAGGGACATCGAGGTGTAGCGAATGCGCGTGGGGAAGAGTTCGACTAACCACGCGGCAATCGGTCCATAGACCATGGTGACTAACAGCACGAGCCATACGCAGAGCGCAATCACGAGCGGATAATTGACTGCGCTCATGTTGGCTTTGGCAGGATAGCCTGCCTTATCGAGCGCGCTGCGCAACTCTTTGCCGAAGACAGCCGCCTCTGACTTGAATTCGGCTGAACCTAGCGTCATGCCCTCGAACGAGCGTAGAACGATCGAATTGGGACCCGTGCCGACCCGCACTTCGGCAACGCTGCCCGCCGGTGCTTCGGTGTTGGTGTAGGGAACACCTGCTTTGGTGAGTGCTGATTTGACTACGTCGCAGGAGCGACGGAAGGTCTGTTTGCCGACGGGATCAAACTGCACGCTGCAGGCCTCGGGGTCGGCCACGACCGAGACGGGTGCCGTGCTCACCGCGCGTTCGAGCGCAGGATTAGCTGCATGAGTGATAGCTTTGAAGGTCGGAAAGTAGGTCAGTGCCGCGAGTACGCAACCGCTCATGATGATGGTCTTGCGGCCGATGCGGTCGGACAAGGCGCCAAAGAGTACGAAAAATGGTGTTCCGATGAGTAAAGCGGCGGCGATAATCAGGTTGGCGCTGGCCGCCTCGACTTGCAGCATTTTCTCGAGAAAAAACAGAGCGTAGAACTGTCCTCCATACCAGATCACGGCTTGACCCGCTGTGGCGCCGAAGAGCGCGAGCAGCACGAGCCGCAGATTCGCGCGATTGCCAAACGCTTCGGTCAAGGGACGCTTGGCGAGTCGGCCTTCTTCCTTGATCTGCAGAAAAGCCGGGGACTCCTGCAACTGCAAGCGGATATATACCGAAATACCGAGCAAAATGGTCGATAGCAGGAACGGAATTCGCCAGCCCCATGTTTCAAAGTTTTCGCCGAAGGCGAGGCGACAACCGAGGATCACGAGCAGTGACAGTAAGAGCCCCAAGGTGGCCGTGGTCTGAATCCAGCTTGTGTAAACACCGCGCTTGCCTTGTGGGGCATGCTCGGCGACGTAGACAGCTGCACCGCCGTACTCTCCCCCGAGCGCCAATCCCTGCAGTAGTCGCAGCGCGATCAGGATAATCGGTGCGAGTACGCCGATCGATTCATAGGACGGTAATACACCCACCAGAGCGGTGGACGCGCCCATCAGTACGATCGTGATCAGAAAAGTGTGTTTACGGCCAACGAGATCGCCCAGACGGCCGAAGAGAATGGCGCCGAAGGGGCGTACGAAAAATCCAGCGGCGAACGCCAGCAAGGCGAAGATGAAACCGGTCGTCTCGTCGACACCCGAGAAAAACTGTCGCGAAATGATCGCTGACAGGGCACCGTAGAGATAGAAGTCGTACCACTCGAAAACCGTGCCGAGTGAAGAGGCAAAAATAACGCGTCGATGAGTGCGATCGACGCCGATGGTGGTGCCCGAAGTCTGTTGCATTGCCTCTCATCCCAACGAGTCTAACCGATCAGTCCCGCGATCACAGTGTAGCGCGAAGCCCGCTTTTGACGGCAGTCCGCTTTGGTCGACGTACAGCGTTGGTGAAAATGTCCGCTCTGGGGGCACCGCAGTGGCGCAGCGCTGGTTCGTTGAAGTCCGTGTGACGGAATCGCCGTTCAAACTGCAACAGACGCTTGCGGAGCGGGCGCGGGCGAGTTTTGTGTCGACTCTGCGCAGGTAGGTCTTCGATGAGTTGGCCGAGGGTCTGCGCGCTGACCATGAAGGAAAATATGGCGCCACGACTGTCGTGGCAGGCCGATGCTAAGAGTGTGTGTTACGTCGTGCGCCATCGCGACTCGTTTCGCTTAGCGTCTACTGGTTTTTTATGGCGCTTGGAAGCAGGAGGGATGACGTTTATCGCAAGCCGTGAATACTGGTTCGTGGTGACCGGTTCCGCTATCGGTCTGGGTTGTCGTCTCGCCTCGATCGTCGCAGCTGCGTTTGGTGTGTTCGTCGGGACGCTACGCGCGGAGTTCGGATGATCGCAAAGCGGTACCTTTGCGCCCTGCTCACCGTCACCTTCACTGCACCCTACCTGTCGCCTGTAGTGGGCGGGTTTGTAGATCGGTGCGGCGCCCGTCGAACGATTTTGCTAGGATTTTAGGCAGATATTCCAATCTTATTTATTCCCGTTTCAGGGACCTGATCTTTGGGGCTTTTACCCCCGTACTTTTTGCCTGCCGTACTCACGTGCGGTGCCACCCACGCCGCCTTCGTACGCGTCATCGCCTTATGGTTCGAAAATCACCGCGGACTCGCGCGGGAGCTCGCGCTCCCCAGTGTGGGGCTTGATGGCTTGTACCGCCAATTTTTTAAAGACCGCCATCGAATCGTTCGGATGGCGCGAAAGCTATTTATTAATTTTCGGTGCAATAGCTGCGACTGCGATGCCCGCGATGTGCTCTGGCTGATCGACAAGCCGCAGGCAGCGACCGTCCCAACCGCAGCCGTATCAGCAGCAACTGCCGAACTGTTCTTTTGGTTGATGCTAACGATCTTTTTCCTGATCGGTATTGCCGTTCAAAGTATGACTTTCCTCATTGTACCGTTACTCACACTGCGCAGTTTCTAGCCTATGGTGGCCACTGCTACCCAGTCGGCGTTGTTTATGGCCGTGACGGACGGTCGCCTGATTACGGGCTGGTTGGTGGATTGAGTCCTTGCGCCACGCGTCGCACTGAGATCTTTTCTTACGCTGATTACAGGGATTGCATTGTTCGGCTCGAGGGGTGATCTGCGACAAGCCGTGCTAGCTGCGGTGCTGGTGGGCCTTGCGGTCGGTGTCGAGATCAACGTGCTGGCCTATCTCCCCGGTCGATACTTTGGGCTTCGACGATTAAGCCGTATCTATAGTTCGTGCTACAGCATTCATTCTTTGAGCGGCGGAGTTGGGCCCGTGCTGGTATCGCTGGCGGCTGGTGTGGGGGCGGCTATCCCACGGCGCTCACGCTCGTTGCCTTCGTGCTAGCTCTCTGCTGCCTGCTCTTATTGCGCTTTGCGCAATTCCCTGCCGAGCTGCTTTGCACCTAGCCGGCATCGCGTACCAGCCACTCGTGCGTCAATTTGAACAATACGCGATCTGTGGTGCAGGGTGCTTAGTCTCTTTACGTCATTTTGGAAACCTGTTGCCAACGCGAAGTATTGCGACAGGGTTGAGTCAGACCCGGCGGGAGGCTTAAGAGGTGAAGACATGGTAAACGTTACCCGCAAAGATCGATCTGCGACGAGCACGATGATTGCGACGTACACCGGGTCCTCAGGTGGCGTAAAAATCGGCACAGTCACCAGCAACAACGCCGCAATTTGATTATCGGTGTGTATGCCGATGCGGTCGATGGTGGTGTGCGGCTCTGGGTACAGATCCGCCCTGGTCAGGGCGTGGATACTTTGCGGGGAGGCCCGCTGCACTAGATCGGCTACAATCCCGCACCATGGAGCCGACCGAAAGCCAGATCCTCGGCGTGTTTGCGACGCTCGTTTTGTTCGGGGTCGTCGAACTCGTACGCGGCGGTTTTTTCCCGCGCGAAGCGTCGACGCAGGATAATCGGCTCGACGTCGCCATCATGTTCATGTTCCCGCTGGTGTACGGCGGGGTGGGCATCGTTGCGGTTGTGCTTTGCGAGTGGCTTATCCCGGAGTATCGGGCGGGGCTTGCGCACTGGCCTTTGTGGGCCATGGTAGGCACACTGCTGATCGCCGATGATCTGACACAATATCTTTGGCATCGGCTCTCGCACACGAGTGCAATGTGGCCGCTGCATCGGGCGCATCATTCGGCCGCCTACATGAGTGTACGCATCGTTTACCGCAACAATGTGCTCTACTACGCACTGATGCCTGGCCTATGGCTATCCGGGCTATTGGGCTATCTCGGTTTTGGGTGGGTACTGGCCGGCTATGTGGTCGTCAAGCTTTCGGTGATCATCGGCGCGCACTGCAGCTGGCGCTGGGACGAAGCGCTCTATCGCGTCAAGGCGCTGCACCCGGTGATGTGGGTGCTGGAGCGTACCATTTCTACCCCTGCAACCCATCACGCCCACCACGCCCTGAGCGAAGCCGACGGCGTCGGTCATTATTCAGGTAACTTCGGCAATCTGCTTTTTCTTTGGGATGTGTTGTTCGGCACAGCGGTAATCACCCGCAAGTTTCCGCCCGCTTATGGCTTGACAGATGACCGTCGTCACGGTACCGAAAAGTGGTATGTGCAGCTGATGTACCCGTTCTTCCGCTCTCGTCGTGTCGAGTCTGCGCTCAGCATCCCGCCGGGGCGCCCACCTGCGTGATTCACGAGAGTTCCGGGTTGATCCTGCACGATTTCTGGCGAAGCTCGGCGGCGTATCGAGTACGCATTGCCCTCAATATCAAGGGTGTTGACTATCGCGCGGTCGCGCATAGCCTGCCGAAAGGCGAACAGCGCAGCGAAGATTTTCTCGCCCTCAATCCACAGGGTCTCGTACCCGCGCTGCAGGTCGAGCAGGGGGTGCTCGCACAGTCGCTGGCGATCATCGAATATGTTGACGAGGTGCAGCCGCAGCCAACGCTCTTGCCGGCCGGCGTCTTCGAGCGTGCGACGGTGCGCGCCATGGCGCTTGGCGTGGCCTGCGATATCCACCCCCTCAATAATCTGCGGGTGCTCAATTATTTGCGCAGCGAGTTCAAGGCGGACGACAACGCCGTGAACAGCTGGGTTCGCCACTGGATAGTCGCGGGTTTTGTGGCGCTCGAGGCGCAGGCCAGCCGACACTCGACGAACGGCGAGTTCTGTTTTGCTGCACGCGTATCGATCGCCGATGTCTGCTTGGTGCCGCAGATGTATAACGCGCGCCGCTTCGGCTGTGACCTCAGCGCGTATCCGACGCTGGTGTCGATTGATGCGCACTGCCGCGGGCTAGACCCCTTTGCGAGCGCGCTGCCCGAGTCGCAGGCCGACGCGCCAGTCAGTTGACGAGCGACACCGTGACTTTGTTGTCGGCATCGATGTCCGACA
>Ga0163212_1000118_pt1 | contig 31531 bp, 23 predicted proteins | sample Malawi_45m_30L_FD_113532 | JGI IMG/M metagenome (GOLD analysis project Ga0163212, IMG submission 113532) | Freshwater microbial communities from Lake Malawi, Central Region, Malawi to study Microbial Dark Matter (Phase II) - Malawi_45m_30L | ecosystem: Environmental > Aquatic > Freshwater > Lake...
CTCTCACACCCCCCTGCCCCCGCCCCTGCCGCGACAACAACTCCACACACTCACGCAACACACCCGCAGCAGCCGGGTCGTCCACCACATTCCGCAGCTCCGCCGGTTCGTCCGACTGCAGATACAACTCCCGCGACGTCGTCCTGCCAGTTGCCCAGTCCCGCCACTCCGTATAACGCGCAGACGCCGTCCGCACACTGTAACCCATCAACTGCGGCTCGCCAGATGGAGTCCGATCGTAGTACGCCGGACGTGGATGCTGAGTCATGGCAGCCGCTTTCACCCGAACCTCAGCGTTCTGCAGTACCGGCACCAGACTGGATCCCTCCAAACCCTCCGGCTGAGGCAAACCACACAGTTCGGTCAATGTCGGAAACAAATCAATCAGCTCCGCAAGGCTGTCGGTCGAGCCTGGCTGGGTGCCGCCCACCGGATTGCGAATCAGCAGCGGCACCCGCGCGTCATATTCAAAGTTCGAGGTTTTGCCCCACAAACCGTGCTCTCCCACCTGATAACCGTGATCACTGAGAAACACGACAATCGTGCGATCAGCCACACCGGACGCATCCAGAGCAGCCAGCACGCGACCAACCTGCGCGTCAAAATAACTGATGTTCGCAAAATAGCCGTGACGCATCTCCGCTGCCTGCGCCGCTGATGGCACCTTCTGCTGAGCCACAGGGCCCAGCACCTCGGTGCTCTGATGAAACGCCGCTTCCACTGCTCCCTCCGGACGCCGACCATCCAGCACCGGCAACTCATCCCGCTGGTACAGATCCCAGTACTTCATTGGAGCATTGAACTGCGCATGCGGCTTCCAGAAGCCAACCGCCAGAAAAAATGGCTGATCCTTAAAAGCCCCCAGCAAACGCACAGCCTCGGCGGCCACTCGACCGTCATAATATGCCTCATCCGGAACATCACGACACTCGCAAATCCCAGGACCCGCATAACCAAACCCTTTAGTGGTCACTGCATGATTCACGGGAAGTGGTCCGGTCACCTTCGCCAGATCATCCCCGTGATTGGCAAAATGCAGGAATTCAGGTGCACTCCACGAAACAGGGTCACCGTGAATTTTCGTGTGCCAGTTGTGAAAGATCTTGCCGGCACAGCGAGCCTGATAGCCGTGACGACGAAACCACAGCGGAAGCGTCATCACATCCGGATTACGTTCGCGAAAGTGCACGCTGTTGTTCCAGATCTGCAGCGTATCCGGACGACGACCCGTCAGCAGCGACGACCGCGATGGATTACACACCGCCTGCTGGCAGTAAGCATGCCGAAAAACACGAGACGCAGCAGCCAGACGATCGAGATTCGGAGTCCTGGCAGCAGAGCCCAGGGCACCCAACTCGGCACGATAATCATCCGCCATAATAAACAGCACATTCGGTCGCACACCAGTCGAACCATCAGCCACCGCCCAGCCGACACATACCGCCTCAACCAGCACCACTGACAGCCACACACTCAAGACACGCCTGACCACTCGCATCAGTCCCACCCTCTCTGCAACCGCAGCTCGCCACCCACCACTCACCAGTTCACCGTCCACTGACCACTCCTCGCCCCCCTCGCCCCTGTGAAACGGGGGAAAGGGGCCGGAGGTGAGAGGCCATCACCCCGCCCCAACAAGCCACAACCCAAATACAAACCCAGGCTAGCACCATAATCGCAAAAGCCCCTCGGCCCCAGCAGCGTTCACACCTACTGATCACTGACCACCTGATACCCCAGGTTCTGCAGCAGTTTCGCCAGAGTTTCCCGGTGCTGCGGCGGCAGCGGACGAATCGGAGCCTGCGGATCACCAACCGGCGGACCAATCATATTCAGTGCTGCCTTCATCGTGCTGAACCAGTGAGCCCCTTCGCCACGCGAATGATATGCCTGAAACTGCATTCGCATCAGCGGAGCAAGCCGAGTCCAAAGCTCGCGAGCAGCCGGCAGATTGCCATCCACCGCAATCAGCTCATACAGCCTGCGAGCCGGTCTGGGGACAGTGCTGGGAATGCCTGAAATCCAGCCGTGCGAGCCGTGACACAGCCCCTCAAACGCCGCCGTGTCAATCCCCGCATAAACCGCAAATCGTCCCCCGGCTGCCTGCAGCAGCTGGCACTGCCGATCCGGCTCCGGATGCGACATCTTCACTCCCGCAATCGCCCGCTCCTCAAATAACTGCAGCAAATGATCCGTCGTCAGATCCACCGACGTCAGCGGGATGTTGTGATACACCAGAATCGGTATCGATACCTGCTCCGCAATCCGCCGATAATGATCCATCACCTGGATCGGAGTCGGTGCCATGTAGTAGGGTGGTACGATCAGCAATGCATCCGCCCCACACCGCTCGGCAAATCGACTCAGCTCGATCGTGCGAGCTGTCGAGTAGTCATGAGTCCCGGCAACAACCGGAACACGACCTGCCACCGCCTGAATCGCAGCCTCCAGCACACGCCGCCGATCATCACACTCCAATGCCGGAAACTCGCCCGAACTGCCCAAAGGCGAGATCGCATTCACGCCCTCCCCAATCAGCCAGTCAATGTGCGGCTGCAATCGCTCCAGCCACAACAATCCATCCGGATGGAAAGGAGTCACAGACGAGGCACAGACGCCACGAAACAGGGGTTTTGCCATAAAACATCTTCTGCTGCAGGAGCACCCAAATGGGCGGGAGTCACTGAACCACAGCCCACCAGTTTACCGATCGCTCCCAGCCCATGCCAATCACGCGAGACCTCGGCATCCATACCACAAAATTTAGATTCGAGAACGTTAAAAACAAATCCGCCATGTCACCACAAAGATCGCCTCAGCCCTGTACGCTTCCCCTCACGCCCTCATGCCTTCGCGTGAGACCAACCGCCTGCTACACCACTGACCCACTGACCTCCTACCCCCCTGTTCGCTTCTTCATAATCGCCGTCGGATCAGCCGGCCAATCCTCCGTCCGCACATACTTCCGCAAATCCCGCAACGCAATCACCCGATACTTCTCCAGCTTCAAATACCGCAAATACGCCTCGAAATTCTGCTGCGAACTGCTGACCCAGTTATGAGCAGTATCGGGGACACCGTGAAACTGCAAAATCGCAATCCGACCACCCTGTGCCTGGCGAGCCGCTCGGATCAGATCATCCACCGTCCATTTGGGTCGAGCATCCCCGGCAGATGGCAACAACAGCGGATGATCACTACCTGGCTCATATGCCACACCTCGGCCTTCATCATAGGGAAATTCGGGCGAACCACCACGACGCGCCAGCACAATGCCGTGCCGCCGCAGCACGTCAAACGCCTTCGGTGTCCAGGCGTTGCCAGGCCACGCCAGTGTCATCGGAGCCGGAATGCCATGCTCCCGGCAACGACTCTCAATCCCCGCCAGCTGCCCCTCAAGTTGCCCCACCGTCTGCTCTGTAATCCCCAGATGATCCAGCGTGTGATTGCCAATCTCAAAACCATCCTCATGCAACTGCCGAATCTCCTCCCATGTCATGTAGTCCCGCTTGTTTTCCCGAAAATCAAAGCCCTCCGTGATGAAGAACGTCGCCCCAAACCCATACTCCTTCAACAGCGGTCGAGCCACTGTGAAGTGCGACTTCGCAGAATCATCAAACGTCAGCACCACCAGCCGATCGGGTACCGGCAACAGTTCATCACCACAAACCAGGTCCACTGCAAGACCACCACATATCTGACTGCAAACATTGACCAGACAGACCCACCAAAACTGAAACTCCGCTGCCCTGCCCGTCATGCGTCTGCCCCCTCCGCTCGACCCACAACCCAGCGCTCACGCAGGCGAAACGCAGCCCACGTCCACAGCAAACCCAAAGCCCACCCGGCCAGCACATCCGTCGGATAATGCACGCCCATAAACACACGACTGATCCCCACCAGACCACTCAGCAGCAGCGGAAAAATTGTAAACAATCGCTGCAGATGCCGATCCCGCACTCGCGCTGACAACAGCAGCCCAATCGACCCATACACAATCACCGACATCATCGCATGAGCACTGGGAAAACTTGTAGCCCCCCGCGCGAAAGACAGATACGGCACCACATCCGGACGGTCCCGCTGCACCAGCAGCTTCATTACCACCGCCAAAAAATACCCCCCCCACACCGTACCCAAAAAAAAACAACACACACCCCGGCTCAGTTCCACCCATGCGAAACCCGCAAACAATACACTCACCAGAATCAAAACCGCATAACCACCAAGCGATGTCATGTCACGCAGCGATTCCTGCAGCAACGGCGGCCCTGCCAGACGGTCCGGATTTCCCGTCGCACGAGTCCAGCGGATCAGCCAGCGGTCGAGACTGTCACTGGTGTCCATCGTCTCAAAATTCAGCAGCAGAAACAGAAGCGTTAACAGCAGCACAACCGCCAGACTCCATGGCAGCACAAACAGCAGCGGAGGATGCAGACGACCGCCGGCAGAATATCGCAAAACACGACTCATCCAGAGACTCCGTCACCAGTGCCACCACCTTCCCCTGACACCGGTGACTCACCCAGTCGCAGGCGACGCAGATCGTCCAGCTTGCGGCGAAAATGCGACTCACGACCACGATCCACAGGCTCGTAGTAAACCTTTTCGACACCCAGATAGTCCTGTGGTAGCCAGCCAGTCGCCGCATCATGCGGATACTGATAACCAACTCCGTGCCCCAGCCTGTCAGCACCCGCATAATGACCGTCACGCAGATGCATCGGCACAGGCAGCACAGACCGCTGACGCACATCACTCAAAGCACGATCTATGCCCACATAAGCCGCGTTTGACTTCGGAGCACAGGCGAGATAAGTGGTGGCCTGGGCCAGGTTGATGCGGCACTCCGGCATGCCGATCGTTTCTGTCGCCTGAAATGCCGCCATCGCCAAAGGTAAACCCTGCGGGTCGGCATTGCCGATGTCCTCAGATGCCGCAATCACCAGGCGGCGAGCAACAAACCGAGGATCCTCGCCGGACTCCAGCATCCGCGCCAGCCAGTACAAAGCTGCATCCGGATCACTGCCGCGGATGCTCTTGATGAACGCGCTGGCAACGTCATAATGATCGTCGCCACCGGGATCAAAACGCACGACACGCTTCTGCATCGACTCTTCAGCAACACTCAGATCCACAACTTTGGTTGTCCTCGCCACAGAAAGCACGGCGATTTCCAAAGCCGTCAGAGCCCGCCGACCGTCGCCGTCGCTCAATGTGGCCAGAAACTGCAGAGCAGCCTCATCCACCTGCACCCCCAGACTTCCAAGGCCCCTCCCAGTATCCGTCAGTGCCCGCAGCAGCAGCTGCCGCAGGTCCTCCTGAGTCAGCTCGCGAAACTCAAACACCTGACTACGGCTGATCAGCGGAGCCACCAGGGAAAAGAACGGATTGGCCGTAGTGGCACCAATCAGCGAAATCACCCCGCTCTCCACATCCGGCAACAGAATGTCCTGCTGGCTGCGGCTGAATCGATGCAGCTCGTCGATGAACAGAACGGTCTGAGTCCCTGCGACGGACAATCGGTCGGTAGCCGCTTGCAGCAGTTCTCGCACTTCCTTCACACCCGCTGTTGTGGCGTTCAGACGTTCGAAACGCCGGCGAGTCTGGCGGGCAATGAGTTCCGCCAAAGTTGTCTTGCCGGTGCCTGGCGGACCATAAAAAATCATGGATCCGATCCGGTCAGCCGACAGCATGCGTCGCAGCAGCCGGCCTTCGCCAAGAATGTGCTGCTGACCGCGGAATTCCTCCAGCGTACGAGGCCGCATGCGAGCTGCCAATGGCCGCGCACCGTCCCGATTCTGCTGCTCTGCCGCCTCAAATAAACTCATAAATTCCTGTCACCCCGTGAAATTCCAGCCGGTTTTTTTTGGGGGGTATTCCTGACACCGGGGACAAATCGCAGCGAAGACTTTAGCCCGACACCTGCCCTGCAAAAAAGTCGTTTTTGAACGCCGATTGTGCCGTCTCAGGTCAAAAACAGACTTTCGTACACAGCGTTATTCTTGCGGGAAAAAGCTGGATTGTCACCCAATTAGCCAGCCATCCGCCCACATTCCATCACCACCGCCGACAAACCCCCGAACATCCTCTGGAAATCCCCCGCACTTCCCGCTACAGTGCCAGACCGGCGCAATAGCGCCGCATCGGGGCGTAGCTCAGCTTGGCTAGAGCGCCTGCTTTGGGAGCAGGAGGTCGCACGTTCAAATCGTGTCGCCCCGATTCTTAAAAAACACCCTAAATCCTTGCCGTTCCGTCATTTACGGAAACCTGACCTGACCGGTCAGCGCGGCGTGAAATGGACTTACTACCCACTTCACTACCCACTTCGGGGCCGCTCAGTCATGGCAAGACGCATTCCGCAGTACACTTTCCACAAGCCCACGGGTCAGGCCCGGGGCCGTCTCAAAGGCCGCTCACACTACCTCGGGCCGTGGAATTCCCCGCAGTCCAGAGAACGCTACGAAGCCCTGATTTCACGGTACCTCGGGGGCATGTTTGACGTGGACCGGGAATCCGTCACGATAGGCCGCCTGGCTGTCTTGTACGTCGACTACGCCGAAACCTACTATCGGAAAAACGACAAGCCCACGTCGGAAGTATCCGCCATTCGGTCAGCCCTGCGCCCACTGGTCAAAAAGTACTCCCGTGAGACTGTCGCCCACTTCGGGCCACGAAAGCTCAAAGACGTCCGGGAAGTCATGATTGCCGCCGGCTGGACTCGCACGGGAATCAACGTAGCAATCCGCCGAATCGTCCGCATGCTGCGCTGGGCGACAGAAAACGAACGGATCCTGCCATCCGTTTACGAATCCTGCCGATCCGTGACCGGATTGCGCTGGGGCCGGTCCGCCGCTCGTGAGTCTGCCCCGGTCAAACCCGTGGATCTGCAGCACGTGGAAGCCGTCAAACCGTTCCTGAGCCGTCAGCTGGCCGCTATGGTCGACCTGCAGCTGGCCACCGGCATGCGACCGGGGGAAGTCGTCATCATGCGACTGGCGGACATCGACACGACACGGCCTGACGCCTGGCAGTATCGACCGCACACCCACAAAACCCAGCACCATGGCCGGGCCCGGGTCGTGTTCCTCGGGCCCCGCGCTCAGGCCCTGCTGACGCCGTTCCTGACACCGGATCCCGAACGATACCTGTTCTCACCTGCAGACGCCGAAGCGGACCGCAACGCCGCCAGACGACAGGAACGCCGTAGCCCGATGACTCCCAGTCAGCCCGCCCGGGGAATACTACGAACGCACGTCATACGCCAGGACCATCACTCGGGCCTTGCAATGGGCAAACCGCACAACAGAATCGCAGGAAAAAGTTCAAAATTAAAAGTACACCACACACCCGAAGCGGATGACATATCGGGCACGGACATCGTCGCCGGCACTACCCACTTCTACCCGAAACTACCCCGATTCGACCGCAAATCAAAAAAACGATTGCGATTCAACGCACACTCTGAGGCGGTAAAACGTCGGAGGGCTCATTTTGTTATTAGGCAACGACTTGTGACCTGATTGCTGAAGGTTCAATAAACTCGGGCCCCGACTGCGCACATCGGCCTGACTTTCTGTAAGCTCTATCATGGTCGAACGTTACAAAGTTCAAATCCAGCCAGTGGTCAGGAGAACCGGTTTGCGCCGGGTCGAATGGCAGATCAAGAACCCTCGCAGGCGGTCCGAGACTTTGAGCTGCGGTTGACGTGGTTGTCCACACATTCGGTATCATGACTTGCCAGTCTGTCCTGACTCCCAAAGGCTCACTCGCTATGCCACCAATGAGCGATAGTATCCAGACCGGCTTCGCTGCGGCATGTGGCTTCGTCCTGATCGGTTGCCTCACCTGGTTCTTCTCGTCCCGCCGCAAGACTTTTATTCGCACATTTGTGCCCGCAGATGAATTTCGCGAAGTTGCCCGCTCTCTGCCTCGTGGCGAGCAGTTCCGTCGCGGCATGCGGGCCATCGGTCTGCTTCAAATGGGATTGGGAGCCCTGTTTGCAGTCATCGCAATGGTTGCCTGGCTAACCTCGTAAAACAACCGCCAGTCACTGCCGTCCATTCCGCATTGCCACTCAGACCGCAGCGGCAACCCACCCCCGGATCAACGGCCAGGCCCCCGCAGAAACAGCTGTCACAACAGCTCACGAATCGGCTGGCCGTGAGCCAAAATCCGCTGCGGACGCCCCGCGAAATCCAGGAACTCATGCTCCGGATCTATCCCCAGATGACGGTAAATCGTCGCCAGCAGATCCTGCGGCGTCAGCGGACGCTCAACAGGATACTCCGCACGACTCGTCGTCGCCCCGGTTACCTGACCCATCCGCCAGCCACCACCGGATACCAGTACCGACATCGCATGCGGCCAGTGATCCCGGCCCTGCAAACCACCCGACAAAGAAAGCCGCGGCGTTCGCCCGAATTCTCCCATCGCTACCAACAAAATCCGCCGATCCTGACTCCGCTCATGAATGTCCTCGATCAACGTCGACAACGCCGGATCCATGTCCCGCGCACGGAACTGCATCGCCGGACCAAGATCCCAGTCATACATCGGGATCACATGGTCGTCCCAGCTGAAATAACGCTTCAAACCATTCTGCGGAGCCTGCGCGTCTATCGTTATCAGCCCCACGCCCGCCTCAGCCAGGCGCCGCGCCAGCAAACAGCTCTGACCCCACAACGTCCGACCATAACGGTCCCGCAGCTCCGCTGACTCACGCTCCAGATCAAATGCCTCCGCAACCCGCGCACTCGACAGCAGCTCATACGCCTGCTCATGAAACTCCCCACTGCCAGCCATCACGCCACCATCAAACTGACGACGAAATCGATCAAACTGCGCCGACAGCTGCAACCGATCCGACAGTCGACCAGCATTCAACCCCGCATCAAGCTGCAAATTCGCCGGACGAAATCCCGGCACCGATGGATCCCCGGTCACAAACGCCGTATGACGAACACCCAGATACTGCGGACGAGTCATAAAAGGCTTCGTCGGAATACACACATACTGCGGCAGACCCGCCGGATGACGACCCCGCACTCGACTGGTGATCATCCCCATGTCCGGATGCTCAGAATGCGCCAGTGATGTCGGATCAGGACGCTGTGGCGTCTTCCCCGTCAGCATCTCAATCGATCCATCATTGTGCGCAGACATCTCATGACGCACAGAACGAATCAGCGAATACCGGTCCGCCACCTTCGCCAGACGAGGAAAAATCTCGCAGATGTCCAGCCCCGGGACATTCGTCGGAATCGAGCCAAACGGTCCCCGATACTCACTCGGTGCCTCCGGCTTCGGATCAAATGTCTCCAGCTGACTGGGACCACCCCACATCCAGAACAAAATCACTGACGTTTCGGGGACACTGCAGCGAGGTGACGCAGCAGCCCGCTGAGCCGCCAGCAGCTGCGGCAACGTCAGCCCACCTGCCGCCAAAACTCCCGCACGCAAAAATTCACGGCGACTGCCAGGACCCGCACAAAATTCAGACCACTGCATCGCTCGTCACCCCATCCCCCCCAAAAAACAGATCGTCCGAGACATGAGCCCACCCGTAAACTACTCGCACAAATCAAAATACGCCACCACTTTCCAGTATCCCCAGCCAGACAAATTCACACCGCGAAGGAATTCACCCAAAATATTTATTGACATATCGTGATGTTCCGATCTATTAATCTAAATGAGCCGGAAATTGACTGCATTTAGAAGTTTTTCGAGGAAAGCACATTATGAGCGTCCCAACCATCACTGCCAAAGAACTGCACGATGCGATCAAGAACGGACGAACTGTCCGACTCATCGACGTACGGACCCCCGCCGAATTCCGCGAAATCCACGCTGCCACCGCACTCAACTTCCCGCTGGAAGCCTTCAACCCTGGTGAGGTGCTCGCACTGCACCAAGGCCCCGAACCAGTGTACGTCATCTGCCGCTCCGGCAACCGCAGTCGACAGGCCTGCGAAAAACTTCAGGCAGCCGGCTGCCCGAACGTTGTCAACGTCGAAGGCGGTACTCTCGCATGGGATCAGGCCGGACTTACGGTCGTCCGCGGTCGTCGCACGATCTCCCTGGAACGTCAGGTCCGCATCTGTGCCGGCTTCATGGCCCTCACTGGCGGGGTCCTCGGCATACTGCTCCATCCAGGCTTCGCCGGACTGTCCGCCTTCGTTGGTGCAGGCCTGATGTTCGCCGGTATCACCGACACCTGTGGCATGGCCCTGATCCTTGCCCGCATGCCATGGAACCAGGTCAAAACCACCGCCGATACTTCCGCCGGCAACTGCTCAACACAACCCAAAGCAGCACAATCATGATCCTTAAACAGTACTATCTCAACTGCCTCGCACACGCGTCATACCTGATTGCAGATGAACGCACGAAAACTGCTGCTGTTGTGGATCCACATCTCGATATCCATTAGTACCTCGATGATGCCGCCGCAGGCGGATACGCCAACCGCTTCGTCTTTCTGACGCACTTTCACGCCGCTTTTCTCGCCGGCCACATCGAACTCCGCAACCAGGCAAGTGCCCAGATCTGCAGGGCACTCGTGCCGATGCTGAATTCGAACATCTGGCTCTAAAAGACGGCGACGAAATGCTGCTGGGTGATGTTCGCATTCAAATCATGGAAACTCCCGGCCATACCCCAAAAGGTATTTCACTGCTGGTGTTTGAGGCAACGAACGTAGCTGCCGCTGCTGAACAGTAAACATTAAACGATATGATGAGCACTATTCAAAAGTGCTCATTATCACTCCGCCTCACCCTGCCGCGTCACAATTGGCACGTAACCAATTTCCAGACCGGCCGGTGGTGTCACAATCAGCGCCGGATCAATGTCCGCCAGACTGCCCCGCGCCGGCGGTGGCAGATACTCCCGGTCCTTCGTCCACTCCCGATGCAGCAACTCCGCTCGACGCTGAATCTCCTCACGCTCACCGTCACTCAAGTCCGCATTCAATAACGCCGGCTGGTCCGCAAACCGATACCAGTAGTACGTCACCACACTGCCATCGCCCGGAAATGCCCGAAACGGTCCAGCCTTAGGCCCGGGAACCTTCCAGCAACTGTCAGACTCTTCCGGCGTCACATACGGCTCAGTCGGCGGACGCCTCGCTCGCTCAAATTTTATTCCCGCCAGACCAGTCTCCGCCGGAACATCAGCAGCCGATACAGCCTGCCACTGAGGTCGACCGTTCCGACCCTCACCCATCCGATAATACTCCGGCAACTGCACCAAAGGTCCGGCACCCCAACCTGCCTGCGCTGTCACCTGCTGATCCCAGCGATAACCAAATGTCTCTGCATCAAGCGCCATCGGAGTCGCAAAGGTCGACCAGCCAATCGGTACCTTCTGCTCTCGCGGCACCGGAGGCTTGTAAATCTGCCATGTCGCTCCACCCTGACCCGTAAACTGATGCACCGCTGCTGCCGTCGGATCAATTCGACCACTGGCCGCTGTACCCCCGTCAAACCACGCCCGCACACCATCCCACAGCGCCCGCCGATTGTACGCCGAAATACGATGCACCACCGGCGACGAACCGTCCTCACCACCCGGAAATGCCGTCGGCGCAACTCGAGCATACAGACAGCCACTGCTGTCCTTACCCTGCCACGCCGGGACATACTGAGTCTCCATCTGTACTGCCTTGTTCGGCTGAGATGGCTTCTCATCCAAAAACATCCCACTCACAGCTGGATCCACAATCCCCGCTCGCGACCAGAAACTTGGAGTAAAGAAAGCCACTGGTCCCCTAAAATTGCCAGCATTCAAAAACAGGGTCCACGACTGATTTCCCGTCGGCACCGCCGCTCCATTCGTCGTCGCCTTCGGCTCAGTCAGCGGCAGCGGCAAATAACCATAACCCAATAGCTCGCCACAGGTGCCCTGCTTCAGATTCAAACCGTCAGGAGGCCACAGAATCCACGGACTCAGCTGCGCAACACCATACTTCCCGCTCGGCTTCTGCCAGTCACGACCTTTGCCCGCCCCCGGTCCATTCGCCCACTCCACAAAATTCCGCGCCACACCACCCATGATGAACTTCGGAGTCTCTGTGGCGAAGCGAGTATCCCGCCACCAGCCCAGCCCCCCCTCTATGTCCGAATACTTATCCTTGTGGTTGTCGTCCGGGTACTGAGCAAACATCCAGGTGCCAAACAAACCCGTCTGAAAACGATTACCCGGATAATGCTGCAGCAAAGGCCACGCAGCCACGTACATCGAAAATCCAGCGTTGTAGTCCTGCGATACCTTCGTGTGCGGCACCAGCAAATAGCCGGCCATCTCACCTTCCTCAGGCTGACCAGGCTGCGGCCGACCCGCACGCACCGGCTCGTCCGCAAACACTGCAGCAACTCCGAACACACAACACACAAGCCCGCTCAGCAGCAGGCAACTGCGAAAAACAAAGTTCACAAAGCTGACCCTCAGAAAACGACAGCGAAAATCCAGAGCCACCACCCTGCCCGTATCCTACCCGGAATGTCGATCTCCGCAAAATGCCTGGCCATCCGTACCACACAACACGCCCCGTCCCCGCACCACAGCCGCTCCGTCTCGCTTCCAAAAATCCAAAAATTCCGCGCACTTTGTTTCGATGGTCCGACAAAAGGCTGTCCGACCACGCATGGTACAAACCCGCACCCGTCTGCACCAATTCCACGCTGCCTCGTTCACCCTGCTGCAAAGGAAATCCACCCCGTATCAAATCAAGATTCACCGCGACTCAGACGATTACTGCGACTCACCTTCCGACCGTCACAAACACCACTCGGCCTGCCTGTTGCCGATATCGCAAAAGCTGAAGGCTGTACCGAACGCACCTGCTGTCATGATCTGCTCCTGCTGCGAAAGATCGGGCTGCCACTGCAGGAACACAGCGGCGAACATAACCACAAATACTGGCGCATCGCACCAGAGGTTCAAAATCTGAAATTCAGCCTGTTCGAACTGCTGTCACTGTGTATGGGACGCAGGCTGCTGGAACCTTTCGCCGGTACGCCTTTCTTCGAAGGCATTCACACTGTCTTCCAGCGACTGGAATCCCAGTTGTTCTCCGGAGCCGCACTGTTCCATGCACAACTGGCTGAAGGTTTCTACCTCAGCTTGCCCGGCAGCAGTGACTACTCAACACGCGATCAACTGATCGATCTGCTGCTGCAGGCTGTCCAGCAGCAACGCACACTACTGATGGATTATCGTAAACCCGGCGGACGCACATTGATGTCACTGAACCTGCGCAGCCTGCACGAGATCAAAAGCTGGGTGCTGAGCTTCGGATCGCAGGCCCGCGTACTGAAACACAGCCTGCTGGTCCGCAAGGTCCGCGAAGAACTGCAGGCCACAGCAAAACTCTACCGCCGCAAAAACGGTAAACACGAAAACTAAAGCCGGGATCCTTAGCCCCGACCCAGCCAGCGCACCGCATTCTCGATCACCTGCAATGGTTCCTTCTGCAGAAACACCGGAAACAATTCGTGACCAGGACGAAAATAAAACACCCGCCCCGCACCCACACGCCAAACACACCCGCTGCGAAAATACTCGCCCTTATCCCAGCGCTCCTCAAACACCACCTCATCAGGCTCCGGCACATGAAACGGCTCACCGTACATCTCCGTGTGCGGGATGTCCCAAGTCTTGGGCAAACCAGCCGCCAGCGGATGCTCGGGCAGCTTTGTCGTCACATGTGAGGCCGCACCATCCGGACGCCAAGCCGGAAACACACACTGCGGCAGCGTCAGCTTCCAGACATTGCTCGCCCCTCGCTCCAAAAACGGTGTTCTGCGGTCACCATCCTTCACCGCCTTTCCATAAGGAGCATCATTGGCATACTGCCACACTGCGGACTGCCGTTCGGACTCTGATAGGCCGGCCACCGCATCAGCTTTCGCTCGCTCCTGCATCAGTCGCACAAAAGCCTTGTGCCAGTGCGCAGAATGAATCGCCACCAGCCCCAGCTTTCCGGACTGCACCCGCTGCACCACACCTTCAATCAGCGCGTCATCCTGCTCACGCACACGGATATGACTCCACACCACCAGCACATCCGTCTGGTCAAACTGCTGCGATGAAAGTCCCTGCTGAGCATCACGCAGACTGGCACTGCGAACGTGCAGACCCGGCCGTAATTGCAAAGCGTCTGCTATCGTCTCACCCAAAAAACGATCCCCGTACACCTGTTTCTGTTCCGGCTGCTGCTCGTCCCAGATCAGTACACGAATCGGATCATCCGCCCGCACTACACCCACGTGCAGCGAAAATAGAACCACCACAGCCAGGTACACCAGTCGTCGCACTGTCATCTTTCTTTATTCACAGATTGGTTTCAGAACCGAGTCCCCTGCAGTTCAAAGATCCACTGCAAAGCCCTGTCCATCATCCGCTCACCAGCACCCACTTCAGCCGGCGCCACCTGACTGTCAGCACCGTATCCGCCCTCAGCAGCACCCTCGATCGTTGGAAAATACTGATGGTACCCATTGCAGTACCCGAAAAAGAACACGTGCTCGGCACGCGATCGCTGCCGCAGACGAATCGCATGCTGACAGAAAAACTCGCCCGACACCCCCACCAGGGCAATTCGCTGATTCAACACAGCCACTGTCAGCCGCGGACGAATCCCGTCTGCATACTCATCCACAAAGTTCAGCACCAGCTCAGGGAAAAAAGCCGTCGCATATACCGCCTGCACCAGCGGATTCCGAAAATCAACCCGCGATGCAAACGTAAAACGCTCTTCCTTCACACGAATCGAAGGCTTCTCGACCGCCTCAGGCTGCAACTGCTGCAAAACTTTTACGGCTTCTCGACCCAATGCCGCACCGTACTTGTTGTGATCACCAAACGGACCGCGATTCGTCGACAGATCACCAGCCGCTCCCTGCATGAAAACCGCCTGACCACCATGTGATGCCTCGATCTCGGCACGCAGGGCTCCGGCAAAGTCCGATGAAAACTTCAGCGTCTCCTGCGGCAAACTGGTCGGATGTGCTGCAAAATTCACAACCACCGCAATCGGTTTGCCCGTCTCAGCATCATCCAGTCGCAGCACATTCAGCTTCGCATCCAGCGGAGCCGGCTGCTGCTCGGAATGTCGGTTCCGATTGAAGTTCTCCAGCTCAGCTCCACCAGCCGCCAGCTTCGCCGGACGCAGCTCCGCTACCGCTCGCCCGGCTGCTCCCACAATCGCATCCTCCAGCTGCTGATGATAACGCAGCGTTGCGTCAAACCGACCACGCCCCCGATTCTCTCGATCACTTAGTTCCATGACCGGGCCGTGATGCGTGTGCGATCCAGCAAGAAATGAATGCGCAATCCCATGCTGCTCCTGCAGTCGGACCCGAATCCGCTGCAATGACTCCTCTGATGGTGATCGACCCAGATCCAGACCCACAATCGCCAGACGATCCTGACCTGCCTGCACCACCACCACATTCGCCTGCAATGGTTCCTGCACACCCTTTGACAGCGCCGCGTGACGCGATCCATAACCCCACATCGGAACAGGCTCCTGCGGAGTCACATCGGCTTCTGCGGCACCCGCCTGAAACTGCTCCGCCACCACCAGACGGTCAGCCGACACACTCAGCAATACCGCCAACAGGGCCCCACAGAACCCGACAACCCGCAATATTCTCAGCAATCCCCGTTCAGCCCGCCCGCACATATCCCGCCACCTTCCCCTAAACTGCTGGCAGCACACAGCACCGTCTGCTCACACAATTGGCTTAGACGCCCCGTAAATGCTAACTGCCACGAGCTGCCGGCAATCATCTTCCCTGGACACGCGGCAAAACGCAATTGTCAGCGGCCGGCAAAGCTACCCGTTTATTCGTCCCGATCCGTGTGGATTCGTGGCTCAAAATCCCCCCTGCGTTTCATCCGCGACTCTGCGGCATTATCATTCAGCCAGCCACACCACTGACCTCACGTTCCCGGAGCCCCACCATGCCAGTTCCCAAAACAGGTCGCATACTGCGTGAAAAACTGCAGCGCGGTCAAACCGTCTTCGGTACGTTCCTGCAGCACACCACCACGCCCTCCATCGTGGACTTTCTGCCGGAAAATGCACTCGACTTTGTCATTGTCACCTGCGAACACAATGCCCTCGACCTCGCAGAATTTCTCCCCATCCGGTACGCCCTCGCAGCCCGCGGCATCGCCTGTCTCGCCCGCACACACAGCCGCGATCCCGATGATGTCTCCAAAGTCTGCGACTCGTTTGACGGAGTTGTCGTGCCTTATGTCGAACAGCCCGATCACGCGCGCCGAATGGCCGCCGCCGCTCTCTTTCGCCCGCTCAAAGGAGCGGCACTGGAAAAAGTCCTCCGAGACAATCAGTGGCCCAGCCAGAAAACTCGCGATTACATCGAAAATGATCGCTGCGCAGACACCGTCTTCGTCCCCATGATTGAATCGCTGCGCGGTATCGAGAACCTGGAAGCCATCTGCGGCATTCCCGGCGTGCACGCCATCTTCGTCGGCCCCAATGATCTGACCACCACCATGGGCATCCCCAACGAATATGATCACCCGGATCTGATCGCCCAGATCCAGAACATCATCAATATCTGCAATCGTTCCCACGTTGCCGCCGGCTGCTGGTTTGGTAAGCGAGATCAGGCGGAACGCACCATTCGCCAGGGTGCGCGATTCGTCGTCTATTCCAATGATGGCAGCCTGCTGAAGGACGCCATGGAAAACTCCTTCGGTCACCTGAAAAAGATCTGAAGCAACTCATGAAAACAGCAGCTCTGAAAAAGTTTCGTAGCCGCCTGCAGCAGCAACAGTCGGTCGTCGGACTCTGGGTCACACTCGAATCCGCTTCGCTCACCGAAATGGCGGTGGCACTGGGAGTCGACTGGGTGGTGGTCGACGCCGAACACGGCCACCTCGACTGGAAGGAAATCAACGAACACATCCGGGCGGCACTCCGCAGCGATACCGTCGTGCTCGTACGCCTCGCCGAACGCAGCACCGCACTGACCAAACGCGCCCTCGACATCGGCGCCGACGGTGTCGTAATTCCCTGGATCGAAACTGCCGAACAACTGGCCGAAGCCGTGCAGGACTGCCGCTATCCGCCAGCCGGTCGTCGCGGCATCGGGGGTGAACGAGCCACAGCGTGGGGCCAGTGCATGGCCGAACACACCACCGAAGCCAATGAACAGGTGCTCGTCGTACCCATTCTCGAAAGCATCCGCGCCGTCCCGCACATTCAGCAGCTGGCAGCGGTTGACGGAGTTGATGTGTTCTTTTTTGGACCGGCCGATTTCTCAGCATCCGCCGGCTTCCGCGGTCAGTGGGAAGGTCTCGGCATCGCTCAGCAGATTCTGCAGCTCAAAGATGTACTGCTGCAGGCCGGGCGACACTGCGGACTGCTCGCCACCAGCACAGAAAATCTACTCCAAAGACAGGCCCAGGGATTCCGCATGCTGGGACTGGGAACCGACTCCGGACTGCTGCTGCGGTCACTGCATCAGACCCTGGCCACCGTCGGCCGCGACTGCCTGCCGGCCGCCAGTCTTGATGCCCGCGACAGTCGACCACTGCAGGCCGTACTGACAGCCAGACCAGCCGAAATGCTGCCCGATCGCGCCGCAGTGATCGCTGACCCGACCGCTGGATTTGACCTTGAACTGCAGGCCGGAGTCAGCGTAAGACCACTTGTTGGTGCACATAATTCAGCCCGCCGGCTCACCACCAGCCTCGTGACCCTGCAGCCCGGCGCCAGCCTCGATTACCACACGCACCCGTTCAGCGAATCAATTACTGTCCTCAGCGGTCAGCTGGAAATGCTGGTCGAAGGGCGAGTCTATAAATTGGGGCCGCTGGACAATATCACCATACCACGCTGGCTGCCCCATGCCGCTCACAACCCCGACAGCAGCACACCGGCACGACTGCACACTGCCATGGCATCAGACACCCCGGCTCGCACACTGGTCGCGCAATCCTTTACAGAAGTGGAAATGCCGGCAGATTGCACAGGACTGCCGGGGGCAGAGCGAGTTACCAAGATTCGCACGGCGGTTCGAGTTCAGGGTGTCGGCCCCAACGCCGCCTTTGTCGATCACTTCAATGCTGACCTGCTGCCTGGCCTCGAAATGAGCGGTGGTTATGCATGGTTTCTGCCAGGTGGCAGATTACCCGCGCACCTGCACGACTTCGACGAATCCATCTGCATCATCGAAGGTCAGGCCACCTGCATCGTCGAAGGACAGTCGCATCAGCTGCAAAAATGCCAGACTGCCATGGTGCCGCGGGGGCGAGTCCACTACTTCCGCAATGATTCCGGCATGCCCATGGCCATGCTTTGGGTCTATGCCGGGCCCCGTCCCGAACGCATTCTGGTGGAAGAACGGCTGGCAGTCACCGCAGGATCACAATCAGGACCAGCAACATGACCACACCCGCTGCACACAACTTCCGCGCCGCACTGACCGCTGACTTCTATGACCAGTCCGGACAGGCAAAATTTCGTGATCTGGGACTGGACGAATTCCACGGTCAGCCGCATGTGCTGATCCAGCCCTTTAAAGAACATCAGCTGGTAATTCAGGCCGAGCAGCTGGCTGACTGCAATGGAGTCATCGTACTGACCGCAAAGGTCACCGCCCAGTCACTGCAGCAGGCTGCCGATCTCCTCGTCGTGGCCCGTTTCGGAGTCGGGTATGACAGTGTCGACGTGCCGGCCTGCACCGCAGCCGGCGTACTGGTCACAATTACCGCCGGTGCCGTCGATCGCCCTGTCGCAGAAGCCACCATTGGCTGGATGATTGCCCTGTCGCATCACGTGCTGGTGAAGGACCGACTGGTACGCTCAGGACAATGGCATGAGCGCACAAAATTTATGGGCCGCGAACTGCGGGAACGACAGCTGGGCGTCATTGGACTGGGTGGAATTGGACGCGAACTGCTGCGTCTGCTGCAGGGCTTTGGCATGCAGCCACCGCTGGTGTTCGATCCGTTTCTTGCGCCGACAACTGCCGACCAGCTGGGAGTTCGTCTGGTGCCATTGCACGAACTGCTGCAGGCCTCCGATTTTATCTCCATCCATTGTCCGCTGACCGATCAGACTCGCGGCCTCATCGGAGCCGCCGAGCTGGCTCTGATGCGCAGTGATGCCTGGCTGCTGAATACGGCACGCGGTGGAATCATCGACGAAGATGCCCTTGAAGTGGCCCTCGACGCCGGGCAACTGGCCGGTGCCGCACTCGACTGCTTCACTGAAGAACCAGTTGTGCAGCCCAGCCGCTTCGCCCGCTTTGACAACGTACTGCTGGCCCCGCACTCCATCGCCTGGACCGACGAACTGTTTCGCGACATCGGCCGCATGGCCTGCCGCAGCCTCCTCGATATCTCGCTGGGACGTCGACCACACGGCCTGCTGAACCCCGCACTGTTAAGTCAGCCGGACTTTCGCCACCGCTGGTCCCGCATCACCGGAGTACCAGAAGCGGCACTGCCTCACGAATAACAGGTTTCGCACATCACAACCGCGGCACAGAAACGCGGCAGACAACTTGCTCATCCTGCGTTGGTCTGCCTTGTTTCAACCGAGCAAACGAATGAAACATCGCGCCTGTTGCAGGACCTCGCAAGCAGACTGTCCAAGCCGTGCAGACTCCGAGCACAAACACCGTAGCTCGGGCTTTCCAGCCCGAGCACACCCCTTAAAAAAACACCCCCTTTCACACTCCGCACCACCCCTTCACGCCAAAATCACACCTTTACTGGTAACAGCGTTCTGTGACAGCAGCCCCAACGGCGGGCTGCATCAGGGCCCGGCAGTCCATTGCGTTTGCGCACTGCCAGTTGTGCCGGATGCCGCGACTATCGCAGGTCCACGTCAGAGCGATCATTCTGCCTGACTGCAGCCGGCGCTGTGAAAGAAAGACCGTTTGCCCCGGCCTCATACTGCCAACGCCACCGCTCTGGTCTCCTGGAACCCGCTGATCACCACGCCCAGCCGGCGCCGAAAATCCAGCCAAACGCGTCGTTCTGGATATCGCCAACCGCACCACCCCGCAGATAAATCTTGTCACCCACCCAGTAAATCAGTTCCGACTGATACAGTGATTCGTCAAAACGATCCTCAGTCGCCGTCAAAATCACACTCCGCCAGGCCAAGTCATCCATCAGATCGATTTCCAGACCAGGATTCGCCACCAAACGACTGTTCAGGTCTCCCAGATCCAGACTGCCCTCCAGTGCACTTATTCGCAGCCGCGCAAATTCGGTGCCTACACCCAGCTGCAAAAACGGACGCACGTCTTCCGTCAGATAGAAATACGTGTTGATACCCGTCGTAAACTGCCGCGCATCCACGTCGGTCAGCACTCCGCTGTCTTCGAGGGTCGTCGACAGCCAGGTGGTCGTCACAAATATGTCCTGCCCCATGAACTCGGGCAGACTGGAATTCCACCGCGCCGGAATGTTGAAGGACGTCTGAAAACCCTTCAGGTCAAAGTCCACTCCCGGAACATCGCTGGAGACATCCAGTCGCAGGAACTGCAGATCGCCGTAACTTCGCCCCAGCAATCCCGCATCCGGATCAGGGCACGACTCCGGTTCCTGCGGAGCCTCACGGCAAACTGGCGCATCAAACCACGACTCCTGCGCTGCAGCACAGGCACAAATACAGCTTCCGGCCAGCGTGGCCAGACACATTAACATCAGTGATTTCATTACGGCAACTTTCCAGCAGATCCATCGAACTTAAGCGAGCCGGAAGATACAGATACCGACGAACTGCTGGAAAGTCGTGATCCTGCCACCCGCTGCACCAGCAGAACCACAATCCCCCCGCACCCGGTATACAGTCGCTGTTTCTGCCGATCAGGGCTGCGGTTTCCGGCCGGTGGCAAATCAGCTGTGGCCAAATTCGCCGATTCGAACCGGACACAAGCAGACCGCCCCAATTCACAGCAATCAGGAGACACGCCAGAAAATTGCCGCACAGTACTTCCCATCACGCCCGCACCGGATCATACTGGCATCAGCCATTCCGAGGTTTGCTCGTGTTCTGTCCCGCCTGTATCGAAAGCCGTCGGTATGTTCCGTCGCCCTTCCATCATTCTGCTGCTGTCACTGCTGCCCGGGTATGACACCTGCCTCCACGCAGATGAAGCCGAAAAACAGGCTTTTTTCGAGTCCCGTATTCGACCGCTGCTGATCGATCGCTGCTATCAGTGCCATGGCCCCGATGAAGCATCCGGCCGGCTGCGGCTGGACCTGCGCAGCGGTTGGGAACGCGGCGGGGAAACAGGCCCGGCCATCGTGCCAGGCAATCCCGCAGACAGTCTGCTACTCCGCGCTGTCAACGGCAGCGATCCGGAACTCAGCATGCCCCCCAAAGATGCCGGACCACCACTCACGCCGGCCCAGCAGGAAGATCTGACTGCCTGGATTCGAAACGGCGCTTTCGATCCGCGCAGCGGACAGACAGTCGTCAATCCCATCGAAGTCTCCGCAAAGACTCACTGGGCCTTCCAGCCCATCCAGCCGCCGACTGTCGAACCCGGACAGCATCCAATTGACTTTCTGATCGACAAACAACTGCAGGCACAAAACTTTACTGCAGCACCGGCGGCCGACATGCGAACTCTCATTCGCCGCGCCTCCTTTGATCTGCTCGGACTGCCACCCACACCCCGCCAGCTCGACACCACCGCCGATGACTTCCCCAGACTGCTGCAGGAAATGCTGTCATCACCCCGCTACGGTGAACGCTGGGGCCGACACTGGCTGGATGTTGCTCGCTATTCAGATGCCAAGGACGGGGTGTTAATGTACGGTGATGCGCGCATCAGACCCTTCGCATGGACCTATCGCGACTACGTCATCAATGCCTTCAACAATGATCGCCCGTGGAACCAGTTCATCCGCGAACAGCTGGCCGCCGATCGACTGGGCCTGCCACACGACGCGCCCGAACTTGCCGCACTCGGACTGCTCACACTCGGTCGCATGTTCGACCGCAATAAACATGATGTCATTGATGACCAGATCGATGTTGTCGGACGCGGGTTTCTGGGACTTACGCTGGCCTGTGCCCGCTGCCACGACCACAAATTCGATCCCATACCCACCGCCGACTATTACTCGCTCTACGGCGTTTTCGCCAATTGCTCAGAACCGCTGGAACGACCTCGCATCGGATCGATAACCCCGGCCGGTGCCGCCTTCGAATCCGAATTTGCCGCCAAACTGCAGCAGGTTCGCGAACAGGAGCTGGCCCACTACCAGGCCACACTCAAACTGGCTCGGGAACGCACTGTCGATTACCTCGTACACGTCGCCACAACTCAGCCGGATGTCTCAGAAACCGCCATCTTCTTCCTGTCACTGGTACCAGATCAGCTGCGTCCCCAGATCACACGACGCTGGCGACAGACGATCGCTCGCCGAGCATTTCCCGATGATCCGGTCTTCGGCCCCTGGCACGACCTGCTGAAAGATCCCGTGCCCCGCCCCGATCTCTGGATGGCTCGCGGCGTCGACTCGCGGATCATCAGCGCACTCGTCTCTGCCGCTCCCAAAACGCCTGCCGAAATCGCCACGGTCTACGGAGAAGTTTTGAAAACCACCTGGGAGGCAGGTGCTGCCGACGACGATCCACTCGCTGCTCTGCTGATCGGTCGTGACGGACCGGTCTGGTTCCCGCAGGAAGACACCACGTTTTACCTCGATCGCACCCCCGGAGACAAGTTCCGCGGACTCACAGCAGAACTGGATGCCATCGCCGTCCGACATCCGCATGCCGCAGCACGCGCCATGATCGTTGCCGACAACAGCGTGCTCAGCGAACCAGTGATCTTCCAGCGCGGGGATCCGGTGCTGCGAGGCAACCCGGTACCACGACAGTTCCTCGCCGCACTCAGCCCCGAACGACAGCCTTTCGCCGACGGTGCCGGTCGCCTGGACCTCGCCAACGCCATCGCCGATGATCGCAACCCGCTGACTGCCCGAGTCTGGGTGAACAGAGTCTGGATGCACCATTTCGGCGAACCTCTCGTCGATAACCCCGGTGACTTCGGACTGCAGACCAAAGCCCCGCTGCAGCAGCCACTGCTGGACTTCCTGGCTGACTGGTTCATCCGTCACGGCTGGCAAAACAAGCCACTGCACGAACTGATCATGACCTCCCGCGCCTGGCAGCGCACGTCCGGCAGCGACGGAAATACTGTGCTGCAGAACCAGTTGTCACGCGATCCCCAGAATACCCTGCTGTGGAAAGCCAACCGCCGCCGACTGGACTTCGAACAAATGCGCGATTCACTGCTGTTCGTCTCCGGGGAACTCAATGACACCATGTTCGGCAGACCACAGGTCATTACCGAACCGGGCAACCTGCGCCGCACCGTTTACTCGTTCGTCGAACGACAAAATATCCCGGCCATGGTCCAGACCTTCGACTTCGCCAATGCCGATACCTCCACCCCCCGACGCTCGCAGACCACCGTACCGCAACAGGCACTGTTCGCACTGAACTCCGACTTCATCCTCGCTCGCGCCAAAGCACTGGCAGCACGCAGCAAAGCCGAAACTTCGGAAGCCACCGTCAGCAGAATGTGCAACTTCGCCTGGGGACGCGATCCTGCTCCCGAGGAAATGCAGGAATTCACGGCATTTCTTGCCGAAAACTCCCTCGAATCACTCGCCCAGGTGCTGCTCATGAGCAATGAACTGATGTTCGTCGACTAGACCTTGCGGGTGTCGCATATGCTGAAAACTGCCCGCTGCAGGCTGCTGCTGCTGATCCTCGCGTGCTTCGCCTGGCCCCTGCCGGCCGCACAGGCACAACAGGTGGCCCGCGCGGATTCCGGCAGCGGCTCATGGCTGATCGGCCTGCCACCAGACAGCAAGGGACCGCCGACTAAAATCTACCGCAGCCCGCAGCTGCAGGGACCCATGCCCACAAATGACTGGTGGAGTTCCCTTGCATGGGTCCCGCTCTCGGAACCCATGTATCCGCATCCCCTCGCAGTGCAGGCGGTGCCACAAGGCCTGCAAATCGCCTGGCCCGGACCCGGTATCACCGCCAGCCAGGCCGCAATCTTCGGACATATCGGAGCACCTGGCAGCGACCTGATCCTCGGACATTCCGAAGTCACGGCCTTCCCGCAGGCCGTCGTCGAATCCTTCAGCGACTGGTTCGTCACCGCACGCATGCAGCAGGGACAGCACTCCCTGCTGCTGACCTTTGGACACGGATCCCCCTTCGTTTATGCCATCTGCGAAGGTGGCAGTCCGGCCATCAGCTTCCGTCAGCCGCCACAGATCGAGAATACTGATCTGCCCGCACATGTGCTGGTCATAAAGGTCAATCAGCGCCGCTATGCCCTGATCGCCCCCGCAGGCTCTCGCTGGACCGGCCTGGACACTCAGCGATTCATCGCTGAAACCGGCGGAAAATCATGGTTCACCGTCGCCAGCATTCCGGATGATCGGCCGGAATCCCTCCAGTTGCTGCTGCGATATGCCGGCACACATGTCGTTAGCTCGCAGGCAGCATGGCAGTACCTGCCGGAAACGAACGAGGTTTGCACAACATTCGAAGTCACCACGCACATCCACGAAGGCACGGAATCCGGCACCCTGCTCTGCCTGTACCCACACCAGTGGCGACACACCTCCGCACAGCTGACCACGCTGCAATACAGTTCCATCCGCGGACCCATGAAAGTTCTGCAGGGCAGCCGTTTTGAAACCCGACACAAACTGCCGCCACTGCTGCCCGCACTGCCGCTGCTGAACGATGCCACACAACGCGAAATTGTCCCGCTGCTGAAAGCTGATCTTGCCGCAGAACCTCAGCTCAAAGGCGATACCTACTGGCTCGGCAAACAACTGGGGAAATGGGCCACGCTCCTGCCCCTCGCTGAACAGGCCGGACAGCCCGAATTAACCGCTGAATGCACACGCCGACTGCGCACAGTGCTGGAAGACTTTCTCACAGCACACGATGCCGCCGGGCAGCCCGCACAGCCCGCCGCAGCCCTGTTCGCCTGGGATCCGAACTGGGGAACACTGATCGGCCTGCCCGCCAGCTATGGCAGTGATGACCAGCTGAATGATCATCACTTTCATTACGGCTACTTCCTCCACGCTGCCGCGCGACTCTCACTGCAGGATCCGGCCTGGGGACAACGCTGGAAACAGAGCCTGATGCTGCTGATTCGCGATATTGCTGCCCCGGATCGAAACGATCCCATGTTTCCGTTCCTCCGCTGTTTCGATCCGTGGGCCGGACACTCATGGGCCAGCGGACACGCACGTTTCGGAGACGGCAACAATATCGAATCCTCCAGCGAAGCCATCAATGCCTGGTTCGGAATATTTTTGCTGGGTGAAGCACTGCATGATCAACAGCTGCGAGAACTTGGTGCGTGGCTGCTGGCCGTCGAAACTGCCGCCATCGATGAATACTGGTTCGATGTCCATGATGACCTGTTCCCCGATGCCTGGCCCGTATCCGTTGTCACCATGGTGTGGGGCGGCAAAGGCGCCAACGGGACATGGTTCTCGGACAATCCCGAAGAAGTGCACGGCATCAACTTTCTGCCCTTCACTTCAGCATCACTGTACCTTGGCAGACACCCCGCTTATCCCCCCAAAAACTTCGCCGCACTTGTACGGGAAAATGCCGCTCGAGATGGCAACGACGGACGACAGTTCGACCGCTGGGCCGACCTGATGTGGATGTACCGAGCACTCAGTGATCCGCAGGATGCCGCACGAATGCGGCAGCAAAGACCGGCCGATTTTCAGTACGAAGCCGGCAACTCACAGGCTGCCACATTCGCCTGGATCTCAATGCTGCAGCAACTGGGAACACCCGACTGCAGCGATACCGCTGACTCGCCGTGGACCGCCACATTCCATCACGGAAACACTCGTTCCCGCATCGTCTGGAACCTGACGCAGCAGCCACAGACCGTCAGCTTCTCAACGGGACAGCAGGTCACCGCACCGCCTCAAAAATTTCTGCTGCTCAATGCCGAATAAATCTCGCGATCTCAGATCAGACGACCAGTGCTGTCACCAAATCGCTCCACTTCCACACCCATCCGATCCAGCATCGACAAATACAGATTGCACAGCGGAACACTGCCCTCGGCGGCAATATGCCGGCCAGACTCCACACCGCCCCCGCGTCCGCCCAGCAGAATCGGCAGATTGTCAGGGTCATGACGATTGCCGTCTGATATGCTCGAGCCAAACAGAATCAGACAGTTATCCAGCAGCGAACCGTCTCCCTCCGGAATCGCCTTCAACTTCTTCAGCATCCCCGCAAACTGCTCGACATGCCAGCGACTGATCCGCTCATACTGAGCAATCTTCGCGTCATTCTTTTCATGATGCGAAAGTTCGTGATGACCGCCACTGACGCCTTCCAGAAACGAAAAATTGCGGCCCGATACGTCGTTGGCAAACATCATCGATGCCACTCGAGTCGCATCAGTGCGAAATGCCAGCACCATCAAATCCAGCATGATGGAAATGTGCTCGCGGAAATCAGCCGGGATGCCTGACGCCGGCGGCTGCACCTCGGCCGACAGCGGGTCCGGCTGCCAGCCCTCAGCTCGCGACTGCACCGCAAACTCAATCCGCCGCTCCACCGCCCGCACTGAATCCAGATACTCGTCCAGCTTAAACTGGTCGTCCCGCCCCAGCTTGCCACGCAAACGACCAGCATCCTCCAGCACAAAATCCAGCAGATTCTGATACGACTCAGCCTTCGCTGTCTGACCAGCCAGCCGACGACCAAACAAACGCTCATAAACCAGCCGCGGATTAATCTCCTTGGCCACCGGACGATTCGGCGACTGCCACGAAATATGCGACCCGTAAAGCCGAGTGTAACCCACATTGCTGTCGATACCGCTGATCACCGGCTCAGTACCCAGCTCCAGTGAAGGCAGCGGAGTCCACTGGCTGACGTGCTGAGCCATCAGTTGGTCCACCGAAATCCCCCCGCTGCTGATGTTCTTGCCCGTCGTCTTCGCTACCGGCATTCCCGTCAGAAAATTGGCCGTCTTCGCGTAATGACCGTCCCCGCCATGACTGTTCTTCTTGTCCAGTCCCGTCAGCACCAGCACATCATCCCGCACTTCAGACAACGGCTGCAGCGTCGGACTAAGCGCATAGTCCCGACCCGTACCCTCAGGCACCCACGACTTCTCCCAAACTCCATTCGGGAAATAAATGAACGCGGCCCGCACCGGCGGACCAGCAGCCGGCCGCCCCGCCGCCGCTGCCACCCCCACACCCGATATCGACTCAAACCACGGCAAACCCAATGCCGCGCCGCAACCCCGCAAAAAACCGCGACGACCCGCACCCCGCAGACCACTGACTGCACCCTGCCCCGCTGCCATCACTCGTTCCCTTCAATCAACCAGCACCCGACAGCCAAACCCAAACTCAGCTGCCACCATCAGACGATTCCGACCGCTGCTCCCCAGCAGCCTTCTCGGCTGCTGCTTTTTCTGCTGCAGCTTTTTCCTCAGCCGCCTTCTTCTGAGCCTCAGCGGCCTTTTCCGAAAACCGCTGCAATTCCTGAAACAGTCGCGAACCACGACCGCCTGCCGGATCCGGCGGCGGATCAGATTTCTTGTAATATCGGTTGCGGAACGGATAACTGCACGCGATTTCTTCAATCAGAATCTGACTCTGATAACCATTCTCCTGCAGCTTCTTTACACTCGTTTCCACCACACACGTGTCAAACTTGTTCAGCTCACGCCCCAGCGCAAACCCCAGCATTTTGCGGCTGAAATGATTCAGAAAATCCCCCTTCCGCCCCAACAGCACAGCCTTCAGCTCGGCCGGACCCGCAAACTGTTCACCAGACGGCAGACGACCGGCAGCATCGATCGACTGCCCCGCATCCGTCTCCCTCCAGCGACCAATGCCGTCAAAATTCTCCAGCCCAAAGCCCAGCGGGTCCATCCGGTCATGACACGATGCACACTCCGGCTTCTGCCTATGCAGCTCCAGCCGCTGCCGCAGCGTCTGACTGCCGGATTCGGCCACCGACTGATCCAGCGGCGGAACGCCAGGCGGCGGAGGTGGCACAGGCGTACCCAGCAACTCATCCAAAATCCAGCGGCCACGCAGCACCGGACTGGCTCTGCGCGGATAAGAAGCAGCCGTTAATACCGCCCCCAAAGTCGCTGCGCCACCACGACGACCATCCAGCACTGCAACCCGCTGCCACCCGGCATCGGCCGGCAGCGATAACCCATAATGCTGCGCCAGCCGACCATTCACCACCACATAGTCCGCCGCCAGCAGATCCGTCAATGGCCGGTTCTCACAAAACACGCCCGACACAAACTGCACAGCCTCTTCACGCAAATCACCAGCCAGCAACTCGGAATACTGCGGATACACCCCGGCATCCGGCTGCACTCCGCCAAAATTTCGCAACCCCAGCCACTGCAGACCAAAATTCTCTCCCAAACTGGCAGACCTGGGATCTGACAGCATACGGCGAATCTGCTGACGATATCGCTGCTCGTCGGCCAGTACACCAGCGTCAGCCGCCGCCAGCAGTTCCTCATCCGGAATCGATGACCACAGAAACAGGGCCAGCCGAGTCGCCAGCTGATGCCCCGTCAGCGGCAACACGCCCGTCTTATCAGGCTCCGTCTCAACCACAAACAGAAAATGCGGCGACACCAGCACCGCTTTCAGCGGCTGTCGAGCAGCCGCCAGAACGCTGCTCAGGCGAGGCTGCGAGGCTGCATAAAGCTGCTGCAAACGGGCCAGCTCGTCTTCCGTCGCTGGTCGTCGCCACGCACGCCGCGCAAAACCCGCGATCAGCTGCCGCACAGCTGACTGCACTTCTGCTCCGCCACCGTCCACCGCCACAGCAGCATCCAGCAGTCGCCACTGCGAATCACTCAACAAACCCCGCAGCACACCACCAAACTGCTCGCCCCCAGCCGACAACAGTTGCTCCATTCGACCGGCCGGCAGTGCGTGGTCCACCAGTCGATCAGCCAGCAGCAAATAGGCTTCCGTATGCAAAGTCGACGTAAATAGAGCATCGCCGACCGTATCAAATCCCTCGCCACCTGCCCCATCCACCGGTGGCTCTTCACCCGCCGGCAATGACTGCCCCAGCAGATCCCGCACCGCATTGCGATATTCAAGCAGCGTCAGCCGACGACTCATTACATAGCCCCGATACCAGCTCTGAGTCTCCTCGGAGGCTAGCTGGGAACAAAGATCCTGATTGGGGCGAGTATCCACCCACTTCTGAAATGTGGCCTTCTGCCGATCACTCAGACCCGGACTGCCTTGCGGAGGCATCTCGTTCAGACGAATTCGCCTCGCTGTTCGCTCCCAGGCATCCGCCGCCTCATATGCCTGATCGCCCGTCGTAAACTTCGAAAGATCCAGCTCGCCCTCAGATTTCTCAGCATTGTGACACTGCTGACAACGCTCACGAATGATCGGCAGCACCCGCAATTCGTAGTCCTTCTTCCAGCGCGCAACCTTCGCCTCCAGCTCATCCGCACTCACTGCAGATGCACCGCAAAGCAGGCACAACACCACACTCAGCCAATCAAATCGCTCACGCCAGAATCTCATGCACCACCCTGCCATGCACATCGGTCAGTCGAAAATCCCGACCCGAATGATGATACGTCAGTCGCTCATGATCAAAACCCATCAGATGCAGCATCGTGGCATGCAGATCATGCACGTGCACCCGATTCTCTACGGCCCGATAGCCAAACTCGTCTGTGTTGCCATAGGCCAGACCACCTCGCACACCACCACCCGCCAACCACACACTGAATCCGTGATGGTTGTGGTCGCGACCCGTTGGAGCCCCCCCGCCAATCGGCATCTCCACCGCAGGAGTTCTTCCGAATTCACCGCCGCACAGCACCAGTGTCTCGTCCAGCAGACCACGCTGCGCCAGATCCGTCAGAAATGCGGCGATCGGCCCGTCAGCCTCGCGGCCCAGTCGAGCATGCTCGCCGGCGATGTTCCCGTGCGAATCCCACGGCTGCACGTCCCCGTGATAACACTGCACCACCCGCACACCCCGCTCAATCAGCCGCCGCGCTGTCAGCAGCTGCCGACCATGCACCGTATTCGTCTGATACAGATCGTGAATCACTTTGGACTCAGTGGAAATGTCTAGCGCATCCGTCGCCTGCATCTGCATCCGATACGCCAGTTCAAAGGACTGAATCCGAGCCTCCAGGGTTGCATCCTCCTGCCGCGACTGCTGATGCCGACGATTCAAACGACCCAGCAGATCCAGCTGCCGACGCTGCTCCGCCGGGGGCGTCTGAGGATTACGGATGTTGGCTATCAGCTCCACGGGACTGGTCTTGCGAGTATCCAGCCAGGTGCCCTGATAAATTCCCGGCAGAAATGCACTCCGCCAGTTCGACGAATCGGCCACCGGCAATCCCGGACACAATGTCACAAATCCTGGCAGATTCTGATTCTCACACCCCAAACCATAGGTCAGCCACGAACCATAACTCGGACGCGACAGACGCTCGCTGCCCGTATTCATCAGCCGCATGCTCTGTTCGTGATTCGGAGTATTCGCGAACATCGAACGAATCACGCAGATTCGATCCGCATGCCACCGAGCTGTCTTCTGAAACACATCACTGCACCACAGCCCGCTGTCACCGTACTGCTCAAAACGAAACGGCGATGCCAGCGCCACGCCAGTCTCACGCTCAGTCGTCAGATTGCCCACTGGCAGTCGCTTGCCACCCCACTTCGTCAGCTCAGGCTTGTAATCCCACGTGTCCACCTGAGAAGGACCGCCGTTCAGATAGATGTGCACGATGTGCTTCACCCGAGCAGCCTGCGGGGGAGACTTCAGTGTCAGCGGACTGTCCCCGCCAGCAACGCCGTCCGCCTGCAGCAGGCCCGGTAATGCCAGCAATCCCAGACCCGTACCAGCTGCCTGCAACAGCTGCCGTCGCGACGGCATTTCCACACGCAGCTTTTGGTCCATGCTCATCACAAAACTCCCGCCGATGCTGACTGCACTGCAACAGCACACATCATCTCGGGAATCTGTCGGCAACGCCAGCAAATCCCGGTTGAAATACCATCAGTCCCGCTGAGTTCCCCCTGATCGCCCGTCAAGTAAAATCGAACCCAAATTCCCCTTTGAAGCACGAACTGCGTCAGATCTGCCTTTCTGTTGCAAAAAAAACAACACCGAATCCGCTCAACCGCTAAACCGATACTCCACCACCTCTCCAGCACCGCGAAACTCAATCGCCTGAATCTCCACTTCCTCAGCACCCGCAGGCGGCTGAATCCGCACGTGCTGAATTCGAGATCGCTCACCCAGCTCCACACTCACATCTCGCCACTCAGCCCCCTCCGGGCAGCGAAACTCTGACACCTGATGCTCGGCAAAACTGGCCTCCCGAGTCCTCCAGGTGATTCTTCCCGGCCCCGTCCCGCCAGACACCGCCCGAATTCTTAGCACCATCGTCAC
>Ga0163212_1000119_pt1 | contig 31358 bp, 30 predicted proteins | sample Malawi_45m_30L_FD_113532 | JGI IMG/M metagenome (GOLD analysis project Ga0163212, IMG submission 113532) | Freshwater microbial communities from Lake Malawi, Central Region, Malawi to study Microbial Dark Matter (Phase II) - Malawi_45m_30L | ecosystem: Environmental > Aquatic > Freshwater > Lake...
CGCGGCGAAGATGGCGGTCGGGGCGTTCGCCTACGCGGGTCAGTCATGCATCAGCGTGCAGCGCATCTTCGCGCAGGACTCGATCTATACGGAATTCAAAGAGGTCTTTCTCGCCGCGGTGCGCGAAAAGGCGTTGGCCGGCGATCCGCGCGATGCCAAGACGCTGGTCGGACCGATGATTACCAAGGCCGCGCTCGACAATGCGGTGAAGTGGATCAAGGAAGCCGAAGCGCGCGGCGCGAAGTTGCTCACTCCGCTCAAAGTCGAGGGACAGATTTTGCATCCGGTGGTGATGGAAAACGTGCCGCGCGATGCCGCGATCTCTTGCGAGGAAGCCTTTGCTCCGGTCGTTGTGCTCGAGCCCTACAAGACTTTTGCCGATGGACTCGCCGCGGTGAACGATTCGAAGTTCGGATTGCAGGCCGGGGTGTTCACAGCGGAATTGTCTAAAGCCTACCAAGCTTACGATGCGCTCGAGGTGGGCGGAGTTCTCATCAACCAAGTGCCGACCTTCCGCACGGAGAACATGCCCTACGGCGGGGTGAAAGACAGCGGGTTCGGACGCGAGGGCGTGCGCTACGCGATGGAGGACATGACCGAGATCAAATCGCTGGTCATCAACGAGCGCGGACTCTGACCGCGCATGCTGCACGTCGTTCTGGTCGAGCCGGAAATCCCGCAAAACACGGGAAACATCGCACGGACGTGTTTGGCCGCGGGTGCGCGATTGCATTTGATCGAGCCGCTCGGTTTCAACATCGACAGCAAGGCGCTGCTGCGTGCCGGGATGGATTACTGGGACAAGTGCGACATCCATTACTGGAAATCCCTGGAAGATTTGCGCGCGGCGGCCGGAGCGGCGCGTTTCCATTTTCTCAGCGCGCAGGGACGCAGGCCCTATTGGGACGAGAAGTTCGAGGACGGCGATTATCTCGTTTTCGGACGCGAGACGCGCGGGCTGCCGCAGAGCCTGCTCGCCGCGGAAAGCGCGCGCACCCTGACCATTCCCATGCGCCCCGATGCGCGCGGGTTGAACCTCGCCACGTCGGTTGGTGTTGTGCTCTACGAGGCTTGCAGGCAGATTGGAGTCTGAAGCGCCTGGGATGTCCGAAATCAAAAGAGTTCTTTTTGTCTGCAGCGGCAACTTTTACCGGAGCCGACTGGCCGAGATTCTTTTCAATGAAGCCGCGGAAAAGCTCGGGATGGATTGGGAGGCCGAATCGCGCGGGCTGCTCAAGACGGGCGAACTGAAAGGCATGTCGGACCACGTGGTCACCTACCTGCGGGACCACGAACTCTCCCATCTGGCCGTCGAACCCCGGGACCCCCTCCTGCTGGACGTGGAGGACATCACGGCCTTCGATCTGATCGTCGGCCTTTGCCGCGAGGAGCACGAACCGATCATTAACAAGAAATACCTCTCGCTGGCCCGGGCCATGGTGAAGGCGGGGCGACTCCGTTACTGGCGAATTTACGACATCCCCGCGCCGCCGCCGGTTCTGGTCCGGCTTCTCGGCGGAGGCCACGGAAGCCCGAGCCAACCGCCGGCCAGCGGCACCGAGCATATCGCGTTTGCCGTCAGGGACTTGCTCAAGGAATTGGCCGGGGGATTCGCTCCCGGAAATTTAAGACCTCATAACCTCTAGGGCGGAAAGGGGTCCGGCGCCCTCTTTTTGTGCTGGAACAGGGCGGTTTTCCGGCTATTGTGGCACGCTATGCCAATTCAGAAGAAAAGTGCGTTCTCGCGTCGTCTCCCGGATCTGGTGACGGAGGAACTCGTCAGTGTTCTTTCCAAGAAGAGTTCGTTTGAATTCAAGCAACTCTTCGACCTGGTCCACGAGAAACTGCGCAAGCGCAACGCGGCAAGCGGCGGCGAAGAAATGCTCCGCCTGCGCGCCTACGAAAAGCTGCAGAATCTTGTCTCCCGCGGCATGGTCAAGAAGACCGGCAAAAAATACCGCGGCCTCGCCTCCTTGGCCAACGCCCTGGAGCCCGCTGACACCCTAGCCCGCTAAGCGGCCCTGATGCTGACCGAACAATACCTGCCGCTCGCTTTGCACATGGCGATCGCGGTCGGTCTGGCTATTTCCATTTTCGCCGCCAGCTTCCTGCTGGGGCGCGTCGGACGGCGCAATGCCGACAAGGATATGGCCTACGAGTGCGGCATGCCCGTGCGCGAGGCCGCCGCACCGCGCTTCAGTGTGAAGTTCTACCTGGTCGCGATGCTCTTCATCCTTTTCGATATCGAGATTGTCTTCATGTATCCGTGGGCCGTTGTTTACCGCGACTTTCTGGCACAGCACGGGCCCATCATCTTCTGGAGCATGCTCGGCTTCGTCAGTGTCCTGACCATCGGTTACATCTACGCCATCAAAAAAGGCGCGCTGGATTGGCGGAATTAGGCCCGGCCTAAGCTCCGTTTGAGGCTGGCGGCGAGGAATTCGCTCTCTTCAGGGCGGATATCGAAAGGCGGCGAGAGGGAAATGACATTTCCGTTCTGTCCGCCGGCCAGGATGAGCAGGCCTTCTTGCAAAGCGCCGGAGACGCAGCGCGCGGCGGATCGGGCATCGGGCGCACCGTCGGGTCCGACAATTTCCACTCCGGCCAAAAGTCCAACACCCCGCACATCGCCGATCTTGGGTGATTGGATTTTTCCCAGCTCAGCACGCAGATGGCGCCCGGCGGTGCGGACTTTTTCCGCGGTCTCCGGCTTGGCGTGTTCGCGCAATGAAGCGTTGGCCATGGCGCAACCGAGCGGATTGCCGAGAAATGTGCTGGTGTGCAGCGCCTCGCCGGTCGATTCGGGCCACGCATCCATGACCTCGGCACGACCCACGCAAGCGGACAACGGAAATCCCGAAGTTAGCGCTTTGCCGAGGCAGATGATATCAGGAACAACATCCGAGTGATCACAGGCGAACAAGCGGCCGGTGCGATTGAAGCCCGTGTAGATTTCGTCCGCGATGAGGAGAATTTTTTCCTCGTCGCAAATGCGGCGCAGCAAACGCAGGAAATCCTTGGGCGGGACAATCTCGCCCGCGCGTCCTTGGATGGGTTCGACGAGGATCGCGCCGATCTGGCGCCGCGTGATTTCGGCACGGATGCGTTTTTCCAATTCCGCGAGGCAGGTCGAACAGCAGTTGGGAAATTCCCCGCCTTCGAGTGCGAATCCGCCGCGTTGCCCAAACGGACAGCGGTAGCAATACGGATAGGGAACGGACACGGCGAAGCGTCCGAGTTGCGCGACGAACGGCTTGCGGAAAAATTCCAGAGCCGAGGCTTCAAGCGCACCGTAGCCGAGTCCGTGATACGCGCCATCGAAAACAATCACGCCCGGTTTGCCGCTGCGGAGCAGTGAGGTCTTCAGTGCGGACTCGACGGCGTCGGAACCGGAATTGCCGAGAATGACTTTGGCGCGGCCCGCGTTCCATCGGCCGAAAGTCAGTTCGCAGAGCAATTCGCACAGTTCGACTTTGGCTTCGGCCGGATGGACGTCGCCCATGGCGTGCAAAAGTTTTTGCGCCTGGTTTTGCAATGCCATGCTGACCGGGGGAGCAGTGTGACCGAGTCCCATCACGCCGAACCCGCTGGTGAAATCGAGGAAGCGATTGCCATCGGTGTCCCAGACATTGACCCCTTCGGCCCGCTCCCAGAAAACCGGCCAATCGGGTGCGACCATGGTTATATTGCGGGACTCGACCGCGCGCAGTCGGGCGGCCAGTTCCCGGGAATGCGGGCCGGGGATTTCCGTGCGGATTTCGGGAAGCACAGGCTTTATGTAACACCTTGATTACAGGCTGTCAGGCGCGGCTTCAGACGCCCAAATCGATCTTGCCAAGGAAAGCCCCATTGGTAGCTTGGCGGGTCAATAGGCGCATGACCCTGTCGAGCTTGCTCACCGTCGGGCAGATAATTCCCGAAATGAAAGCGACCGAGCGGTGGCCGGCGATCACTGAGATCGTGGACCTGCTGGTTGCCCGCAACCGTATTGCCGCGGAATACCGCGACAGCGTCCTTGCCGCGCTCCGGCAACGCGAGGAAACCATGAGCACGGGCATCGGGTTCGGGATCGCCATACCCCACGCTTCGAGCGAGCACGTCTCGGAAGTGGTCGCGGCATTCGGGCGGTCTGCGCCGGGCATCGAGTTCGACTCGCTGGACAACGAGCTGGTCCATTTCATCGTTCTCTTCGTCGTCCCGCGCGACCAATTCCAAGTGCATCTGCGCACGCTGGCCGCCATCGCCAAATTCCTCAACGACCGCAAGGTGCGCGACGAATTGGCCGCGGCCCCGGACGCCGAGGCGATCCTGCAGGTTTTTGCCACCCGCGGCGGACAGCGCTGAATGAATCCCACGCCGCAGGCCGCGCTGACCCTGAGGCTGCGGGCGGCGCTCGCCGCCTGCGGGCTTCCCCCCGAGCGCGGCGAAGTCGTGGCCGCAGCCGACACGCGTTTCGGCGACTACCAGGCCAACGCCGCCATGGTGTTGGCCAAGGAAGCAAAACGAAATCCGCGCGAGCTGGCCGCGCAGATCGCGGACAAATTCGACGGCGCGGGAATTTGCGCGAAGCCCGAAATAGCTGGGCCAGGCTTCCTCAACTTCCGCCTGAATCCCGATTGGATTTCGCAGCAAATCGTCGCTTTGTCCGGCGATCCGCGTTGCGGCGTTCCCACCGCGGAAAAGCCGCTCAAAGTCATCATCGACTTCAGCTCGCCCAACATCGCCAAGCCGATGCACGTCGGCCATATCCGCAGCACCATCTTGGGCGACGCGCTCGCGCGCATTACGCGGTTCCTCGGACACGAAGTGGTGACCGACAACCACCTCGGCGACTGGGGCACGCAATTCGGCAAGGTGCTCTACGGATGGAAACACCTGCTCGACCGCGCCGCATTGGAACGCGACCCGGTGGCGGAAATGACGCGGCTTTACCGCGAGGTCAACGCGCTCGAGCAGGCCGATCCGGCGGTGCACAAGGCGGCCCGCGAGGAGTTGGTAAAGCTCCAGCAGGGCGACGCGGAAAACCGCGCCATCTGGCAACAACTGGTCGATCTGTCGTGGGCCGAATTCGAGGACATCTACACGCAGCTCGACATAAAATTCGACGAGCGACTCGGGGAAAGCTTCTACGATCCGGCGCTTGGGGATTTGGTGACGAAACTCCTCGACTCCGGCATCGCCGAGATGAGCGAGGGCGCGGTCTGTATCTTTTTCCGCGATATCCCCGCCTTGGCCGACAAGCCGTGCCTCATCCGCAAAACCGACGGCGGATTTCTCTACGCCACCACGGATCTGGCCACCATCGAATACCGCGTCGAGCGCTGGCAGCCGGATGCCATCTGGTATGTGACCGGAGCCCCGCAGCAGTTGCACTTCCAGCAGGTCTTTGCCGCCGCGCAACGTATGGGTTTCTCCACCCGCCTCGAACACATCGCGTTCGGCAGCATCTTGGGCGAAGACCACAAGCTGATGAAAACGCGCTCGGGCGACAATGTGCCGTTGCGCGATTTGATCGACGAAGCCCTGACCCGCGCCCGCGCCATGATCGACGAGAAAAACGCGGAGCTCCCCGAAGAGGAAAAAAAACACATCGCCCGCGTCGTGGGACTCGGTGCGGTGAAGTATGCCGAACTCTCGCAGCACCGCATGACCGACTACGTTTTCTCGTGGTCGAAAATGCTCTCACTGCAAGGCAACACCGCTCCGTATCTGCAAAACGCTTACGTGCGCGTGCGCTCGATCTTCCGGAAGCTCGGAGCAGAACTCGGCGAAGCCCGCGATGTCTCGCTCACGCAACCGGCCGAGCTGGCTCTTGCCAAGAAACTCCTCCAATTCGGCGAAGTCGTGCCCGCCGTGCTCAACGAATTCCGTCCCAACCTCCTCGCCAACTTCCTGTTCGAAACAGCCAACGCCTTCCATACGTTCTACGAAGCGTGTCCGGTGTTGAAGGCTTCGGACGCCGAGCGTCACTCCCGGCTCGTGCTCTGCGACACCACAGCGCGCGTGCTGCGCGAGGGACTCGGCCTTCTCGGCGTGGAAACACCGGAGCGGATGTGAGACACTGCCGGAGAACGAAAACGCGCACACTTGAGCTTTTTTTCCGTAAAGGCGGATCGTGCCGTCCCGGTGCGATGATTAAGGTATGAAATCGCGATAGGGGCGTCGCGATCCACCCGATGCTCAACAGCTCTCGTTGCCGCGGATAAAGCCACTGATCAGCGACGACGGCGTTCGGGCTCGAGCCAAAGCAATTGGCGGAAGAACGGACAGCGCCGATGCTCGAATCCCCACCAACCGGCCGCGATGGCCAGACGATGGAGTTCGCCGAAGGAAAAGGCCCGCTCCGCGGAAACCCTCGCGTCGTGTCGTGTCATGGGCTCCCGGTAAAAAAGTTCCGTGATGGCGACGATGGCCGCCTGGGCCAAACGCGAACGACGCAGATCGGTGACCAACACAGCTTGCGCGGCCCAATGGCCGCACTGACGCAGAATGCGGATGACGTCGCTTTCCTCGAAATGGTGCAGGGCGAGGTTGCACATGACGACATCGTAGCTCTTTTCCGGTTCAAACGTGATGATATCGCCTTGCATGAAGCTGATCTCCGGAAACCCGGGTGAAGTTTTTTCCGCGATCCGCAAAGTCGCCGCTTGGCGGTCGACCGCGTCAATCGCCACAGGGCACTTGAGAGCGCGTGCCTGACGGACAAGGGCCCGCGGAATATCGCCCCCACCCGTGGCGAGATCGAGAATGCGCAGCGGTTCGCGGCGGCGGAGCAGGGGTGCGAGGCGCTTGGTCACGATTCCGACGGCTCCGAAACGGCGATTGAGCGAGGCGAGATTGGTCAGGTCGCACTCCAACTCGGGCGTGGCCTCCGTGGCCACATCCATCCATTCAGGCTCTGCGGTGTCGAATTGTCTGATCACGACCGAAGAGCCAAAACCGCGAGCATCCTTCCGGTCTGTCCATGTTCCATGCGGTAAGAATAATAATTCACCGTATCGCGGCCTGTGCAGATGCCGGCATCGCGAATTTCAGCCACAGCAGCAGCAGCAGCCTGTTCACGGATCGTGGCGGCAAAATCGGTTTCGTGAAGCGGAGGACGGATGCAGGGGCTAATTTCCGCCACCATGTCTTGCCGCGCGACGCCAAAGTTTTCCTCCATCGTTTCGATCGCGCGCGCGACGATGTTCATTTCGGTTCCGGCCCGACCCGAGTGAACCAAGCCGATGGCCCGTCCTTTTTTGTCCGCAAGATAAACGGCGGCGCAATCGGCCACGTAAATGCCGAGCACCACGTTGCGCTCGCCTGTGACCAGCGCATCGGCACCGGCATGGAATCCGGGCTCCGAAGCGACGGCGACCAAATCACGATGAATCTGCTCGGCTGTGGCGAGACGATCCGGATCGAAGCCCCGCGCTCTCAGATACTCATCGTGCCGCGGAGCCAGACGGGAAAGGGCTGTGGCACGGTCGGTGGCGACGTCGACTCCGGTCAGGCGCGGGATGAACGCGGCACTCGTGCCGCTGATTCCGGATAGAGGTTTGAAACGGTCCGCCACGCTCAGCGATTTTTCACGGTCGACTTGCGGCCGGATGGCGTCGGGGCGGGTTTCTCTTTTTTGCGCGGACGCAAAGTCTCGTTTTTCTTCGGCATAGCGCCGTTGAGCACCCCCGGATTCGGGTTGTCCGTGGAATTGAGCAGATCGTTGCGCTTGCGGTCGCGCACCGTGAGCATCGGATCGTCGTAGGTGTCGGCGTAGACCGTATCCATGGAGAGCACGCGATTGTATTCAGCCAAAGCAGTAATGTAACGGTAGCGTCCTTCGAGTTCGGTCGTCTGCGCTTCGAGCAAGGCCTGCTGGGCATTGAGGACATCAAGCTGCGTGCCCGCGCCGGCGTCGAGACGCTCGCGGGACAACCGAAGCGCTTCGGTGGCCTGGGTGACGTTGGCCCGCTGGCTGTCGATAATCTCCTGCGCCTCGATGAGATTGGAAACCGCGCGCTGCACATCGAGTTCCACCCCACGAGCCGAGTTGTCGTAGTTGATGCGCGACTGGTCCAACGCCGCGCGGGCCGCCTGCGTGGCTCCGACCGTGGCCAGTCCATCGAAGATATTCCAGCTTCCAGTCACACCGAAGAACCAGCCGTTCACTGTTTCATCGAGCTGCGAAACGGTCGGAATATTGAAGGTCTGCCAGCCTGCGGTGACGTTGAGCGTGGGCTGGAAGCCCGACATGGCGGACTTCAACTTCTCCGCATCGATGAGAATGTTTTGGCGCTGCACCTTGAGCGAGGGATTACGGGTCAAAGCGGAGAACACGGAATTGGCCAGATCGATCTTGATGGGATTGTAGTCGAGTTGGCCGGTGACATTGACCGGGGCTTTGGAAGGATCGGCGGGGTAATTGAGACCAAGCTGTTTGATCAAGGCAAATTGCGCAATGCGCAGGGCGTTGCGAGCTTGGATAACCGGCGGGATGGCATTGGCCAAAGCGACCTCGGCTTGGAGAACGTTGAAGCGCGGCACCGTTCCTGCTTCGAAGCGGCTTACTTGGTCTTGCAACTGGGACTGAAGCACGGCGACCGATTCCTCGCGCACGCGGATGAGCGCGCGGTTGAAGATGACGTCGTAGAAAAGTTTTTTCGTATCCGACACCACTTTGTCGATCGTCTGTCTCAGCGAATAATAAGCGCTGTCGTTGGCCAGGCGCGCCGCCGAGAAATCCGCCTGGTTTTTCCAGCCCGACCAGATGTTCTGGTTCACTTGGATGGTGACGTTGAGTGCCTCGTTGTTGTTGACGAAACCGAACTCGACGCCGGGATTCGGATTAGCGAGCTGCTCAGACTGGATCTGGTAGCTGGAAGCGGCTTGAAGCTGCGGGAGCATCGCCGCCCGAACTTGGACCAATTGGCCCTTGGTCAGGCGGATTTGTTGGATAGCGGAAAGAATCTCGGGATTTTTGGTCAGGGCGGTCTGGATAGCGTCGCCGATTTTCAGATCCTTCGCATCGGGCGTAAGCGACAACTCCAATGAGGAGGCCGGGGGAAGTTTGATGCTTGTAACGGGGTTTGGCCCCTTATCCGGAACCGGCTCCGGGATAACCGGCACAGTCGGGAAAGTCATTTGCATCGGATCGGGAATCCCTGCCTCGATCTGGCCGTCGAGTTTCGGATCCAGCCCGGGGATTTGGGAAGCGTCGATAGCCGGTGCGGGCGATGCGACTGGCGAAGGCATTGGCGTGGGCATGCCCTGCGGCATGGGCGCGAGCATTTCCGCCGAAGGGGATCCTGTGGGAGACGGCGCAGATTGCTGTTCCGCCGTGGGGAAGGTCTCTTTCATTATCCCCGCAACCGGGTCGGGCGTGGGGGACGGGCTTTGCCCCATGGCCGGCGCTCCGCAAAGCAGAACAAGGGTAGCCACAAAAGGCCGGACAGAGACGTTCATCGGGAGCGGAGGATTAAACCTCAGGCCGCCTAGCCAAGGCAAACCTTCAGTCGGCCGGAAGCGCCTCGGGCGCGCGGCTTTCGTCCAAAGCGACCTGGTCATCCAAAGACGGGGTTCCGTCGATCAATTTGACCGCGAGGAAAGGCGGCCGGATCTCGCTGGTTGTCTCGAGAACGGCCGTCCGCTGCTTTTCGCGGAAAGCGAGCAGCTTCTGCCCCGCGGGAAGTTTGATCGGCGCACCGGTGTCGACCAAAGCGAAACGGTTTTCGGCATCGACCATGACGACGCGCCCCATCCACGTCGGGAGCGTTGCCTCCGGTGCTTCCGGTTTCTTTTTGACCAAGCCGAACCAGCCATCAGCCCACTTCGGGGTCTTCGGCAACCAACTGCAGCCCGATGCCGCGGCCAACACAGCGGCAAGCAAGGCAGAAAGAAAAGCGCGGTGCATGGATCAAACCTCGGCTCGTTCGAGCAGGGACGCCAATACTTTTTCCGCCTCGAAATATTCCCGCGCAATCTCGTGGGCGCCCCGCGCATGGCGCGCGTAGTCGGATCTCACTGCGGCGGCTGCAGACACAATATCATCGCTCGTGCGGAACGGTAAGAGACCCGCCCCGTTTCCGTAAAATTCGCTGAATCCCGTTTCCTGCGTAATCACCGGACGGCCGGCGGCCAAGTAGCAAGCCGAGCGGTCGCTGAACCAACCAGTATGAAGCCGTGTGTATTGGTCTTTTGCCACGGTGAACTCACCCTTCGACGCGCGGATGTAGTCCCTATAGCCGTCCCAATCGATGCTCAACGCATGCGGATCGACAAGCCGCCAGTCGTTGTCGAGGAATCGCTGTTTTTCCCCCGCATCCTTGATATCAGTCGCCAACTCGAAGGTTTCCCCGCAAAGCCGCGGCGCTTCGACGAACTTGAGAAACTCCAGCGACTTGCTCCAAAGGTAGTTGCTCCCGCGCCATTCGATGTCTTTTTTGCCGCTGGTCGACCAATTGCAAATCGAAGTGAAGACTGCACCGTCGTTCGGCGTCTCGCCAGTAGACCACAAATCGGTCACCACCGGTTGACGGGTGGGGAACCAACGCAAGCCCTGCAGAGGAACGGGAAACCGGTCCGTGCCGACCGCTTCGCCGAAAGTGAAAAGCACCGCATGACGCGAGAGATAATCGCGCGCCGTCGCATCACCCAAATCGATCTTGATCTGCTCGACGCCGGGATCGCTCTCGACATAAATGAGCCGGCGAACGGCCAACAAGTCATCGTTCAGATCGTGGCTGCCGCAAACATTGAGCGCCGCATCACAGTCGCGGTAGAGTTCACGAAGCTTTCCGAGGTCCAATCCCGCCGTCTTCGGCTCGTCGCCGTAGCGCGCGCAGAAACACCAGCGATCCTCGAACCCGTATTGCGCAGCCAGCTTTTGCAGCGTCTTGGCCGCGTAAGAAAAATCCTCGGTGATGGTGTAGGCTTCGGGATCGTAGGGATACCGCAGCCCGTCCTCCACATACCACACCTCGTGTCCGAGGCGTTGCAGTCCGACGATATAGTGAATGTGCTGCCAGACCACGCCGGCAATCGGACAACCACCCATGAAACCGAGAACAACGATCTTTTTACGCTTCATGACTCGTAATGCCCGGCCTCGAACATCTTCGCGTAGGCGCCGCCGCGGGCGAGCAACTCCGGACCGCTTCCCTGTTCGACAACGCGCCCGTGTTCGAGCACCACGATACGGTCGAAGCGGTGCGCGGTATTGAGTCGATGCGTAACCATCAAGGTGGTGCGCCCTTGCATCAATTCGGCGATCGTTTCCATGACGGCTTTTTCGGTGGTTGCATCAAGCGCGGACGTCGGTTCATCGAGCAAAAGGATAGGGGCGTTCTTGAGGAAGGCACGCGCGATGCCGATGCGTTGGCGTTGGCCTACACTGAGATGTCCGCCCCTCTCCCCGACCTGGCTGGAGAAGCCCTCCGGCATACGAACGATGAAATCGTACGCCTGCGCACGCTTGGCCGCCTCGATGATCTCCTCCTCGCTGGCATCGGGCCGGCCGTAGGCGATGTTCTCGCGAACCGTGGTCGAGAAAAGCAGGGTGTCTTGCAAGACCATGCTGATGTTTCCGCGCAACGATTTCTTTTTCAGTCCACGCAAGTCCTGCCCATCGACTGTGACCTCACCATTTGTCGGATCGTAAAAACGCGGCACGAGGCTGAGCATTGTGCTTTTGCCCGCGCCGGTGCCACCCACGATGGCGATGGTTTCACCCGGTTTTATTTCGAGTGAAACACCATGGAGGATCTGGCGTGCATCGTCGTAGCCAAAATCGACGCTGGTGAATTTGATGTCCCCCCTGGCCTCACCCAACGCCTTGGCGTGCGGCGCATCACGAACGTCGTCCTCGCGATCCAGCACATCAAAGCAACGCTTCGCTCCTGCTGCGGCTCCTTCCATGGCCCATGCCGTGTAGGTCAACTGCTCCAGCGGCGCATACAGCATGAGAAGGTAGGAAGCGAAGACAAGAAGGTCCCCAAGGGTAAGCTTACCCTGCAGCACGTGCAACGAGCCGACATAATAAAGGACGGCGGTGCCCGCGGCCATCAGCGTTCCCACGATCAAGGCACTGCTCACATTGGTAAAGGTCAGACGCAGGTTGGCACGGAGACTTTCGCTCGCGCGATCGCGGAACTGTCCGACTTCCCGATCCTCCTGTCCAAACGCGTGGACCATGCGCACCGAGGCCAAACCCTCCTGCAGTGTGGCAAGCAATGCGCTCTCGCGCTCTTGGATCGTCGTGCTTTGGGAGCGGATGCGTTTGGCGAACCAGTAAATAGCGAAGACGATGAGCGGGACAACGGCGAGCGAGAGCAGGGTGAGCTTGGCATCGAGCCGCACCATGATGAAGAAGGTGGATACCAGCATGATACCCGAGGTGAAGATGTTGGTGAACCCACGGTTGAAAATGGTCTGGATCGACTGCGTGTCGTAGGCCACGCGGAAACTCGAATCGCTGGAGCGCCGGGTGTCGTGAAATTTGAGCGAAAGCCGCTGCAGGTGCGCGTATAGTTCGGTGCGGATGCGCAGGAGCGACTTCAAGCCGACATTGATCAACAGATAGCTCGAGCCGAGATTGGCCAGACCGGCCAGCAAGGTGATGCCCACCATGGTGAGGCAGAGGAGAAGGATCATGGCCTGCGGCGACGCCGCACCGAACCATGCGAGGAGCTGCGCTTTCGACTCCGCGGAGCCCGCGGTCAGCACCCCGTCGACGATGTATTTGAACGGCCAGGGTTTGAGCAGATTAAAACCAGTGACGAGCAGGCTGAGCAGCAGGGCTGTGGCGATTTCCCCGAGGAAAGGCCGATAGTAAGCGAGCGTGCGACGGTAAATCCCCATGGGTGAGCCCCAATGATGCCGTTCCGCCGACGGTTGGCAATTTCTACCGCGCTTGATCCCTCACAGACCCGGCCGGACCGCCGCCGGACCGCAGAGCAAAGACCTCGATCTCTTCAAAGAAATTGCCGACCAAATAGTAATCTTCCCGAATTTGCCTGTAGAGCCCGGAAGCCCAGTTCTTGAAGCGCGATTGCTCGGTCTTATTGATGTCCCGGTTGTTGATGACAATTACTGCCGGCTTGCGCTCCCGTAAGACCGCTCCCTCTTTTTGCTGGAACGAAGAAGAGGCGGTGGCGTTGTCGACATAAAGGCTCCACTGATAAGTCGGGCGATCGCTCATCACGTTGACGATCGGAACGTAGGGATAAGTGACAACAAATTCACCGGGGGCGGAGTTTTGCAGAACTGCGTCACGGAGACCTTCCCAATCCGATATTTCCGATGCTTTGACTTTCGCTTGCACCCCGTTCAGTGCTTTGAAAGGCGTGTCCGCATCCTTGACTCCCATGATGCTCCCCGACCCCTCGCGGCCGAAGAGCGCGTTGAACGAGACAATAAAGAGCAAAGCGACAAGCGCCGCAACGAAGCGCGACCAGACGCTGGCGGCACGCAAGCCGGACTCGTTGGCCGCCTGCATCAAGACCCACCCCGAGCAGAGCGCTGCGGGCCAAAAAGGGATCAAAAATTCGTTCAGATGGACCGAGTCCGGACGAAAAAAGAAATACTGAGGGAAAAGCGACAAAGCGCATCCCGTTGTGGTCAAAACAACGAGCGAACGCGTTGTGTTGACGCCATGGCCACGGATCAGGGAGACAACGAGGAGAAAGAGACCGCTCACAACCAAAACAGGGGCCACAACCACCGGGAGCCAAAGACCGGCCGCGAAAAAATAGACACGACCGCCGGAGAAGATCTCCGAAACCGGCAAGATCGCACGTCTCCCATCGCGCCCGGACGTTTCCTGAGAGGGGAGACGTTGCGATGTTTGGCCCGAGGATTCAGCCGCAAGATGCGGTGATGTCTCGGCTGTCCCCGCGGTGCCGGGTCCGGTTTGATCTTGCGATGTCCAGTGCTGCCATTCTCTCTGAAACTCCCACCGCAACAATTCAACGTATTGCGTGTATTGCCCTGCGAACTGGTCCCCGAAACCGCGACGATACGAATCCGCCACGAAAGGGGCATGGACGGCGGCAAAAGCAATCAATCCGCCCAGAGTGCCCAAAGCGACCGTGCGCAGCCGGGTCTTGAACTGTCCCCGCGAAGCAAATGGATAAAGAACCACAAGACCCGCCCAGACAATGGAAGTCAGCAGGCTGGCCTCGATGCGCAGAAGGAAGCAAACAGCCAATCCCGCGCCGGCCATGACCATCCATGCGATCTGTCGGCGTGGACTTCCCGACTCGAGAACGTATGCTCGCACCAGAAGCAGCGAGGCAAAAACCCCGATGAATCCCATGTAGTTCCTGAAAATAGCTCCCGGCATCAACACCATGAAAACTCCGGCAATCAATGCGAGCCACGCTTGGCCGGTCACACGACGGACAAGAGAGTAGCCCATGAGAGCCGTAACAACCGCGATGACGAGAAAGTAAATCCTTGTCGCCAGCCAGTGCGGGCCGACCACCGCGTAGATTGCGGTCATCGGATAAAACCACAGAAGGTTGTAGCCCGGAAAAAAGTCGACAAAAGGCCGCTCACCTGCGAGGAGCCGCTGGGCGATTAGAACATTGCTGCCGCGTTCTCCCGTGAGGCTCAGACCTGTGTCGTAATAAGCCGTGTAGTATAGCACGGACGCAAGCGCCAGAAGCCAAAAGCCCTTGCGTTGGAGAAAATTCTCCATAGCGACCAGCGCGCCGAGCACCGGTGGCGGGAGCGGCGGTATCTTGTATCGTGCGGCGGACGACATACGACCGACCACGCTAGCGCGCACCGCGTTGTTCCGGAATCTCTTTCGGACACCGCTGTTTTCCCGACCCAAAGCATAATTGCGGTGCAGTTGGCTGCAGTGTTTACTACTTCAGTGCCGGATTCGCGCAGGACCGTGGTTTCATTCGTGGCGACGTATCTGAAGCCGGAAATGCTTCACGTCTACCGCCAGACGACGAATCTCCAGCGCCATGTGAATTGGATCGTCACGCGGCGCCGGGAATGCGAGGGCCGCTTCCCCGCGCAAAATGTTATATCGTTACGCAGACACCCTCTTCGCTGGTTCCACAGGGTGTGGTATCGCAGCCGCGGGTGTCGCCCGCCTTTGGACCCAGCCGAAAAAAAACAGTTGGCGGAAGTTTGCGCTGCCAAGAAAGCTCGGCTGATTCACATCTATTTCGGAACAGAGGCTGCACGCTGTATTCCTTTTCTGCGCGGCGCAAAACTTCCCAAAGTTGTTTCTTTTCACGGTGCGGACTTGTCGGAAAAGCTGACCGATGACGAGTTGGATGGAATTATCGAAAACACAGATCTCTTCCTCTGCCGGAGCAAGTCGCTCGCCGCGGAGTTGACCGCCCGCGGGGCGGAAGACTTTCGCATCAAGTTGAACTATACTGGTGTTCCGGTTCCCGACGTGAAACGTCACGGTAGCGCAACCGGCCCACTGCGCATTCTGCAGGCATGCCGTTTTCTCGCCAAAAAGGGTTTGGACACAACCTTGCGAGCCGTGGCTTTGATGCGCGATGCCGGTCGCGACATTCGTTTAACTCTGGCGGGTGACGGCGAAGAAAAAGACCAATTGGAAAAATTGTCGGCTGTATTGGGCATCGCGGACATCACGGAGTTCGCCGGTTTCTTGAACCAGCGAGAACTGGAGCAGCTTTACGGGGAGCACGACGTTTTCGTCCACCCCAGCCGGACGACCATTACCGGGGACCGGGAGGGGATCCCAAACTCCCTGCTCGAGGCCATGGCTCATGGAATGCCGGTTGTCGCCACCCGCCACAGCGGTATACCGGAAGCAATTACGCACGACAAAACGGGTCTGCTCATCGACCACTCGGAACCGGATGAACTGGCGGCAGCGCTCACACGTCTGGCTGGATCGCCCGAACATCGTGAGCGCCTGGGTTCCTCGGCCCGGCAGGAAATCATGGATCGATTTTCCATCGCAGCCTGCGTGCGGTCTCTCGAAGACGCCTACGAAGAAGCGTCCGGAAACTTCATGCCGTGAGCCGGTCGATTCCTGTCATCTACATCGCTGGGTCGAGCCATAGCGGCAGCACCTTGCTCGATCTGCTTCTCGGGTCCCATTCCGCGGTGGAGAGCGTGGGCGAAGCGAAGAAAATCCCCGAGCTTCTGTCCCGTGTAAAGCAGGGCGATTCGCCATTATGCACCTGCCAGACCGAACTCATGCGGTGCCCTTTGTGGGGTGGCATCTTGTCGCGCGATGTCGGGGATCTGAAGCACGACGCCGCGGCGAACGCATCCCTCTTTAGGCTAATCTTGGAGAGACAGGGGAAATCGGTGATCATTGACAGTTCGAAAACGCTGGGTAGGGCTCTCCTTTTCGCACGATCCGGCCTTTTCTCGCCGATCTTGGTCCATCTCGTCCGCGACAGCCGCGCCGTGGTTTTCAGCAGCAAGCGGAAGAGGCTGCAATACAGAAGTCGCGGACACAGGACGATTGAGATCGCCCGAGGCTGGCAGAAACTCAACACCCGCATTCCGCGGCGAATCGTCGGCAAGACGCCGTGGCCTCTTCTGCGCGTGCGCTATGAAGACTTGACCGCAAACCCGAGATCAGTGCTCGAAAAAATACTCGGGGCAGCCGGTCTTGCGTGGGAGGAACAGGCGATGCGATTCCGCGAGCATGTTCACCACAACGTTGAAGGAAACAGAATGCGAATGGCCTCCGGTTCCCAAATCAAACGCGACGAGGAGTATTTGTGCTCGCTCGGCCCGGCGGAATGGGGACTTGTGACTTTACTGACCTGGCAAGGCCTCCGACGTTTCGGCTACCCGTTGAAAAGATCGACCGTTGCGCCGGACACGGGTGCTACGACGCCGAGCTTGCGATAGGCAGCCGGCATGGCCGTGCGGCCTTGTGGCGTGCGCTGAAGATACCCGCGCATGATGAGGAAGGGTTCGTGCACTTCTTCCAAAGTGCCGGCTTCTTCGCCGACCGCCACCGCGAGCGAATTAAGTCCAACCGGTCCGCCACCGAATCGGTGAATGATGGCTTCGAGGATGCGCTTGTCCATTTCGTCGAGCCCGTCACCGTCGATGTCGAGCATGGCCAGAGCAGCCGAGGCAGACTCGGCGGTGATGGTGCCGGCAGCACGGACCTGCGCGTAATCGCGGCACCATTGGAGAAGGTTGTTGGCAATGCGCGGTGTGCCCCGTGAGCGGTTGGCGATTTCACGAGCGCCCGCATTGTCCACCGCGACCCCAAGCAAACCCGCGCTGCGCTCGACGATGCGGACAAGTTGTTCCGCTTCGTAATAGTCGAGCCGGCAGGTCATGCCAAAGCGCGAACGGAGCGGGGCGCTGATCATACCTGAACGCGTGGTGGCCCCGACGAGAGTGAACTTCGGAAGATTGAGACGCACGCTGCGCGCATTGGGTCCCTGGTCGATAATGATATCGACTTTGAAGTCCTCCATCGCGGGATAGAGATATTCTTCGATCGAAGCCTGGAGGCGGTGGATTTCGTCGATAAAAAGGATGGCGCCTTCCGGCAAGGTGGTGAGCAATCCCGCGAGGTCACCCGCTTTTTCGATGGTTGGTCCGCTTGTGCATTTGACTTCGGCTCCCATGGCATTTCCGAGGATGTGGGCAAGAGTCGTTTTGCCCAAGCCGGGCGGCCCCGAGAGCAAAACGTGCTGCAGGACATCATGGCGCTGACGCGCGGCATCGACCATGAGTTGGAGGCGCTCGACGACGCGGTCTTGCCCTGCAAATTCCGCGAAGTGCGGCGGACGCAAAGAAACGTCTATCGGCGATTCCGGCGCCTCGACTGTTTCGCGTAGAAAATCTTTACCAGCCATGACCCGCGAAGAATGGACTTCAGCGCCCCGTTCCGGCAAGCGCGGCGGCAAATTCATCCAGTGCCACCCCCACCCCGCGCGGGTCGCGGAGAAGCGAGGTTCCGACCAGAGCCGCATCGAAATGCCGGGCCAAGGAAGCAACCGTGGCGGGCGTGACGCCACTTTCCGCCACGCGAACGCAGCCGGCCGGAAGATTCTGGGCCAGCTCGAATGCGCCGAAATCCAAAGTGAAGTCCTCGTCGCTGCTTTGTCCGGCCGCGACAAAACCCTCTCGCGACTTGAATTTGCGGCTGTTGATGCCGACCACGCGCGCATTGGCGGGCAGGGTGTCGATTTCTTCCGCCTCATGGACTTCGAAGAGCGACTCCATGCCGAGCTCGAGCACCAGCTCGTGCAACTCGGCCATGCGCTCGGCACTGAGCACGTTGGCCATGAGCAACACCGCATCGGCACCCGCGGCTCGGGCGGCGTAAACCTGATAAGAATCGAGGATGAAGTCTTTGCGCAGCACCGGTTTGCTCGATGCGGCAGCCATGCGGGCAAGATCGTCGATCGATCCGCCGAAATGGGTTTTGTTCGTCAAGACGGAGATGGCGCGAACCACAGGGAATTTTTCATAAGCGCCCGGCGCAGAGAGCACATTTTTCGCCCGCATTTCTCCCATGCTCGGGGAACGATGCTTCCATTCCGCAATGAGTCCGAAGCCTTTCGCAGTCAAAGCACCGGCAAAGTCGCGGGGCGGCCGTGCGTCTGCGGCGCGAATTTTGATTTCCTCCAGCGATACCGCCGAGCGCGCCTCGTCGAGTTCGCGCCGGACATCGGGAAGGATGCGGTCAAGAATGGTCACCGGCCCAGATTAGGACGGCGACAGGGCCGCCGCAACCCACTCGAGATAGGGACGGTGCACGGCTCCGGGTTCCCAAGCGACAATCTCGGGAACCTCGTAGGGGTGCAGCTTGGTCAATCGCTTCTCCAGCTTGGCATAAAGCGAGGATTCCGTTTTGAGCAAGACGACCACCTCAGAGGCATCCTCGATTTTCCCCTGCCACGCATAGATCGACCGAGCGCCGGGAAGAAGCGTTCCGCATGCCGCGAGCTTCTCCTCCACAAGCGTCTGCACAGCAGCCGCAGCGATTTCGTTTTCCGGAAAGCTGGTCAGAACCAGAAGCATCAGGCACCGAGCTTTGCTTCGAGTTTTTTCACGCGGTCGTAAAGTTCGCCAAGCTTGTCCACGCGGACAATGGAGCGTTTCCATTCCCCGATGGGACGCGGTGGACTGCCCACCACGCGGGCACCCGGCTCGACGTCATTGCTCACGCCGGTTTGCGCGCCGACAATGGCGCCATCGCCGATTTTGAGATGGCCGACAATTCCCGCTTGGCCGGCAAGAATGACGTAATTGCCGATCTGCGCGCTGCCTGCGATTCCGACCTGCGCGCAGACGATGCAGTGTTTCCCGAGGACCACGTTGTGCGCGATCATGACGAGGTTGTCGATCTTGGTTCCCTCGCCGATCACGGTGCGACCGAAACGGGCCCGGTCGATCGTGGTGTTGGCACCGATCTCCACGTCGTTTTCGATCACGACGATGCCCGACTGCGGTATTTTGTGGTGCCGGCCATCACGCGTCTCGTAGCCGAATCCGTCCGAACCCACAACGACACCCGGATGCAGGATGACGCGGTCGCCGAGAGTGCAGCCATGACAAAGCATGGCTCCCGGATGAAGAAGGCAATTCTCGCCGACGCGCGCATCGCGTCCGACGAAGGATCCGGCCAAGAGAATACTGCGCGGCCCGACCACCGCCCCGGGCATGACGACCACATTCTCGCCCACGCTGGCGTCGGACGCGACGTGGGCTCCCTCGTGCACAACGGAAGAGGGATGCTTTCCGGCGGGAGGCCTTTCGGGCTCGCGGATGAATTCGCGGGTGACGCGGGTGAAGGCTCCGGACGGGTTTTCGACGCGGATGCAGGCCGCCGGTGTCTCGCCGGTGAAATCGGAGGGCACGAGCACGGCGGAAGCGCGCGTCGTCTTGAGATCGGCCGCGTAGCGCGGATGGGAGAAGAACGAAATCTCTCCGGATTGCGCCGCATCCAGCGGGGCGGGCCCGTTGATCACCGTGTCACCGGACCCGGAAAAAACTTCGCCGCCCACAAGGGCGGCGAGTTGTGAAATTGTCAGCATCTAAATAACTCCGCGCACGGCGCGGGTGCCGTCAGTTGCCGGACGACTTTTTCGGCGCGTTGGCGTTCAGTTGGCTGATGATGCTGTCGCTGAAATCCATGGACGGAGCCGAGTAGAGAACAACTTTGACTTGGCTGATGCCGAGGCCGGACGAATCGAGCACGAGGTCGTAGCCTTCGGCTTTAACCTTCGAGTCAACAATCTTCATGATGTCCTGCACGATGTCTCCGCGCATGCGCATGAATTGCTCTTGGAGCTGGCGCTCGCGGGTCTGGCGGAACTCGCCGATCTCGCGGTCGAGGTTGCGGACTTCGTTGATTTTCTCGTCGCGCTGCTTGATGGCGGCGTCTTTCTTGTCCGCGGCCAACTCGGGCTTCTTGGTGTCGGCCTCGAGCTTGTTGATCTCTTCCATGTTGGATTTGAGCGTCTCGAGACGGCTGTCGAGATCGGTCTTGGCCTGGGCGCGGGCGTCGTTCAGGCGCGTCTCGGCTTCTTTCGTTTTATAGTAGCTGGTGAAGACTTTGTTCATGTCCACGATACCGACTTTCGACTGGGCGAAGGCGGGCGTGATGCCGAAAGCGGCGATGACAACGAGGGACGGGAGCAGTTTTTTCATAGATTCGTATTAATATGTTGGTTGGTCGAGGGGTGGTGTAAAGCCTTTTGATCAGACCGCCGAGGGCCGGAGCCGTTCAAAACTGGTATCCAATATTGAACTGAATCTTGCCGGAACCGCCGTTGTATTGGTCGCTGACGAAGGGAATACCGTAGTCGATCCGGATCGGGCCGATGGGCAGGTCGAGGCGGATGCCGATACCGTAGTCGGCATTGTAGCCCGCGGAGTCGAAATTCCAGGAGTTCTCGTTGACGAAGCCCCAATCCGTGAAAACCGCGCCCCGGACCCTGCTGATCACAGGGAAAGTCAATTCGAAGGTCATGTAGCCAAGCGAATTGCCGCCGTAGTAGTCCCCATCGACGTTCGGGCCCACTTCGCGGAAATTGAAGCCGCGCAGGTTGTTGGCGCCGCCCAGAAAGAGACGGTCGAAAATCGGCACATCGCTCGAACCTCCCCATGTATCGACCGTGGCCAATTGACCGCGGAAGAGGAAAATGAAGTCCCAAGGCAGCAGGACGTGTTGCGAGGCTTCGAGCGAAATTCCGTAGTCCTGCACATCGCCGCCGAGTCCGCCGCCCGCCACGAAGCCGGTCAGGTTCACGTAGGTGCCGCGGCGGGTAAGGAACAAATTATCGCGCGAATCCCAAGTGAGGCCGCCGGAGAAGGCGCTGCGCGTGTAGAGTCCCTCTTGGGACGAAATTTGTTCCGGCGCGTCGTTTGCCACGTCGAAAATATCGACACCCTCGAGTTTGTATTCGACGTTGGCCGCGAGGAATTGGCCGAACGGCTTGCGCAACTGGATGGCGCCGCCGTAGTTCGACTGGTTGTAGAGCGGGCTCAGGAAGCTGGCCTCGCGATAGAAAAGTTCCGTGCCGAGCGAAAGCTGCTGGCCGAGGAACCAAGGTTCGGTGAACGAAATCACGGCGTCGGCGCGTTCGACACCGTATTGTCCGCGGATACGCAGACGCTGGCCGCCCCCGACGAAATTAGGCCAACCGAAAAGATCGAAATTGGTCTGCTGCAGTTCGGCGAAGCCGACCAAGCTGTCGATCGTGCTGAAGCCGGCACCGAAGTTGAACGAACCGGTGCGCTTCTCTTCCACGATCACGTTGAGATCTTTGCGGCCCGGAATCATGGTGTCCGTCGGGACGGTCTGGACCTGCGAGAAGTAGTTGAGGTTGTCGAGGCGCTGCTTGCTCACGTCGACCAGCACGGTGTCATAGACATCGCCGGGCGCGACGGCCAACTCGCGACGGATCACGTGATCTTTGGTGCGTGTGTTGCCCTGGATGTTGATCAGGTTGACGTAGGACTGGCTGCCTTCGTCGACGCGGTAAGTCAGATTGACCTGGCCGGCGCCGACCGGGGAAATCTCCGGAATGATGTTGGCTTCGATGTAGCCCTGTGTTCCGTAAAAATCGCGCAGCGTCTTCATGTCCGCAGTCATGCCGTCCGGCGTGTAGAGCGACCCGTCGGTCATCTTGAGCTTGGCTTTGAGCTCGTCGGGCGACGTGATGTTGACGCCGTCGAGATTGAGTTGCGCCACGGAGTATTGCTGACCCTCCACGATGCTGTAGACGAGCTCCACCCCGTTGCCGCCGAGGGAAACGACTTGCACGTCAGTCACCTGGACGTCGGCAAATCCGCGGTTCTGATAGACGGTGCGGATGGCCGTGCGATCCTCGTCGAGTTGCTCGGGGACAAGGCGCCCGCTCTTGTTGAAAATGGAAAGAAGGTTGGCCGTCTTGGTCTTCATCGACTTGCGCAGATCCTTGGCCAGGACCGCATCGTTGCCGTTGAAGCTGATCCGCTTGACCACCTGCTTGGCGCCTTCGTTGACCGTGTAGATGACGCGCGAATCGCCCGTGCGCTCGTCGGTCTGGATGCGCGTGGTGATGCTGACTTCGCCGTAGTTGCGGTCCTGGTACATCTCCGTCATCGCTTGGCGCGATTTCTCGACCTGCTCTTCGCTGAGACGATCACCCACTTTGAACGTGAGGTCGCGGCGCAACCGGTCGGGACTGATCACCGTTGCGCCCTCGATGAGAATTTCTGTCACGACGGTGCGTCCCTGCAGCAACACCGTGACTTTCACGCCGTCGTCCTGCGGTTGCGCGAAGATACGCACGTTGGCCACGTCGCCCGTGGCAAAAAGCGTTTTCACATCCTCTTCGGCGAGACGTTCCGAATAAGGATCGCCCACTTTGGTTTTCAGGTTCGCCAAGACACGCTCGCGGCTGATCGCTTCGGGTCCGACGTAATCCACGGCGATGGCTTTGACCACGGGCCCGGCCGGCGCGCCGCCGGTCATCTGGGCGCGGACAGACAGCGCCAAGGACGCAACGAAAAGGATGCTCAGGAGAGCTCGAAAAATCATCGGATGGTTGTTTTGCGGGGCGCTTTGGGCGCGAACCGCGATTTAAGTGCTGGATCAGGGGCCTTGGGTCAAGTCCAGACATCCAAGAAGGCTCTCTTGGCCCCGGGGACCCGATCGGCTATTTTCCACCGGACATGGCGATGGCATTGAAAGAGTGGGATGTGGTCTGCGAGGCCCTCGGGGCGGGGCGCCAGGTCATCGTCGTCCGCAAAGGAGGCATCGCCGAAGGAAAAGACGGCCTGAGGTTCGAGCACGAGGAATTCGTCCTGCTGCCCACCTTTTTTCACCAGCAATCGGAACGCGTCGTGCCCGAGGCGGATTTCGCCGCCCGCCAAGCCGGAACCGGGGGCGAAAGGGAAAATATCGAAATCCGGCATGCCGCCACCCTCGTCTGGCACAAAGCGATCACCGACCGCGCCGTCCTCACCAAGTTGCAGTCCTTCCACATTTTGACCCCGGCCGAAGTGGACGCCCGCTTCGAGCAAAAACCGGCGCCCGGCGTCCAGATCGCCCTGTTGCGCGTCTACCGTCTCGAACCGCCGCAACGCGTGCCCTGGCAGAAATCATTCGGCGGTTGCCGCTCTTGGGCCGAGGTGGAGGACGACCTGCTCGGGGCATGCGCGCGCGTCTCGGTCCTGAGCGACGAACGCTTCGCCGAACTGGAACGCGAGATCCGAGCCATTCTCGGCTGATCCCCTCTCTCAACTCTCATCCCTCAACCCTCAACTCCTCCCGAGCTTGGCCCGATGCAGCAAGCTCGGGTAGTCTCGCGCGCTCATGGAAAAAGTCGTCATTGTCGGCACCGGCTGCGCGGGACTCACCGCGGCGATCTATGCGGGGCGCGCCCAACTCTCGCCGCTTGTCCTCGAGGGACGCCAACCCGGCGGACAACTCACCACCACGACCGCGGTGGAAAATTTTCCCGGATTTCCCGACGGCGTCGACGGACCCGATCTCATCATGCGCATGCACGCGCAGGCCGAAAAATTCGGCGCGCGCTTCCAATACGGAACACTCGAGGACTTCGAGCCCGGCCAATCGCACCATCGCATCAAAGTCGACGGCAACTGGGTCGAAACTGAAACGCTCATCGTGGCCAGTGGCGCGGCGGCGCGCTGGCTCGACCTGCCCGACGAAAAAAAACTCATCGGCCACGGACTCACCTCGTGCGCCACCTGCGATGGCGCGTTTTACCGCGATGTCCCCGTTTGCGTCATCGGCGGCGGCGACTCGGCCTGTGAGGAGGCCACCTTTCTCACGCGCTTTGCTTCGGTCGTTTATCTCGTCCATCGCCGCGACTCTCTGCGCGCGTCGAAAATCATGGCCGAACGCGCGCTCTCCAACCCGAAAATCAAACCTCTCTGGAATCGCAAACCCGTCGCCTACCTCACCGATGAGGCGGGCGAAGTGCGCGGCATCACGCTCGAGGATACCAACACCGGCGCACGCGAGGATCTCGCCGTGAAATGCGTTTTTGTCGCCATCGGTCACACGCCGAACACCGCGGCCTTCCGCGGCAAACTCGACATGGACGAAGCCGGTTACCTCGTCCAGCACGACGGCACTAAAACCAACGTGCCCGGAGTTTTCGCCGCGGGCGACGTGGCCGACCATATTTACCGTCAGGCCATCACCGCGGCCGGCCAAGGCTGCGCCGCGGCGATCGAAGCCGAGCGTTACCTCGCCGCGCGCGAATGATCCCCCCGTAGCGGCGGCGTCCCCGCCGCCGGCCCTCAGAGGGCCTGCATGAAAATCTGCGACCTCACCCAATTCTACTCGCCGGTCAGCGGCGGGGTGAAACGCTACGTCTCGGAAAAAATCGCGTGGATGCGCCGCGCGCGCCCGGACGACCGGCATGTGCTCATCATTCCCGGCGAAAAAACCGAATGCCGCGAAGACACACTCTCTCGTGTCTACACCATCGGTGCTCCGCTCGTTTCGCGCACCGCACGCTACCGCGCGTTGCTCAACCTCACCGCGATCGAGGATATCCTCGAGAAGGAACGTCCCGACGTCATCGAATCCGGCGATCCCTACCAGGTAGCGTGGAAAGCCCTCGCCTCGGGCCATGCCCTCGGCATTCCCGTCGTCGGATTCTACCACTCGCATTTTCCCGAGGCGTATTTGCGCACTGTGAAAAAATTCTTCGGCTCGATCGCCGTGGATATCACGCGCGATATCGCGCGCCGCTATGTGCGCGAGCTTTATGGACGATTCGATGCCACCATTGTCCCCTCGCCGGCCCTGCGCCAACTCCTCGAGAGTTGGGGTGTGCGCAACACGCGCCTCGGCGAACTCGGCGTCGACACGAAACTTTTTCATCCGGCGGACGACAAAACCGAGCGTGCCGAAGTGCGCCAAGCCCTCGGTATCGGTGATGACGAAATCCTCATGCTCTACATCGGTCGTCTTTCGCCGGAGAAAAATGTCCGCACCCTTTTCGATGCTTTCCGCTTGCTCTCCGCGGGACCGGGGGGAACGAAGTTCACCCTGCTCGTCACCGGCGACGGCCCCGAACGCAAACATCTTGCCGACCTGCGCGAGAATTGTCCGCGGGCGCAATGGTTGCCTTACCAAGGGAACAATGCGCAACTCGCGCGGCTTTACCGTGCCGCCGATCTTTTCGTGCATCCCGGCGTCCACGAAACGTTCGGTCTCGTCGCTCTCGAGAGCCAAGCCAGCGGCACGCCCGTCGTGGGAATTCGCGGCAGTTACATGGACCGCATCATTTTCACCGACCAATCCCACTGGGCGGCGGAGAACTCGCCGGAAGCATTGGCCGATGCCATCCGCACCATGGCCGGACGCGATCTCGCTGCGGACGGGGCGGCGGCGGCCACGCGCGTGAGCGAGTCCTACTCTTGGGACCGCGTCTTCGAGCGGCTTTTCGGTGTTTACGCCGAGGTGATCCGGAAGTAAACAACGCTGACGCTATGACCTCCGGTGACGTCATCAGGCCGTATCGTCCCGCCGACCGCGACGCGGTGCGGCGTCTTTGTTGCGAAACGGGCTATCTCGGCAAAGCCATCGATCCCGTTTTCGAAGACCGTGAACTTTTCGCCGACTATCTCACCAGTTTTTACACCGACTGGGAGCCGGAATCGACCTTCGTCCTCGAGCAAAACGGCGAGGTCAAAGGCTACCTCATGGGCTCGCGACGCCCGTTTCTCCAACAATTCTATAATTTTTTCCTCAACCTCTCGCTCTTCGCCCGAGGCGTCTTCCGCTATCCGCGCTACAAGAAGGCATCGAAGGCTTTTGTTCGTTGGGTCCTGCTCAACGCCTGGCGCGAAGTCCCCGCCGCGCCGCGACGCATCCCGCATTTCCATTTCAACATGCTGCCCGAGGTCCAAGGTTTCGGCACGGCCCGCGAAATCCTCGTGCAGTTCCTCAACCACCTCCGGGCGCACGGCGAGACACACGTCTTCGGCCAAGTCGTCACTTTCGAGGAACGCCGCGGGGCGAAAGTTTTCGAGCGCTATGGCTTCCGCGTGCTCGAGAAAAAGGAAATCACCAAATACCGCGCCCACCGCGACGAACCCGTCTACCTCTGCACGGTGCTGAAGGATCTCAACGACGGCAAACTGGCCGAATCCATCAGCTGAAGTGTATCGTGGTTTCCCCATCGCGATGATCTCCGGGCCTCATCGCGCGTGGAAGGCGCGGTTCGCATTCGCCGGCGCACAGGCCAACTTGCTCTGACACGCAACGGTCTTGCCCTCCGGCACGAGACTGCGATTCTTTGCCCCTCGTGAAATACGACTTCACCACATGCCCGGACCGCGCCGGCACCGGATCGCTCAAATGGGAGCATTATCCCGGGCGCGATGTCGTGCCCATGTGGGTCGCCGATATGGATTTTCTCTCCGCGCCGGAAATCGTCGCCGCACTGCAGGAGCGCGCTGCTCATGGCGTCTTCGGTTACACCATCCCGCCGAAATCCACAGTCGCTGCCGCCATCGAATATCTGCACAAGCACCACAGCTGTGCCGCCACGGCGGAACAAATCGTCTGGTTTCCCGGACTCGTCCCCGCGCTCAATATTGCCTGCCGCGCCTTCGTGCAGCCTGGCGAAGAAGTCCTCACCTGCACACCGGTTTATCCGCCCTTCCTCAGCGCGCCGGAATTCGCCGGCGTCGGACTGCGCAAAGTCGACCTTGCGGAACGCTACGGCATTTGGGACATCGACTTCGCTGGGCTCGAGGCCGCCATCACACCAAAGACAAAACTTTTCATTCTCTGCAATCCGCACAATCCGGTCGGACGCGTCTTTCCCGAATCGACCATCGCGCGCCTCGCCGAGTTCTGCCGCCAGCACAAGCTCGTGCTCATCTCGGATGAAATCCACTGCGATCTCGTGCTCGATGATTTGCCGCACACCAGCGGACTGAAATTCGCCGGCCCCGACGGACCGCCGGTCGTCGCCATGTTCGCCCCGAGCAAAACTTTCAATCTGGCCGGACTTGCTTGCGCGTTTCTTGTCATTCCCGACGCAACCACCCGCCGCACCTTCCAACGCGCGGCCCGCGGACTCATCACCGAGATCAATACTTTCGGTTACACCGGATGTGAAGCCGCGCTGCGGCACGGATGGGCATGGCGCGATGCTTTGCTCGATGTTCTGCGCGGCAACCGCGACCACGTGGAAAAATTCGTCGCCTCATCGCTTCCCGGCATCCGCACGTGGCACGTCGAGGCCACCTACTTGGCGTGGCTCGATGCCCGCACGCTTGGCATTCCGAACGTCCGCAAATTTTTCGAAGACCATGGTGTCGGACTCTCCGACGGCGTTCCCTTCGGAGCGGAACCCGGATTCCTCCGGCTGAACTTCGGCTGTCCGCGCGCGCAACTCGATGAAGCGCTCGAGCGCATGGTGCGGGCTTTGGCATCACGATGACCCACCCGCTCCATAATCATCCGCTTTGTTCGGCGGAAGACCTCGGTGCGCCCATCCCCGATTCGACTCACGCCGTCTCGGTCTGTTTGCCCACTTGGGCCGATGTCATCGGCTACGAAGAAAAAGAACCGCGCGTCATCGACCGCATGCGCACCGGTTATCCGCGTTTCTTTTTTCATCCGCTCATCCAAAAAGTCCGCGCCGCCCTCGAGCCGAAACCCGGACGCGATGTGCTGCCCTTTGCCGACGAAACCTCGGCCAAACAGTGCGCCTCGCTCGCCGAGGGAAAAGCGGTCGAAGTCGACGGACTCTGGGCCGCTTATTTTCCCGCCGTGCACCTGCCGACCGCCCGCGCTTACTGGCAGCATGCCGGACGCATCCTTTCCTCGCGCGCCGCGGAAGATTGGTTGAATGCGCGCCAACTCACCGCACCGGACGCAGCGCTGGAAAAAACTTTGCGCGATCGCCTCGCCGGATGGTCGGGGGCTCCGGCGGCAAACATCAGCCTGCATCCCAGCGGCATGGCCGCCATCTACACCGCGTTCGAAGCAGTAACCGCGCGCCGTCCGGGCAAGCGCACCGTCATGTTCGGTTTTCCCTACACCGACACATTGAAAATTCTTTCCAAGTTCGGCCCCGGTGTGGAGTTCTTCCCGCGCGGCGATGCGCAGGACTTGTCGGCGCTGGCCCAACTGATCGCTGAGGAAGAAATCGCAGGCATCTTCTGCGAATTTCCCAGCAATCCGCTGCTCAACGTTCCGGATCTTCCCGCCCTGTACGCGCTGGCCAAAGCCCGGGGTATTCCCGTCGTGGTCGACGACACCATCGGCACCTTCTTCAACGTTGATGTTCTGCCGCATGTCGACTTTGTCGCCACCAGTCTTACCAAAGCCATCTCCGGCGAAGGTGATGTCATGGCCGGCGCGCTCACCGTCAATCACCGCGGGTTTTTCGCCGACCACATCCCCTCCACTGCCCCCGGCGGAATCTACGCGCACGATCTCGAAGTGCTTGAGGACAACTCACGCGATTTTCCCGAGCGCATGAAAGTCGCCAATGCCAACGCGCTCGAGTTGGCCCGTTTCCTCGCGTCGCACTCTGCCATCGGACAAGTCTGGTATCCCGGACTAAACCCCTCGCCGACCTACGAGCAATTGCGCAAAACGGGCGGCGGCTACGGTGCGGTCGTCTCGTTCTTGCCGCGCGATGCGGCGCGCAACACCCCGCGCATCTTCGAAAAACTCCGCCTCAGCCACGGCATTAGCCTCGGCACGAAATATTCCCTCGTCTGCCCCTACGTTCAGCTTGCGCATTACCACGAACTCGCTTGGGCCCGCGACTGCGGCATCGATCCGCACCTCCTCCGCGTCGCCGTCGGCACGGAACCGTGGGACGACTTACGCGAGAGATTCGCGTCCGCTCTCTAGGTGGATCGCGCTGTCCCAGCGCGATAATCGATCCCATTCATCGCGCCCGGAGGAAGCGATCCACCTTGGTGTAGCGGAGGACTATGTCCGTCGCTGCATTTCCCAAAAGAAAAAGGCGGGGATTTCTCCCCGCCTTTTGTGAACTCGATTTGTCTTCGCTCTATTTCTTCAGCGCAAACATTCCCGGACCGGTCTTCTTCACACCGGGCATCGTGTAAACACGCGCCGCGAGATTGGCCTTCGGGTTGGAAACCTTCCAAACATATTTGTCCTGCTTGAGACCCTGCAGGATGGCATCGACGTTCATCGGACCGCCGGCGCGCTTCAGCACTTTGTGCACGGCGGGCGCGAGCGGGCCGCTCGGCGAGGACGGACGTTTCCTGCCTTTGAACGGCGAGGTGCGTTTTTTGCGGCCGCGCTTGGCGGCTTTTGCGGGACGACCGGGTTTGCGTCCGCGTTTGACCGGACGGCCCGGCTTGCGTCCGCGGCGCGGACCGGCGGCGCTGCGGCTGACGAATCCGGCGAGCGAGGAATTTTTGCCGAGGAGGCTTTGCAATTCGCGCTGCAAATCTTCGATTCTTTCCTGAAGATCGAGCGCGCGACGTAGTGTGGCGGTATTGAGTGTCAACATAACGGCAGCCATTCTCTATATTGCCCCGAGGGCGGCAATATAATTCGCAGGCAAGCGGAGTCGTCTGGTTTCTCGACAGAGAAGGTCGAAGCATCCAGAATATCGAGCATGGCTGACACTTCCGCGCGTTGGGCGCAGCAATTGATGGATTCCTACCGCGAAAACGGCGGGGTCAATGCGAGCGATGGACCGGGTTTTCCCTCCAAACCCGAAGTCGCCGCCGTTTGCCTGGAAATCATGCAACTGCTTTTCCCCGGCTATCACGACGGCGGCGGGCTGGCCAAACTCGAGTTGGCCGAACTGACCCGCGATCGCGTGGCCACGGTCTCGGAAGACTTGCGGCGCGTGCTCCATGCCGCGCTCGGGGACGAAGGAGATTCTGCCGCGCGAGCCACATCGAACGTGCAACGTCTGTTCGACGAACTCCCTGCCATCCGCGCGCTGTTGCAGACCGACGTCGAAGCCGCTTACGAGGGCGACCCCGCCGCGACCACGCGCGACGAAATTATTTTGTCCTATCCGTTCCTCGAAGCCATCGCCACCCAGCGCGTGGCGCATCTGCTCTACCGCGCCGAGGTTCCGCTCATCCCGCGCATGATGTCCGAATGGGCCCACGCCAAGACCGGCATCGATATCCATCCGGGCGCAAGCATCGGCAGCCATTTCTTCATCGATCACGGCACGGGCGTGGTCATCGGCGAAACCTGCCGCATCGGCGCGCACGTGAAACTTTATCACGGCGTCACTCTCGGCGCGCGCAGCTTTGCCAAGGACGAAAGCGGCCGCATCAAAAAAGGTGGCAAACGCCATCCCGATGTCGAGGACCACGTGACGATTTATCCGAATGCCACCGTGCTCGGCGGCGAGACGGTCATCGGTCGCAACACCACCATCGGCGGCAACGTTTTCCTCATGCACAGCGTCCCGCCCAATTCGCTCGTCTATTGCGAGGAAGCGCAGGTGCGTATCGTGGCCAAGGGCTCGAGGTCCGACCACGCGGATTATTCCATCTGACCGTATGCCTGCCCGCGCCCTGCAAATCGGCGCCCCTTATCCGGCGGAGGTGCTGCGGCAATTGCAGGAAGAGGCGCGCGCGTGGACATTGCGGCTCGAACTTCCTCAACTCGCCGCGCGCATCACGTTACATTGGCACGCGCGATTGCGCACCACCGCGGGATTGGCCCGGCTCGATTGCGCGGTGATTTTGCTCAATCCGCGTTTGCTCGCCTTTCCGGAGGAGCTAACCCGCACCTTTCTCCACGAGTTGGCCCATCTTGTCGCCCACGCGCGCAATCCGCGCCGTCTCATCGATCCGCACGGACCCGAATGGCGCCTCGCTTGCACCGATCTCGGTCTTCGCGGCGAAAAGCGTTGCCACGGGCTCCCGCTCGCCACGCCGCGTCGCGTCGA
>Ga0163212_1000124_pt1 | contig 30717 bp, 28 predicted proteins | sample Malawi_45m_30L_FD_113532 | JGI IMG/M metagenome (GOLD analysis project Ga0163212, IMG submission 113532) | Freshwater microbial communities from Lake Malawi, Central Region, Malawi to study Microbial Dark Matter (Phase II) - Malawi_45m_30L | ecosystem: Environmental > Aquatic > Freshwater > Lake...
CGTTGCGGGATCACCGAGTACCTGTACGGCAAGGGTGGCGAGATCGATGCGACCGATATAGCTGAACGCTTGCGGATCATCGGCGAGGATCGCCGTGCCGGTGGCAGGCACGTCGCCAAGACCGCCGGGACGGATGATGGTGTAGTCGAGCCCACTCGTGCGCAGGTGTTGCTCGGCTTGATCTTTGAGCGCAATCACGTGTTTCAAAAACCGCCGCGACATCCGCGGCGCCGCTTCGTAGGAATTGCCGGTGCCGATCACGGTGATGAATACGAAGCGCTTGACTCCTGCAGCCTTGGCCGCATCGATCACATTGCGGTTACCGATGTAATCGGGTCGCTTGGCTTGCTCGCCGCGAGTCGTGCCCAGCGTGGAGATGACGGCAGCGTAAGTTCCCGAGGCGAGCGCCGCGTTGACCGTGGCTGGGTCGAGCGCATCGGCGACGACGGTATTCACGCCTAATTTCTTGAGTTCTGCTGTATTGGAGGTGGCGCGCACTGCGACCGTAACTGATTCGCCACGTTCGTGCAGCTGGCGCACGATCTCGAGCCCGGTGCCGCGCGTGCCGCCAAAGATCAGGATGGGCCCGCCCGGCGAGGTATGGGCCGCTGCGGGGCGTACGTTGATCGGCTCATGCGCAGAGCCGCTCCACCAAAAAAGATAAGCGGCCAACACGATGACCAAGGTCAGTATCAAGCCACCTAAGAACTTCAGCACTCTGAGCAGGAATTTGAGCATGTGCAGATCCCCTTGGGAAAAATTGGCGACCTGTCAGCGTGCGCCGGGCGGCGCGTATTTTTCTACCCATTCCCTGACGGTCTTGTACCAGAACAGCGAGTTTTGCGGCTTCAATATCCAGTGGTTCTCGTCCGGGTAGTAGACCAGCCGCGACGGCACGTCGCGTTTCTGCAGCGTATTGAAGAGTTCGACGCCGTGATTCACCGGCACGCGCATGTCGAGTTGGCCGTGGATGACCAACGTCGGCGTGGCGAAATTTCCCGCAGAGGTGTGCGGCGAGTAGCGTGCGAATTCTTCGGGGCGCTCCCAAAATTCGAAGAAACGGTCGCGCTCGGCGCCATAGTCCGCACCAATCTGCGTGAAATTGTTGTACACCGCAGCGTGTGCGATGAGCGCCTTGAAGGGGTGCGCCCGGCCGAGCAGAGTGCTCGCGAGGAATCCGCCGTAACTACCGCCGCCGGCGACCATGCGAGTGGCATCAGCCCATGGTTGGGCTGCGAGCCACTCTCCGGCCTTGATGGTGTCTTCGTAAGGCTTACTGATACGGTCAGGATTGATCGAATCGGCGAAGGCTTGGCCGAAGCCACTGGAGCCGTGGAAGTTGTGCCACGTGACCACATAGCCCCAGCTCGCGAACACCTGCGCGTTCCAGCGCCACTGCACGGCATCCTGGATACCGTTGTGGGGCCCGCCGTGCAACAACATGAATACAGGATATCTCTTTGATGGATCGAAGTCGGGCGGATAGACCACCCACATCTGAACGGGTACACCAGTCGCACCCGAGTAGGTCACGCTATCGACGCGTCCCTGTACGGTGGCGGTTAGCGTTGAATCATTGAAGTTCGAAAGCTTTATTGCGGCACCATTTGCGAGATCGAGCCGCACCAGCGTCGGTGGTTCGGAAAAACTTTGCCGCAGCGCGACGGCCACGGGCTTTGCGCCGCCCGTGACAGCGAGCGCGAGCCCCGTGAAGCTGCTGCTACCGGTGATGGGCGTGGGGCTACCCGGTTTTGTGACATCGAAGCGATAGATGCGATTCGTGGCCGCATCGTCGAGCGCGCTGTAAATCGCCTTGGAGTCCGCTCGCCAGAGCAGATCACCCGCTGACCGATCAAATTGACCGCTGAGATCGCGACGCGAATCGTCGGCACGATCGAGTAGCAGCAGTCGAGCACGATCGGCGTAAAACCCCGGAATCGTTTGCGCCGTGTAAGCGAGCCACTTGCCATCGGGGCTATACGCAGGGCTGCCATCATCGGCGTGATTCGCCTCGGTGAGATTACGCGGTGGCTTGCAGCCGCAGGTAGCCACGCGAATGAGATCGTGGTTGGGTTCGACGCCGCTGCTATCGGTATCAGCGACAAAGACTGCTTCCGTTCCATCGGGGGAGAGGTCGTAGGACGAAGCCGAGTATTCGGACTTCGGCAAATGAAAACCCGACTGTCGCGTGATCGCGATCAGCTCACCATCCGCGCGGGAAACCGAGAACAGGTGGGGTTCGCGGTCCTCGAGAAAGCGATCCCAATACGAGATCGGCGCTCGATCCCATACTTTGGCGCTCATTTTGCCCTCGGCGCGCTCTTTCATGCGTGCAGCCTGGTCTTCCCACTTCACAAGATCGATCCAGATCGCCGAGGCAAAGGCGATTCGACTTCCGTCGGTGAACCACCTCGGTGCGCTGACACCGGTCGGTATGTCAGTCAGACGTCGCGCTTCGCCGCCATCGACTGCGATCAAGTAAAGCTGCGATTCCTTGTCGTCACTGCGCTTCGAAATGAACGCGATCGTCTCGCCGTCGGGGCTGAAGCGCGGCGAGGCGTCCGCCGCTTTGTCACTGGTCAGTTGGCGTGACGCTTTGCCATCAGTCGAAAACAGCCACAGATCGGTGGCGCTGCGATTTTCTTTAATGTCGAAGCGCGTAACTGTTACCACTGCGAGCTTGCCGTCGGGCGAGAGGTCGGCATCGCCGAGCCGTACCAGCGACCACATCCGCTCGGCCGACAGGCGTTCGCTGGGCGACGCGGTCTGCGCTGGAGCCGGTGCAATCGCTGCCAGCGACAGCATAAGCAACAGGCAGCCTGCCGGCCAGCTGCGTGGCGAAAATCTCGACATCATGAACGGGCCCCCTTGAAATCTTTGAGGGCGTTGATCAAACTGGTGTTCTCGGCGGTCCGGCCGAGCGAAATACGGCACCAGTCGGTCAGCGGTTCGAAAGGCCTGCCGACGTCGATGCCGCGGGTTTTCATCTGCGCACCAAATTCGGCAATGGGTACGCCGGTACGCACGAACAGGAAATTGCCCTGCGAGTTGCTGCACTCCATGCCGAGTTCGCGGCAGACCGCGGTCACCCGCCGTCGATCGGCGATGATGTGCTCGCGCGACTGGGCAATGAATTCGGTATCGCCCAGACTCGCCGTTGCCGCAGCGAGACCGAGCACATTGGGACTGACCATTTCGAGAGCACGTAATTTTTTGATGAGGTCAGGTCGCCCGATTGCATAACCGATGCGCAGTCCGGCGAGCCCGTGTACCTTTGAAAAGGTACGCAACACCACGAGGTTGGTGTCGCCGCGCGCGAGATCGATCATGCTCTCGGTGACGCCCAGATCAACCAGATCTATATAGGCCTCGTCGACCACGACGAGGGTGCGAGCGGCGAGCTCAAGACAAAGTTCACGCAGGGCGGGGCCGGGCAGTACGGTTCCGGTCGGATTGTTCGGGTTACAAAGATAAACGAGCCCGGTACCCGCGGGCGTGGCGGTCGAAATCCCGCCAGCGTCATGGCGTAACTGTGCGTCGAGCGGCACGCGGCGAATCGTCGCGCCTTGTTTTTCTGCAAAGCTCATGAGCTGGCCGAAGGTCGGCCACGCGCAAGTCACCGTGCTGCGTGCGCCCCAACCGAGCGCGAGCATATGCAGCAATTCACCCGAGCCCGAGCCCAGACAGACCCGCTCACCGGGGACGTTTTCGCGGGTGGCGATGGCGGCGATCAGCCGCATGGCGTAGTCCACACCGTAGCGACAACCATCATTGATGGCGGCGGCGACGGCCTCGCGCGCTTTGGGGCCGGGGCCCCAGGGGTTTTCGTTGAAGCCGAGCCGCAACGGGAACCGCAGCGGCGTCGTGTCATTGAAGGTTGTGGTGCTTGCGTTACCCAGCCCGGCCGCAGGCGACAGCCCTGCACCGAACGCCAGCGTCAAAGCCTGTCGACGATCTATGCTGGTCATACATTTTCTCCCCGCTATGCTCTTAACTAGAGGCTAGTGCATCGGTGGAGTCCTCGCCACCGCCTCATGCATACTGGCAGCTGATGGGTGGAGCGTAGTCGCTATGTCGAGTCTTGGTGAAGGTCGGATCGTGGTGGGCACCGCGCGCGGCGAGCGCGGTGACGTCATTGATCTCGTGCGCCGTTGGTTCGATGCGACCGCCGCCCGCGATCTCGGTACGGCCGCAACTCTCATGTCATCAACGGCACGCATCACGATTTCGGGGGGTCACCGTTTCAACAGCCTCACCGATTTCATGGCCTTTGGCGCCGCGCGGTATCACGAAGCCCGCAAGCAGTGCGACAGTTTTGAAGCCTGCGAGGCAGCGGGTGGGGTTGCGGTCTACGTACGCGGCGAAATGACAGGCAGCTGGCTGGATGGCACGGCGTTTTCGCGTGTGCGCTGGTGTGACCGTTTTTTGGTGCAGGGCGGGCATATCGTAGATCTCGAGACTTGGAGCGACCTCGCCGAAACTCGCCTGCAACTTTGAGATTTTCGCTGCGGATATTTCCATGACAGTTCAAAAACTCGAGCGTTACATAGCCCTGGCATTGCAGATCGATTGCGACGGCGTGCATCCCGACCGCGATCGCCAGAGCGCCGTAGCGCGCATGACCCATTCTATCGTCCGCATCGAGCAGGCTATCGCTGGCGCCAAACGCTGGATCGGTGCCGATCTCAAGCTCATTGTCTTGCCCGAATACATTCTTTCGGGTCCGCCTTGGGGCGAGACCATCCCCGAATGGGCAGCGAAAGGTGCCATTGCCCCGGACGGTCCGGAGTACGCGGGTCTCGCAGCCCTCGCACAAAAGTACGGTATTTTTTTGGCCGGTAATGGTTACGAGACCGACGCACACTTTCCCGGACTCTACTTTCAGGCTTGCTGGGTGTTCGACCCGGCAGGTAATCGCGTGCTGACCTACCGTCGACTGATCTCGATCTTCGCGCCGACACCACATGATGTCTGGGATAAATATCTCGATATCTATGGACTCGAGGGCGTATTTCCGGTGGCCGATACCGCCATCGGCAAGTTAGCGGCGATTGCCTCTGAAGAAATCCTTTATCCGGAAATCGCCCGCGCCCATGCGATTCGTGGCGCCGAGGTCTTTTTGCATTCGACCAGCGAGGTTGCTTCGCCCGACCTCACCATCAAGCAAATTGCCCGGCGCGCCCGCGCGCTCGAGAATCTGGCGTATGTGGTGTCGGCAAACACGGCCGCGCTGCTCGGTGTCGATGTTCCGGTGGATTCGAGCAACGGTTATTCCGATATCATCGATTACCACGGTAAGCAGATAGTGCTCGCGGGTGCGGGTAACACCTCGGTGGCGTCAAGTTTTCTTGATCTCGCAGGTTTACGCGCGTATCGGCGTCGACCGGCCATGGCCAATATGCTCTCGCGTCAAGCGCTGGAAATGTTTGCCGAATCTTTCGCTACCGCTGATCTGCGTCGCCGTAACGGTCTGCTGCAGGGCGATAAGTTGCTGATTCCCGATCGCGCCTACTTTCAGCAAAGACAGGCCGATGCAATCGCCCGCATGGTTGAGCGCGGTATTCTTTGACGGCGAGCGCTGGTATGATCGACTAGCAAAGGCAGTAGACAATCGAAAATCTCGGTTGCGGCGTATTCTCCTTCGTTGGCATCGGGGCTTTTTTCTCAGTTGTTGCGTGGTGGGGGACCGCGGTGTCACTGCGGTCGATCCGATCTATGATGCAGCTGCCGTCGGCTATCGTGCGGCGATCGCCAGCGTTACCGGACTGCCACTCACGCGGGTCGTCTACTTGCACGATCATCACGACCATATTTGCGGGGGCGCGATTTTTCGCGCCGGTTTCGATTGCGAGACCTGTGCGCACGAGTCTTATCGCCATCGACTGGAGCGGCGCGGCGACACCGACATTCCGCGGCCGACGTGCGGTCTCGGTGATGGCGAGGTGATCGTCGATGGTGGCGCGCAAATCGTGATCCGCTATTTCGGTTACAATCATTCTAACTCCAATCTGCTGTTGCTGTTGCCGACTGCTCGTGGGCGCATGGTGGTCTGAGTGGATGACGTGGAGCCCGGTGTGGCCCCTTATCGCAATCTTCCCGATACCGACTTTGGCGGTTATCTGCACTCTTTGGCAGCGGTCGAGAAACTCGATCTCGAAGTTGTTTATGGCGGCCACACCGGCCTGGATAATCGGGCCTGGGTCACCGACTATCGCGATTACCTGCTGCGACTACGATTGCCTTTCGTGCGGGCGGCAGACAAATGCTGCAGCCAAACTGAAGATGGCTTTGCGATGACCGAACGCTTGCGCATTCAAGTAACGCAGGCTGCAGCAGATTCCATCGCTGATCGCTTTGGGCCTTCGCGTGGCTTTACAGCTCGGGCGCCGCAGACCGCCGATCGTATTCTCAGTTACCCCATCACCGGCAACTAGACTCCGATACGCATGCCAACGAAAGCCGTACACGAACGCTATGGCGTAGCACGCGACGTGCTGCGCGTGGTCGACGCCCCGATTGAGATACCCGCTGCCGGCGAGGTGGTAGTGCGCATGGAGGCTGCCGCCATGCACATCGCCGATCTGCGTACCATCGCTGGCGCCGATACGTTTCGTTATCCGCTACCACGGACGCCGGGCTTCGAGGGTATTGGCCATGTAGTGCGCGTCGGCGAAAGCGTGAGTTCGCTGCGTATCGGTGAGCGGGTATTTCCCGCGTTAGGCAGTGGTACGTTTCGTAAAGAGGTCCGTTGCCGAGCGGATGCCTGTCTGCCGGCGCCGGCGGGTGATTCTCATCAATTAAGTCTGCTGACCGTCAACGGGGCGACGGCCTGGGTGTTGCTCGAGGACTTCGTGGCGCTGACGCCGGGCGATTGGCTGATTCAGAACGCAGCGAACGCAAGTTGTGGCCGCTATCTCATTCGCTTGGCGCGTCGTCGCGGCATTCGTACCATCAACGTCGTCCGCCGACCGCAGATGATCGATGAGTTACGCGAACTGGGCGGGAATGTGGTTTTGCTCGATGGGCCTGATCTTGCGGCGCGGGTAGCCGCAGCGGTAGCGAACGCCCCGGTCCGACTCGGTATCGATGCGGTCTCGGGTGCGGCAACGCAGCGTATTGCCGGATGCCTCGCCACCGACGCACCTCTCGTCACTTATGGTTCGATGAGCGGTGAGCGCTGTGAAATTGATTTTTATTTAATGTTTCGACAGGGCATCGTGCTACACGGCCTCAGTTTTGTACGCCAGTTTCGCAATCGCACGCCCGAGCAGGTGAAAGCCCTGTATGCGGAACTCGCCTCGCTAATGGCGAGCGGCGAGCTGGTGGCGCGCATCGCCGGTGTTTATCCTCTCGATAGAATCGTCGACGCTTGCGAACACGCCGGCAAAACCGGCGATGATCGCGATGGCAAGATCATAATCTCTTTGAACAACTGACTGTCGGCAGCCATCGAGTCGAAGAGCGCGTTTGTCAGCGCCGCGAAGTCATGAAGTTCGTGAACGCCGTGTGGTACTCGTCAATGAAGGCGGCGCTGACAGGATCAGTCTGCAACTTGTGCCACCAGGACCCGAGCCGCGGCAGGCCGTCGTAGGGGTCGGCCACGCCACACGCGCCGGCGACCGAGGCCATCATTTGCAAGCAGGGCATCATGGCGACATCGGCATAGCCGAGGGTACCGCCGACAGCGTAGGGCCCCGGACCCACGAAGTGCTCGAGTTGCTCGAGCGACTTGCGATAAGCCAGCACACCCGCGGCGACTTCATCAGCTTTGCGCGTAGCGGGATTTATGTTGGTGAAGAAATAACGAGCTTGGGTCGTGACGTAGAGGTCGACGATGCGCCCGAGCAGTCGCGATTGTGCGCGGTCGTAGGCCGAGGTGGGCAACAACGCGGGTGTGGGATAGGCGTCTTCGAGATAATCGAGTAACACCATCGATTCGGCGAGTGGACGACCGTCGATTTCCATTGCCGGCATCTTACCAATGGGATTAAGACGCAGAAATTCTGAGCTCTTGATGCCTCCCGGTGGTAGCTCGGGAATCAGGGTGAGACCTTTGAGGCGAGCCGCAAAGGCCACGCGGGCGACGTACGGTGACACGAGCGAACCGTAAAGTTTCATGGAACCTCCGCGAGGATGTCGCGCATCGCCATAAATGTGGCGCGTCGTAAATAAGGCGGCGAACTATGTACGGACGGCTGCGGCAACGTCAACCCGCCGCAATGACCACAATACGAAAAAAAGCAGCGGTAGTGTCAAAAGATTGAGCGCTTGCCAGCCCATCGTCTCGATAGCAGCGCCGGCAGAGAGCGAAGCGAAGGCCTGCGAGCTGAACACCGCGAAATCATTAAAGCCCTGTGCACGGAATCGCTCGTCGGGGGTGTAGGTGGAGGACAGAAGCGTGGTCGCACCGACGAACAGCAGGTTCCAACCGACGCCGAGCAGCAGCAATGCGGCGAAGTAGTGGATAAATTGATGCCCAACAAAGGCGCAGACCACTACACAGAACAAATTGATGCCGACCCCCGCGAGCATCATACCGTGCACACCCAGGCGCGCGACAAACCATGGTGTCGCCAGAGAGGGTAGATACATACCGAGCAAATGTGCCGTGATTACAGTCGTTGTTTCGGCAGTCGAGAAGCCGTCGTGGACATGCATGCTGAGCGGCGTTGCGGTCATGATGAAACTCATTACCGAATAAGATACCAAGCCGGCGAGCATCGCCAAATTGAAACGCGGGTCGCGCAGTAACTCACGAACGCTACGACCGTCACCCGTAGTTTGTGTGACGGTCGTACTCTGCTCGGCAGGCAGCAAAGCGAGGATTGCGGCAGAAATCACACACAACACGGAAAGCGAGAGAAACGAGGCGGTGTACTGCGGCCACGCGCCGAGCTCGCTCGTCAGACCGCCCAACATTGGGCCGACGAAAGCTGCGATTAAAGTACCGATCATTACCGTCGAGACGGCCCGACCCGAGTCGGCGGGCTCCGCATATTCGATCGCCGCAAATCGATACTGCTGCACGAACGCCATATTGCCGCCGATAAGCAGGCCGGCGAAGCAAAACAAGACGAAGCTTTCGTGGGCTATAGCCCAGGCGCAGAGGAGTGCTGCGATCGCTGCGACGAAGGCGCTGCCTATGAATGCTTTTTTACGACCGATGCGCTGCATCAGCAACGCTGCCGGTAGCGACATGCCTGCAAGACCGAGCACTGATATCGACAATGGCAGTGTCGCGAGCGCTGGCGCCGGTGCGATATGTGTTCCGACGATGCCGCCGAAAGTGACCAGGGTGATGGTGCCGCAGGCTGCGAAGGCTTGGGCGAGCGTTAGGATCCAGACGTTGCGCATGCGACCAAAGTGATCGTGGACGAAGATATCCCCTACAGTATATCGACCACGTTGTCCTCGGTTATGCTGAAGCCATGAGCGACCGAAAACTCCCGACGCCTGCCCCAGAGCCAGCGTTTTTCGATAATCCTGCCATCGACAATCTGATCGCAGTAACCATGGAGTTGGGCGCTGAGCTTTGGGTGCAGCGCGAGCGCATGCGGGTCATCGAGCGCTTGCTTGCCGAGCGTGGCGTGGTGACTGCCGAGACGATCGAGCAGTACGTGATGCCTGCAGATGAAGCTACACGTGTACAGACCGAGCGCGACGCCTTCGTGAAGCGTCTTTACGCGGCGTTTGCGCGCGAGACCATACCGGCGACGCCGGATGGTCCCTGAACGTCGTCGTGTCGATTACAGTTGCCGCGGAGTACGTCGAGCGCATCCTGCGAGCGCGAGTTTATGACGTTGCCATCGAGTCGCCCCTCGACAAGGCGACTCGCCTGTCAAAAAGACTCGATAACGAGATCCTGCTCAAACGCGAGGATCTGCAGCCGGTGTTCTCGTTCAAGCTGCGTGGCGCCTACAACAAAGTGGCGCAGCTCTCCGCTGTGGTGGCGGATCGCGGCGTAATCTGTTCCTCGGCGGGCAATCATGCACAAGGTGTCGCGCTTGCTGCAGGTCGTCGCGGCATTCGCGCCATCATCGTCATGCCAGTGACGACACCACAGATCAAAGTTCAAGCAGTAGCCGACCTCGGTGGCGAGGTGGTGCTGTTCGGCGATGACTACGACACTGCCTATGAACATGCGCTCGGCCTGGCGCGCGACCAACAGCTCGTCTTCGTGCATCCTTTTGACGATCCGGATGTGATCGCCGGGCAGGGTACCATCGGCATGGAGATTGCTCGACAAACTGGGGGTAACATCGATGCCGTGTTTGTACCAGTCGGCGGCGGTGGCCTCATCGCTGGCATTGCAGCCTTTCTGAAACATGTGCACCCGCGCGTCCGCATCATCGGGGTCAATGCTGCAGACTCGACGGCCATGTACGACTCACTGCGCGCGGGCGAGCGTGTTTCGTTGCCGCGCGTCGGTATTTTTGCCGACGGTGTAGCGGTCCGCCGTGTCGGCGAAGAAACTTTCCGGCTCGCACGCACTTTGGTGGATGAAATGATTCTTGTCGACACTGACGAGACCTGCGCCGGCATCCAGGATATTTTCGAGGAGACACGCTCCATCGTCGAACCCTCGGGTGCACTCGCAGTCGCAGCGATAAAAAAATTCATTACTCGCGAGAACTGTAAGGAGAGGCGATTCGTCGCTATTAACTGTGGCGCCAACATGAACTTCGACCGACTGCGGCACGTGGCCGAGCGTGCCGAAATCGGTGCACGCCGCGAGGCTCTGCTGGCCGTCGAAATTCCCGAGCGCCCGGGCAGCTTTCTCGAGCTCTGTCGAACTTTGGGACGGCGTAGCGTCACCGAATTCAATTATCGCTACGAGCGACCTGCAGCAGCACGCATTTTTCTCGGCTTTGGCATGCAGGGTGGGCAAGAGGAGCGAAACGCGGTGATTGTAGCGCTGCGTGCTGCAGGTTATGCCGTCACCGACATGACTGACAACGAGCTCGCCAAGCTGCACGTGCGGTACATGGTGGGCGGTCGCCCCGAGGGGCTCGCCGACGAGCGTCTGTTTCGGTTCGAATTTCCCGAGCGGCCCGGTGCCTTGCTGCGCTTTCTCGAGGCCGTAGGTTCGCGCTGGAACATCACTCTATTTCATTATCGTAATCACGGCTCGGATGCCGGTCGCGTGATGGCGGGAATACAAGTGCCCGAGGCGAGGCGTGAGGATTTCTTGCTGCATCTTGCCGAACTGCACTATCCCTGGATCGACGAGACGGCGAACTCGGCGTATCGCTTGTTTCTCGGTAGTTGAGACCGCTGCTAGTGTCCGCTTACCAAGCTGTCGTGCAGCCGCGCGAACAGGTCATCCCGATCCGAGGGCTCTCGCATCGCTTGCTGCACTGGGGGCCGGACGACGCGCCACCGATTTTTTTATTGCATGGCTTTCAGGACTGCGCCGACACCTTCCAGTTTTTGGTCGACGCCTTGCCGCGCGGGCTGCACTTTGTGGCTCCAAATTGGCGCGGCTTCGGCGGTAGTGCACGCAACGATGCGCCTTATTGGTTTCCGGACTATCTCGGCGATCTCGATACCATGCTCGATTTCTTTCTCGGCGCGCAGCCCACCACACTGATCGGGCACAGCATGGGTGGGAATATTGCCGCGCTCTATGCCGGCGTGCGGGCGGAGCGTATCGATCGCTTGATCTCGCTCGAGGGCTTCGGTTTACCGCGAGTCGACGCCGAGCGCGCACCCGATCGATTCGTCGAGTGGCTCGATCAGTTGCGCGAAGGCGTAAAAGAGTCGTACTACGAAACCAGCGCTTGTCTCGCCCAGCAACTGCAGCGTCGCAATCCGCGCTTGCCTGATGCCATTGCGCAGTTCGTAGCCCGAGCGTGGACTCAACCCGTGGCCGATAGAGTGATGCTGCGCTTCGATCCCTGGCATCGGCTCACCAATCCCGTGCTTTACCGTCGCGACGAAGCCGAGGCCTGTTGGCGACGCGTTCGGGCACCGACCTTATTAATGCTGGGCGGACAATCGGAGTACCGTCGCCATCTCGAGAGACATGATGGCGGCAATGAGGTGAGTCGCTGGCAGTCGTGTTTTGCCGATCTCGAGGTACGGGAGTTCCCGGGACTCGGTCATATGATGCATCACGAGGATGCGCCGGCCGTGGCAGCCGTGATCGAACATTGGCTGCATCGCCACTGACCTTCGCAAGCCTCGCCAAATCGGCGACACTCAATCCCGATGACTATGTACCCTGATCGAGTTGGTGTGCGCTGGGGGGGTGTGAGTACGGGGGCGCGCGTTGCCGGTTTTTTGGGTCTTGCACCCTTCGGGCTTGCGCTGCTCTGCGTGACCGTCGGCGCCAGTCAAGGTTACCTCGAGTTCGGCAGGCAGCTCGCGATCGCCTGGGGTGCAGTCATTCTCACTTTCGTCGCCGCCGTTCACTGGGGACTCGCGCTTGCCGGCCGTTGGCAGTGGTCGCTGTCGACCATTGTCGGTTCCACTTTGCCATCGGTCATCGGTGCACTCGCGGTATTGTTGGGCAGCGAGCGCAGCATCGCTTTGCTGGTCGCGGGCTTTGGTCTGTTCTGGTTGTTCGAGCATCGAACGCGTGGCGCAGAGTTGCCCGGTGATTACCTTGCCTTGCGTCGTGCGCTGACGCTTGGCGCGTGCACGCTACTGGTCGTTGTGGCATTTGCTGCCGCTGAGGCTACTGCAGGGAGCATTCGATGAAACTCGAGGAACTGATTGACAGCCAGTGGCTGCGACCGATGATTGTCCTCAGCTTCGTCGCCGTCCTTTTATTACTTGCGTTTCAGGTGCTGCAGCCGTTCATCGTTCCGGTGATTTGGGCGGTGATCCTCGCGTACGTTACTTGGCCGATGCACGAGCGACTCGTCCGACTCTGCGGTGGTCGGCGCACGCTGGCTGCATTTTCGATGACTGTGTTTTTAAGCGCAGCCATCATCCTGCCGCTGGTGTGGATCGTGCTGCTGCTCAAATCCGAAGCCTTGCCGTTCTATCGCGAGATCTTGCCGATGCTCGCACGGGCCAAACTGCCAGAGTTTATTACCGATCTGCCGCTGCTCGGTCCTCGTTTGCAGGAAATACTTGCGCAGATCGTCCGTGATCCTGGTGCCGTCGATACGGCAGTGCGGGATTTCTTTGCCCAGTCTTCGGGTGAGATCAGCAAGCTCTTCGGTGGTGTCGGCCGGAACATCGTAAAGATTCTTATGGCGTTGGTGTCGCTGTTCTTCATGTATCGCGACGGTGAGCATTTCGCCGCACAGGTAGAGCGTATCCTCGAACAATTCTTTGGCCGGGTACGCGTGCAGCACTATCTCGAGGCGGTCGGCCACACGGTGAAGGCGGTGGTCTACGGCATTGTGCTCGCCGCGCTCGCGCAGGGTACGCTTGCCGGCCTTGGCTATTGGGTTACGGGTCTACCAGCACCCATGCTGTTCGGGTTGCTGACTTTTCTCGTCGGGCTGGTGCCGTTCGTCGTACCTTTCATGTGGGGCTCGGCCAGCGTCTGGCTATACCTCACCGGCGAGACGACCGCTGCCATCGGTCTGGCCATCTGGGGGCTCACTGCTGTCAGCTGGATCGACAACGTCGTCAGACCACTCGTGATCAGCGGTGCGACGCGTATCCCATTTTTACTGGTGTTGTTTGGTGTGCTCGGTGGCCTGACAGCATTCGGGCTCGTCGGTCTTTTCCTGGGCCCGGTCATTTTGGCGGTCATCATGGCGGTCTGGCGCGAGTGGCTTGCCGAGAAGCGTTCGCAATCCACTGTGTCGTCTGATTTCTAGCGCTGGGTATTCAACAGGATTACCCATGGCTTCTATTCTTCGGTCGTACCCCTTTTATCGTCGCCGATGCGCAGCGCCAGGCGGGGTTCTATGACAACGTGTTCGGCTGAATTTGTTTTTACGATCATTCTTTGACCGCTAAGGCAGGCTTTCCGCTAGTGGGTCCGCGCGACGAGCCGGTCAAACCGGTGCTGCTTAAGGCGTAGGATATGCAGATCGGCATGGTCGGCTATTTGCAATATGTGAATACACCCTTCGATACCGGTGTGGCAACGCGTCGCAGCAAAGTGCGCATGGGCGAGGCGATTCTGATGATTCAGACCGACGATGTACGCGGTGCACACGAGCGCGCAGTCGCGACGGGCGCCACTATTACGACGCGGCCGACCGACTGGAGCGAGCCGTCGCATGACGGCAAAAGCACGATCCATCCGCGCTCGATATCGATGTTCGACCTCGACGGTATCTACTCAGAAATCAACCAATACCTCTAGCGCTGTACCGGCACTTGCTAGTAGCGCTGCGCCGCCGCTCGCTAGGCCGTAGCGCGGGTCAGTACCTGCGGCGTGTTGGGCGCGTGCCAAACACGCATACGGTCGAGCAGCCGTGCGGCATCGTCGTCGATCAGCAACATGTCGCGGACGCCCTTACGCAAAAAACCTTCGCGATCGACATGATCGAGAAAGCCGGAGAGACGCTGATAGAAACCATCGACATCGAGCAGTGCACAGGGCTTTCGGTGCAGCCCGAGGTGGGACCAGGTCCACACCTCGAAAAGTTCTTCTAGCGTGCCGACGCCCCCCGGCAGGGCGATGAAACCGTCCGCGAGCTCAGCCATCAGCGCCTTGCGCTCATGCATCGAGCCCACCACGCGCAAATCTTCGAGGGTGCGGTGCGCGACCTCGCGTACCATCAAATTTTCCGGAATGACGCCGATTACTTCGCCACCTCCCATGCGCGCCGCGTCGGCGAGCGCGCCCATTAGGCCGATTCCTGCACCACCGTAGACAACGCCGACGCCGGCGTGGGCAAGTGCCGTGCCCAACTGTCGCGCCGCCTCGAGATAACGCACCCCCGTGCCCGTGTTCGCACCGCAAAAAATGCAGAGCCGCTTCACCAGCCCATCCCGTAATAGGTGATGGTACGACTCACGTTGTCACGCACGATGCTGTTGAAGCCACGCAGATGAGCAAAGCGCTCACGAAGTCGACCCGCGACCACTTCCGGAATTTGGTCTAGCGGCGTACCCGCATCGAGTTCACGCCGCGTTTCGGTCATCAATGCCTCAAGGTATTCGCGTCGTTCCCTAAGACGCGATTTGGGGGCCAGCGCGATACCATGACCGCCCACATATTGCTCGAAGGACCAACCCTCGAGCTTCCGCAGGCTGCGCACCCAATTGTGTAGCGAGTAATCGGCGATGAAGGGCAGTGGCATGCCACCTGCCGTACCGAGGTCGACGATGAACGGTACGTTCACGTGATCCGGCGTCATCACGATTAGGCAATCACCATGGTTGACGCCGAGCCAGCGCAGCTCAAACTTACGCTCGCCGAGCTTCAGCACGTAGCGATTACCACTGAAGGTGCGCGTCGGCACGACGATTTCAGGTTCCGGTAAATCTCTGAAGTGGGCTATACAGTTACGATGACTGATGAAGATCGCACCTTCTTCTGCAAAGATTCGTCCACCACGGACGTGGTCCCAGTGTTGGTGGCTGTAAATGACGTATTTCACCGGCAAGGGCGTGAGCTTACGAATCTCTTTGCGCAGCACCGTGGCGGCTTCGGGTTCGATCGGATCGGTGACGATCCCGCCATCGCGGGTGATCAAAAATACATTACGGGCACCTGTATAGCGGAAGGTGTAATACCCCGGTCCGATCTGCGTGACCTCGTGACCCTCGACCGGTGCGGGCAGGGCGCTGCGGGGTGTCTCGGCGCCGGTGGGCGCCGCTCCGCAGAGGGTCGACCCGCAGAGGATTACGAGTGCACCAAGTACGACGAAGGTTCGTATGTGAGTTCCCCTGTATTCAGTGCGAGCGTAGTCAATGTGAGCCATCGAGATTCGGCAGCAACGTCGCTGCCCATTTTGACTCTGCATCGGGTAGTTGCACATGCTTGGCCTCAGCAAAATCAGCGGCTGCACGCCAGGTGTTATCGCGCTGCGGATCAAGATCTGAAGCGGCAAACACGATCGGCACGGCTGCGCGTCCCAATGCGCTCGTCAGCCGCTTGCGCAGCGGATAGTCAAACTGCGCGCGTGACAAACGCTGCCAACCCGGTGAGCGAAACAACTCAAGCACGCGCTGCTGTACCTGCACCGGATTGACCTGAGGCTCTTGCCGAATCGCGGTACTACCCTTGCGCTCATACCATGGAAAAAATAGCGCCTTGTCGCGCACCAGATGCCAGGCCTTGAGCAAATATCCGCCGTACCAATCAGGTTCGATATCCGGCGCAACGTGCTCGACAAGATCGGCCGCGAGCGTATCGCTGACATAGGCTACACCGACCATGGCTAGTACATGCACGCGATCGCGGTGGCGTAGGGCAAGCTCGAGACCGACTGATGCACCCGCGCCGACACCCAGGACATCGACTGTGTCGAGACCCAGTGCGGTAAGCGCTTCGTTGACGCTTTCGGCGTAGGCCGCAATCGAAGATTTGCGCCGCGGCAGCGTATCGTCTGACTCGCCGTGCCCCGGCAGGTTGAGTGCGATCACCGGCCGGTGACCGATGAAACTGCCGGCGATAGTCGCCACGGTTTCGCTGGAGCCGACGGCATCATGCAGCACGAGTACCGTACGTCCGCCGACATCGTCGTTGCGGCGCAGACGTAGTTGGCCACCCACGATATCGACGTAATCCTGTCGCAGCCGACAATGCAGCTTGGCAGGTGCCGTAATCTTTGGTCCCTTCGGTGGTTTGTGTCGCTTGATGTAATTGCGACATAGATCGAGCGTTTCCTCGATCGTGCCGCCCGCTTTGACTGTAACTTGCTCGCTTGCGTTGCGGATACGCGGCAAGTGCGCCGAGAGCACATCTGTGTCGTAAGCGGTGACCAGCATCGGCGTTTGCATGTTGCGCAACGCGAGATCGGAACGCATTGTGAACGCCGCGCGATAGCCCACGCGGTAGTTATCTCCCGAGCGCATGAAATCGAGCAGACCCGCATGCAGCATCTCGGCGGGCGGAACATCACCACGCAGCCGCGCTGCCTGAGACTTGGCAAACCACGGAAAGAAAATCGTCTGATCACGCATGCGTGACCACAACCAGACGAGATGCGAGCCGTCCCAGGCCGGTATGAACGCGGGCAGATAGTGCTGCAGAATGTTCGTTTTCTCGCTCTCGGCGAGGATCACGTAACCATTGGCCGCTGCGCAGACGATGCGCTCGGGATACGCCGCGGCGATTGCCCCCGAAATCATTGCCCCAGTATGAAAGCCGTAGACGGCGGCACGCTCGACGCCTATTGCATCCATGAATTCGATCGCTGCTTCGGCGAAATCGCCCATCTCTGCCTGACCTACGCCCATCGCATCGGACAAGCCGAAGCCCGGCGAGTCCGGTGCAATGCAGGTGAAATGCATTTGCCAACGTTCCATCGCTGCCAGCATGTCGCGTGACGACAGCGGCGATTGATGAAACATGATCACCACCGGCCCCGAGCCGACGCGGCGGTAGTGAACTTGCCTCGCACCCCAGCGGCCCGTGGTGATGGAGGCAAAATGACGGGTGATGCGATTGGTTGACATGCGACACTCCCCTCGGCAACCGCCCGTCGACCTTACCACTGCCTCATGAGCCGATCGACCGAACCCGATCTCGGGTCCACCGACAGGACGTTGGACACCCCTAACTCGGGCGTACGGGCCGCGCTGGCCCACCGAGATTTTCGCCGTTATACGCTCGGTCGATTTTTCGCGACCCTCGTTTGGCAGATGTTGGGCGTCGCTGTCGGCTGGCAGGTCTACTCGATCACCCGCGATCCGCTCGATCTCGGGCTGGTGGGCCTTGCGCAGTTTTTGCCGTTCTTCGCTCTGGTGCTGCCTGCAGGGCAGTTGGCCGATCGTCGTGATCGACGGCTGGTCATCGTCGCGGCGTATCTCATCGAGACCCTATGTGTGCTAACACTGATCTGGTTTTCGTGGAGCGGTAGCAAGGACGTTCGCTGGGTGTTTCTCGCAATGGCGTTGTTCGGTGCCGGCCGCGCGATGTGGATGCCGGCGAGTCAGGCCATGGTTGTTAATCTCGTGCCGACCGCGGTGTTTCCGGCCGCCGTGGCTTTTAACTCAACCTTATTCGAGGTGGCCGTAATCACAGGCCCCGCGGTGGGCGGTCTGCTCTATGCATTCGGTGAGTTGCGTCTACAGATGTCGGGTGCGCTGCTCGTGTACTGCACGGGTTTTATCTTGCTTGTGATCGCGATCATGCTGATTGCCGGGATTCGCCCGCGCCGCGCCGCCACCCCGACTGATCCCGTCTCATGGCGGGAGTTTACGCTGGGATTGCGGTTCGTTTTTCAGCGGCGCACTTTACTAGGCGCGATTTCGTTGGACTTGTTCGCCGTGTTGTTTGGCGGAGTGACTGCATTGTTGCCCATGTTTGCCGCGGATATTCTGCATGTGGGTCCCGCGGGACTAGGCATCTTGCGGACCGCGCCCGGGGTCGGTGCTGCGCTCACGGCCCTCTGGCTCGCCCGGCGACCGATCAGCCGCCACGCAGGCGCGTGGATGTTCGGCGGCGTAGCGGTATTCGGCCTCGCTACCATCTTGTTCGGTCTGTCGACTTCGTTCTGGTTGTCCGCGTTCGCACTGTTTTGTCTCGGAGCCGGCGATATGGTGTCGGTATTCGTCCGTCACCTGCTGGTGCAGCTCGAGACGCCAGACGCCATTCGCGGGCGGGTGAGTGCGGTCAGCGCGATGTTCGTCGGCGCGTCGAACGAACTCGGCGAATTCGAGTCCGGCCTGACGGCGAGTTGGTGGGGGCCGGTGCGGGCGGTGACCTATGGCGGTATAGCCTGCCTCGTAGTGGTGGCGGGTTACCTGAAGCTGTTTTCGGAATTACGCCGCCTCGATCGGTTTCCCCAGGGGTCCTGAGCCCGGGGGTCGGCAACTGTAACTATCGACAGGACGGCCGGACGCGCTGTCAAGAATCACAAAGGCTCACAGCGCGGGAACCGTTTCTCGCTGCGACGAGTCAATCGGCGGGTGGCTGCGTGGCATACTCGATGTAACCCTTCGGAGAACGCTGATGCGCGCTGGTATCGCTCGTCCTGCTGTGCTCTGCGCCGCCCTCGCAGTCAGTCTCGGGGGGTGCATGACCGCGCGCATCGATGAGTCTCGAGAACTGCCCACGCAGATCGCCTCGGGCGAGGCGGTGGTGATCCTCGCAAAACCGCAGATCGAGGGAGCGACCGCCGAGGATGAATTCATGGACTGCGTTGGTCGCGGTCTCGGCAAGGGCTCGAGTCCGATCCGTGTGCAAGACAATAACCAGTTCGTCGATTCTCTTTTTCCTTGGTTCGAACCCGCAACCACACCGCGCCGCGCTGAAGCCGTGACCCAACTTTTGGCCCGTCCCGGTGTCAGCGAACGCGTGGCCGCCTCCGGTGTGCGCTATCTCGTTTGGCTCGATGGCGGCACCCGCAAGACCGACGGCGGCGGCAGCATCGCCTGCGGCGCAGCGCCCGGTGCCGCCGGCTGCATCGGCTTCGGTTGGTGGGAGAACGAGTCGAACTACGAAGCGACTGTCTGGGATCTCAAGCAAGCGAAGTCTGCCGGCAGCGTCGGTACCAATGTTTCGGGGACCTCGGCATTGGTTGGTGCGGTCGTGCCCCTGCCGTTCATCGCGCGTGTGCAAGCCACGGCCTGTCAGCGACTCGCCGACCAACTGCAGAGTTTCTTTAACGGTGACGCTACCGCCCCCTGATCGATTCGTATCATGATCAAGATAATCTCTCTCAAAGAATTGGGTTGGTGTGTGTTGGTATTGCTGCTCGGTCTCACAGGCTGCGCCGCCGTGTCGCAGACCGGCGGCGGCTCTACTGGCGGTCTACCCGGCGGCATGCCGAGCGGCTCTTCAGGCGGCTCCTCGGGTAGTGGTACTACGGTGACCTTGCCGGGCGGCATCGTGCTCGGCGGCGAGGGCGGTGGCGGCACCAGCAACGGCGAAACACCCGAGGATAAAGGCAGCGGCGGTGCGGCGACCACTAACGATGAGCGCCGCCAAGCCGCCGAAAAAACCCTCGACGATTCACTGGGTGAATTCGATAAAACTTTGGAACACGAGCAGCGTCGCACTGCAGAAAATCGCGACGCGCAGGCGGCAAACCGCACTGCATCTGCAGGAACTTCGGGTGATACCGCGAGCGGTGGCCTGGGTCGCGGCGAGGGTGATCTCAAATCTGAGCGCACGGCGCAGGCCGGCACCGGCGGTGGCGACGCGGCCGGCGGCGACCAGCGCGATCGCGGCGCGGTGAGCGGCGGTGGCAGTGGCGGCCCCGATCGTAGCCGGCCCTCGGGCGAGGATGACGACATCGTGGCGCGGCGGCTGCGCCGCGCCGCTGAGCAGGAGACCGATCCCGAGCTCAAAGAAAAGCTCTGGAAGGAGTACACGGAGTACAAGCGGAATGTACAGAGCAAGGGCTGATTTCTTCGGCAGCGGCTGGTTCTGGCGTGTGCCGCTGACGGCAGCACTCGTTCTCTTTGCACTCACAGGCTGTGTGGTCAAAGAGACCAGGCCTTTGCCCAAACTCGAAGCTGTGCAGGCGATACAGCAGATTCCCGACGCCGAGCTGCTCGACATCGGCGTGCAGGCCTTCGACACCAACATTCCGCCGGCGCTCATCGATAACGAAGAGGCGCTGGACAAGCGACGAATCTACCCCGAGGTTCGTCGTGCCGAATCGCGTTTACTAGCCGCTCGTCTGAAGTCGACTCTCGTAGAGTCGGGTCAATGGGGCGCCGTGCGGATCGTGCCTGCGGGCGTGAAATTTACCGACGTACTGGTCAGTGGCAACATCATCGAATCGACCGGTGCGCGTCTCGAACTCGAAATCGATGCCGTCGATGCGGCGGGTCGCGTCTGGATAAAAGACAAACGGTACGCGGGGGATGCCGATCTCGGGTCCTACAAGACCGACGCGGCGATGCGTGCACGCGATCCGTTCCAGAACGTGTATGCGCAGATCGCCAACGATCTCATGGCGGCGCGTGACAAACTCGGGCCGGGCGAGCGCAGCGAAGTGCGCGAGGTGGCGCAACTGCGATTTGCGCAGGATCTCGATCCAAAATCTTTCAGTGGTTATTTGCAAACCGACGCGGCAGGTTTGACGCGAGTAGCACGCTTGCCAGCTAAAGATGATCCCGCGCTCTCGCGCATCGGCAAGATCCGCGAGCGCGACGCGGCGGTGATCGATACCCTCGATGGCTATAACGAACAGTTCAACGAGGGCATGTTCGACTCCTACGCGGGCTATCGACGCACCATCCGCGAGGAAATGGAAAAAGAAGACAAGGCGCGCGCACAGGCGACGACGCGCACCGTGCTCGGCGCTGCTGCGGTGTTAGCTAGCATTCTGGTGTCGAGTCAGTGCGGGTCCACTGACTATAATTGTAAGCGTATCGAAGACGCCGTACGTTACGGCGGCGGGGCCGGTGGTGTAGCGGCCGTGATGTCGGGGATAAAAAAATTCGCCGATGCGAAAACAGCGGCACAATCCGTCAGAGAACTTGCGCGCAGCTTCGAAAGCGAGGCCGGCACGCAGGTGGTCGAAGTGGAGGGTCGGACACTCAAACTCACGGGTACGGCCGAGGAACAGTATCGCGAATGGCGGCGTTTGCTCGCCAAAATCTATGCCGAAGAAACCGGTGGCGTAACGCCTGCAGTGGCGCTGCCGGCAGCAATACCGCCTGCTACTACTCCGAAAGCGCCACGCAGCTGAGATTCCGTGGCGGCATTCGCTAAAGGACAAAAGTTGCTTGATCGCTTCGTTCTGCTTGAGCCCCTAGGGCAAGGCGGACACGGCGAGGTGTGGCGTGCGCTCGACGAGCAGCGTTCTGCGCAGATCGCTGTCAAGATCTTGCCTGCTACCGAGATCGAAACCTTGCGTGCCCAGTATCTGCTTGCCCAGGCCGCGAAGGGTCGTGGCATACTCGAATACTTTGAACCGATTGTTGATGATGCGTTTGCGGTGCTGCCCATGGAGTTGGCCGCCGCGGACGCTCGCTCGCTTCGGGCGCGCTCCTGGACGCAGTCGCTGGGGTTGCTGCGCGAAGTAACCGACGCGCTCGCCGAGCTGCACGCGCGTGGTATCGTGCATCGTGATCTCAAGCCCTCGAACGTGCTCATCGGCTTCGATGGCTGTGCACGTTTGGCCGATTTCGGCAGTGCGGCTCGGGTCGGTGAGTATGCGAGCAATCGCGTGCTGTCGCCCTTCAGCGCGAGCCCCCAACAGCATGGCGGTGCCGCGGCCAGCGTAGCCGACGACTCGTTCGGGCTTGGCGCTCTTGCCTATGAACTGCTCGGTGGTTACCCACCCAATTTCCCAGATACCGCCCGGGCGCTCTCGGGCTTAGCGCCGCCACGGCTTGTCACCGCCGTGGCAACTCCCGCGCCCCTGATCGACCTCGTAATGTCTTTACTGGCCGGCAACCCGCAAGCTCGCCCGCATAACCAACGCGAAATCGCCAGCATGCTGCAGTCGCTGGAGTTACAGCGCCTCGCACCAGTGATCGCCGCCGCGGTCGTGCCCCTCGAGGTGGCCGCCGTGAGCAACAAGAGCGGGTCGACGGTACGCCCCACGATAGCCGCGTGGAGCGGACTTTCGGCGTTGATGGTGATTTTGGTTGCGGTATTTGTGCTACTACCGCGCTATGTGACGTCACCTGTCGTAGCGCCTGCAGCCAGCAGCGCGGCTGCGGGTACGAAGCCCGCTGCGACCTCTGCCGCAGCGACGGCGGCGAGCAAAGTCGAAGCCGATCGTGAACTGCAAGATCGCTTTGCTGAAGCCAGCGGTCGCTATCGCAGCTTGCTCGATGATCTCGAAACCCAGGGTGCAGGGGTTTGGGGTGGGGCGACCTTTGCTGCGGCGAAATCTTTGGGGGTACTCGCCGTCGAAGCCGAAGCTAGTCGCGATTATGCGCTCGCCCTCGATCGCATCGGCGTTGCTAATCAGCGTCTGACCCGCATCGTGGAGGAGCGTCCGCAGACCTTAGCCAAAAAATTACGTGACGGCGAGGCTGCGCTGGATGGCGGTCGTCTCGAACTCGCGCGTCAGGCTTTCGAACTTGCGCAACTGATCGAGCCGACCAATGCCGATGCGGGCCGCGGCATCGCCAGAGTCACGGCGCTCGGGCCCGCGTTGCCCGCACTGGTCGCTGCAGAGACGGCCTCTTTGACCCTCGATCATCTGGTGGCGCTCACTCGTTACGAAGAAGTGCTACGCGCCGATCCGCTCAATAGGGTGGCTCGTGAAGGCGCTGCGCGTGCGCGGTCGCAGCTGGGATCCAATCGCTATGCGCGCGAAATTGGCGCAGCGCTGGTCGCTTTGCGCGCGGGGCGTACGGCGGACGCGCGGGCGGCAATATCGAGAGCGCGAACGCTGCGTCCGACAGGTACAGAGCTCGCACCATTGCTGGCACAAGTCGAGGCTGCTGGCGAAAAGCGTGACTTCGAGGAAATACAGGCCGAGATTCTACTGCTCGAAGCGGCAGAAAAATGGGGCGATGCTTTGCTGCGCTATGATGCGCAGCTGGCGCGTGATCCGAGTCTCGGCTTTGCTCGTAATGGTCGAATGCGTGTCGCGCCACGCGCCGATCTCGCGCGACGTCTGGATGTCCTGCTCGCTAACCCGGTGCGGTTGACCGCACCCGAGGTGAGGCGCGAGGCCGATCGGCTGTTGACCGACGCCGGCAAAGTGAGGGGTGCTGCACCCGCGCTGCTTAACCAGTCCGAACAATTACGGGCGGCGATCCGGCTGTACGATCAGCCGGTGCTTGCGGTGATCGAGTCTGATGGTGTGACCGTCGTCAGCGTGCAGCGCGTCGGCAGTTTCGGTTCATTCACACGCCGCGAGCTGCAACTCAAGCCCGGGCGCTATGTAGCCGTCGGTAGTCGTGCGGGTTTTCGCGATGTACGTCGTGAGTTCATGGTCGCGCCGGGAACGAGTGCTGTAGTCGTACAGGTTCGGTGCATAGAGGTGATCTCGTGATGTCTGCCACAATATGGCGGCTGACCCTGCGCGAGCCGGCGGGCTCTCGCGAGTTGAGTCTGCCCTGTCGAATTGGCGGCGTAGCGGGCGATGAAATCATTGTCCCGGGTACGACGGGTAGCGAATCTTTGCTACTGCATGTGCTCGATAGCGAACTTGGAGTCACGGCAGCGCCTGACACTACGGTATTGCTGAACGGTGTGCCGCTGGTAAGCAGCGTATTTGCACCACTGCAAAATGGCGACATTGTCGCTTTAGGTAGCGCGCGTTTGCTGTTGCAGGACCAGGCCGTACTTGAGGTCCGTCATCTGGTCGGTAACGACACCCTCGCGCCGATCACCGTCGACACTGCGCGCGAGTTCGCCGAGTCGGTGGGCGATGAGAGGATTTTCTTTGCTGACCTCGCCGCTGATACGACTACAGGAACTACGCAAGATCCACGCCATTTTTTGGTGTCCTTCGTGGCCAATCGTCGGCTTTTGGCAATCGCCGTCGCGCTGCTCGTGGTGTTCGGAATCTTTGCCCTATCGCTGTCGCGTCTTGAAACCGTCCGAGTTACCGTACTGCCCGCAAGTGCCGAGGTAACGGGTTCGGGTTTCGGTTGGCGTTCGGCCGATACGTTGCTGCTGTTGCCAGGCGAGCGACGGATTCGTGCCGAGGCCGACGGTTATCTGCCGATTGAGCGTGTAGTAGAGGTAAAAGCGGATGCACCTCTGTCGCTGCAGTTACAGCTCAAAGAAAAACCGGGTGTACTCGAGATCGACACCGGCGGCATCACAGCTCGCGTCTTTATCGACGGCGCAGAACTTGGTACCGTACCCGGCGACATTCCGATCCCCGGTGGCGAGCGTACGCTTACTCTGCGCGCTGAGCGTCATCTCGACCTCGTTCGAAAAATAAACATCGCGGGCCGCGGCACGCGTCAGCCCTTAAGCCTGCGCTTGCAGCCCTCGTGGGGCGCGCTAGAAGTCAACGCCAGCACGGCAGGGGCGAGTGTTTCGGTTAACGATGCAGCACCAGTCGCGTTACCGATGCGGGTCGATCTGCCCGCAGGTCTGCATAGACTCAAGATTTCGGCGCGCGGCGCACGCGATTGGCAGAGTGCCATATTTCTTAAAGCAGGCGAAACACAGCGGATTGGTCCCGTCGAGCTCGGCGCTCCTGACGCTCGTTTGCGAGTCACTTCGCGACCCGCCGGCGCCGATGTCACGGTAGGCGGGGTATTTAGTGGTCGTACGCCGGTCACTGTCGGACTGCCTGCGGGGTCCGAACATGACATCAGTGTGTCGTTACAGGGTTATCGATCAGTCGAGCGTCGGGTATATGCCGCAGCAGACAAAGATATTGTGCTGCCACTCGTGCTGCAGTCGGTACCGGTGCGCTTAACGGTACAAGGTGATCCGCTCGATGCCGAAGTGGTGATCGAGGGTGAGGTACGTGGCAAGACGCCACTGACATTCGAACTGTCTGCTCGTCGGCACATATTCGAGATACGCAAAGCAGGCATGCAGGCCGAGCGTATCGACGTTGATCTCTCGGCAGCGGTAGATCGTATGGTTGACTATAAGCTGGTACCGGTCGGCCGCGCCCGTGACTGGAGCCCACCGCCGCCTGCGCTACGTTCGCAAACTACCGGCACTTTGCTGCGGCTGATTGCCGGCGGCTCGTTCACGATGGGTAGCGAGCGTCGCGAACAGGGTCGTCGCGCCAACGAATTTCCGCGCAAGGTCGCCTTGGTTCGTCCCTATTATCTCGGCACGCGTGAAGTGACCAATGGCGAGTTTCGTCGCTACAAGGCGGATCACAATTCCGGCTTTGTCGGCAAGCGCACACTCGATCTGGATGGCCAACCGGTCAGTAACGTGACTTGGAGCGATGCGGTGCAGTACTGTAACTGGCTATCGACCCAAGAAGGACTGCCAGTCGCGTACGAACAAAAAGGTGGACGCTGGGTGCTGATCGAACCGGTAAACGCCGGCTATCGTTTGCCCACCGAGACCGAGTGGGAATATGCCGCGCGGCATGCAGGCTCGGGCGCGCGCACCCAGCGCTACGAGTGGGGCGATGCCTTGCCGCCGCCCGCCGGCATCGGCAATCTCGCCGGCAGCGAAGCCATCGATGAAATGACTCGTGTGCTCGACGGCTGGCAGGACGATTACCCGGCTATTGCCCCCCCCGGAAAATTCCGTGCGAATGGCTTCGGTATTTTTGATATGACTGGCAACCTTTCCGAGTGGACACACGATGCCTACGTGTCTTTTGATGCCAATGTAGGCGGCACTGACCCGCTAGGGCCTGCGACCGCCGCAAACATGCGGCGCGTGACTAAAGGCAGCCACTGGCGCACCACAACCTTCGCCGATCTGCGCGCAGCCTGGCGAGAAGGCTTTGATGGTGCCTCACAAGAGATCGGCTTTCGGGTTGCGCGTTATGCGGAGTAAATCCATGCAGAGCAAGTCCATAGAAAGAAATCGCATGACTTGGCGGATGATCATCTTCACGGTAGTGGGTGCTCTCGTCTGTTGGGGTGCTTCGCTGGCGATGCTGCGGGCATTCGCACAAGACGCCACGCCCCCGGCAGCCGTGACCAACGAGGCCGAAGAAATCCAGCGCCGTAAGGCGCCCTTTAAGAATTCCGACGAGGAATCACCGGAATACCGTGATTCTGCCGATAACAACATCAGCCTACCCATCGACATTTGAATATGAAAAAAACCGCTCCTAACGAATTTATTTTCACCATCGTCGCGCTATTGCTATCGATCGTGATCGTTCACACGATTTACTCACTACACGTACGTCCAGTTGCCGCAGGTACACTGCAGGCAGATCGCGAGCGCATGCTGGTCGATCCCAACTATGTCGCCCAGCGTTCACTGGAGGTGGTACTCAAAGATTACGAGCAAGAGGCCGAGATCATCCTCATGCTGTGGGCACTTGCCATCATGGGCTACAAGGCGCAGGCACAGCGGCGCGAGCAGCAAGCGCTCGATGCCGATCTGCTACGTCTGCCGGACGGCATGAAGATCTTACCTGAAGACACTCGCGAGTATGCGAGACAGATCGAGAATTTACTGCCCGAGAGTCGCGAGCTGCTCGTGCCCCGTGCTTTGCTCGGCGCGCTGGTGCGCTTCGGCGCCACGCGCAGCGTGCAAGACGCCTCGACGGTGGCACACGGTTTATGTCAGTCTGAGGCAGACCGACTCGATTCCGATCTCGCGCTGCTGCGCTATATCGCCTGGGCCATTCCCGCGATCGGCTTCATTGGTACAGTGCGAGGCATCGGTGATGCCTTGTCGCAAGCGCACAAGGCGGTCACCGGTGATATCTCGGGTGTGACCGAGGGGCTGGGTGTGGCCTTCAACTCGACGCTAATCGCCTTGCTGCTCTCGATTTTGCTGATGTTCCTCATGCAGCAGTTGCAGCGCGTGCAGGAGCGTCGTGTTCTCGATACTGAAACCTGGCTCGATCGAACAGTCATTCGTAATTTGCAGGCGCGTTAATGGGTGTGACCGGCCTGCACCTGCTTGACGCAGCGCTCGCCGTGGCGAGCGATGGCAGGCTTTTGACGTCGTCGCCTTCTATTGTCCACGCGGATCCTGCGCGTATCGCCGTGATGGGTCGGTCGGCAAGCGATATCGCTCGTCTTACCCCGCGTCAGGTGAGCGGCGACCACTGGGCGATAATCGCGCGCGAGGGCGGGCGGGCGTCGGTAGCTGCCATTGCCGTAGCTCGAGCTGAATTACGCGCGCGTATTGATGACACGCAGTACGAGTCGTCTTTGCAGTGCGCTGTATCCGCCGCATTCTCTACAGAATCTTTGGGCGTTATTCTCGCCCTCGCGAGGCGCGAGGGTATCCGTATCGGCAATTTTCATGATGCGGCGGCGCTGGCGGCGGCGAGCGTCGGCTTGACTGGTACTACGCTGGTGCTCGAATTCGGCCTAGCGCACGTGGTGGTAACGCGAGTTGAGCACGTCGATGACCAACTGCGCAGCCGCGCGGCGGTGGTACGCCGCAGCGCCGGCTTACTCGCGCTGCGGCAGGCCTGGCTGCGGATGGTGAGCGAGGCGATGGTGCTGCGCACGCGCTTCGACCCTTTACACGAAGCTGCGAGCGAGCAACGTCTCTATGACTTGATCGATGACGCCGCCGCGCGTGCGGCAACCGCAGGATCGACTGATATCGAGCTGCCCACAGGTCGTGATCCAGTACGCGTGAGTATTAGTCGCGATCAGTTCACGGAAGCCGCCGATGATATTTATCGCGAGGTTCCCGCCGCACTGCACGAACTGCGTCCTGCAGGGTCTCGCGTCAATGTTTTGCTTGACGATACGGCGGCACGTTTGCCGGGACTTCTGCATCGACTTGCTGAGATGCGTGGTTGCCGATTTTATTCCTGTAGCTCGAGCTTGGTCGCGCGCGCCGCGTCGCTTGTCAGTGCGCAAGTCACGGACGACGGTTGTGTCACGCTGCAGCGCGGCTACCCTGCCGGCGCACCACTCGAGGTAGCGCTCGAACTCGATTTGTCGACGCTGGCAAATTTCGTCGATACCGCACCCACGCATGCGTTGTGGGAAGGTCGGGCCTTTGCGTTGCCGCAGAGCGGCGCCTTGGAGATCGGCCGCGACCCTGCGTTGAGCGGCATCAACTTGGGTGAGGGCTATGCGGGTGTGTCGCGCCTGCATTGCGCGCTGCGTGCGGAGGGTGGCACGGTCACGCTGATCCCGCACAGTGCGCAAGACACTTGGCTCAACGACGAACGCGTACGTGGCCGAGTCCGCGTGCAGTCCGGGGACCGACTGCGCCTCGGTACACCCGGTGTCTCGATCGAACTCATTGCGGTCGGCGGATCAGTCCATGGCACGACGTAACGTTGAGGTTTTCAGCCTTTCTTTTCTTGATGTGATCTGCTGCGGCTTCGGCGCCGTCATTCTTTTTTACACCATCATCAGCGCACAGAGCGGCATCGAGCGTGCTCGCAAGGCCGAAGATCTGAGTGCGCAAGTGTCCAAGCTCGAAGAACAAGTCATTACCGGTGCTAAAAATCTGGTGATCTTACGCAACACACTAAAAAAGAGTGAGAGCGAGACGGCCTTCGCTTCGTCGCGGGCCACTCAACTCATCGAAGAACTACAGCGTAAGCGCGAAGAAAGTTTCATCTATGACGCCGAAACGCTCGCCAAGCGCGAGCGGATCGAAAAGCTCAAGGCGGACGTCAAGGCGCTCGAGGAAAGCAGCCGCCGACTCGAGGCGAGCGCTAAGGTCGCGACACCGCGTAGCGAGCTGATCGGTACAGGCAAATCGCGTGCGAGCCGTCGCTATATCACGGGTCTCACACTGAAGGGTCGACGTATTCTCGTTCTGTTTGATCGCTCGGCCAGCATGCTCGATGAAGATCTAGTCAATATTATCCGCTTACGGAATTCGCTGCCGGCGGTGCAGCAGGGCGCCGAGAAGTGGCGACGTGCGACCGATATCGCCAGTTGGATTGTCAATGAAATATCGGACGATGCGCAGTTTCAAGTCTATGCGTTCAACACGTCGGCCGCTGCCTTGCTCGAGGGCTCGGCGGGCGAGTGGATTCGCGGCGACGATCAAGTGCGACGTGCAAAACTTCTGGACGCGATAGCGCAGCTTGCGCCGGCGGGTGGCACCAGTCTCCTCAACGCGTTCGTTGCCATCCGCGACATGAAGGTCCCTCCCGACCAGGTGATCCTGATTACTGACGGATTGCCGACGCAGGGCGCGACGGCGCCAGCGCTGCGTCGCTTCGTTGATGCGGCCGATCGCGCTAAACTTTTTGATGAGGCCATTCGTGGTCTTAATAAAAACGTTCCAGTCGACGTCGTTTTGCTACCCATGAAAGGTGACGTGCCTGCGCCACACCGATTCTGGGGTCTCGCGCGACTCACCAAGGGTGCGTTCGTCATGCCGTCACCGGACTGGCCATGAAGCTGAAGCGACGCGACACCGAAATGTTCAGCCTGTCGTTTCTCGACATCATTTGCTGTGGTTTCGGAGCGATCATTCTGCTGCTCGTGTTATCCGAATTCGGTCAACCGATCGTGATCGAACGCTCTCGACAAGATCTCGAATCGCAGATCAAGAAGCTGCAGGAGGAGCTGTTCGTCATCCGCGGCGACGGTGAACGTATCGAGCGCGAGCTCAAGGGACGCCTCGATGTATTGGTCCGCGAGCGGCGCAATCTTGCCAAAGTCGCCGGAGATTTTTCTAGCATCCGCGGTCAGTTCGATGCCTCACGACAGGATGCAGCCGTCAGCAATATTCTCGAAAACGAATTACTCTCGGCCTATCAGGAACTCGAGGCGGAGAACAAGAAGTTGATACTCGTCTCGCGAACCCGCAAACGCATCACCACCCAGGCGGTCGGTGGTATTCCGGTCGATAGCGACTACGTGATCTTCCTCATCGATACCTCAGGTAGCATGCAAGGTGCCCACTGGGAAACCGCCATCGAGGTGATGCGCGAAACCCTTGATATCTACCCGCGTCTCAAGGGGGTACAGATCGTCGATGACAACGGCCGCGAGCTGTTCGGAGGCACACGGGGCCGGTGGCTGACCGATTCGCCGGGTCTGCGTACCGATATCGTACAGCGCATGCGCAATTGGCGATCGTTCAGCGATTCAAGCCCGGCTGACGGGATCGAGCTCGCGATCAAGAACTATTGGTCGAACGACAAAAGAATCAGTGTC